>Ga0194129_10001130_pt1 | contig 45605 bp, 41 predicted proteins | sample TA2KigCa35mmetaG_FD_150862 | JGI IMG/M metagenome (GOLD analysis project Ga0194129, IMG submission 150862) | Freshwater microbial communities from Lake Tanganyika, Tanzania - TA2015038 Kigoma Deep Cast 35m | ecosystem: Environmental > Aquatic > Freshwater > Lake | place: Tanzania: Lake...
TCAATTAGCTCACCGCAATTGGATTGATGCAAATGTAATTAACGCCGGTGATGGAACCCATGAACATCCAACACAAGCCCTATTGGATGCTTTTACAATCAGAAGAGTTTTGAAAAATAGTAGCGGAGATTTAACTGGATTAAATGTAGTAATCGTAGGTGATGTACTACACTCTAGAGTTGCTCGATCAAATTTGTGGCTGCTTAACACTTTGGGTGCGAAAATTACCCTCGTCGCGCCGCCAACTTTAATGCCTAGAAACATTGAGTCTTGGCCAGCAGAAACCAGTTTTGACTTGGATGAATCATTAGTAAATGCTGATGTTGTTATGATGCTTAGAGTTCAACAAGAGAGAATGCAAGACGCCTACTTCCCAACAGTTCGAGAGTATGCAAATCGATATGGATTAACTCAAAAACGATTACACGTGATGAATTCCAAATCAATAGTTATGCATCCTGGTCCGATGAATCGGGGAGTAGAGATTAGCTCTCAGATCGCAGATAGCGATAAATCAGTTATTGTCAATCAAGTGCAAAATGGAGTCTTTGTTCGAATGGCAGTTCTTTATTTACTCTTGGGAGGACAAAGTGATGATCTATGACTAATAACACTAAGACACTTAAAAGTGTCTCCCTCTATGGTGAAGAAGAAGTTGATCTTGTAATTGAGAGTGATTTGATAACGCAAATTTTGCCATCAGGTACATCTGATAAGGGTGAGGTAATCAATGCGTCAGGATTAATTGCATTGCCTGGACTAGTGGATTTGCACTGCCATCTTCGGGAGCCAGGCAGTGAAGATGCTGAAACTGTTCTAACGGCATCTAGAGCTGCCGCATTAGGAGGATTCACTTGTGTATTTGCTATGCCAAATACCAAACCAGTTGCCGATAATGCTGGCGTCGTTGAACAGGTTAAGCATTTAGGCGATGAAGCAGGTTTAGTTCAAGTGCAGCCTATTGGTGCAGTATCAATAAATCAATCCGGAAATGAGTTGGCCGAGTTAGGTGCAATGGCTCAATCTGCAGCACAGGTGCGGATATTTTCTGATGATGGCCATTGCATATCTGATCCATTATTAATGCGTCGGGCGTTAGAGTATGTGAAAGCCTTTAATGGTGTTATTGCTCAGCATGCACAAGATCCAGGTTTAACAAAGAATTCTCAAATGAACGAAGGTTCAGTCTCAGCGACTTTAGGGTTAAGGGGCTGGCCAGCTATTGCAGAAGAAAGCATCATTGCGCGCGATTGCCTAATTGCGGAGTTTGTTGATTCTCGATATCACGTTTTGCACGTAACAACTGCGCGTGGGGCTCAGATAATCAAGGAAGCTAAGGAACGAGGTGTAAAAGTAACAGCAGAAGTAACTCCGCATCACTTGCTACTAACTGAGGATTTAATTGAAGGATACAACCCCGTATATAAAGTCAATCCGCCTTTACGCACAAAGAGAGACGTGTTGGCATTACAAGAGGCATTAGCTTCAGGAGTTATCGATTGTGTCGCAACCGATCACGCACCTCATAGTGAGGAGAATAAAGATTGCGAATGGGATCAAGCGGCCTTTGGTATGTTGGGACTTGAAACTGCAATTTCGGTTTTGATTCAAACGATGATAAAAACAAAAAAGATATCGTGGCGTATTTTGGCAGAGCGAATGTCATTCAGTCCGGCCAAGATTGCCGGACTGAATGATCAAGGTCAACCCATTGAAGTTGGTTCTTATGCAAATTTAGTTTTAGTTGATCCGAATGCAGAATGGACGGTAAAGCCAGAAAATCTAGCTAGTAAAAGTCAAAACACACCGTATCAGGGATTAACCTTGCCTGGACGAGTCGTTCACACTATCTATCGAGGCAAATTCACAGTTAAAAATAGTCAGATACAAGCTTGATTAATTCCAATTATGCTGTTTTGGTTCTTGAGGATGGACGATTATTCAGAGGAAATTCCTGGGGTGCTGAGGGATTAACTTTCGGCGAGTTAGTTTTTGCAACCCCAATGACGGGATATCAAGAAACCATTACCGATCCGTCTTATTGTGGTCAAATTCTGGTGCAAACAGCACCACATATTGGAAATACCGGAATGAATGATGAGGATGCAGAGTCAGATCGAATTTGGATTTCAGGTTATGTTGTGAGGGATCCGTCCAGAATTTCTTCTAACTGGCGGTCAAACAGGGATTTACTCAGCGATCTTGAATACCAAAAAATTGTGGGCATCTGCAACGTAGACACTCGAGCAATCACTCGCCATCTGCGCGATAGAGGCGCGATGCGAGCAGGAATATTCTCAGGGACCCATATCAAATCTGATGAAGAGATGGTTGCACTTGTAAACAACCAGCCGAGTATGAAAGGTAGAAACTTAACTGAAGAAGTTTCAACTAAATCTCAATATATAGTGCCGGCCAATGGCAAAGTGCAATATCGTGTCGCAGCTATAGATCTTGGAATAAAACGTAATACCCCAAGGCTATTTGCAAAGAGAAATATTGAGACGCACGTAGTCCCGGCGAATACAAATGTATCAGAGCTTATTGGTGGTAAATATGATGGAATATTCCTAAGTAATGGACCTGGTGATCCAGCCACTGCAAAAGAAATTATAGAAAAGATAAAGCAGGTTTTAGAACAACATGTACCATTATTTGGAATCTGTTTTGGACATCAATTGTTTGGACTTGCATTGGGACTTGAAACATACAAACTCCAATTCGGTCATCGAGGGATAAATCAACCAGTTCAGGATTTAATATCTGAAAAAGTTGCAATTACCGCACACAATCATGGTTTCGCGGTAGCAGCACCAGATAACAATGTTTTCAGCACACCATTTGGAGATGGAAAAGTAACTCATCGATGTCTAAATGATGGCGTAGTTGAGGGCCTAGAGTTAACTTCGGTGCCAGCATTTAGTGTGCAATATCACCCAGAAGCAGCAGCAGGTCCACACGACGCAGAGTATCTTTTTGATAAATTTCTAGGGTTACTACAAAGATGAAAAGTTGAACACTGATGCCTAAACGTCAAGACATAAAGTCAGTAATGGTTATTGGATCAGGGCCAATAGTGATAGGACAAGCCTGCGAATTTGATTATTCTGGAACTCAAGCATGTCGCGTACTGCGTAGTGAAGGAATCCGGGTAATTCTGGTAAATAGTAATCCAGCTACAATTATGACTGATCCTGATTTTGCAGATGCGACTTACGTTGAACCAATTACTTCAGAAATCTGTGAAGCAATAATTGCTAAAGAAAAACCAGATGCTTTATTACCTACGTTAGGTGGACAAACAGCGCTTAATATGGCGATGGAGTTGTTCCACAGTGGAATATTAGATAAATACGGTGTTGAGTTAATTGGAGCTAACGCAGATGCGATTCAGAAAGGGGAGAATCGCGAATCTTTTAAAGAGGTTTGTCGAAAAATTGGTGGCGAGGTTGCGCGCAGCTTTATCTGCCACAACAGCGACGAAGTGAATTTAGCTGCCAAGGAACTTGGCTTTCCGCTTGTTGTTAGGCCATCATTCACAATGGGTGGTGCCGGATCAGGAATTGCTTACAATCAATCCGACCTTGATCGAATTGCATCAGCTGGCTTGCAGGCAAGCGCAACTACGGAAGTTCTGCTAGAAGAATCTATTTTAGGTTGGAAAGAGTATGAGCTTGAATTAATGCGAGATGCCAAGGATAACGTCGTTGTTGTTTGTTCAATAGAAAATGTTGATCCTGTGGGAGTACACACTGGAGATTCAATAACCGTAGCCCCAGCACTGACTTTAACTGATAGAGAGTACCAAAATCTAAGAAATCTATCGATTGAAGTTATCAGAGAAGTCGGAGTTGATACTGGTGGATGCAATATACAGTTTGCTGTAGAACCAGATACCGGTCGAGTGATAATAATTGAAATGAACCCCAGGGTATCTCGTTCTTCTGCGCTAGCAAGTAAAGCAACTGGTTTTCCGATTGCAAAGATTGCAGCCAAATTAGCAATTGGATATACATTAGATGAGATTAGAAATGATATAACTGGGGAAACACCGGCATCATTTGAACCAACTTTAGATTATGTGGTAACAAAAATTCCTAGATTCGCATTTGAAAAGTTTCCTGATGCTGATGACACTTTGACTACAACAATGAAAAGTGTTGGTGAAGCAATGGCAATAGGCAGATCATTCTCTGAATCATTGATGAAGGCATTGCGAAGTTTGGAAAAAAGCGGTTCAGAATTTGATTGGCTATATTCGAGTAAAACTAAAGAAGAGTGGCTAAACATAATTAAGAGACCACGCGACGGTCGAATCAAAGCCGTGCAGCAAGCACTGCACAATGGAGTATCAATCACTGATGTTTTTGATGCGACTGCTATAGATCCGTGGTTTTTAGAACAGATAAAGCAGATTAACCAGATCGCGGAAAAAATCAAACAAACACAATCGCTTGATGTGGATATTTTGCAACTTGCCAAGCGAAATGGATTTAGTGATTTACAAATTGCTAAATTGCGAGGTATCTCAGAAATTGAAGTAAGAAACATCCGACAGAAAATGAAGATTGTTCCTGTTTATAAAACAGTTGATACTTGTGCTGCAGAATTCAAGGCTTTAACCCCTTATCACTATTCATCATACGATGAAGAAACAGAAGTTATGCCCAGTGAGAAAGAAAAGGTAATAATTCTAGGTTCAGGTCCAAATCGAATCGGCCAGGGAATTGAATTTGATTATTCCTGTGTACATGCTGCTTTGACGCTACGACAAGCAGGCTATGAGACGATTATGATTAATTGCAATCCCGAGACAGTATCAACTGACTATGACACCTCAGATCGGTTGTATTTTGAACCATTAACTCTAGAAGATGTACTTGAAGTTATCGCTGCGGAATCAAAATCAGGAAAAATTGCTGGTGTAATAGTCCAACTTGGAGGTCAAACTCCACTCGGACTTGCTGCAGGACTCGCACAAGCTGGAGTAAAGATTGTTGGTACCCAACCTGAGGCCATACACAGAGCTGAAGAACGCGGCGAATTTGATTCACTGCTGCGCAAGCTGGGGTTGTTGGCCCCAAGCAATGGAATGGCTGTTTCAGTTAATGAAGCATTGGCGATTGCTCATCGCATTAGGTATCCAGTGCTGGTGAGACCAAGCTATGTACTTGGTGGAAGAGGAATGGAAATTGTTTATGACGATCAAATGCTTACGGAATACATCAACCGTGCCACTGAAATAACTCCAGATCGTCCAGTACTGGTAGATAAGTTTTTAGATGATGCAATTGAAATAGATGTGGATGCTATCTATGACGGTCAAGAGCTTTTTCTTGGTGGCGTAATGGAACATATCGAGGAAGCTGGTGTGCACTCGGGCGATTCGGCTTGCACACTTCCTCCAGTCACTTTGGGGGATTTAGAAATACAACGAATCGCAGAAGCGTCAGCAAAGCTCGCATCCGGTCTTGGAGTGGTTGGATTACTGAATATTCAATTTGCACTCAGTTCTGGCACTCTCTACGTGTTAGAGGCAAATCCGAGGGCATCCCGAACGGTACCTTTTGTCTCCAAAGCAACAAACGTTCAATTAGCAAAAGCTGCCGCAAGAATTATGTTAGGTGCTTCAATACAAGATCTTTATCGAGATAAATTATTGCCTGCTAAACGCAGCCACTCCTTTAGTACTGGTCCAATTGCAGTTAAAGAAGCTGTGCTTCCGTTTGGACGTTTTCACGGCGTTGATACTGTGCTTGGTCCAGAAATGAAATCAACTGGTGAAGTAATGGGAATTGATCGCAATTTTGGTTTAGCATTTGCAAAATCTCAAAGTGCAGTTTATTCAGCCGGACTTCCTACGAGTGGCAAAATTTTCGTCTCTGTTGCAGATAGAGATAAGCGAAGCATGATTACACCAATACAACGGCTAAATGATATGGGTTTTAAGATCTTGGCTACATATGGGACAGCTTCAGTTCTTGCAAAGCATGGCGTTGATTGTGAAATAGTGGTTAAACAACATCTAATTGATCAAGCTGAACCAGGTTCGAAAACTACCGTTCAAGCAATTATGTCCGGTGAGGTCGCGTTAGTGGTAAACACACCCTACGGAACTGGTGCACGAGTAGATGGATATGAGATACGCACGGCAGCGGTCACAGCATCAGTTCCGATGATTACCACTATTCAAGGTTTGATTGCGGCAGTAGAGGGAATTGCAGCACGTCAAATAGAAAAATATGCTGTTAAGTCTCTACAAGAGTATGCTTTGGATTTAGGAACGGTAGCCAATCAATGAATAACAATCCAGTGCAAACCATCGGAAAAATTATTGGTGTGCGAAAAACTGGCTTTTATTCAGTGATATCTATTGCCTGTGCTGGTATTGCTGAAACTGCTCGGCCAGGACAATTCGTTACAGTTGCAGTCGGTGGCGAAAACTCGTCGATGCTACTCCGTCGTGCTTTTAGTATCGCCAGTGTTGATGATCGTTCTTCATATGGCGGGGTAATAGATATAGTGGTGAGTGCCGAAGGTCCAGGCACTAGATGGCTTGCAAGCCGTAAACGCGATGATTCCCTGGACCTAGTAGGGCCTCTCGGCAAACCGTATCCAATTCCTAAAAACCCAGTTGCTACCGTGCTAGTTGGTGGTGGTTATGGTGCTGCCAATTTACCTTGGCTAGGGAAAGTTTTAATTCAACGAGGTTGTCGCCTTGACTCAATCTATGGAGCTGCAACTGATCTGAAGGTTTATGGCCAGTTGGAAGCTCGACGAATTGGTGGTTCTTTAACTATAACAACTGAAGATGGTTCGTTAGGAACTATGGGACGTGTTACTGATGTTTTACCTGATGTTATGTCGAAGCACAATGCTGCAGTTGTATACGCGTGTGGTCCAATGCCAATGCTTTCTGCAGTTGCACAAATAGCTCAAGACAATGGAGCGATTGCCCAAGTTGCAGTAGAAGAAGCTATGGCGTGTGGAATTGGTGTTTGCATGACGTGCGTTTTACCGATTATTGATGAAAATGGAATTACAAAGATGACTAGATCTTGCATATCAGGCCCAGTGTTTGATGCTGCTCAAGTTAGATTTGCCGACATCAATAAATTGCCAAGCGATGTTTATGGCGCGGATGCTATGGGTGGACATTGATGGTTGGCACATCTCTTCGTGGATCAGGTCCAGCTAACGCACCAATTGACTCTTTACTAGTTGATTCAAGTACTCAACTTGGCAGCGTGCGGATTCCTGCGCCAGTTTTTACGGCCTCAGGTTGTGCTGCAAGCGGTCAAGGATTAGATAACTTTTTCGATATTGCTGCGATCGGCGGGATTGTTACTAAATCGATAATGCTCCGAGCTAGATCGGGACGAGCAACTCCTCGAATGGCAGAAACTCCAAGTGGAATGCTAAATGGAATAGGTTTGCAAGGTCCAGGTATTGATGACTTTTTGGAAAATGATTTAGCTTGGCTGCAGGCACGAAAAGTCCGCACGGTGGTTTCAATCGCTGGCAATACCGTAGAGGAGTATGGCCGAGTTGCACGGCGGCTTCGAGAATTAGATTGGTTAACTGCAGTTGAAGTAAACATCTCCTGTCCCAATGTTGAATCAAGAGGACAGGTATTTGCCTGCGATGCAGCGGCTTCAGCTGCCGCAATAACGGAAGTGCGCCGAGCACTTACAAGTAACACACCAGTTATTGCGAAACTCACTGCTGACGTTACAGATATTGTTGGAATTGCAAGATCTGTTATTGATGCTGGAGCAGATGGTGTTGCGATGATTAATACATTGCTTGCCATGTCTATTGATTTGGATCAAATGCGACCCGTGCTCTCTGGCGGCACTGGAGGTTTATCAGGGCCAGCTATTCGCCCAGTTGCTGTTAGAGCTATTTGGCAAGTACATGCTGAGTTTCCAAATTTACCAATCTTAGGTATGGGCGGTGTTCGATCTGGTGCAGATGCACTTGAGATGATTCTCGCAGGTGCAAGTGCAGTAAGTGTTGGAACCACTATCTTTAATGATCCGTCAGCACCTTGGCGCATTCAGCGAGAGCTTCGAGAAGAACTTGGTAAACGTGGATTTGGAAAACTTACAGATGCTATTGGTCACGCACACACTGTTTTTGAGGCATCTAAATGAAAGCCCCAATTGCATTAGCTCTCGATGTCAGCAGTATCGATTTAGCCGTAAAGTTCACAAATCTATTAGCTTCTGAAGTGGAGATGTTTAAAATTGGACTTCAAACTTACCTTAGAGATGGTAACGATGGCTTTAAAAGAATCAAAGAAGCGGCGAAAGAAAGTAAAATATTTCTCGATTTAAAATTGCACGACATCCCACAGACAGTCTCTAATGCAATTTCCAGCCTGAAACTTCTTCAACCAGACATTATTACTGTACACGCTTTGGGTGGTAGCGAGATGTTAAGAAGTGCGGTAGCAGCCGCAGGAGATATTGAAGTAGCTGCGGTTACAGTTTTAACGTCATTAAGGATTGATGATGTGAAAACTTTTTCTCATATGCAAATTGAGGATCTAGTTTTAAATTTGTCCGAACAAGCAATCTCTGCAGGATGTTCAACTATTGTCTGTTCGCCACTAGAAGTCGTTAGTATTCGAAAAGCATTTGGCAACAAAGTGAAACTCATTGTGCCAGGTGTTCGAATCCCAAGTGATTTAATTAACGATCAGGCACGTGTTGCAACTCCAGCGCAAACAATTTCTGATGGTGCCGATGTTTTAGTGATTGGCCGCCCCATTCTGCAGGCTATAGATCCAGTTACTCAGGTACACAGCATCAAAAAATCTCTTTCGGTGGGTATATGACCCTTTTGATGTTAGTTGGACCTTCTGGTGTAGGTAAAGGAACAATTGTTAAAGAACTAAAGGCGCTAAGAAGCGACGTATGGCTTTCAATCTCAGCAACCACGAGAACACCAAGAGAAAATGAGATACATGGCGTCGATTATTTTTTTGTAACAGAATCAGAATTTGAACAAATGATTAAAGACGGCGAACTCTTAGAATGGGCGCAATACACTGGAAATTATTACGGAACACCAAAAGCCCCAGTTCTGGAGAAACTTCGCGAGGGCAAGCTAGTTGTGTTAGAAATCGAATTAGCAGGTGCACGACAGATAAAAACACAGATTCCTGATGTGATTGACGTGATGGTGATACCTCCATCTTTAGAAGCTTTGGCCGAAAGACTCACGACCAGGGGTACCGAAACGCCTTCGGATCGCGAAGCTCGTCTCGCAATAGCGCAGGCTGAACTTGCTGCTAGAGGGGAGTTCAGATTTCAGATTGAGAATGACACCGTTACAGAGGCGATTGCCCAACTGCTACCCTTACTCCCTGACCAAGAGTGAAAAAGGAAGTGCGATGTCTGGGGTAAACCAAAGGCCTGAAGGAATTACGTATCCACCGATAGATTCTTTGCTTGATAAAGCAGGTTCTAAATATCAATTAGTAATTTACGCGGCAAGACGGGCTCGACAGATAAATGCCTATTACTCACAGTTAAGTGAAGGATTACTGGAATATGTTGGTCCGCTAGTTGATAGTCACGTGCAAGAAAAAGCACTTTCGATCGCATTGCGTGAAATTGATGCTGATCTACTCAGTTACGAGCGAACTGAGCCAGAGTTAAGCAAAACAAACGAGTAGTAAGTTATCTCAAATGCCGAAGGTTATTCTCGGCGTATCAGGCGGAGTAGCAGCCTATAAAGCTGTTTTAATTTGTCGTTTGCTAAATGAATCTGGTCACGATGTAACGATAGTTCCAACGCCAAGTGCTCTGAATTTTGTTGGTAAAGCAACATGGGAAGCGATAACTGGAAAGCCAGTTTATGCAGAAGTCTTCGAGGCGACAGACAAAGTAGCTCATGTTGCGTTAGCTAGATCTGCTGATTTGGTTATTGTCGCTCCAGCAACTGCTGACTTGCTTTTTCGAGCAGCATCGGGTGCTGCTAATGATATGTTAACGGCGATTATTCTCACAACTACTGCTCCGGTTATCTATTTTCCAGCAATGCACTCTGAAATGTGGACTAATCAAGCAACCAGTGAAAACGTTAATACTTTAAAAAAGCGCGGACATATAGTTATTAATCCTGATGCTGGTCCATTGGCGCGGGGTGATGAGGGAATTGGTCGGCTACCTGAGCCAGATCAAATATCGAGATTAGTGAACACCTATTTGGCAAAAGAAAAAATTGTTCAGGACTTTTCGGGAGTAAAAGCGCTAGTTACATTAGGTGGAACCGTTGAAGAAATTGATCCAGTTAGATTTATTAGCAACAAGTCATCTGGTGAAATGGGAGCTGCCATTTGTCGAGCGCTTTACCTGCGAGGTGCAAAAGTAACTGCAATCGTTGCTCAACATACAGCAGTTTCGCCTCATGACATTGAAATTCATAATGTTATTTCAGCCAATGAAATGAGCAGTAAGACGCTTGAGTTAGCAAAACTAAACAATTTAGTTATTATGGCGGGTGCAGTTAGCGATTTTTCAGTAGATAAAAAATATGAAAAGATACAAAAATCTGTTGGTATGAACTTGCAATTAGTAGCTACTGAAGATATTTTGTCGCGATTATCAAAGGGAAAATTAGAAAATCAATTCTTGGTTGGTTTTGCCGCTCAAACTGAAGAAGTTATTCCCAAAGCCATAACGAAGTTAGCGGCAAAGAAATGTGATTTGATGGTTGCAAACCAAGTTGGGTTCAATCAAGGATTTGGTGCGATTAACACTGAGATCCATTTGATAAGCCAGAATGGGATTGTCTCGTCAGGTACAGTTACAAAAGACCAAGCGGCTCATAAAATTCTTGACTCAATCAAAGAATTATGGAAGTCAGAGCACTAAGGTAGTCTTACCAAGAATTTAAGGAGTTAAGTTGGCGCGCCGACTCTTCACATCAGAATCAGTTACTGAAGGTCATCCTGACAAGATGGCAGATCAGATATCAGATGCAATTTTAGATGATTTATTAGGGCAAGACCCTGCAAGTCGCGTGGCCGTTGAAACTATGTTAACTACTGGACAGGTGCACGTTGCTGGTGAAGTTACAACGCAAGGATTTGCAGACGTTATGGCAATCGTTCGCGATGTTGTGCTTGGAATTGGATATGATTCAAGTGCTAAGGGATTTGATGGACATTCTTGTGGTGTGAGTGTTTCCATTGGTTCACAATCACTAGATATCGCTCAAGGTGTTAATGATGCGTATGAAGAAAGAGCTGGATCTGTAGATCCGCTAGATAAACAGGGTGCTGGCGATCAGGGTTTGATGTTTGGCTATGCAACTTCTGAAACTCCACAATTAATGCCACTGCCAATCACAATTGCACACCGTTTGTCAAGTCAGTTAGCACAAGTGCGAAAGAGTGGAGAATTAGCTTACTTGCGACCAGATGGTAAAACACAAGTGTCAATTGAATACGATTCCGACAAGGCAATTCGAATAGATACTGTCGTAGTCAGCTCTCAGCATGCATCAAATATTGATCTTGATAAAAAGCTTAAACCTGAAATACAAGAGCACGTAATTTCGCCCGTTATCGAGCAAGTCCAAGTAGAAACTGGAATTGACATTGATAATGTAAATATTTTCATCAATCCAACTGGTCGTTTTGAAATTGGTGGACCGATGGGTGATGCTGGTTTAACTGGTCGAAAAATAATTGTAGATACCTACGGCGGGATGGCTAGGCATGGCGGTGGAGCTTTTTCTGGAAAAGATCCATCAAAGGTAGATAGATCAGCCGCTTATGCAATGCGCTGGGTGGCTAAGAACATAGTTTCAGCCGGCTTGGCATCAAAATGCGAAGTTCAAGTTGCATATGCGATAGGTGTCGCCAGACCTGTTGGTTTGTATGTGGAATCTTTTGGAACTGGAGAGATTCCTGATGAAAAAATTGCTGATTTAGTGCTAGAGGTTTTCGATTTGAGGCCTGGAGCAATCATTAGAGATTTGAATCTTTTGCGTCCCTTATATTTTCCAACGGCCGCTTATGGACACTTTGGACGCGATGGATTTACCTGGGAAAACACCAATCGAGTTTCGGAACTTAAGTCTTTAGTTTGATTGAGGACGAGCGATGTCAAACAAAATCGCTGCAGTAATTATAGATTCAGATGTTCCGCATCTTGATCACGAATTTGATTATCTGATTCCCGAACAATTATCCAATCTAGTTCAACCCGGTATTCGCGTCAGAGTGCCATTTCGAAAGCGACGACTGGATGGATTTGTTGTGGCTATCAAAGGTGCATCAGATCGCACTGGAGCATTGGTTGAACTAGAGAACGTGATATCACCAGAAGTTGTCCTAACTGATGAAGTTCTTAATGTTTGTAGGTTAGTAGCATTTCGAAACGTCGGGAATCTTTATGATGTAATCAAGGTAGCCGTTCCGCAAAGACATAAACGGGCCGAGTCGGGTTTTAAAGATGCAAACTCATCAGTTCCAAACAAGGACTTAAGTGCGATTGAGCATTACCCAGATTTAAATAGATTTTTAGATTCAAACCAACTTGATAAAATCGCTGTACTAAATTTAGCCATCTCAGATACTTTTGATTATTTCATACTAGATCTCGTAAAAAATGGAATTAAAAATACCATTTTCTTATTACCTGATCAATATGATGTGAAAAGACTTGTTGAAAATTTGTCAATTATGGTTGATCCATCGCGAATTTCTGCTATTACTTCGAGTTTACCACCCGAAGCTCGCTATAGGGAGTTTTTAAAGGTATTAAGAGGGGTTAGTGATTTAATAGTAGGTACACGTAATTCTGTTTTTTCTCCCCTAAAAAAATTGGAGCAGATTTTTGTTTTTGATGATGGTGATGACTTATATACATCACCACAATCACCATATTGGAATTCAAGAGATGTAGCCATCTGGCGATCTGAGATATCAACGACAAAAGTAATTTTGGCTTCTAGGGCTCAATCAATTGAATCAAGGCAGCTAGTAAAATCTGGAAGTGCGGTAGAAATCAATTGTTTAAATAAAAAAATTTCGTCACTAGGTCGCGTGGTAGATGATTCTTTGAATGAATCATCCATTCGAACAAGAATCCCAAGTGACACCTTCAATTTGATTCGAGAGTCACTGCTTATCGGTTCGGTCCTTGTTTCTATTCCAAGAAAAGGTTATTTACCTTTGGTTCGATGCATTAATTGTGCCAACTTGCTTGATTGCCCTAAATGCAAATACAGAATTTCGTTATCTAAGGGTAGGAAAATTCCCCAGTGTGCCCGCTGTGGGAATATAGTGACCCAACAAATTTGTCACAAATGTGGTGGAATCGATTTTCGTTCAGTAGTGGTAGGAGTTGAGAGAACTGCGGAGGAATTAGGCAAAGCATTTCCCAACACTCTTGTCAAGTATCTGGATTTCGAAAATCGTCCGCAAGTAGCTGCCCAGCCTAATCAGCTTATTATTGCAACTCCAGGCGTGGAGCCAAACATAGAATTTTCAGGAATTGTGGTGTTGGATAGTTATCTATCCTTAGCTCGCCCTGAAGGAAATAGTCGAATTAGGTTCATAAGGCACTTGTTTTTATTGCGTAGCAAACTTATGCCTGGGGGAGAGATGCAAGTTATTGGAGACCCATCAAATTCTCTGCTGCAGGCTTTTGTAAAGAGCAATAATTTCCCGGTAGCGGATGATCTTTTGCAAGAGAGAATAGAAACAAGACTCAATCCATATTCACGGACAGCACAAGTTTTCGGAGACATAACCGCTTTAAGTGAACTTCAAAAAGAGTTACCTGAATTCGCCCAGGTTTGGGGGCCTGTTGAGAACACGATTTTGCAAATGGAGAAGCATCCTGCATCGATTCTTGTTTCAGTACCAAAAAACTCTTCGGAAAGCTTGGTAAGGCTTCTTCGAAGTTGGGTAGTATCAAGAAGCGTCAATCGCAAGACATCTGTTTTAGTTCGGATAGACCCCGATGATCTATAGCTTCAAGCTCTAGAATTGGTCTTATGACTCTGAGAGATATTCGGTTGTTAGGTGACCCAGTTCTTACAACTCCCGCAACTACTGTCAAGGATTTTGATAAAGAACTAAGAAACTTGGTAAAGGACCTTTCTGAAACGATGCTTGAAGCACCAGGTTCAGGGCTAGCTGCGCCGCAGATTGGGGTATCACTTCGAGTTTTTACATTCATTACCGAAGACATGGAAGAACCAGGTCACTTAATTAACCCAACTCTTGAACTTTCCGAAGAACAACAAGACGGTAGTGAGGGCTGCTTATCAATACCTGAAGTAAGTTATGACTGCCTGCGTTCAATGTCTGCAATTGCAAAGGGCTTCAATGAATATGGCGAGCCAGTAGAGATTCACGGGACAGAATTTTTGGCAAGAGTGCTACAGCATGAAACAGATCATTTAAACGGGATAGTTTTTTTAGATCGAATGGACGGGCAGCGGCGCAAGGATGCAATGAAATTAGTTAGAGAAACTGATTGGTTTAAAAATGGAGTTCAGATTCGAGTAAGTCCACATGCTCAACGTGGTGTGATTAGATAACGTATGCGTATTGGTTTTGCTGGTACACCTGAAATAGCTGGACGTGTTTTAGTTGCATTAAATGGTCTTAATCACGAAATCGTTCTGGTTATTACAAAGCCTGATTCTGTTCAAGGTAGAGGCAAAAAGCAATCTCAATCAGCTGTTTCTGAAATTGCTAGTAATCTTGGATTGAAGTTGATAAAGCCGGCTACTTTGATCGATGCCGACTTAAAAAGATTTATCCAGACAATGAATTTGGATTTAATCGTTGTTGTTGCATATGGTAATTTGATTCCAAAAGACTTGTTAGACGTTCCAAAGTACGGATGGTTCAACTTACATTATTCACTGCTACCTAAGTATCGGGGAGCAGCTCCGATTCAAAGAGCAATTATGGCTGATGAATCTGAAACTGGGGTAACCTTTTTTAAGCTTGATGAAGGTATGGACTCTGGTCCAATACTTAATCAACAGCGTTGTGCTATTACTCAACAAGATGACGCTATATCAGTGTTTGAGGAATTGACACAAATGGGAATTGAAATCATTAAAGAATCAATACAAGAAATAACTGAAGGAAAAATAAACCTAGTTGAGCAAGATGCGAAGGTATCAAACTTAGCTCCAAAGCTGAAACCGGGTGAGGAGATGATTAATTGGAATGATTCCCAAACAGAAATTTTCAATTTGATAAGGGCCTGTTCCGCAGGTCCAATTGCTTATACACATTTCCTGGAAAGTCGAGTAAAGATTGGCCGTGCATCTAAATCAGATACTTATGGTCTTGAGCCAGGAAGAGTTGTTAAAACAAATGGAGTTATAAGAGTTGGCACTGGCACAGGTGATCTAAATCTGCTACTTGTGCAGCCGGCTGGAAGAAAGTTGATGTCTGCGACAGATTGGTACAATGGATTACATACGGACAAAGTGCGCTTCGAATGATTAACCCACGCTATATCGCGGTAGAAGCTTTGAAAAGAATAAAATTTGAAGGGGCATACGCCAATCTTATAAGTAATGATTTAACTTCGCGGCACAAATTAAGTCCACTTGATGCGTCTTTAGTGACTGATCTAATCAATGGAACAACGAGATATTTGCGCTACCTAGACTTCACTCTTGAAAAAGTTTCAAACCGTTCATTAAAGGAGATTGAGCCAGATCTGTTGATTGTATTGGAGATTTCTGCATATTCACACCTTATCAGAAACATTGCTCCTCATGCAGTTGTCAATGAAGGCGTAGAACTCGCTAGAAGAATCGTAGGTGAAAGAGCTGTTGGATTTGTAAATGGAATACTACGCAAATACGTACAAAACGATAAACAATATTGGGAAACAATTATCAATCGTGAAAAAGATGAAACAGAGGCCCTTGGTATTAAATATTCTTTTCCCGATTGGATTATTTCCCACTTTTCGACCCAGTTTTCTGACAGAAAAAAACTTGAGTCATTTCTAGAATGCTTAAATAGACCACCCGAGGTTACTTTTCTAAGGCCACCGAATCTTCACTCAGTTTTATCTGATTTGAAACCAGGTAATTTGTCTCCCTTTGCTTTTAAGAGACAAAATCGGATTTCGGTGGGTCAAAGTGTGCTCACTTCAAAACTAATCGTTCAGGATGAAGGAAGCCAGCTCGTTGCTCTCGCGAGTTTACTAACGCCTGTAGAAGGTAAAGACATTAATTGGCTAGATTTAACCGCCGGTCCGGGTGGAAAATCTGTTTTTCTTGCCTCTTGGGCAAGTTCGAGAAAAGTAAAACTATCTGCAAATGAATTACATCCACATCGAGCAAAATTGATCACTGAAAGTGCTTTACGTTTAAAGTTAGATATCAACACAACGGTGGGTGATTCACTTACTCAGGAATGGGAACAAGAATTTGACAGAGTTTTAGTTGATGCCCCGTGTTCAGGTCTTGGCGCACTTAGAAGGCGTTCAGAGGCTAGGTGGCGCAAGCAGGAAATTGATTTGGTCCAGTTAGTTGACTTGCAAAAGAAATTGCTTACCAGAGCAATTAATCTCACTAGGAGTGGTGGAATCGTCGCCTATACCACCTGTTCGCTACACCCAAGAGAAACTGTTGAAGTGGTCGAGTTTGCAGCGAAGGTGACGAAAATTGAAATTATTGATGCTACACAAATGTTGCCTTGGGTGCCAATGGAACGTGGACCTTTTTTGAGACTATGGCCGCATATTCATGACACAGACGGCATGTTCTTAGCACTACTTAAAGTGGGATAGGCTTTTGGTATGTTGATTACGCCAAGTATTTTAAACGCCAATTTTTTGGATATGGCTGGCGAAATCGATCGAGTATCTAGCGCCGCTGATTGGTTGCATTTAGATGTAATGGATGGACATTTTGTTCCCAATTTGTCTTTTGGTCCCGCAATGGTTGAAGCAGTTAATAGACATTCTGATTTACCAATAGATGTGCATTTGATGATAGCCAATCCTGAAGAATGGGTAAATCATTATGTTGAAGCAGGCGCAGATCGAATCTCGTTTCATTATGAAGCAACTAAGGAATGGGTTGAAATTGCCAGAGGGCTAAAAAGCAAGGGAATAAAGCCCGGCTTAGCTATAAAACCTGGTACTGATTTCAATGAAGTCAAGAATTTGATTAGAGAGTTTGATCTTTTGTTAATTATGACTGTTGATCCAGGTTTTGGGGGACAGAAGTATATAAATGAGATGACTCATAAGATCTTTTTAGCTAGGGAGTTCATATCTGAGAATGGATTAGACATACATATTCAAGCTGATGGTGGTATCAATTTAGAAACAATCAATGATGCATTCAAAGCTGGAGCAGATGTGTTTGTTGCAGGTTCGGTTGTATATAAATCAGAAAATCCAGCTCAAACAATTCAAAATTTGCGAAACGCTGTCGGAGGCTGAAATGGTGGCTGTGAATTCGGCTGAACATATTGCGATGTCGCATGCTATAAAAATTGCACAAAGCAACGATGCGCCAATAGGTCCGAACCCTCGAGTTGGTTGTGTCATTTTAAATTCTGAGGGCGAGTATCTAGCTCAGGGATATCACAAAGGTCGAGGCACAAGGCATGCCGAAATAGAAGCTATTCAATCAACGGATTTAAAGTTGATGGGATCCACTGCGGTGTTAACTCTCGAACCTTGTCTTAGATTAGATAGAGATACTGATTGTACACGTGAATTAATCAAAGCAGGAATAAAGAAAGTAATCATTGCTCAAGTAGACGTTACTTCTCAAAGTAGGTTCGGGGCAAAATATCTAACTGAACATGGAATTGAAGTTATAAATGAAGTTATGCTGGAAGAAGCGTCTGCACTAAATCCATGGTTAACAATAGCTATGGACCAACAACGTCCTTATCTGCGCTTGAAAATTGCTACATCCCTAGATGGTAAAGTTGCTACCAATTCTGGTTCATCCAAATGGATAACAGGTATTGAATCTCGCAATTTGGTTCACAATCTCAGGTCAGAATCACATGCAATAATCACAAGTGTAAAAACTACCTTGCTGGATAATTCATCTTTCACGGCTCGGATCAGCGATAGTGAAATGCATTTACAACAGCCGAATCTCCATCTATTGGGTTCGGAGAGTATTCCCCTCGATCATCCCATTTTTAATGCAAAACGTGAGGTATCGCATTATCAATCTATAGAACTTGATGATGTGCTGCAGAAACTCTGGGATAGACAGGAACTTTCTGTACTTGTGGAAGCAGGACCAAAGTTGTCAACCGCATTTATTCGATCTGGCTTAGTAAATGAACTTTTTTGGTTTACTGCACCTATCATTATTGGAGCGGATGGGTTGTCTGCGATTGACACACTAGGTGTAAACGATATCAAGGAAGCGCTGCGTCCACATTTGAAAAGCCATAGTAGAATCGGCTCAGATTTTCTTTCTATCTATCAATTCGCGGTGAGTGCCTAATGTTTACTGGTTTGATTCACGGAAAAGTAAAGTTGACTGATTTTTCCGACTCTCCAACCGGAAGAATTATGACTTTTCAACTTCCAAAAAATAGCGAATTCGATCTTGGATCTAGCGTTTCAATAAATGGCGTTTGTTTAACTGTCTCTAATATGGATTTAGACGCTCAAGTTTTCGATGTATTTGTTATGGGGATTACACTCTCAGTCACAAATTTATCTAGGATAGATCAGAAGGACTATGTCAACTTTGAATTACCATTGAAAGTACAAGATAGATTAGATGGACACTTGGTGCAGGGTCATATCGATGGCGTTGCACAATTAGAGCAGAAAGTCCAATCTGATAACTGGGTTACTTACCGATTTAGCATACCCGTTGGATTGCAGAAGTACTTAGCGAAAAAAGGATCCGTTGCACTAAATGGTGTATCACTGACAGTTTCAGATTTGTCAGAAACTTGGTTTGAAGTCTCGCTAATTCCAACAACGCTTCAGATTACGAATCTGGGCGATCTTGAACAGGAGATTTAGTAAATGTAGAAGTAGATATTATTGCTAAATATGTAGAAAATATCTTAAGGAATACTTGATGGCTTTGCATTTAGACTCGATACCAGATGCTCTAGAGCAATTTGCACTTGGAATGCCTCTAGTTGTCGTTGATGATGAAAATAGAGAGAATGAGGCTGATCTCATTCAGGCAGCTGAATTAACGACTGTTCAATCTATAGGTTTTATGGTGAGACATACATCAGGTGTTATTTGCGTTCCGATGCTAGATGATGATTTATCTCGTCTTCAAATCCCACCTATGACATTGTTTAATGAGGACGTAAAGCAAACTGCTTTCACAGTATCTGTTGATGCCACACACAACGTTACTACGGGAATTAGTGCAGCTGATAGAGCTACCACCATAAAAGTTTTAGCAGACAAAAATTCAAAACCATCAGATTTAAGAAGACCTGGACATATATTTCCACTTAGAGCGGTAGAAGGTGGCGTATTGAGACGTGCAGGACACACAGAAGCTGCTGTTGATTTGGCAGCTTTAGCAGGCCTTTCTCCAATAGGTGTTCTTTGTGAATTAGTTCATGATGACGGCTCGATGATGCGGGCAAAAGCAGCAAGAGAGTTCGCAGATAAAAATAGTTTGCTTATGATTTCAATCGCTGATTTAATCGCTTACCGTCGTGCCAACGAAAACCATGTTGAATTGCTTTCACAAGCTCAATTGCCTACTGAATTTGGAGATTTTATGGCATATGTTTATCGGAGCACAATTGACGGCAGTGAACATATCGCACTTGTTGCAGGTGAAATTGATTCTTCCAAATCAATTTTGGTTAGAGTGCATTCAGAATGCGAAACAGGAGATATATTCGCTTCGCTTAGGTGCGATTGTGGACCTCAATTACATGCTGCCTTAAGTGCAATAGCCGAAGAGGGTTCTGGTGTTTTGGTCTATATGCACGGCCATGAGGGTAGAGGGATTGGATTAGCGAAAAAGTTACGTGCGTACCAACTTCAAGATGAAGGACTAGACACTATTGATGCAAACATCGCACAAGGCCTTCCGGTTGATGCAAGAGATTATGGAACTGGGGCGCAGATTCTTTATGATTTGGGTGTTCGGAAAATGAAGCTTCTTACAAATAATCCAGCAAAGCGTGCAGGGTTAGTGGGTTTTGGATTAGAAATCATAGATAGAATACCGCTTAAGATTTCACCAAATCGATACAATTTACAGTATTTAGAAACAAAAGCGGAACGCTTGGGCCACGATTCAATTTGAACCCACTAACATAAACCTATGAGCGGTATAGGAATCCCGAATAAGTCCATAATTAATGGTGGTTCGTTTTCATGTGCGATTGTGGCTGCCAGTTGGCATAAGGAAATTGTCTCAGCCTTAATTTGGGGAGCAGTTGAATATTTGAAATTATCCAAAATTAATTACGAGATATTCGAGGTCCCTGGCTCATTTGAATTGCCGTTGGCTTGCAGTAAAAAATTGAATTCTGACTTTGATTTTGCTGTCGCGCTGGGAGTTATTCTTCGTGGTGAAACACCGCACTTTGACTTTGTGGCAGCAGGAGCAACAAATGGATTGATGACGGTTATGTTGAATTCTGGAAAACCAATAGGTTTTGGCATACTAACTTGCGATAACGAAAAACAAGCATTGGCAAGAGCTGATAAAACTAACATCGAATTCAATAAGGGAGCAGAAGCTGCCCATGCCGCAGCCAGTTTATTGCTTATTAATGAAAAGAAGCAGTCGATATGACTTTCGAAGAACTGTACAATCTCTTAGAACAGAAAAAACTTGCAAATCCTGATGAATCTAATAGCGCTATGTACTTAGCACTTGGATCATCTGCAATTGGAAAAAAGGTCTTGGAGGAAGCTGCTGAAAGTTGGATGGCGGCTGAGTTTGAATCCAAGGAGAATACCTGTGCTGAAATTGCTCAGCTTCTATATTGGACCGCACTACTAGCAGTATCGGCGAATATAAGTCTTGAAGAGTTGCAAAATGAATTGTAGGAAGAAATTAATATGTTAAAAGTTGCAATACCAAATAAAGGTCAATTGGCCGAACCCGCGTTTAGCATGCTTCGAGAAGCTGGCTATTTATCATCGCCCATTCATGAAACATTGGTAGTAAGTGATAAACAAAATGATGTGGAATTCTTTTTTCTACGTCCTAGGGACATCGCAATTTATGTTGCATCTGGCAATCTAGATTTTGGAATAACCGGACAAGATATGGTTGCTGACAGTAAAGTTGAAGTGCAGGAAATACTTCCACTTGGGTTTGCTAAATCCGTCTTTACAATTGCTGGATCAAACGGTATGGATAATATTAAGAACGTTGCGAAGAAAAGAATTGCTACTTCTTATCCTGGTCTACTAAATCAATGGCTTCAAAATCAAAAATTAACAGCAGAAGTTGTTCAATTAGATGGAGCTGTCGAGAATGCTGTTGGACTTGGGGTAGCCGATTATGTTGCCGACGTGGTTGCAACCGGGACAACTCTTAAGAGAGCCGGATTGCACCAATTGGGTGAGCCAATAATGTATTCACAAGCTATTCTCATTGGTCGGAATACATCTGAATCAAATGAGCAAAGAGATGATTTTATTCGTCGAATCAATAGTGTTATTGTGGCAAGAGATTATGTGTTAATGGATTATGACATTCCAAGTAATCTTGTTGAACAAGCCTGCATAATTACCCCTGGATTTGAAAGTCCAACAATATCTGGTCTTCGTGACTCTAGTTGGAGTGCGATTCGAGTGATGGTGCCCAGTGTTGAAGTCCATGCGATAATGGATCAGTTGTACAAAATAGGTGCAAAAGGAATTTTGGTAACTCAAATTATTGCTTGTCGCCTCTAGGGGGTAAGCAATACAGATTCCAGCTCCTGATAGACTTTGCTCAGACCGGCTAGGAAACTAGTCAAAGCGGATATTTCCCACCAGCCTGCCCTCGGGTTGCTGGTAAGGTCAACGCCTCAATGGCTGTTGAATACTCGCTTTGCGCCTTGCTAGTTAAAACTTACAGGAGGCGATATCAGCACTGAACCTAGAATCAATGATCGCATTCGCGTATCTGAAGTCAGACTAATTGGCTCCGAAGGTGAGCAAGTAGGCGTTGTAACCATTGAAGACGCACTGCGGTTAGCTTCCGAAAGCGATCTTGATCTCGTTGAAATTGCTCCTGATGCAGAACCGCCAGTTTGTAAAATCATGGATTTTGGGAAGTACAAATACGAGTTAGCTCAAAAAGCACGTGAAGCGAAGCGAAATCAAGTTCAGACTGTGATTAAAGAAATCAAATTGCGACCGAAAATTGATGATCATGACTACATCACTAAGAAAGGACATGTTGAACGATTCTTGAAACACGGTGACAAAGTTAAAGTTACCATTATGTTTCGCGGTAGAGAGCAATCGAGACCAGAGGTTGGCTTACGTTTGCTTTCAAGATTAGCAGAAGACATAACTGATGTTGGATTCGTTGAATCAACTCCAAAACAAGATGGTCGAAATATGGTTATGGTGATTGCTCCGGTGCGCAAAGGTTCGAAGTCAAAGCAGAAGAAATCTGCGGATTCAACGTTAGAGACAAAAGAAGATTAGAAAGGAAAAAGAATGCCAAAGAATAAAACTCATAGTCGAGCGAAAAAAACTTATAAGCTCACTGGTTCTGGGAAGATAACCCACGAACAGAGCAATATGCGACATCTCATGACTGGAAAGCCGTCTAAGCGCACCAGAAGACTGGAAAAAGACGCTGTGGTCAAAGCTCCGAACGTTAAAAGAACTTTACGTTTACTAGGTAAAAAAGGAAGATAACAATGGCTAGAGTAAAGCGTGGTGTTCATGCCGCAAAAAAACGACGTACAACTCTCGAGCGCGCAAGTGGCTATCGTGGCCAACGGTCTCGTCTCTATACAAAAGCCAAGGAGCAAGTTACTCACTCGCTCGTTTATTCCTATGGCGATCGTCGTGCGCTAAAAGGAGAAATGCGACGCTTATGGATTACACGAATCAATGCTGCGAGTAGAGCAAACGGAATGACCTACAACAGATTTATGCAAGGACTCAAGGCAGCTGAGATAGATATAGACCGTCGAATGCTCGCAGAAATTGCAGTCTCGGATCCGGAAACTTTCGCCAAACTAGTCGCTTCAAGCAGAGCCGCGCTTCCAAGTGTCTAGTTGATGTCGGATATCAGAGCTGCATTTTTACTCAAACAGGCAAAGCGGATAAAACGCAAAACCCATAAGGCGAATCCGGATTTAGTTCTTGCTGAAGGTAAAGCCATAATTGAAATGGCTTTGGCTGCTCGGGTAGAAGTGTTAGCACTCTTTGTTGCAGATGAATCATTTGAGGCTCAATTCGGTAATCTTGAGATCCCGATAATCAAAGTTTCAAAGAGAGATTTTCAAGAGCTGGCAAGCACGGTATCGCCTCAAGGAATCGTTGCATTACTGATTGTTCCTAAATACACTCTTGACGACATATCAAGTTCTGCGAGAACGCTTCTTTATCTTGAGGAAATCCGCGACCCTGGAAATTTAGGAACTATAGTTAGAACAGCAGATGCTTTTGGTGTTGATGCAGTTTTGCTAAGTCCAGGCTGTGTAGATTTAAGAAATAACAAGTTTATTCGCAGTTCGGCGGGTAGCGTTTTTAACTTACCCATCATCTCTGATGTTCAATTAAATGATTTAGATGACATCAAATCCAAATTTGATGCCGATCTTCTAGTAACCTCATTAACTGGAAATATTGTTATTTCGGATTTAGATATACCAAAATCAAGATGTGTAATTTGGGCTGTTGGAAATGAGGCTACTGGAGTATCTGATTTATTGGTTGCAATGGCTGATCAAGTAGTTGTAATTCCGATGCTGGGTAAGGCTGAATCCCTAAATGCTGCAGTAGCAGCTGCGGTGTGTCTTTATGTGTCTGCCCAACGAAAATCTCCCAGTAGAGCCTAAGATTTATCTATGCCTGAAAAACCCAACAATTCACTCACTGAAAAGGATCTATCTGAAGCTTTGTCGGCAGGAAGAAATGCGATTTCCAAAGCTAGTAGTCTGGAAGATTTAAAGATAGTTCGAATTGCTCACCTAGGTGATAAATCTCCTCTTGCTTTGGCCAATCGAAAACTTGGTAGTTTAAGTGTTGATCAGAGATCTCATTTTGGTGCAATTATTGGTAACTACCGTAGCGATCTATTAGGCTTGTTAACACAAAAGCAAGAACTGCTCACTCTTGAACGAACTCAAACAATTGTCTCGAATGAAAAAGTAGATGTAACAATCGCTGCTGTTTCAAGAAAAGGCGGTGGAGTTCATCCACTCAATTCGACAATTAATACAATCGTAAATATTTTTATTTCAATGGGTTATTCGGTAGAAGAAGGTCCTGAGGTCGAAGCTGAATGGCTAAATTTTGATGCCTTAAACATTCCACAAAATCATCCTGCAAGATCTATGCAAGACACTTTCTACATAGATAATGCCCAATCAGGAATTGTCTTACGGACACAAACTTCACCAGTTCAAGTCAGAGCATTGTTAAATAGAAGTTTGCCTATATATGTCATTTCACCAGGAAAAGTTTTTCGATCAGACGAGTTGGATCAAACACATACCCCAGTTTTTCATCAAGTCGAAGGTTTAGTTGTCGATAAGGGTATAGGAATGCCTCATCTAAGGGCAACTATTGATCATTTTGCTAAACAAATGTTTGGAGCAGAAGTACAAACGAGACTGCGACCTTCCTATTTCCCCTTTACTGAACCAAGTGCTGAAATGGACGTATTTTTTCAAGGTAAATGGGTCGAGTGGGGTGGTTGTGGAGTAGTTAACCCAAAAGTTTTAGAGGTAGCAGGGATTGATTCCAGTATTTATTCTGGTTTTGCTTTTGGTATGGGAATAGAAAGAACTTTAATGTTTAGAAATGGTGTTGCTGATATGCGTGATATGGTCGAAGGAGATATTCGCTTCACAGATATGTTTGGGAAGTTAGAATAATGAAAGCACCATTGTCGTGGTTGGCTGAATATGTGAAATTAGGAAAAGAACACACTGTAGAAAAGATTCAATCCGCTTTCATCCAGCGAGGTTTCGAAGTTGAAGATATCCAGTTTATTGGAAAGGGATTAGCAGGTCCGATAGTTGTTGGAGAAATTGTCTCCATTGAAAACCTAACTGACTACAAAAAACCTATCCGTTATTGTCAAGTAAACATTGGAAAAGGGGTAGACAGTTTAGTTGGAATTGTTTGTGGCGCTACTAACTTTGTAGAGGGAGACAAAGTTGTTGTAGCTCTTCCAGGGTCAGTTCTACCTGAGAATTTCAATATATCTGCTCGGGAAACTTACGGAAAAATTTCTGAGGGGATGATATGTAGCATAAAAGAATTGGGGATTGGAGATGAGCAATCCGGTATCTTGGTTCTTGATGATAGTTACCAAGTTGGAGTTAACGCAATATCTGAGTTGCAGTTAATTGACACTGTATTTGATTTAGCTGTCCTACCAGACCGTGGCTATGCATTGTCCATTCGTGGATTGGCACGCGAATTGGCAAGTCACTTTAGTTGTGAATTCATCGACCCAACAACAAAAACTGTTCAAACTTCTAAAAACGATTCTAAGCAGCTAGGTAAAATTGAGGCTAAAGACGTATGTAGATCCCTAGTGCTAACGAAAATTTCTGGATTCAATCCAGAGCGGGATACTCCTTGGGAGATGAAGAGAAAGCTGTTATTAACTGGATTGCGTTCTATATCGCTACCGGTAGATATAACTAATTTTATTATGATAGAAATAGGGCAACCTCTGCATGCTTTCGATGCCAATAAAGTACAAGGGAAGATTTGTATTCGTTACAGCAATGCGGATGAAGAGCTTGAAACTATAGATCATACAAACAGAAAACTTTCAGATAAAGATCTAGTAGTAGCTGATGAGCGAGGAGTTCTTTCACTTGCTGGACTGATGGGTGGAATCTCATCTGGAATTGATAGCAGCACCACTAACATAATCCTTGAAGCTGCTCATTTCGAAGCGCAAAAGATTTCTGAATCTGCCCGAAGACATGTTCTAAGTAGCGAGGCATCTACGAGATTTGAAAGAGGGGTTGATACAGAAATTGCTGCCTTCGCTTCCAATTATGCGGTCAGCCTTTTTGAACGCTTCTCCACAGTCGAAAGTGTTTCTCGTTGGCAAGAAATTAATCCAACGGCAAAGAAAAATATTCTTTTAGACAAAGATTTGCTGAATACGATTGTTGGATTTGAGATTATCGAAAATGATGTACAAGAAATGTTGAATCAGTTAGGCTGCTTGGTAATTGACAAGGATCCAATCAAAGTTGAGATTCCCAGTTGGCGGTTCGATTTAGCAAATACTAATGACTTAGCCGAAGAACTTCTTAGGGTCTTGGGCTACGACAAGATCCCTTTAGTTACTCCTTCCAGCTCTATTGGTTCTGGACTTACACCTAGTCAACAGTCTTTAAATCAATTAAAGACATTCCTTGCTGCAAAGGGTGCTGCTGAAATTTTAAGTTATCCATTTGTGTCTCTTAGTCAATCTTTAAGATTTGTTGATATTGAGGAGACAGATTTAGTCAAAATAGCCAATCCATTGTCTGAAAAAGAGCCATACCTTCGTGTCTCATTACTACCAGGTTTGTTGGCAGTAGCTATTAGAAATCTTGGTCGAGGAAACGAAAGTTTAAATCTATTTGAAACCGGTTCTGTGTACCGGAAAATTAGTGATGAGAAAATTCCCAAGGTTACATTTCCACTCAATGGTGAACAACTAAAGCAAGCTGATGCCATACTACCAAGACAACCTAAATTGCTTTCAGGTTTACTTACTGGAAGGAAAGCAGATAATCCGCTCTTGGGTAAAAATGGAGTTTGGACTTGGACTGATGCGATTGAGCTGGTAGCGGAATTGTTAAATCTCTTTAACCTTGATTTTGATGTCACTAGTGATAGTTCGAAAGGTTTTCATCCTGGAAGGACTGCCAAGTTCTACTTAGGCGAGAAGTTTTTGGGGATAGCAGGTGAACTACATCCAGAATTATTTGATGAATCCACCCTGCAGGATCGAGTATCTTGTTATGAAATTGATTTGAGCACAGTTTTTGCATTGGCTGATCAAACGGTTATCGCCCAGCCGATAAGCAACTATCCAATTGCCAAGGAGGATTTAGCTGTCGTGGTGCAGCAAGAATTACCCATATGGAAGATCCACAAGTCCTTGCAAGAACTATCAATCAGTAATCTGGAAAAGTTTCAAATCTTTGATGTCTATACAGGCGCGCCTGTTCCTGATGGTAAGAAATCGATTGCCATTTCCCTTCAGTTTAGATCGCATGATCGAACCTTAACTGCGGAAGACGTGTCTGGCTGGAAATCAGAGATTCTCGCTACCTTGGCCAAGCAGTATGGAGCCGAACTCAGGACCTGACCCTTCATTCATCTAAGTGAATAAAAATGGTATACTGGTGAAATGTACAGAGCTGGGGTTGTAGGTGCATCCGGGTATGCCGGAGGTGAGTTGCTGCGAATTATTACCACGCATAACTCCCTCGCTTTAGTTTGCGCAACGTCAAGCAACTATGTTGGTGAATCAATTCCTAATCTTTTCCCAAATTTACAGAATATTAAACAGACCTTCATTAAAAGTGATGATGTTGATTTTTCAAAACTCGATGTTCTCTTCGTAGCGTTGCCACATGGTGAATCGAGTAAATTTCTCAAGGATGTTCCGGACGAAGTTTTAGTAATTGACTTAGGCGCGGATTTTCGGTTAACCAATCCCAATGATTGGAATACGTTTTACTCAGGTGAGTATGCTGGAAGTTGGACGTACGGTTTAGCAGACGCTCCATCCAACTTTGACTCAATAACTAATTCGACAAGAGTCGCGAATCCAGGTTGCTATGCGACAGCGATTAATCTCGCACTAGCTCCTTTTGTAGCGGACAATCGAATTGATGCTTCCAAGATCAATATTGTTGCAGTTTCAGGCACATCGGGTGCGGGGAGAAAAGCTGAAGCACGTTTATTGACATCGGAAAATATGAATAGTATTTCGCCATACAAAATAGCTGGAACTCATCAACACATACCTGAAATAGAGCAATTCCTCAACTCAATCGGTACGGAAAAAGTCCTGATCAACTTCACCCCACTTTTGGCACCGATGCCTAGGGGGATACTCGCAGTCATTCAAGCCCCAAACAGAAACATGACCTATGAAGAAGCCTTGGATTTAATTAAAGACTTTTATCAGGACAATTTATTTATACATTTACTTGCAGCAGGCAAGCTGCCAAACACAAAAGCAGTATGCGGAACAAATGATGTACATTTACAAGTATCAATAGATAAAAGATCGGATCAGATCATCCTAACGGTAGCTATAGATAATTTAGTTAAAGGTGCCGCTGGCCAAGCAATTCAAAACTTCAATTTGATGACAAAATTAGATGTGAGGGAAGGTCTAAATGCTACTGGAGTTTATCCATGAGCGTAGATGGCCCCAAAGGATTTCTGGCATATGGTGTTACTAGTGGACTGAAGGGAAAAAGCTTAGATTTGGCCTTAGTTCTTAATTCTGGTCCACTGTTTAATTTCGCTGCAGTCTTCACAACTAATGAGGTGAAAGCTGCCCCCGTACTTTGGAGCACTGAAATTGCCAAAACCGGAAAATGTAAAGCAATACTTTTGAATAGTGGTGGCGCTAATGCCTGCACAGGGTCAGAAGGCTTTAGCGTCACCCACAAATCTGCAGAATACGTGGCTGAGAAATTTCAACTAGCCCCTATTGATGTAGCGATCTGCTCAACCGGAATTATTGGGGAAGTTCTGGATTTTTCAAAGATTAAGAATGGAATCGATGAACTCTCGCAAATCAACGATAGCGATGGTCAAGCGGCAGCACTTGCAATAATGACAACGGATAGTAAACCCAAACAAACATATTTGAACCAAGGAAATTACGCAATAGGTGGTATGGCGAAAGGGGCAGGAATGCTTGCCCCGAGTCTTGCAACGATGTTGGTTGTTATCACTAGTGACGCTGACGTATCTGACATTGACCTACAACGTTGTTTAAAACTGTGCGTCGAGCGTACCTTTAATCGTATCTCGGCTGATGGTTGTACCTCCACTAATGATTCGGTTCTTCTGCTCTGCAATGGTGCGTCAAGGTACAAACCATCAGAGAGTGATTTCCTAGAAGCGTTAATGAAAGTTTGTGACAATCTAGCTATTGAATTAATTCAAGATGCAGAAGGTGCAACTACCTTTGTTGAGATAATAGTTGAGAATGCTCGCACAGAAGAACAAGCCATTGCTATTGCTCGAAAGGTGGCTGGGGACTCATTAGTAAAGACAGCTTTTTTTGGTCGAGACCCCAATTGGGGACGAGTCGCAGCTGCAGTTGGGTCGGCCAAAGCGGGAATAAATCCGGAGTTGTTAGATATTTACTTCAATGGCATACCTGTTTGCCTCAGCGGTGCAGCAAATGGCAATCGACGACGAGTTAAATTAGATGGAAGAAGCATCAATGTTGTCATAAAACTCAATTTAGGAAATGAATGCGCGACTGTTCGAACAACTGATCTATCAACGGAATATGTTTTGGAAAATTCTGAGTATTCATCATGACATCAACTACTGGGAATGCACGCATCGTTTTAATTAAGATTGGGGGGAATGTCCTTTCTTCTCGTAAATCTATCGAGACCTTATCAAGTGTTATTGCGCACCTAAAGAAAGATGGCAGAAAAGTTGTGATTTGCCACGGCGGTGGTTCGCAAATATCTGAAGCTTTTCGCACCGCTGGTGAACCAGTGGAATTCATCGGCGGATTGCGGAAAACGACAGCTGAAGGCGCACTAATTGTTAAAAATGTGCTCTGTATAGACATTCAAAAAAATCTTGTAGATACCCTTAATGCCAATGGAATAAAGGCTATCGGCGTCTGCGGTGATGCGGGATTGTTTCTATGTGAGAAGAAAATTTATTCTCGCAATGATCAAGAGTTTGATTTGGGATTTGTTGGAGAGGTAATGCAAGTGATGTGTGATCAAATAAGTGAAATGATATCTGGAGAATACACCCCCGTAATTGCTGCAGTCGGAACTGATCTTTTGGGTAATATCTACAATATAAATGCTGACACCGGAGCTGCGCACTTGGCTTCCTGCTTGCAGGTAGAGAAATTGGTGTTACTAACTGACGTTGACGGATTATATATAGATTGGCCAAACAAAGATTCGCTGGTGAGTTCATTGAGTTCCGTTGAAGCAAATGTCTTACTTCCAAGTTTAGATCAAGGTATGGCACCGAAACTGGAAGCAGCCATCTTGGCCGTGCAATCTAATGTATCAGAAGTGTGTTTAATTAATGGAAATTCGGATGACAATTTATATAGGCTGCTTGTACTAGGTGACGATATTGGAACAAAGGTAACGTTATGACTATTGCTGAAAATTGGAATAAGTTCGTCGCGCCTACATATGCTCCTCCGCAGATCAAGTTGATTTCAGGAAAAGGAACCAAAGTTTACGATGACACTGGCAAGTCATACTTGGACTTTGTATCAGGCATTGCAGTAACTTCGCTTGGGCACGCAAACGAAGAGATTGCTGAAGCGATTTACGGACAGGCAAAGAAATTAGGACACGTAAGTAATCTATATGCCAATTCGGTTACCGAAGAATTGGCCGAAAAATTACTAATTATTTCTGGTATGAAGAATGGCCGAGTTTTCTTTGCTAATTCTGGTGCAGAGGCGAATGAAGCTGCCATAAAGTATGTACGTGCTAATAAACCTACGTGCAAACTCATCGCTCTTGAAGGAAGCTTTCACGGCCGCACAATGGGTGCGCTGAGCCTTACTGGCCAATTAGAAAAACGAGCACCATTTGAACCACTTATTCCAAAAGTAGATTTCATTAAGCCAGATTCAATAAATTCTGCTAAAAAGAAGTTAAAGAAAAGCGCCGGGGGAATCTGGCTTGAACTGGTTCAAGGCGAGGGGGGAGTAAATCCGCTTGCAAAAGAATTTGTCTCTCAAATTATTCAACTTACTAAAGATCATTTTATTGCTCTGGTGGTAGATGAAGTTCAAACTGGAATGGGAAGAACAGGTAATTGGTTCGCTTACCAAGAATTTGATTTTATGCCCGACCTTGTACCTATAGCCAAAGGACTTGGTGGAGGTATTCCAATTGGAGCATTACTAATTTCAGAGAATTTTGCAAAAGTAATTCAACCTGGCGGTCACGGGACTACCTACGGCGGAAATCCAATTGCAGCCACTAGTGCATTGACCGTTATAAAAATGATTGAACAGCAGCAACTTCTGGAAAATGTGAAACGGCAGAGCATGTTGATTCGCACCAATATTTCACAGATTCCTGGTGTTCAAGTCGTTAGAGGTATGGGCTTGTTACTTGGGGTGGTCTTAAATGGTGATTATTCTAAAAAAATTGCTCAGAGAGCACAGCAGTTAGGTTTACTAGTAAATGCAGTGCGACCTAATGTCTTAAGGCTCGCACCACCATTAAATATTTCATCAGCGGAGACAACAGAGGGAATTGAAAAATTGAGTGAAGCGATTGAGCAGGCTCAGGATGAGTGAAATCAATCAACCGAAAACTCGCTCAGCACGACTTCAATCAATCACAGACATAATTGGTCAAAATCGAATTCGATCACAGCGTGAATTAGCCCAGTTGCTAGCAGATTCGGGTTTTGACGTTGCACAACCAACCCTCAGCCGAGATTTGTTTGATCTTGGAGTTGCTAAGAACTCTGCAGGGTATTACATAATCGATTCGGATGCAATTACAAACTATACCCGTTTGGAAAAGTCCCTTCGCGAGTTACTCGTTTATATTCAAACTTCTGATCAATTTTGTGTTTTACGTACGCCACCAGGAGGTGCCCACTTGCTAGCTGGTGCAATAGATCGATCAAAAATTGATGGCGTACTGGGCACAATTGCTGGCGATGACACCGTGCTCATGATAACTCGAGACAAAAAGGTGGCAAACGATATTTTCTCTAAATTTATGCAATCATTAGAAGCAAAAGTAAAGGAATAGGAAATCTATGAAAAATCGAGTGGTCCTCGCATATTCAGGCGGACTAGATACCTCTGTAGCAATCGGTTGGCTTTCCCGAGATTTAAACGCTGACGTCATAGCGGTAGCAGCAGACGTTGGTCAAGGCGGCGAAGACATGGAAGTTATCCGCAAGAGAGCACTTTCCTGTGGGGCGGTTGAATCAGTTGTTCTGGATCTCAAGAATGAATTTGCAGACGAATACTGCTTGCCGGCACTTAAAGCAAACGCACTTTACATGGACAGATATCCGGTTGTGTCGTCGCTCTCTAGACCCTTGATTAGTAAACACTTGGTGACTGAAGCCCAGAGATTTAATGCAAATGTTGTCGCACATGGATGCACTGGTAAAGGTAATGATCAAGTTAGATTCGAAGTAAGTATCGCAGCTTTAGATCCTAGTTTGAAAATAATTGCCCCGGTTCGAGATAGTGGTATGACAAGAGATAAAGCAATTTCGTTTGCCACTGAAAACAATTTACCCATAGAGGTAAACAAAAAATCACCATATTCAATTGACCAAAACGTTTGGGGACGAGCGATTGAAACTGGTTTTCTTGAGGACATTTGGAATGCGCCAATAGAAGATATTTATTCATACACCGCAGCACCCAATACCAATAATGCTCCTGATGAAGTTCTCTTTAGTTTTCAAAATGGAACCCCAGTAGCAATAGATGGAAAAACGGTGTCGATGCTCGAAGCAATAACGCTTTTGAATGCGCGTGCGGGCGCTCATGGCATAGGTCGCATCGATATGGTTGAAGACCGTTTGGTTGGAATAAAATCTAGGGAAGTTTATGAAGCTCCAGGAGCAATTGCTTTAATAACTGCACATCAGGAACTCTCTAATGTCACTATGGAGCGAGAACTTGCAAGGTTTAAGCGACAAGTTGATCAACGCTGGACTGAATTAGTTTATGACGGATTATGGTTTGCTCCTTTACGAAGATCACTGGATGCTTTTATTGAAAACGCTGAACAAGGAGTTACTGGCGACATTCGCATGATGCTGCACGGTGGTCGAGCAACTGTTACTGGGCGCCGAAGTGAGGAGTCCTTGTATTCTTTTGAGTTGGCAACATATGACACCGGTGATCAATTTGATCAGTCTATGGCAAAAGGCTTTATTGAGATTTTCGGTTTAACCACAAAACTTGCTGCCTTACGAGATCGAAAGTTTCGTAATGGAAAGTAACACTGATGGACAACTATGGGGAGGTAGATTTAAGTCACCACCGTCACCTGAATTAGTGAAACTATCTAGGTCTATCCATTTCGATTGGCGATTGGCACCGTATGACTTGATTCAAACTCTCGTGCACGCCGGCTCACTTCGTGATGCAGAAATTATTACAGCAAGTGAATATGATCTTTTAAAGAAAGTGGTTAAAGATTTAGATACTGGAATTCGTAATGGAAAAGTGAAATATGAAGAGTCTGATGAAGATGTTCATACGGCAATTGAAAGGTTAATTACCCAGGAACTTCGAGAAATAGGAACGAAATTACGAAGCGGCAGAAGTCGAAATGACCAAGTCGCAACAGATTTGCGCTTGTATCTCCGCGACGTTAATCAAGAAACTGTAAAGTTAACTTTAGATTTGATAGATACTTTGATTCAAAAAGCAAAACTGCATGCTGATGTTCCTGCACCAGGATTTACACATCTTCAGCATGCTCAACCAATAACACTCGGACATGAGATTGCAAAACATGCACATGCGTTAGTGCGAGATTGTGAGAGAGCGATAGAAAATGATACGCGCATTGCTATTTCGCCACTTGGTGCTGGCGCGCTTGCAGGTTCTGCATTCAGTTTAGACGTTGAAAAATTGGCTAAGCAATTAGAGATGAATAAAGCAGCTGGAAACTCTATTGATGCCATCTCAGATCGAGATTTTGTTGCTGAGTTTTTGTTTAACGTGTCCTTAATAGGAATTCATCTTTCGCAACTAGCCGAAGAGATAATCCTGTGGAGCAGCAGTGAGTTTGGTTTTGCTCAACTGGATGATTCTTGGTCAACTGGCTCTTCACTAATGCCCCAAAAAAGAAACCCCGACATTGCGGAACTAAGTAGAGGAAAAACTGGTCGTTTCATTGGAAACTTGGTAACAATTTTAACCGTACTGAAAGCGCTTCCGTTTGGCTACAATCGAGATCTGCAGGAAGATAAAGAGGCCCTTTTCGATAGTGTCGATCAAATAATGCTTGTGTTACCTGCAATGAATGGGTTGGTTGCAAGTCTGAGCTTTGATACTCAAAAGATTTCCGCTTCCGCATTGGTTCAACATTCCTCAGCGACCGATATTGCTGACTATTTAGTAAAAAAGGGTTTACCTTTTAAGCAGGCTCATGAACTAACAGGAGAAGCAGTACTTCTCGCTGAAACTCAAGGTATTGATGTGCATCAACTGCAACTATCTGATTTTCAAAAGATTTCAGCATTATTCGAGGCTGACCTAGTTAATGCATTAAAATTGCCTTCGATTCTAAAGGCCAAGTCGTCAGATTTGGGAACAGCGCCTATCTCAGTTAGAAAACAACTAGACAAACTAGAATCAAACCTGAGGCCACTTGAGACTTGGAGTAATCAATCGCTAGTTCCAAAGTTGTAATATCGGTCCACTAGGAGAAGTGAAAAATGTTGGATGCAATATCAGAATTGCAATCGCGCGGACTAATTCACGACACTACTGATATAGATGAGTTGCGAAAAGCACTTAAGGTTGGCTTAACTTTCTATGTTGGTTTTGATCCAACAGCTCCTTCTTTGCACATAGGCAATTTAGTTCAGATTTTGACGGCTAGAAGATTGCAATTACTTGGCAATAAACCCCTAGCATTAGTAGGCGGCGCAACTGGATTAATTGGCGATCCAAAAATTTCCGGAGAGCGATCCTTGAACGAAGCTGAACTAGTTACGGAATGGTCTAGGAAACTGCGATTACAGCTAGAAAGATTCTTCGACTTTAATAGCTCCAATGCTGCCATCATTGTTAACAACTACGAATGGACACATCACGTAAGTGTGCTGGAATTCCTACGTGACATCGGAAAGCACTTTTCTGTAAATCGAATGCTTGACCGAGAAGCAGTTTCGGCACGTTTAGCTGGCGCTGGAATTTCATTTACTGAATTTAGTTACCAGGTTTTGCAAGCGTTTGATTACCTTCATTTACACAAAAATTACAAAGCAACTCTTCAAACAGGAGGAAGTGACCAGTGGGGAAATCTAACAGCTGGAACAGATTTGATTCGAAGGGTGACTGGAAATATCGTTCATGCACTGTGTACGCCACTGTTAACTAAATCAGATGGTGAGAAATTTGGAAAAACTGAATCAGGAACAGTGTGGTTGGATCCCGAGTTAACGTCACCATATTCGTTTTATCAATTTTGGCTCAACACGGATGATCGCGACATTGGGAGAATGCTCAAGGTTTTTTCATTCAAATCCCTCGATGAGATTGATTTGTTATTAGAAACTTCAAAAGCTGAACCACATCTGCGAATTGCGCAGCGCGCATTAGCTCAAGAGATGACTTCACTTGTTCACTCAGAAGAAGAGATGTTGCAAGCGGAGAAAGCTGCACAAGTTTTGTTCAGTGGTGGTGATCTATATGAGATATCCGAAGGGGCGCTTCAATCTGCATTAACTGAAGCAGGTTTAGTTAGTGTTAAAACTATAGATGGCAAGATTCCCAGCGCGATAGATCTTCTTGTTTTGAGTGGAATAGTGAAGTCAAAAACAGAAGCTCGAAGAATGATTAGCGAAGGCGCAGCCTGGCTGAATAATCAGAAGTTAGCCGAGGAGAATTCCGAAATTGAGCAAAAAAGCCTTATTTATGGGCGTTTTTTGATTCTTAGGCGAGGTAGAAGAACCGTTGCCGGTGTGGAAATTTTATCCTAAAATCGTTGGAAACACCCCCAGTTTGTCTCTTGGAGGATGTGCGGGTATTGTTCTCCACTCGCCCTTATTCTGGCCGAAAGGCCTGTTTGAGTGCGCGCCCGTACCTTGAGAATTCAACAGCGTGATAAATGTCAATGCAAAGTTTTAAAATTATATCCCGTTTGTGGTAACACAAATTGGATTCCTTTGGGATTGATAGATGCTTTACGCAGATTAATTATTTAATCAAGCACAACAGCAACTGTCATGCCAGAACAAACTAACTTTTATGGAGAGTTTGATCCTGGCTCAGGACGAACGCTGGCGGCGTGCTTAACACATGCAAGTCGAACGATGAAGTTTCTACGGAAATGGATTAGTGGCGAACGGGTGAGGAACACGTGAACAATCTGCCCCTTACACGGGAATAACTTCGGGAAACCGAAGCTAATACCCGATATTGAATTCGGTAGGCATCTACTGAATTTGAAATGGTCAGCCGGTAAGGGATGAGTTCGCGGCCTATCAGCTTGTTGGTGAGGTAATGGCTCACCAAGGCGACGACGGGTAGCCGGCCTGAGAGGGCGACCGGCCACACTGGGACTGAGACACGGCCCAGACTCCTACGGGAGGCAGCAGTGGGGAATATTGCGCAATGGACGAAAGTCTGACGCAGCAACGCCGCGTGAGGGATGACGGCCTTCGGGTTGTAAACCTCTTTCAATCGGGACGAAGCGAAAGTGACGGTACCGATACAAGAAGCACCGGCTAACTATGTGCCAGCAGCCGCGGTAATACATAGGGTACAAGCGTTGTCCGGATTTATTGGGCGTAAAGAGCTCGTAGGCGGTTCATCACGTCGGATGTGAAAACTTGGGGCTTAACCCCAAGCCTGCATCCGATACGGGTGAACTAGAGAGCAGTAGGGGAGATTGGAATTCCTGGTGTAGCGGTGGAATGCGCAGATATCAGGAGGAACACCAGTGGCGAAGGCGGATCTCTGGGCTGTATCTGACGCTGAGGAGCGAAAGCGTGGGGAGCAAACAGGATTAGATACCCTGGTAGTCCACGCTGTAAACGGTGGGCGCTAGTTGTGGGAGACTTCCACGTCTTCTGCAACGTCGCTAACGCATTAAGCGCCCCGCCTGGGGAGTACGGCCGCAAGGCTAAAACTCAAAGGAATTGACGGGGCCCCGCACAAGCGGCGGAGCATGCGGCTTAATTCGATGCAACGCGAAGAACCTTACCTAGGCTTGACATGCAGGGAAATCTCATAGAGATATGAGGTCCGCAAGGGCCCTGCACAGGTGGTGCATGGCTGTCGTCAGCTCGTGTCGTGAGATGTTGGGTTAAGTCCCGCAACGAGCGCAACCCCTGTTCTATGTTGCCAGCACGTAATGGTGGGGACTCATAGGAGACCGCCGGGGTCAACTCGGAGGAAGGTAGGGATGACGTCAAGTCATCATGCCCCTTATGCCTAGGGCTGCACGCATGCTACAATGGTCGGTACAAAGGGCTGCAAAACCGCAAGGTGGAGCGAATCCCAAAAAGCCGACCTCAGTTCGGATTGAGGTCTGCAACTCGACCTCATGAAGTCGGAGTCGCTAGTAATCGCAAATCAGCAACGTTGCGGTGAATACGTTCCCGGGGCTTGTACACACCGCCCGTCACGTCACGAAAGTCGGCAACACCCGAAGCCGGTGGCCTAACCGTAAGGAAGGAGCCGTCGAAGGTGGGGCTGGTGATTGGGACGAAGTCGTAACAAGGTAGGCGTACCGGAAGGTGCGGCTGGATCACCTCCTTTCTAAGGAGCACTTAGCATCATTTTGATGTTCAGAAATATTGGGAAACCGATAGCTCATTATGTGGAGCATTGATGTAACGAAAAATCGATTTTGTTTTTCAGTACTGCTTTTGCGTGGAACCTAAATCAAAATTCTTTTCTAATCACGCTGTTGGGTCCTGAGGGTACGAAAGTACTTTCAGAGACCGAAGTGCTACGAACTGTTGTTAACCAGCAGCAAGCGTAGGAAAGCTTCGAATCTCGACCGTAATTTGAGAACTGTATAGTGGACGCGAGCATCTAGTAATTATTTTTTGATCAATTTGGTATCAAGTTATTAAGTGCATACGGTGAATGCCTTGGCATTAGAAGCCGAAGAAGGACGTAGAAGCCTGCGATAAGCCTCGGGGAGTCGGCAATCAGACTTTGATCCGGGGATTTCCGAATGAGGAAACTCAGCTGGGGGAAAGCCCAGTTATCCGCGCATGAACACATAGTGCGATGGAAGGGAACGTGGGGAAGTGAAACATCTCAGTACCCATAGGAACAGAAAACAATAGTTATTCCGTTAGTAGTGGCGAGCGAAAGCGGAACAGGCTAAACCACATCAATGTGATAGTCGGCGGACGTTGTTGGTGTGGGGTCGTGGGACGTTTAGTGATTACTGCCGTAATCACAGTGAGTAAAAAATGTTTTTTGTAGTCGAAGACCATGCGAAAGGGTCAGCAAAGAAGGTAAAACTCCTGTAGACGAAACAACTAACACTCACAAGCATCATCCCAAGTAGTACGGGACTCGTGTAATCCTGTGCGAATCTGTCGAGACCACTCGATAAGCCTAAATACTCTCTAATGACCGATAGTGAACAAGTACCGTGAGGGAAAGGTGAAAAGAACCCCGGGAGGGGAGTGAAATAGAACCTGAAACCGTGTGCATACAAGCCGTGGGAGCGTCTTTAGTCTTCGGACTATCCGTGACCGCGTGCCTTTTGAAGAATGAGTCTACGAGTTAGTAGCACGTGGCGAGGTTAACCAGTGATGGGAAACCGTAGCGAAAGCAAGTCCCAATAGGGCGAATTAGTCGCGTGCTCTAGACCCGAAGCGGGATGATCTAGCCATGAGCAGGTTGAAGCGTGGGTAAGACCGCGTGGAGGACCGAACCCACTGCCGTTGAAAAGGTAGGGGATGACTTGTGGTTAGGGGTGAAAGGCCAATCAAATTCCGTTATAGCTGGTTCTCTCCGAAATGCATTTAGGTGCAGCGTCACGTGTTTCTTCTCGGAGGTAAAGCACTGGATGGGCTAGGGGCCTAACAAGGTTACTGAACTCAACCAAACTCTGAATGCCGAGAAGTTAGAACGTGGCAGTGAGACTGTGGGGGATAAGCTTCATAGTCAAAAGGGAAACAGCCCAGATCATCAGCTAAGGCCCCAAAGCGTGTACTAAGTGGGAAAGGATGTGGAGTTGCATAGACAACCAGGATGTTGGCTTAGAAGCAGCCACCATTAAAAGAGTGCGTAATAGCTCACTGGTCAAGTGATTCCGCGCCGACAATGTAGCGGGGCTCAATTACACCGCCGAAGCTGTGGCATGAACGCAATATCTTGGCCGCAAGGTCCAGGAGCGTTGATGGGTAGGAGAGCGTTGTGTGGCGAGAGAAGCGGCGGAGTAATCCAGCCGTGGATGCCACACAAGTGAGAATGTAGACATGAGTAGCGAAAGACGGGCGAGAAACCCGTCCACCGAATGACCAAGGGTTCCAGGGTCAAGCTAATCTTCCCTGGGTAAGTCGGGACCTAAGGCGAGGCCGACAGGCGTAGTCGATGGACAACGGATTGATATTTCCGTACCGGCGTTATTACGACAATGATGAATATAGAAATGCTAAGAGGTTGAAGCTGTTGCCTTCGGGTAATAGTGGAAAGTTCGAACCTAACTATTAGTAGTCCAGCAAAGGTGTGACGCAGGAAGGTAGTTCAGCCCAGGCGATGGTTGTCCTGGGGTAAGGCCGTAGGAAGAAATGTAGGCAAATCCGCATTTCATTTTCTGAGAGCTGATGCCGAGCCATTATGGCGAAGTGAATAATCCTATGCTGCCAAGAAAAACATCTAGCGAGTAATAAAGCCGCCCGTACCCCAAACCGACACAGGTGGTCAGTTAGAGAATACCAAGGTGATCGAGAGAACTGAGGTTAAGGAACTCGGCAAATTACCCCCGTAACTTCGGGATAAGGGGGACCATTTTGCGTGTAGAGATTAACTTTTGAAGCGTAGAGTGGTGGCACAAACCAGGCCCTAGCGACTGTTTACCAAAAACACAGGTCCGTGCTAAGTCGCAAGACGATGTATACGGACTGACGCCTGCCCGGTGCTGGAACGTTAAGGGGATCGGTTAGCGAGTAATCGCGAAGCTGAGAACTTAAGCGCCAGTAAACGGCGGTGGTAACTATAACCATCCTAAGGTAGCGAAATTCCTTGTCGGGTAAGTTCCGACCTGCACGAATGGCGTAACGACTTGGGCACTGTCTCAACCTCAGACTCGGCGAAATTGCATTACGAGTAAAGATGCTCGTTACGCGCGGCAGGACGGAAAGACCCCGGGACCTTTACTACAACTTGGTATTGGTGGTCGAATTGATTTGTGTAGGATAGGTGGGAGACTGTGAAGCTGGAACGCCAGTTTTGGTGGAGTCGTTGTTGAAATACCACTCTTATTAGTTTGGCTGTCTAACTTCGAACCGTAATCCGGTTTAAGGACAGTGCCTGGTGGGTAGTTTAACTGGGGCGGTTGCCTCCTAAAGAGTAACGGAGGCGCCCAAAGGTTCCCTCAGCCTGGTTGGCAATCAGGTGTTGAGTGTAATTGCACAAGGGAGCTTGACTGCGAGACCGACGGGTCGAGCAGGGACGAAAGTCGGGAATAGTGATCCGGCGTCGGATTGTGGAATCGGCGTCGCTCAACGGATAAAAGGTACCCCGGGGATAACAGGCTGATCTTCCCCAAGAGTCCATATCGACGGGAAGGTTTGGCACCTCGATGTCGGCTCGTCGCATCCTGGGGCTGGAGCTGGTCCCAAGGGTTGGGCTGTTCGCCCATTAAAGCGGCACGCGAGCTGGGTTCAGAACGTCGTGAGACAGTTCGGTCCCTATCCGCCGTGCGCGTAAGAGTCTTGAGAAGGGCTGTCCCTAGTACGAGAGGACCGGGACGGACGAACCTCTGGTGTGCCAGTTGTTCCGCCAGGAGCACGGCTGGTTGGCTACGTTCGGAAATGATAACCGCTGAAAGCATCTAAGCGGGAAACATGCTTCAAGATGAGGACTCTCACTGATTTTCAGGTAAGACCCCTAGCTAGACGACTAGGTTGATAGGCCGGATGTGGAAGTGCGGTAACGCATGGAGCTGACCGGTACTAATAGGTCGAGGACTTGATTCTTATCAAAAAATAGTTTAGCACGCGTCCACTATGCGGTTCCCGAGTTATGGTCGAACATAACTCAATAGAGTTTCGGCGGCCTTAGCGAAGGTGAAACGCCCGGTCCCATTCCGAACCCGGAAGCTAAGCCCTTCAGCGTCGATGGTACTGCTCTGGAGACGGAGCGGGAGAGTAGATCGCCGCCGGACATTTTTCAGTAACGCTGACGGATTTATGATTCGTCAGCGTTACTTATTTTGCAAGGAGTACTAACGATGTCAGCCAATTGCGATCGGTCGAATCGGCGAAACACATCTAGTCTAAGTAATTTAGGTGCAAGCAGGAAATTTCCAAAGAAGAGCAATACCAATAGCTCAGGACAAAAAAAGAGTCGATCTGCAGCAAAACGTAATGAGTCAGCTGAAAAACCAGCCAAGGATTCAAATTCTAAAAGTACATCGAACTACAAGCGCACAGATAAACCACGTTTCAACGCTAAGGATTCAAAAAGACCCGACCGCAGAAGTGCAAGATCTAAAGAGAGAACAAATTCATCTGACAGATCAAGTGGTCAATCCACGCGCTCATATTCAAAAGAAAAATCTGATAAGCCACGTTCAAGTCAACAACGCACTACTGGGAAATTTGACATCCCGCGCCGCTTTCAAGGTGATCAACCCAGACGAGAGCGTGATCAACGCGCTCGCGGTAATGCACCCATAATCGATCAAGATGTAAATGGTGATGAATTAGGTGAAGAGTTAACTTCAGAATTAAATTCATTGCCAACTGGATTAACAATTACTGTTGCGCAGCATCTAGTAATGGCCCAACGATATCTAGAAATCAACCCAGAGTTAGCACTCATTCATGCAAATCACGCTAAAGAACTTGTTGGACGATTCCCGATAGTTCGAGAAATCTGTGGAATCGCTAATTATGTGAATGGTAAATGGCAAGAAGCGTTGAATGAATTCCGAGCCGTTAAAAGAATGAGCACAGCTGATCATCTAATACCTATGATGGCTGATTGCGAGCGTGGATTGGGAAGACCAACTCGAGCGATAGAACTTCTCGATCAGAATAGTCACCTAACAGGTGTTGTTCAAATTGAAGCCGCGATTGTAAAGTCAGGTGCTCGAACTGATTTGAAACAACTAGAAGCAGCCCTGGTTGCACTGAAAATCCCGGCATTGGCTGGCTTTCCAGCAGACTTAACTTCCTATGCAAGACTGTGTTTTGCTTATGCAAAGGCGTTGATGGCGATGGGTAGAGATGATGAAGCACAAGTTTGGTTTAGAAAAGCAGACGCTTCCGATCCCGCAGCAACTCTGGCTTCGGAGTATTTATCAAATGCTGAAAATGCGGTCTATCTAGATGACCTAGATGCAAGCTAAAGATATGGGTTCTATCCTTAGCCTTGGTGATTTATGACAAACAATGAAGACGCTATTAAGAGTTTCCTGTCGATGGGTGCCCAGATAGCAGAAGAGATACGACGACGTTTAGATGATGCGGCTAATAAAGTTGGAGTTTCCGATAGCGCTATCTCAGAAGAAGAGATTGAGATTTTAGTACAACGAATTATTGCGGAGTTTCAAGATCGAATTCAAACAGAGGTCGAGCGTGCCATTACTAGGATTGGGCTGGCTCGAGAAGATGAATTAGCATCTTTGAGGGCAAGAATCGAGAAATTGGAGCAACAGTGAACAATCAATTGCCAATGCCTAACTCACCTTCATTGCCAATTGCAGCAACGGGAATTACTCAAGTAGATGAGGCTATTAGTTCCCTAAATAATTTAGACAATTTGGATGTAACAGATCATGCTGATATTTATTCTGATATTCATCAAAAGTTGAGTTCAGCGCTCACTGAGATAACAAACTAATTTGCGTCGATTAGATTTAGAGTTAGTTAAAAGAGGCTTAGCGCGATCGAGAGGCGAAGCTAAATCTTTAATTGAATCCGGACAGGTTTTAGTGAATGGATTCAGGATTGATAAAACTTCTACCTTGGTTTCGGACAAAGTATCGATAAAAGTCAAAAAAGAAAGCAGTAAATATGTTTCAAGGGCTGCGTTAAAGTTACTTAGCGTTTTACCTGAATTGAAAATAAACTTTCAAAACAAATTGGTATTGGATGCAGGATCGAGCACTGGAGGTTTTGTACAAGTTGCACTAGAACGGGGTGCAAGAAAAGTTTATGCAGTAGATGTTGGATATGGGCAATTAGCTTGGTCTTTACAAACAAATCCTCGAGTTGTGGTGATGGATAGAACAAATATTAAAGACCTAACGCCGGACGTTTTTCCTGAGAAGGTAGACCTAATTACTGCTGACCTATCATTTATTTCACTTCGAAACATAATGAAAGTATTAGTGGAGCTGGTGAAGCCGCAAGGGGATATTTTAGTTATGGTGAAACCACAATTCGAAGTTGGGAAATTCAATGTAGGTAAGGGAGTTGTTGGTAGCCGAGAACTAAGACAATCTGCAATTTTGAATGTAGTCCAATTTGCAAAACAGCTCAACTGGGTGGTTGTTGGAGCTGTAGAAAGCAGCGTGCACGGACCCAACGGAAATAGGGAGTTCTTTCTGCATTTACGGCAAAATGGGGCAGAATTGTCCCAAGAAGTAATTTCCGAGCGAGTATCGGGGGATTTTTGAAAACCCAAGTTGCAATTGCCGTTAATTGGCACCGACCAGATGCGATATCTGCAGCCAAGGAGATGGTGAAATTACTATCTGATCAAGGTGCTGATTGCTATGTGGTTGATGAATCACACCCAGTTGAGATTTCCAATTGCCAGATGCTAAAGGAAAACCAGCTTCCGAAGCTTGATTGCTTATTAGTAATTGGTGGGGATGGAACTATTTTGCGCAGTGCTGAGATAGCCAGGAATTTAAATTTACCGCTACTTGGCATAAATCATGGTCATGTTGGATTTTTAGCAGAAGCAGAATCGACGCAATTAACTCAAATAGCACAAGCGATAAGTAGAAAGAATTGGGAAATTGAAGAGCGAATCACGCTGGAAGTGCAGGTAGTAAATCAAACCAACATTCTCTGGGAATCTTGGGCCCTTAATGAGATATCCATTGAGAAAGCTTCTAATTCACGCATCGTTGAATTGGTCACAGCAGTTGATGATCAACCAGTGTCAAGATATGCCGGCGATGGCGTAATTGTTGCTACTCCCACTGGTTCAACAGCATACGCATTTAGTGCAGGTGGACCAGTGGTATGGCCAAATGTAAATGCGGTAGTTCTTGTACCGCTTTCCGCACATTCACTTTTCGCACGACCATTAGTGCTAGATCCTCAAAGCACAGTAGTGATTGATTTGATTTCAGAAGCTTCAGCTTGGGCTGACTCACGCAGGGGTGGGGATTTACCAGCTGGGGCTCGAGTTATCATTACAAAAAGCACAAAAACTATAAAGTTAATGCGACTATCAAATGAAACTTTCACTAACAAGTTAGTTGCCAAATTCAACCTACCCACCTTAGGTTGGCGGGGTTCAAAGGCTTCTGAATAATTATGTTAACCGAGTTGCGGATAACAAATCTAGGTGTCATAAAGAGTGCAGAGTTGAAGTTCGGCCCGGGGTTGAATGTCTTAACGGGTGAAACTGGAGCTGGTAAAACTATGATTTTGAATGCTCTTGCCTTGGCGCTAGGCGGAAAAGTCGATTCGAAATTAGTAAGAAATGAGGCCAGCAAATTATCCGTGGAAGCGGATTGGCAACTCACTGAAAAACAAATTCAAGTGCTAGCAGAATTGCTCGAAGAAAACACCAACAATCTCTCCAATCAGATAACGTTTGGGCGAGTAATTGATAATTTAGGAAAATCGCGTCAAACGATAGATGGTATAACTTCTAATGCGAGCATAACGAACAATTTTTCAGAGAACATAATTCAAGTGTTTGGTCAAAGCGATCAGAAGTTCCTGAGCCAACCAAGTTGGCAGATTCAAACGTTGGACTCCTTTGGCACAAAGGACCACCAAAGCAATTTGATTAAGTACCGAATTCTCTTTAAAAACTTGATTGATTTACTAGATCAAAAAACAAAACTTCAAATTGACCAATCCACCTGGTTGAAAGAACGTGAACAACTTCAACTTGATTTAAAGGAATTTGATGAAATATCCCCCAAACTCAATGAGGATGAAGAAATTCTGGAGCGGATTAAGCAGCGTGAAAAAATAGAACAGAACTCAGCCGCGCTTGAGCAAATTGCCAATTTATTGTCACCAGAGGATCAACTTGGACTCATTGGTAGTTTGAAACAGCTTAGACAGATTACTTCCTCAATATCCGAATTGGCTGATTTACAGGAAGAT
>Ga0194129_10001132_pt1 | contig 45577 bp, 42 predicted proteins | sample TA2KigCa35mmetaG_FD_150862 | JGI IMG/M metagenome (GOLD analysis project Ga0194129, IMG submission 150862) | Freshwater microbial communities from Lake Tanganyika, Tanzania - TA2015038 Kigoma Deep Cast 35m | ecosystem: Environmental > Aquatic > Freshwater > Lake | place: Tanzania: Lake...
GAACGGGCCGTGCATGGCGAGCGCGTTCCTGTCTGTGGCAGCTGCTGCGGCCAGCGCACCGCTCAACCCGGCTTACCGAGCTGATGAATTCGAGTTCTACCTGAACGACCTACAGGCCCGGGGCCTGATTGTCGAGGCAGGCAGCGACTCGCCCGCCGTGGCGGTTGCTCGAAAACTCGGCGTGCCCTTGATCGAACTGCATGCCGAGCCCGATCGTGGCGCGGGCGCGTTCCGGCTGACAGCCGGCGCGGCGACCGCCTCGCCGGCCGCGCGCGCAGGGCTCGCTCAGGCTGATGACATTGCGCTGGTGCTGCATACCTCGGGCACCACCTCGCGCCCCAAGATCGTGCCGCTGTCTCATGCCAATGTATGTGCATCGGCTCGAAACATCCGCGGGTTCCTGTCGCTGTCCGCCAGCGATTGTGGCCTCAACATCATGCCGTTGTTTCATATTCACGGCCTGATCGCAGGCATCAGCGCGCCGCTGTCGGCTGGCGGCAAGGTGTTCTGTACGCCAGGCTTCAATGCGCTGCGGTTTTTTACCTGGATGGAGGAAGCGCAGCCCACCTGGTACACAGCGGTTCCGACGATGCACCAGACGATTCTGTCGCGCGCGGCAAACAATCGCGCGGTCATCGCAGCGCATCCGCTTAGGTTTATTCGCTCCTCTTCGTCGGCAATGCCCACCCAGGTGATCCGCGAAATCGAGGAGGTGTTTGGCGCGCCGCTGGTTGAGTCGTACGGCATGACCGAGGCCGCCCACCAGATGGCGGCCAATCCGTTGCCGCCCAGGGTCAGAAAGCCCGGCTCGGTCGGAATCGCTGCGGGGCCTGAGGTGGCGATCATGGACGAGGCCGGCAATCTGCTGTCACCCGGCGCGACGGGTGAAGTGGTGATTCGCGGCGACAACGTCACGCGCGGCTACGAGAACAATCCCAAGGCCAATGCCGAGGCTTACTGCAATGGCTGGTTTCGCACCGGCGATCAGGGGGTGATGGACGATGAGGGCTATCTCACGATCACCGGTCGTCTGAAGGAAATCATCAATCGCGGTGGCGAAAAGGTTTCGCCCCGAGAGGTTGACGAGGTGCTGATGGACCATCCGGCGGTCGCGCAGGTGGTTACCTTCGCCATCCCGCACGACAAGCTCGGCGAAGAGGTGGGTGCGGCGGTGGTGCTGCGCGAGGGCGCAACACTCACCGACCGAGAACTGCGTGAATTTGTGTCGAAGCGACTGGCTGACTTCAAGGTGCCACGCAAAATCGTGTTGCTCGATGAAATCCCCAAAGGCGCCACCGGCAAGCTGCAACGAATCGGGTTGGCGCAGAAACTCGGGCTCGCGTGACGCATCAGGCATATCACCCATGAGTGACGCGCTGAATCACGGCTCGAACAGTCCGCTCGCTGGTCGTCGGATCGAGGTGATTGCGCCCTCGGGCGGGCACCTGTCACTCGCCGATTTTGATCAGGCGCGGGCCTGGTTCGAATCTCGCGGCGCCCAGCTGATCTGCGAGGTGCCGCGCAGTGGCTGGCAACGATTCTCGGCGCCCGACGAAGACCGGCTGGCTGCCATCCACCGCGCGGCCAGACGCGCTCCTGCGGTGGATGCGGTCATGATCGCCCGCGGGGGCTACGGGCTATCGCGCCTGATCGACCGCATCGACTGGCCGCTGGTGGCCGAGTCGATCACACAGGGTACGCGCTGGGTGGGACTCAGCGATTTCACCGCTTTCCAAATGGCGCTGTTGGCCAAGACGGGCGCCACCAGTTATGCCGGCCCCACCTTCGCAGGAGATTTTTCCGGCGAGGGGCCGGCGCAGTTCACGCACGACCAGTTCATGTCGCTGTTTGGCCCCGGTTCAACGCCGGTGCGCTGGCGGTTCGCCAGCGCGCGTCGGGCGCTTGATCTTCAGGGAACGCTGTGGGGCGGCAATCTCGCGATGGTGACATCGCTGGTCGGCACACCGTGGTTGCCATCGATCGACAACGGACTCCTGTTTCTTGAAGATATTGGCGAGCATCCGTATCGAGTTGAGCGGATGCTGCACCAACTGTTTCACGCCGGGATACTCGGGCGCCAGCAGGCGCTGATCCTGGGTGAGTTCAGTGGATGGAAGCTCGCGCCGCATGACCGTGGCTATGGTTTCGAGGCAATGCTTGATTACTGGCGCACCCGCATCGACATTCCGATTGTGACGGGGCTGCCGTTTGGCCACGGGGAGGCCAAGGCGCTGCTGGCGGTGGGTGAGCCGTATCGGCTTCGAATCGAGGCGGGCTTCGCGCTACTTGAACGGCTTACGCGACAACGCTGATTCGATTCTCTTCAACCGCGTGACACGCAACCAGCGAGCCATCGCCGGGATCGCGTAGCAGCGGCGTTTCGCTGCGACAGCGCGGGGTTGCATGCGGACAGCGCGGATGGAATGCGCAGCCGGTGGGAGGGTTAAGCGGGTTGGGCACTTCGCCACCCACGGGGGTACGCGCACGGCCGCTCATCGAGATATCAGGAATCGCGTCAAGCAGCATTCGGGTGTAGGGATGCGCCGGCGCCGAGAACACCCGCGCCTTGGGCGCAAGCTCGACGATGCTTCCCAGATACATCACGCCGACCCGATCGCTCACGTGATGAACCACGGCAAGGTTGTGCGAGATGAACAGATAGGTGAGCTTTCGCGTTTTCTGCAGCGCACGCATCAGGTTCAGCACCTGCGCCTGAACCGACACGTCGAGCGCTGAGGTGGGCTCGTCGCAGACCAGAAACTCGGGTTCAGAGGCGAGCGCGCGCGCGATTGAAATTCGCTGGCGCTGGCCGCCTGAAAACTGATGCGGAAATTTATCGGCATCAGTGGCTGACAGACCGACTTGCGTAAGCAGGGCCTCTGCTCGGGCGCGCATGGCCTGAGGGTCTTCGATCAGGCGGTGCACCTGCAGAGGCTCGCCGATGATGCGCGACACCCGCCAGCGCGGATTGAGGCTCGCATAGGGATCTTGAAAGATCATCTGCATTCGGCGGCGCAGCGCGAGGCCCGAGTCGCCCTGAATGTTGGCGAGATCATGGCCGTCGAATAACACCCTGCCCGAGGAGGGCCGGTAAAGGCCCACCAGCAGGCGCGCAACAGTGGATTTTCCGCACCCTGACTCGCCAACCAGCGCGAGCGTTTCACCCCGGGCGATGTTGAAGCTGACCTGGCGTACTGCCTGCAGCAACTGCCTTGGCTTTCGCTCGATGACGCGATTGAGCCAGGGCGCCGATACATCAAAGACTTTACTGACGTGATCGACCTCGACCAACGGGCGGGAAGCGTTGGTCGGCGAATCGATCTCGCGCTCGCGCGGAGCCTGCGCCTGCGGCACGGTAGCGCTCATGCTGAGACCTGCTGTTCGTGGAGCCAGCACGCGGCCATTGATGCGCCCGCCTTGATCAGTTCTGGCCGGTCGGTGCGGCAGCGGTCGATCGCCTGCGGGCAGCGCGGGTTGAACGCACAGCCGCGCGGGATTGCGTTCAGCCGGGGCATTGCGCCATCGATCTGTGCGAGCTGCTCCTGCCCGCCGTCCATGGATGGAATGGAGCCCATCAACCCGACCGTGTAGGGATGACGCGGACGATGAATCACGTCGGCGACTGGGCCGATCTCGGCGATCCTGCCTGCATACATCACCGCGACGCGATCGGCGGTTTCGGCGATCACACCCATGTCATGCGTGACCAGCATGACGGCGGTGCCCTGCTCACGGCATAAGCGCTTCAGAAGCGAAATGATCTGCGCCTGAATCGACACGTCGAGCGCAGTGGTGGGCTCATCGGCTACGACCAGACGGGGCTGTGCGGCCAGTGCAAGCGCAATGACCACGCGTTGGCGCATGCCGCCCGAGAACTGGTGAGGATAGTGATTGATGCGGTCGGCCGCTGCGGGAATGCCGGTGGACTCGAGCAGTTCGATGGCTCGTGCGCGCGCCGCCTGCGCATCGAGCGGCAGGTGGGCGCGAATCGTTTCTTCGAGCTGTCGACCCACGGTGTAGAGCGGGTTGAGCGATGTGAGCGGGTCTTGAAAGACCGCGCCGATCTGCCGCCCTCTGACCTGTCGCATGGCCTCTGGCGGAAGATTGTCGATACGTCGGCCATCAAGCAGGATTTCTCCTGCGGCGATTCGTCCGGGCGGCTCGATCAGGCCAATGATTGCAGCTCCGGTGACCGACTTACCCGCGCCCGATTCGCCGACCACGCCCAGCACTTCACCCGGTTCGATTGCAAGCGACACATCATCGATTGCCACCAGCGTGCCGCGGCGCGATGGAAACTCGACCCGCAGATGCCGAACCTCAAGAAGCGGCCGATCGCTCATTGCAGCCTCGGATTGAGCGCATCACGCAGCCAGTCGCCAAGAAGATTCACTGACATGCAAAGCAGCACCAGCGCGGCGCCCGGGAAAATCACCAGCCACCACTCGCCCGAGTAGAGGAAATTATTGCCGTTATTGATCATGGTGCCGAGTGAGGGCGAGGTGGGCGGAACACCGACGCCCAGAAACGACAGCGTTGCCTCAGTGAGAATCGCCTGCGCGATATTGATGGTGGCGATGACCAGGACCGGGCCCAGCGAGTTGGGCAGTACATGGCGCAACATGATGGCAATTGGCCGCACGCCGATCACACGAGCGGCCTGCACATATTCTTTGTTGCGCTCAATCAGCGTTGATCCGCGAACGGTTCGCGCGTATTGAACCCAGTTGGCGAGCGCAATGGATCCCACCAATACGCCGATCGCCATCCAGTCATTGTGCGAACCCTGGGGGAGCAGCGTTCGGGCAACACCATCGATCAACAGCGCGATCAGGATGGCCGGGAACGAGAGTTGTACGTCAGCAACCCGCATGATGAACGCATCGAGCCTGCCACCCAGGTAGCCTGAAAGCAGGCCCAGCGTGACCCCCAGCACCATGGCGAGCAGCACCGAGGCAAGCCCCACCAGCAGCGAAATACGAGAGCCATACAGCAGCGTGGAGAGCACATCGCGACCCTGATCATCGGTACCCAACGGATAGGTGAGTTGGCCACCCTCGACCCAGGCTGGCGGCAGCAGCGCATCATTGAGTGATATGGATGCCAGGTCGAATGGTTGGTGAGGCGCGAGCACGGGCGCGCCGAACGAGCCAATGACCATCAGCACCGTGACGATGCTGGCCACGATTGCAACGGGCGTATGGCGGTAGCTCCACCAGAGGTCGCTATCGACGAAGCGGGCAAGGGCGCTGGGTCGGTCGGGCTTCATGGCTGGTTCAGTGCCCACCCGCGGACCGCTCAATACGAAGCCGCGGATCAACCGCGAAATAAAGCAGGTCGACGATCAGGTTGATGGTGACAAAGATGAGCGAGATCAGGCACAGGTAGGCCGCCATCACCGGAATGTCAGCAACCTGAACCGACTGGATGAACAGCAGCCCCATGCCGGGCCACTGAAACACCGACTCGGTGACGATTGCAAACGCAATGATGCCGCCCAGCTGCAGCCCGGCGATCGTGATCACCGGAACCAGCGTGTTGCGAAGCGCATGGCCAAAGTGGATCGCGCGATCGCCAAGACCCCTTGCCCGAGCGAACTTGATGTAATCGGCGCGCAGCACTTCAAGCATTTCCGATCGCACAAGACGCATCACCAGCGTCATCTGAAAGAGCGCGAGCGTAATCGCCGGCAGAATCAGGTGCTGCCAGCCATCGACGGTCAGCATGCCGGTGCTCCAGCCGCCCACCATGACCGTGTCGCCCCGGCCGTACGAGGGCAACCATCCCAGCAGCACTGCAAACAGCAGGATCAGCAGGATGCCGATGAGAAATGTGGGAAGCGACACGCCGACCAGCGACAGCGCAAGCAGCAGGTTCGAGAGAACACCACGGCGACGCAGCGCGGTGTAGACCCCCATGGGAACACCGACCAGCAGCGCAATCGCGGCAGCGGTCAGCGCAAGCTCAAGCGTTGCGGGAAGTTTTTCCGCGAGCAGCGACGAGACCTTTTGGCCCTGCCTTAGCGATACGCCGAACTCGCCCTGAATGGCGTTGGCGACGAAGTGCCCGAATTGAACATAGAAAGGCTTATCAAGCCCAAGCGCCTGGGTCACCTGCACGCGCTGCTCAGGTGTGGCGTCCTGCCCCAGCATCGAAAGAACGGGGTCGCCCACGTAGCGAAACAACGCAAACGCCACCAGCGCGACGAAGCCCATCACCGCCAATGCCTGAAGCAGCCTTCGGAGGATGAACGCGAGCATATCGGGGATTGACCGGGCGCCGGGGAGGAGGTGGCTGCGTTTGCGCGAGCGGCTTAGGCAGCGGGCTCGGCCGCGCCCTGAAACCAGCGTTCGGCAAGCTGCACCCAGTAGCTGGCCCCGATCGGAATGATCTCGTCGTTGAAGTCGTAGTGCGGCCCATGCAGCACGCACGGCCCCAGGCCGTGGCCTGACGCGCGGTGGTCGCCGGAGCCATTGCCGATGGCCACGTAGCAGCCCGGAAGCTGCTGCAAAAAGAACGCGAAATCTTCGGACCCCATCGTGGGCTCGAACTCAAACACATTATCGGCGCCCACCACATCAACCGCCACCTCGCGGCAGAAGCGCGTTTCCGCGTCGTGGTTGATGAGCGAGGGGTAGTTGCGATGGAAATCGAACTCGGCGCTGGCACCGAATGCGCTGGCGGTGTGCTCGGTGAGTTCGCGCATCCGGCGCTCGACCATGTCGAGTGTTTCCGGCCGGAAGGTGCGCACGGTGCCGCGAATGTCGGCCGAGTCGGGGACCACATTGGTGGCTTCGCCCGCATGCAGCATGGTGACCGAGATCAAGGCTGCATCGATGGGATTGCGGTTACGCGACACGATGGTTTGCAGCGCCTGAATCAGCTGGCAGGCGATGGGAATGGGGTCGATGCCAAGATGCGGTAACGCGGCATGGGTGCCACGGCCGCGCAGCGTGATCCGGAATTCATTGGAGGACGCGAGCATCGGACCGGGGCGCATGGCGATTTGCCCTGGCTTGAGCCCAGGCCAGTTGTGCATGCCGAAGATCGCCTGCATGGGAAAGCGCTCGAACAGCCCGTCGCGCATCATTTCGCGAGCGCCGGCACCGCCTTCTTCTGCGGGTTGGAACACCAGAAACACCGTCCCGTCGAAATTGCGGTGCTTTGACAGATGACGCGCGGCCGCAAGCAGCATCGCGGTATGCCCGTCATGGCCGCAGGCGTGCATCCGACCGGCAATACGCGACGCATGGGCGAATCGGTTAAGCTCGGTCATGGGCAATGCATCCATGTCGGCGCGCAGACCGATTGCGCGGCGGGAAGTGCCGTTTTTCACCACGCCCACGACACCGGTTTTGCCGAGCCCACGGTGTACCTCGATGCTCCACTCGGTGAGCTTGCCCGCAATCAATTCAGCGGTGCGGTGCTCGTCGTAGCGCAGCTCAGGATGCGCATGGATTTCACGGCGAAGCGCTGAAATTTCAGCGTTGAAAGCAACGATCTGTTCGATAGGCTTCATGGGCGGGCTGTCCGCAACAGGCGGCTCGTCAGTTTGGCGGAATCGTTCCAGAATAGCAGCCCGGGCTGCGGTTTCGCGCAGCCTTTCCGCTCAGGCAGGGTTTTCTATGACTTCAGCGATCGCAACCAAGGTTTCCACCGCGACCCAGGATGTACAGCCTGGCGACACCGTGATTCGCGGCGCCTGTCCGCACGACTGCCCGGACACCTGTGCGTTGCTGGTCACAGTGCGTGACGGCAAGGCCATTCGGGTGGCGGGCAATCCAGACCATCCCAGTACTGCGGGCGTGCTGTGCACCAAGGTGTCGCGCTATACCGAGCGCACCTACTCGCGAGACCGGCTGCTCACCCCGATGCGCCGGGTGGGCCGCAAGGGCGAGGGGCGGTTCGAACCCGTCAGCTGGGATGTGGCGCTGGACGACATCGCGGCGAAGCTGAAAGCCATTGCCGCGCGCGACCCGCAGCGAATCCTGCCCTACAGCTATGCCGGCACGATGGGCTGGGTTCAGGGCGAGGGAATGGGATCCCGGCTGTTTCACCGGCTTGGCGCATCGCTACTCGAGCGCACGATCTGTTCGTCGCCTGGCACCACGGGGCTTCTGTACACGCTGGGCGGTGCGGTTGGGATGGACGTCGAACAGTTTGTGAACGCCAAGCTGATTCTGATCTGGGGCTCGAACCCGATCACCTCGAGCGTGCATTTCTGGGCGATTGCCCAGGAGGCCAAACGCCGGGGCGCGAAGCTGATCGCCATTGACCCCCACCGCACCGACACTGCGCAGAAGTGTCATGAGCACATCGCACTGATGCCTGGTACCGATGCGGCACTTGCGCTGGGGCTGATGCACCTTCTGATCGCCGAAGACCGAATCGATCACGACTATGTATCGCGCTACACAGTGGGCTTTGCGCAGCTCGCCGAGCGGGCGGCGGCCTGGAACCCGGCTCGTACGGCCGCGGTCTGCGGCATTACCGAAGAGCAGGTAAGAAGCCTGGCGCGCGATTACGCCACCATCAGGCCGGCCGCCATCCGGCTCAACTACGGCATGCAGCGCGTCTACGGTGCCGGGAACGCGGTGCGGGCGGTGGCATGTCTTCCCGCACTGATCGGCGCCTGGCGCGACCCTGCAGGCGGCATGCTGCTGTCATCGAGCCACATGGTGCCCATTACGCCTGCCCGTCATGTTCAAACCCAGCTGCTGGGCACCGCAAGACCGCGCAGCATCAACATGGTCGAAATTGGCGATGCGCTGTTGGCCGCCGACCCGCCCATCGAAGCGGTGGTGGTCTACAACTCGAACCCGGTGGCGGTTGCGCCCGAGTCCGACAAGGTGATCCGTGGCTTTGCCCGCGAGGACCTGTTCACCGTGGTGCTGGAGCACTTTCAGACCGATACCGCTGACTACGCTGACTATCTGCTTCCTGCCACCACCCAGCTCGAGCATTTCGATGTGCACAAGGCATACGGTCATTGGTATGTGCTTGCCAATGAGCCCGCGATCGCGCCGCTCGGCCAGGCGCGGTCCAACAGCGATGTGTTTCGCGATCTGGCGCGACGCATGGGCTTCACCGAGCCGGCACTGCAGGCCAGCGACGAACAGATCGCGCGCGATGCCATGGATTGGGACAGCGCAGCGGCCGGGCCCGATGCCTATCAGCGCATGATTCGCGACGGCTGGATCAAGATGGCGCACCCCGCAGCGCCGTACGCGCAGGGTGGCTTTCCAACGCCCTCGGGCAAATGCGAGTTCTACAGTGAGCGGCTTGCCAGGGAAGGCCAGGATCCGCTACCGGACTGGCTTCCCAACCGGGAATCCCGCCACGCCAATCCGACCCTGGCTGCGCGTTATCCGCTTGCCATGATTTCGCCGCCGGCGCGCCATTTCCTGAATTCAAGTTTTGTGAATGTCGAGAGCCTGCAAGCCACCGAGCGTGAGCAACGCTGTGAGCTGCATCCGGACGATGCTGCCGCGCGGGGCATCGCCGATGGCGATCAGGTTCGGGTGTTCAATGATCGGGGATCGTTCGTGGCGCGCGCGCGGGTGAGCGACCGGACGCGCCGCGATCTGGTGGTGGCCTGGGGCCTGTGGTGGCACAAGCTGGTGCCGGGGGCTCGCAATGTTAATGCGGTAACCGGCCAGGCCTTGACCGACATGGGGCGCGGCCCGACGTTTTACGACTGTCTGGTTGAGGTTGAGCGGGTGGGCTAGGGCTGGCGTCCTCGGACAGGCGCATCGCCGATTCTGCGCCACAGGTACTTACCATGGCCGCCCGGGCCCGTGATCTGCCCTTCGTTCATCACGGTAACGCCGCGCACGATGGTGCGCACCGGCCAGCCCTTGAACGTCCAGCCGTCATACAGGCTGTAGTCGGAGTAAGAGCCTAATTCGTCAGCGCGCACGGTGCGCTCGCGCTCAAGGTCAACGAGCGTGAGGTCGGCGTCGGCGCCCTTTGCGAGCGCGCCCTTGACCGGGGCGAGATCAAACACGCGCGCCGGGCCCGATGTGATCGTGGCGCAGAGTTTTTGCAGCGGGATGCGCCGCTTGTGCCAGCCCTCCGACAGCAGCACCGGCAGAATGGTGGCGCTGCCAGGAAAGCCCTGCGATGCGAGCCACATCGATTTGTCTTTGGTGGCCCGCTTGCGCGCCACGTGGTCAGAGGCGACGACATCAATCGTGCCATCGGCAATGCCTTCCCATAGCGCCTCGCGGTCGTCTGCGGTGTGGAAAGGGGGGTTGGCCTTGCCCATTCCGCCAAGGTCGCTGTCCTCGGTGTGAGTGAGATAGTGCGGACAGGTTTCGACGAACACCTGATCGAAGCGCTTGCGCCAGAAGCGCACTTCATCGAGGGTGAGGCGCGTTGACAGATGCGGGAAAAACACGCGTGCCCCCAGTTTCTCGGCCAGGAACATTGCGCGAATCGCAGGTTCCGCCTCGGTAAGCGCGGGCTTGCAAAGGGCCCAGTCGCCAAGCGTGCTGCCGCCACTTGCCTGAACTTTCTGCCGCAGGCGATTCACGATCTCAATGTTCTCGGTATGGCACACAATCATTGGGCGGCCGACTTCCGCCGAGCGCTTCAACAGATCGTAAAAAAATCCGTCATCGGTTCCGTCCAGTCCCAGGTAGCGCCCCTCTTCGCCCTTGAAATTCATGAAGTACTTGAAGGAGGTGACACCGTAGTCGCGGATGTAACTGTCCAACTCGTCAATGTGCAGTTCATTGGCCGTGCTGAAATGAAAACCGTAGTCGACATGCATTCTGGGACGCGCGTATTCCTGCTCGCGCCGAAACACGTCGGAATAGGCCTCGTTGTTCAGGAAGTAACCAAGGATGGTGGTAATGCCGCCCTGCGCCGCGTATGCGGTTTCGGTGGTGTATTCGGTGATTTTTTCGCCCATGCCGAAGTGAACATGCGCATCGATGCAGCCCGGGAAAACGTGAAGGCCGTCTGCGCGTTGTTCGGGTATGCCGGAGGGCGCCGCCTCGCCCGGCGCGAGCAGGGCCTCGATCCGACCATTGATTACCAGCACGTCGCCCCGCTCGGGAGCTTTATCGGGAAACACCAGCGTGGCGCCACGCAGAACAAAGTCAGTCATCGGTGAACCTTCGTGGAGGTTGCGTCAGGTTGACGGCGATTATAGGAGCCCCGTAATCTCGATTGCTCCAATCAAACCCGAAAGCCGACATTGATGAACCTGCCCGACCCGAGCACGCTGCTGCGAAAACTGGAGGCGGGGGGGCGAACCAGCCTCTATTACAGCTTGCCGGCCGCGCAGGCTGCCGGATTCGATTGGCTGGAGCGCGCACCGTTTTCGCTGAGGCTGGTCTTTGAGAACCTGCTGCGCCAGGTTGGCGAGGGGCTGTCGGACAGCGCCGATCTGGCGGCAATCGTGCGCGCGCGCACCCAGGGCAGCACTGAAGAGATTGGCTTTCGATTTGCGCGCGTGCTGATGCCCGATTCATCGGGCGTGCCGCTGCTGGGCGATCTCGCGGCGATGCGCGATGCCATCGTACGTCTGGGGGGTGATCCGTCGCGTCTGGCGCCCGCGGTACCCATTGATCTGGTGGTGGATCACTCTGTCATGGTGGATCGCAGTGGGTCGTCCGAGGCGCTGCACACCAACCTTGCGCTTGAGCTATCGCGAAATACCGAACGCTATTCGTTTTTGAAATGGGCTGCACAGGCTTTTCCGGGTCTTCGCCTGATCCCGCCTGGCCAGGGCATCCTGCATCAGATCAATCTCGAGCATCTGTGCGAGGTCGTCACCTGCGTGCAGGGCCGAGCGGGTGTCCTGGCATGTCCCGACTCGGTCATTGGCATGGACAGCCATACGCCCACCATTAATGCGTTGGGTGTGCTTGGCTGGGGGGTGGGTGGACTGGAGGGCGGGGCGGCGGCGCTGGGCGAGCCCGTGTCAATGCTGGTGCCCGAGGTGGTCGGTTGCCGGCTGACCGGGCGTCTTCGCGCGGGGGTAACCGCCACCGATCTGGTGCTCACGCTGACCCAGTTATTGCGGGCGGCGGGCGTAGTGGGCAAATTTGTCGAATTTTGCGGCGCGGGGCTGGACCAGCTTGCGGTTCCCGATCGGGCGACCCTGGCGAACATGGCCCCTGAATACGGCGCAACCGTTGGATTTTTTCCGGTGGACGCCGAGACGCTGCGATTTCTTGAGCGCACGGGGCGCTCGCCTGCGTCTGTGGCGCTTGCTGACGCCTATTGCCGCGCCCAACAACTGTTTCGGGACACAGACTCGCCCGAGCCGCAGTTTGATCAGCTGGTCGAACTCGATCTGGGCTCGGTCGAGCCGAGCACCAGTGGGCCCAGTCGGCCGCAGGACCGCCAGCCGCTTTCGGCAACGCGGCAGGCCTTTCTCAAGGCGTTTCCTGAGTCACAGAAGCCGGCAGGCGCCGGCCTGCGCAACGGTGATGTGGTGATCGCTGCCATCACCAGTTGCACCAACACGTCGAACCCGGCGTCGATGCTTGCCGCCGGCCTGCTTGCCCGAAACGCTTGCGCGCGCGGGCTCTCGTCCAGGGCCTGGGTGAAGACCTCGTTGTCACCGGGCTCGCGCGTGGTGGCCGACTATCTCGAGGCAAGCGGGCTGCAGGACCCGCTCGATGCGCTCGGCTTTCACCTCACAGGCTTTGGCTGCATGACCTGCGCGGGCAACTCGGGGCCCCTGGCACCCGAGCTCGAACAGGCCATTCAGTCCCAGGGGCTGGCTGTGGCGGCCGTGCTGTCGGGCAATCGAAACTTTGAAGGGCGGATTCATCCTTCGATTCGCGCCAATTTCCTGGGCTCGCCTGCGCTGGTGGTGGCGTACGCCATCGCAGGCACCGTATTGATCGATCTGCAGACTGAGCCGCTGGGTCAGGACTCTGAGGGGCGAGATGTATATCTGGCCGATCTCTGGCCCGATCAAGACGAACTGGCTGCGCTGACGCGGTCAGCCCCCACCACTGAATTATTTGAGCGGCGGCGAGCATCGCTCCTTGACGGTCCGGCGGGATGGTCAGTGCTTCCAGTGGCGGACGGCGCACGCTTTGCCTGGCGAGAGGGCAGCACCTTCATTCGCCGCCCTCCGTTCTTCGATCAGATGGGCCGCGAGCCGCAGGCGCTGCAAGACATCCGTGGCGCACGGATGCTCGCGCTGTTTGGCGACATGCTCACGACCGACCATATTTCGCCCATCGGCGATATTGGCGCTGAGTCGCCCGCCGGCCGATATCTGAGCGGGCTGGGCATTGCATCGGCTGATTTCGTCAACTACGGCGCGCGCCGGCTCAACCACGATGTGATGGTGCGCGGCACATTTGCCAACGTTCGCCTGCGCAACCGGCTGACGCCCGCGCGGCAAGGGTCGTCAACGCTCGTGTTCCCCGAGGGTGAGCCCCTATCGATTCACGACGCGGCAATGCGTTACCAGTCGCGGGGGGTGCCATTGGTGGTGGTGGCAGGGGCAGAGTATGGGGCCGGTTCATCTCGCGATTGGGCGGCCAAGGGCACACGGCTGCTGGGCGTGCGTGCGGTGATCGCTGAATCTTACGAACGGATTCACCGATCCAATCTGATTGGCATGGGCGTGCTGCCGCTGCAGTTCGCGCCCGGCGTTAACGCGCAAACCCTATCGCTGACCGGGCGCGAAGTGTTCGACGTGGTGGGCATCCGCGCAGGTATCGAGCCTCGCGCGCAGCTGCAGTGCACCGTGCATCGTGAAGACGGCAGCGCTCAGACGATTGCGTTGCTGGCCAGGCTGGATACCACACGCGAGGTGCAGGACTATTGCCACGGCGGGCTGCTGCACCGACTTGTCAGGCAGCGGCTTTCCGACAACAGCCCGAGTCTCAAGCGCTCACAGGCATGAGTATCGCCTGCCTGCACCAAGGCCCAGATCGTGCGCGGTTCGCAGGCCGGTTGGCAGCACTGGCGCTGTGCGCGCTGCTATTCGTGGGGTGCGAAGGAGGCCGTGCGCTTGCCTCCGATGCCGTGCCGCACGCGGCTCCCCGCAGTGGCTACGCACCGGGCTACCTGTGGCAGTCCGCTCGCGGCCACGTCTCGATCTGGTGGTCGGCGCGTTCAATCGAAGCGGTGCTGGCCGACCCGTCCACAGCAGCGAGCGTCAAACAGCAGCTTGATCTCGCGCGCAGAATCCGCCGGTTTGCAAGCGATCTGCTGGGCCTGCCCGACAACGGCAGCTTCACCCGCTACGCGCAACTTGATCGACCCTTTGTGGTGTGGAATGTGCAGGCCGCGCCTGAGTTGTCGCTGGATCCTATCCGATGGTGCTTTCCGGTGGCAGGTTGCGTGGCCTACCGCGGCTATTACCGTCGCGAAGACGCCGAGGCATTTGCAGACAGCCTGCGCGCGGAAGGCCTGGACGTGCAGGTTGCCGGCGTTACCGCGTATTCGACGCTGGGCTGGTTTGACGATCTGCTGCTTAGCACCTTCATCTCGCAGCCCGAACCTGAGCTGGCTCAGCTCATCTTCCATGAGCTTGCGCATCAGGTGGTGTGGGTGCCGGGCGATACGCGTTTCAACGAATCGTTTGCCACAGCCGTGGAGCTGATTGGCGTTGAACGCTGGTTGCAGTCCACCCATGCCGACCCGCAGGTTCGCGCGGCATGGCTTGGTCGTCGCGAGCGACGCGAGCAGGTGATTACCCTGCTTGCCAGCGTCTCGGCGCGGCTGCGCAGTCTGTATCAGTCGGCCAGTTCAGCCGACGATCAACGCGCGGGCAAGGCACGCATCATGACCGATCTGCGCGCCGAATTTGCGGCGCTTCGCGCTCGCCACCCAACTCTGGCGGCGTGGGACCGCTGGTTTGCGCAGCCACTGGGTAACGCGCATCTCATGTCAGTGGGCCTGTATCACGATCTGGTGCCCGCGTTTCTTGCGCTCTATCGCGCACAGCAGCAGGACCTGCCCAGGTTCTATGAGGCCGCCCGTGCACTTGGATCGCTTGCCCCTGATCAGCGCGCGGCGCGTCTGGCCGCGCTGGCTCGAATGGAGTAAAAAGCACATCAGAAACAATCACCACAGACTCGGCCGTTGCGTGTTCGTGCGCGAGCGCGGGTTACCACGGGAGGCACCATGCAAAAGTTCTGGCTTGCGTCGTATCCGGCCGGTGTGCCGCACGACATTGACCCCGGCGTATACGGATCCCTGGTCGATCTGATCGACGAGGCCTTTCGCGTGCACGCGTCGCGCACCGCCTATGTCGGGTTCGGTGTGTCGATGAGCTTTGCCGAGCTCGATGCGCGATCGCTCGCGTTTGCGGCCTGGCTGCAGTCCACGGGCTTGCGCCGAGGTGATCGCGTCGCGCTGATGATGCCCAACGTGCTTCAGTATCCGGTGGCGCTTGCCGGGGTGCTGCGCGCCGGCATGGTCATCGTCAATGTGAACCCGCTTTACACCGCGCGTGAGCTTGAGCATCAGCTCAAAGACTCGGGTGCGCGCGCCATCGTCATTCTGGAAAATTTTGCACACGTGCTGCAGCAGGTGGTGGCGAACACCTCGGTTGAGAAGGTGGTCGTGACCGGTATGGGCGATCTGTTGGGTGGCATCAAGGGCATGCTCGTCAATGCGGTGGTGAAGCACGTCAAGAAAATGGTGCCAGCCTGGGATCTGCCCGAGGCGCTGTCGTTTCGTGAGGTGGTCAGGCACGGCCAGAGCCTCGCGCTCGCGCCCGTGCAACTGGGCCATGACGACCTGGCCGTGCTGCAGTACACGGGCGGCACCACCGGCGTATCTAAAGGTGCGGCGTTATCGCATCGCAACCTGATCGCCAATCTGCTGCAGTCCGAAGCCTGGATTCAGCCCGCCGTCAATAATCCCAAGCGGCCGCTTCCGGCGGGCGAACCCATCACGGTGGTGTGTGCGCTGCCCCTTTATCACATCTTTGCCTTCACGATCTGCGCGCTGCTGGGCATGCGTATTGGCGCAAAAAACCTGCTGATACCCAACCCGCGCGATCTGGATGCGCTTGTCAAAGAGATTCGTCCGCATCGGGTCAACATCTTCCCTGCGGTGAACACGCTCTATAACGCGCTGGTCAACCACGAAGGGTTCCGACAGCTCGATTTTTCCGGACTGGTGGTCAGCAACGGCGGCGGCATGGCGGTGCAGGCGGCTACCGCTGAGAAGTGGCTCGCGCTCACGGGCTGCCCAATCTGCGAAGGCTATGGCCTGTCCGAAACCTCGCCATCGGCCACCTGCAATCCCACCGATACCGATGCGTATTCGGGCACGATTGGATTGCCGCTGCCCTCCACCGAGGTGGTCATGCTCGACGACGATGGCCAACCTGTCGCAATCGGCGAGCGCGGTGAAATCGCGATTCGCGGACCGCAGGTCATGACGGGCTACTGGCAGCGACCCGATGAAACTGCGCGCGTCTTTACGTCGGATGGCTTCTTTCGAACCGGCGATATCGGGGTAACCGACGAACGCGGCTTCGTGCGCATCGTTGATCGCAAGAAAGACATGATCCTGGTCTCGGGTTTCAATGTGTATCCGAACGAAGTCGAGCAGGTGGCGGCGATGCACCCCGGGGTTCTTGAGGTCGCGGCCGTGGGCGTGCCCGATGAAAAAACCGGCGAGACGGTCAAGCTGTTTGTGGTTCGGAAAGACCCCGCACTCACCGAGCAGGCTTTGATGGAATTCTGCGCGGAGCAACTGACGGGCTACAAACGACCGCGACAGGTTGAGTTCCGTAACGAGCTTCCCAAAACGAACGTGGGCAAGATTCTGCGCCGGGCCTTGCGCGAGGCCGCTTGAGAAAGTGGCAGAAATCCAGATAGAAACCGGGATAATCGCGTTTAATCTGTCTGGATTTTTGCCGAAATGACTGCTCAATGCACGATTCAGCTTCATGCCGGCGGTCGATGGCGGGATGCTGCGGTGGTGCGGCTTCGCAGCGATTCGGGCGCCGGATGGCGCACGGCGTTTCGCACTGGGTATGTTCCCGACTGGGCAATCGACCACCTGGAACGCGCCGATGCCTGCGCATTATCGTGCCGCCTGCCCGTATGGCTGGACGATCATGTCGCCGATCACTGGCCGGTTTTTCTGATCGATTGCCTTCCCCAGGGGGTCGGGCGTAGGCAACTTCTTGTGGCGTTGGGGTTCTCTGAGCGGGCAGGCCCAGAGGCCGACTGGCCACTCCTTTTGAACGGCGCCGGTAATCCGGTCGGCAATCTGCGGGTTCGCGAGGCTGCGGAAAGAATGAATGCGCAGCCAGCACAGCATCGCGGTTTCAGCGTTGAAGAAGTCGCGTTGCGAGGCGATGACTTTAGCGACCACCTGGCGGCGCACGGTGTGTCAGTCGCCGGGGCTTCAGGTCTACAGGGCGAGTGGCCCAAGCTTCAATTGACGCAGGCCGATGACGGACTGCTTTACCTTGACCACGCGTTGAGCGATGACCAGGCGCGCACGCATTACATCGTCAAGTTCGGTTGGGCGCATGACGAGCGTTTTGGCTCAATCCTGCGACATGAGCGCGTTTACATGGAGCTTGCGCGAATGCTCGGGCTGCGTGTTCATGCCTCACTGGCGCTGCAGGGTCGTGCGCTATTCATCAAGCGGTTCGACCGTGTTCGAGGTCCGACGGGCGAACTGATTCGCCTGGGGCAGGAGAGCCTTGCTTCGCTCACTGACGAGGCGGGCTTTTCGCCAGCCCCAAGCCACGACGTTGCCTGCCGACAACTGCTTGACCATTGCAGCGATCCGCAAGGCGAGATTCTCGAATATCTGCGGCGGGACATTGCCAATCTGGCACTGGGCAACACCGATAACCACGCTCGAAACACCGCCATCCTGCGTGACTTCAGCGGAAATGTGTCGCTGGCGCCGGTTTTCGATTTCGCGCCCATGGTGCTTCATCCCGACGGCGTTGCCCGTTGCATGCGCTGGCAGGGTAATGATGGCGGGGCGCCGAACTGGATGCGCGTTATCGAGTCGCTCTGCGATGCCGATCGGGAGATCCGCGGCGTTAACCGCAAGGACGCGATTGACCCGCACGAGATGGTCCGTTCGCTTGTCGCTCTGGCGCCAACGCTTCGCGTTATTGCCGAGCGCGCGGAATCGATGGGCATCGAGCCAGATCTGAAAGCGATGATCGCGCCGCGCATCCGGTTGGCAGTGGATTCACTCGAGGCGTTGAGCAGCGTCTCGGGGCGGACTGGTTAAGCGCGCTTCATGGATCGACGCCGGCGATCAATGCCATCCGACGAACAGGTGGCGCTGAGGCAGCAGGCCATCGACGATGTGCTCGCACACCCCGAGTGGAGTCTTCGCGACGCGATTCGCCATCTCAAGCGCCATTCGCTGATTACCAGCGACGAGCTTGCGCGACTATCCGGCGTATCGCTTCGTGCTGTACGCGACATTGAGCAGGGTCGCAGTGAGGGCACTGTGCAGACCGTCAACCGGATCCTGGGTGTATTGGGATTGAAGCTCGGTGTAGTGTGGCGATACAAATTACTAGACTAGCCTATTAATTATAGAATAGAGGCCTAGCGTTTTGGTTCGGCACCGTGACATCACACTTTCAGCGTGCTTTCGTCAGCGAGTTGGCGCGGCGTTTCAGTCGCCCGCCCGCGTTTATGCAGGTGCTTGCCGGTCCTCGGCAGGTCGGGAAAACCACGGGCGTTCGGCAGCTGATCGCGCAGAACCGTTTCCCTTGCCACTACGCGAACGCCGACGATGTTCTGGTCAGTGATCGCAGCTGGTTGCTGCGCCATTGGCAGCAGGCGCTGATGCTGGGGGAGGGCGCTCTCCTGGTCATCGACGAGATCCAGAAAGTACCCAATTGGTCTGAGACGCTGAAGGGTTTGTGGGATGGCCGAAGGATGCCGCTTCGAGTGCTGCTTCTTGGCTCGAGCGCGCTGAGACTGGCATTGAGTGCAAGCGAGAGTCTCGCCGGCCGGTTCGAATTGCTGCGCGTGCACCATTGGACGTTCTCCGAACTTCATGCCGCTTTTGGCTATGACCTTGAGCGCTATCTGGCCTTCGGCGGGTATCCCGGTGCTGTTGCGCTCGAAGAGGAACCCGACCGCTGGTACGCCTACATGAAAGACGCCATCGTCGAGGCGGTGATCAGCAAAGACCTGCTTCAAAATCGAAGGGTCACGAATCCTGCATTGTTCCGCCAGGCCTTCGAGTTGCTGTGCGCCTACCCGGCTCAGGAAATCAGCTACACCAAGCTGCTGGGCCAGCTTCAGGACCGCGGCAACACCGACCTCATCAAGCATTACATTGAACTTTACGAGGCCGCGTTTCTGCTCCATGCGCTGCAGAAATACTCTGCGAAAGCATGGCTGTCGCGCGCGTCCAGCCCCAAGATCCTGCCGGCTTGTCCGGCCCTGCACAGCATGGCCACAGGCCTGACGGATATGACTGATGCCCAACGACGCGGTCGAGCATTCGAGCTTGCCGTGGGCGCCGAACTCAGGCAGCAGCCGGGCGACCTGACCTACTGGCGCGAGCGCGACAACGAGGTTGATTTCGTCTACCGCTATCGCGATCGTCTGTACGCGATCGAAGTGAAATCGGGGCGCAAAAAATCCACGCGCGGGCTCGATGCGTTCTGCGATCGGGCACCCAGCGCGAGACGGGTTGTGATTACGCCGGACAATTTCCCGCAGTTCTCAGACGACCCGGCTGGCTTTTTCGCGACGGTGGGGGTTTGATCGATGCTGCGCGAAGATGATTTCGGCGAGCATCCGCCTATCGCGAAAGCTGAAAGGCGGGTCTGAAGTCGCTCAGCTCGCGTCCCGATAGCCCGACCTCGTGCGTGATCCCCACCTCTTCCCAGCGTGACACGGCAGCGCTGACCTCCGCAAGAACGGACTTGGCGTCGTCTTGATCGAGCTCAAACCGGAATGCCTGATCGAGCAGTTGCTGAACCGAAGTGATCGGGCCGGTGTCTTCGCTCAGCCAGGTTTTTGATTCCCGGCTCTTGTCCGGGAAGGGGTTCAGATCGAACGCAGGCGATAGCCTCCATTGGTTGTTGGCGCTGTACAGAAACCCAAGGTTCTGCAGGTGATCATCGACGTTGTTGATCAGATGATTGAAGACAAGCCGGCGCCACAGCTGCCTTGCATCGGCAACGAAGTCTTCGCACATGGAGCGCATGACATCGACGATTTCGGTATACGAGTGTTCATCGTCTCGCTGGGCTTGCAAAAGCGTTGCGCCTGACAGGTAGGGAATTCGGTTGTATTCAGGGGTTCGATCAAACCTCCGAATGATGGCAACGGGTTGACCTTGAACCATCGTGACCCGCGCCTCAGCACTCTTGATGCCCGCCAATCTGGCGAGACGGAGTGCGAGTACTTCCCCGCGCGTCACCGAACGTTCGTCGGTCATGCTGGGAAATTTTCCGAGGGATAAGGCGCCATTCATGTCAACGATGCTGCACTTCGGGCGCATCCCACCCAGTGAGGTCGCTTTTCCCTGGAGATAAGCGAGATCCTCTGCGGTCTCCTGGCTGAGCTCTACTGCATGCGAGGCGAGCAGGATGCTTTCGAGTTCGAGGAGGGTGGGCGTTGAGCGTTCGCCGTCTGCGACCGTTCGCAGGTAGTGCCCTTGCGAGTCCTGAATGCGGATCGCTCCTACGCGACTGAAGTCGTCAACCGCAGCGAGATAGTCGATTTCAGTCAGTGGTGCGAGCGCTGCATTGGTAGCACGCGCCTTCGCATGAGCTCGGGCAATCACTCGACGGCCCCAGGCGTCCGGCGCGGTGTCAGCCAGTGCGAGAAAGAAGCAGGGGTCGTTTCTGGTGGGCGGTTTTCGAAGCTGGTAGCCGGGCTGACGGCTCAGGTCAGGCGAGATATCGAAGTAACTGGCATCTGACAGCCAGTCCCTGCTGTAGGCGAACTGCGAAAACTCACGCTGCCCGTCCTTGACGAATACAAGCCTACCCAGCGGCGCCGCTCCGCGACCGAGGCATACGTTGACCTCCACCCTGCTAAAGCCTGCGCGCGGCATGGACCGGGTCAACATCAAAAACCTCCAGACTCGGGCGTGCGGCGAGACTTCCGGATGCGTTGCGGCAGCTGTGCGTCCATCAGGACGAGCCCCACGGTATCCTGGGACGTTTCGAGGAGCTGCTCGAGTTTGTCGAGCTCGCCGAAGACCTGTAGTGCTCGCGCGAAAAGAACCATTGCGATGCCTGGGTGCCCCGCCTCCATCCGACGAACGGTATTGGCCGATGATCCGATCCTGGCGGCCAGATCCTGCTGCGTAAGATGACGGCGACGGCGTGCCAGGGAAATACCCTCACCAAGCCGCGCAAGGCAGCGTGAGACCGGTAGAGGGGGCGAGGCGCTGCGTTTCATTGAAACACTATAAATGAATTGCTAATATTGATAAAACTACATTTATAGGTGTCTATCGTGCCGAAAAGGACCGCAATCTGTCGATGGCGTTCGCGCGTGAACATGGCGATTTCGCGGACTACGCGCCGGTCAGCATGCGGATCAGATCCCGCTCGCGCTCGGTGAGTCTGCCCGGGTCAATGTGACGCTCGTTGCGGCGGTAAATCCCGGCAGCCTCATTGGCGGTAAGGCAATCAAGTCCTTGGACATGCCAGGCCAATTCGCGCAATTGAGGATAGTCCGCAAGCGGGATCATGTCGGGTGCCCCCGTTTGCCGAGGCGGCCTCTCCGGAGCTGCTTCAGGACCGGTGAGCGGCGCCACCGACACCTGAAGGTTGAGCGCGGTGAGCACCTCGAGGCAGGCTCCAAGCGTCACGGACGGATGTCCCTGTTCCAACCGATGCAAGGTGACCCGCGACAGGCCTGCCGCCTGGGCAAGGCTCGTGGCGCTTACTCCGAGCGCGAGCCGGCGTTGGCGGATCGACTGTCCCATGGCAGCGATAGCGCTATCGGATCGCGGCGAGCGGATGGAAATTTTGCGCGGCATGTTTCTTATTATTTACAAACACGCCTCCATTGTCTACGGCGCCCCTATTCCTGCCTCAACCTGAACCGCTGCAGCTTGCCGGTTTCCGTGCGCGGCAGGCTATCGCGAAATACGATCGACCGTGGATATTTGTAAGGGGCGATCGTGGCTTTCACGTAGTCCTGCAACACGCGAGCCAGCGCCTGCTCGCCGCCATGACGCGCGATCATGCCCGGCCGCGCCACCACAAAGGCGCGCACAATCTGGCCGCGCTCGGCATCGGGCGCACCCACCACGCCGCACTCGGCCACGGCCTCATGGGCCAGCAGCACGGCCTCGACTTCCGGGCCGGCAATGTTGTAGCCAGCCGAAATGATCATGTCGTCCGAGCGCGCCTGGTAATGAAAATAGCCGTCTTCATCGACCATGAACGTGTCGCCAGGCAGATTCCAGCCATCGCGCACATACTGCGCCTGCCGCGGGTCGGCCAGATAACGGCAGCCCGTGGGGCCGCGCACCGCAAGCTTGCCCACGGTATTGGGGGGCAGCGTGTTCATGTTCTCGTCGACGATGCGCGCCTCATAACCCGACACCACCTTGCCGATTGCGCCTGGCCTTACCTGAGAGCCGGCCGACGAGATGAAGATATGAATCATCTCGGTGGAGCCGATGCCGTCAATCATTTCCAGGCCGCTTGCCGCTTTCCAAAGCTGGCGTGTGGCGTCGGGTAAGGCCTCCCCTGCGGACACGCTTGCGCGCAGTGACTTCAGATCGAACCGGCCAAGGAGCGGCGCCATCTGCCGGTAGAACGTTGGCGCGGTAAACACGACCGTGGCGCGGTGACGTTCGATGGCAGCAAGGAGCTTCTCAGGCGTCAGCCCCTCGAGCACCAGCGTGGCTGCGCCCACCCGCATCGGAAAGCACAGCATGCCGCCCAGCCCAAACGTGAACGCAAGGGGCGGTGTGCCGCAGAAAACATCGGTTGCGCGGGGCTTGAGCACATGGCGTGGGAACAGATCGCACATCGCGATCACGTCGCGGTGGAAATGCATCGTGCCCTTGGGCTGACCCGTGGTGCCCGAAGTGAAAGCAATCAGCGCCACATCGTCAGACGCCGTGTTGCAGGCAGTAAACGGTGAATCAGCCTTGGGAAAATACGTTTCAAGCGCATCGGACGCACCGCTGCCATCGTTGAAAAACCGCGCCCCCTGCAGCCGCGCGCAGTCTCGCGCACCCACGTCGATCTCTTCGCGAAGCTTCAGGTCGCAGAGCACCGCATCGATCTGCGCCTTCTCTGCGATCTGCTTCAGTTCCGCTGCGCGCAGCAGCGGCATCGTTGCCACGGCGATAAGCCCCGCCTTGACCGTGGCAAGCCAGCAGGCCGCCATCATCGGATTGTTGCCGCCCCGAAGCAGCACACGGTTGCCCGGCACCAGACCCATCGGGCCGGTGAGTGCGTGGGCGATTCGATCGACCTGAGCACCCAGCTGCCGCCAAGTGCAACGCCCCTGGTCATTGATGAGGGCAATCGAGTCGCCGTGTCCCTTGGCGATCATCGCATCGAGCAGTTCGACCGCGGCATTCATTCGTGCGGGATAGCGCGTATCGGGCGACTCGAGAAAGTCTGGCCACTGCGAACGCGGTGGCAGATTGTCACGTGCAAAGGTGTCGACATGAGCCGAACGAGGCATGTCAGTCTCCGGAACGGTTCGGACGGGAATCAGGTGAGGGCGCGGCGTGCGTTGAAGCTGTGGCGGCGCCAGTAGACGCGCCCTCTGCGTGCAGACCTGCTTTCAGTTTGCCGAGCAAGTCTCGAAGCGACCGTTGCTCCGACTGGCTAAGCGAGGACAGCAATGCCACGACCCAGGTTTCATGTTCTGTTGCCATGTCGGCGAATTGCGCTTTTCCCTCAGGCGTGAGCTTGAGGCGGATTGCGCGGCGATCGCCGGGCACGGCCTCTCTCACCAGCAGGCCTTCATGCTCAAGCTGGTCCGCGATCCCGGTGATATTGCCGCCCGTCACCATGAGCCGGCGAGACAGCTCGCTCATGCGCAAGCCCATCGGGGCGCGGTCAAGCTGGGCAAGCAGATCGAAGCGGGGCAGGGTGGAGCCGAAGCCGCGCCGAAGACGCTGGCTGACCGAGGCCTCAATGAGCGTGGTACAGGTCAGCAGACGAAGCCAGAGCTTGAGCGCGGTATGGTCGCGCGCCACCACCCGGCTTTCCTGGTCCAGCGGCGCCGAGAGCGCCCTGGTGTCTTCCCGCTTGTTCATCATCGCGGGAAAGTTTAAGCCTGAATGATTCAGACTTGAAGGTCTTGTGGGCCCGAACGGATGTCGCGGGCGAAAAAAAGCCGCCCTGCGAACAGGGCGGCTTCGTTCAAGCGAGACTCAGTTTACGCTGAAGTCGATCAGAACAGATGTGTGACGCCAAGGCCCCAGGCCCTGCTGTCGGCGCCAGCTGCTGCAGCGCCACCTGAGTAATTACCGCCGTTCAGACCGTAGCCACCGGCTGCCTTGTTCTCGACGACGCGATATTGAAACTGAGCATGCGTACGGTTGCTGAGAACCTTGACGACGCCGAGGCCGTAGGACGTGGCGCCCGAATTGGCAACAGTAACGTTGTTGTCCTTACGATCCGATGCACGGCCGTAGGAACCGTTCAGCTGCCAGCCGCCCTTCAATCGGTAGAGACCAACCAGGGCGACCACGTTCTCTTCGCCCTTGGTGGCTGCCCCAGCGGCTGTCGTAACGGTACGCTCACGCTCGACATACTGAATCGAGATCGTGTTTGGGGACTTGGTGCCAGAAAAGCGATAACCTGCGCCGAGTTTCCAGGCGGAGCGCTCAGTTCTGGAGCCTGTCACGGCGGTAGCGGGGGTCTGAATGCCAGTGTCCGACGTTTGCATGTCAAACGAACCCATCAGCGCGCCCTGCGAATAGGCAACCTTTAAGCCCTGATATTTTCCCTTCGCGCTGTTGTTCGGACCAACGGACTCGCCGTTGTCCTGACCGGCGCCGATGGGCGATGCGGGGTTGAGGTGCCCGCTGGCGCCCATGAAGCCCATGTACGCTTGCGAACCTGCGAACGCGCCAGTGCCAGGGCCAGCCTGGAGCAGGATCATGTTTTCACCGCGGACGGTGTATTGCCCAACACCCCCGGTCAACAGGTCGGTGATCGCATCTCCAGCGCTCCAACGGGCACCGATGACGTTGAGCGGGCCCTGGGTCCACCACACGTTTTGGCGGCCACCACGGATTTCGACGGTACGGTTACCGATGCCGACGTGACCTTCGCGCGAGCACCAGGAGGTGGTGTTGGCGTTGTTGGTGTTGCCCTGGCCGGTGGAGCTCCCGTTATCGATGTTGATGCCGGTTTCGCACATCACGAAGGCACGCAGACCGCCGCCCAGATCTTCGTTGACGCTGAGGGCGACGCGCGAGCCGACGTCGACCACGCGGGTACGAGCACGAAAATCTGCTGCTGGGCCGGCGGTGGCGCCGGTGGCCTGCCATTGACCGACTTCTAGTACCCCACGACCACTCAGGGTCACTTGGGCGGACGCTGCGAAGGAAGTGCCGAGCACTGCCAGCGCGATAAGTGATTTTTTCATTGCATGCCTCTTGAAGAGTTGTACACGTCTTTTTAGACCTCGGGGACGCTGGCTTGAACCGACGGCACCCGTGCCAACCTCCTGACGGGAAGTTATTTGGTATTTGAACAGAGCCCGGCGGGGGGCGCAAAGAAAAGCAGCTGTTTAAGGGTACGGGCGTTGCGGTTGTGCAACACCTTGCGGCGGCACCGCCCGCAGAGGTTTCCGCTTGACCCGCTGCAGTGGGGTGGTTTAATAGCGCGATGCGTTGTGTACAGTGGGCTGGTACGCCCGGGCTAACGGAAACTTTGCACTATGGACTCGCTTCGCCGCTTTTCAGTGCTGGACAACCTGCTTTCAGGAGCGTGTCGCGCGCTTGCCACGCTTACCGACTCGGTGCCTGCGGGTCGGCCTACGCCCGGCGCCTCGCCGGCGCATGAGGTCGAGCTCAATGAATCCGAGCGACGGCTTTCGGGCGCGTTGATGCGCGTGAACCATGTGGGTGAAATCTGCGCGCAGGCGCTCTATGAAGGCCAGGCAGCCAGTGCGTCAGACCCGCGTCTGCGGGAAGCGTTTCTGCATGCCGCGCGCGAAGAGTTGGATCACCTGGCCTGGACGCGGGTGCGACTGGACGAACTGGGCGCCTCGCCGTCGCTTTTGAATCCACTTTGGTATGCGGGGTCGCTTGCGATGGGGCTGGCTGCGGGCCGGGCCGGCGATCGCTGGAGCCTCGGGTTTATGGCGGAGACCGAACGTCAGGTGGAAGCCCACCTGGGCTCACATCTGGAGCAGCTTCCGCCGGCTGATTCGCGGTCCAGGCAAATTGTGGAGGCCATGCAACGCGATGAAATGACTCATGCCCGCCGCGCCCGCGACCTGGGCGGTGCCGAGTTGCCAACAGTCGTGCGGCAGGGCATGCGCGTCACCGCGAAGGTCATGACGGCGGTGGCGCATCGGATCTGAGCCTGCCTGCGCGTTTCGAGCGACGGGCTAGTCTTCGATCACTTCCCAACTGGTGCTGATCTCAGCGGTATGCGCCAGCATGGCCGAGGCTGAGCAGTATTTGTCGTGTGACAGCTTGATGGCTCGCTCAACAATATTGGTTTTTACGCCCTTGCCGCTCACCACAAAATGGAAGTGGATACGGGTGAACACCTTGGGGTCTGTTTCGGCCCTGACTGCTTCCAGACGCACTTCGCAGCCGCGCACGTCAAGGCCGCTTTTTTTCAGGATGGCGACCACGTCGTAGGCCGTGCAGCCGCCGGTGCCGAGCAGCACCATTTCCATGGGACGAGGCGCCAGGTTGCGGCCGCCACCTTCGACGGCGCCATCCATGAGCACAGCATGCCCGCTACCCGTTTCGGCCACAAAACTCATGCCGCCGGGGCCGGTCCAACTGACGCTTGTCTTCATCACTTTGCTCCGTTTGGTGGGGTTGGGCCCGAAGCAGGGCGACGGGAATGACTTTACGCCGATTCACGGGCCAGCCGACCCTTGGGCGGCTTGCCTGCTCGATGTTGCGCTGCGCAATATTTGCCGGAAACTACGCTGTCAGGCCTAAATCTCTTTGGGGGTTTGGGCCGCAAAATGGCAACGAATCCCCCGAACTCACGGCTTCGCTTTGATAAAAATCATGAAGTTATAGAGTTTTGTTGCAGTTCTGCAACGGCCTTTGTGTGGGTGTGTCGGATATCACCATTTTGACAATGGCCGCTCTTGCGTTGCACAACGCGTTTCGCGTAAACTCTGTTCCGTTGATCGGTTATCCGATCTCTCGATGTCTCCTCCACCCTCCTCCAAAAGGTGGATTCAACCCGGCCCCCAAAGGGTCGGGTTTTTTTTGCCTGTGCGGCGTCACCCGTGCCAGTTCACCCACTGAAGCGCGGGCACCTGTGCAAATTCTCGGACGTTGCGGGTAACCAAGGTTGCCTGGTGGCGCAACGCGGTGGCAGCGATCATGGTGTCGTGAGCACCGATGGGTGTTCCCGCTGACTCCAACGCGACGCGCAACTGGGCAGCCTGCGCTGCGCACTGACGATCGAACGGCAATATCGAGACAGGTCTCAGGAACTGCTCAAGGGCTGCCAGGCGGGGCGCCGCGGCTGCTGGGGGCAAGCGCAACAGGGCGTATCGCAGCTCGTACTCAACCACTGCCGGGACGCCCAGATCGACCGGCCGTAACGCCTGCAACTTTGGGACGACCTGCGGATCGCCTCGAAAGTAGTAGCTGATGGTGTTGCTATCCAGAATCAGCATGGCGGGCGCCTAGAAGCCAAGCCTGGGTATGTCGGCTGGCGGGGTGGCGGCGCTAACACCTTGGTTTTGACGCCGCCCCCCTGACGTTGATATACTTGAAGGCTTTCCGCGAAAAGCGCCTAGGTTTTAGCGTGGTTCAACGCTGCAGGTGTCAGAGACGCGGGCGAACCCTGCCAGAGCAGATTTATGAAAACTTTTTCCGCCAAGCCGCACGAAGTCAAGCGCGACTGGTTTGTTGTTGATGCAACCGACAAGGTGCTCGGCCGTCTTGCTGCCGAACTTGCGCGTCGGCTTCGTGGCAAGCACAAACCCGAATTTACCCCGCACGTTGATACCGGCGATTTCATTGTTGTGGTCAACGCAGCGCGTATTCGCGTTACCGGCAACAAAGCTGAAGGCAAGCGTTATTTCCGCCACAGCGGGTACCCGGGCGGAATCACCGAAACGTCTTTCGGGAACATGCAAAGCCGCTTCCCGGGCCGCGCGCTCGAGAAGGCTGTGAAGGGCATGTTGCCTAAAGGCCCGCTCGGCTACGCAATGATCAAGAAAATGAAGGTCTACGCAGAGGGCACGCATCCGCACACTGCCCAGCAACCGAAGGCCCTGGAGATCTAACGATGATCGGCGATTATTACTACGGCACTGGCCGTCGCAAAACATCCGTTGCTCGCGTCTTCCTAAAGCGGGGCACCGGCAAGGTGGTGGTTAACGGCCGTCCGCTTGACCAGTACTTCGCTCGCGAAACCGGCCGCATGGTGGTTCGTCAGCCGCTCGAACTTACCCAAAACATGGGCCTGTTCGATGTCAAGGTCAACGTCCATGGTGGCGGCGAAACCGGCCAGGCAGGTGCGGTTCGTCACGGCATCACCCGGGCACTCATCGACTACGACGCGGCCCTCAAGCCCCAACTGTCGGCTGCGGGTCTGGTCACGCGCGATGCGCGTGAGGTTGAGCGTAAAAAGGTCGGTCTGCACAAGGCGCGTCGCCGCAAGCAGTTCTCCAAGCGCTGATCCGCGCGGGGGCGCGAGGCGCCCCGGTTCGGCACTTCATCGCTGCCGCACAAAGCCGCCTCTGCGAAGGCGGCTTTTTTTCGTGCGCTGCGGGCCGCGTGCAGGCGGCTTCGCAGTTTGCCCTCGGGAGCATCAGACATGATCAAGGTTGGCATTGTTGGCGGCACCGGATACACCGGGGTCGAATTGCTCAGACTGCTTGCGCAGCATCCGCAGGTTGACCTTCTCGCGATCACCTCCCGCAAGGAAGACGGCATGGCGGTCGCCGAGATGTTTCCGTCGCTGCGCGGTCATGTGTCCATTGCATTCAGCGAGCCAGCGAAGGCGCCTCTCACCGACTGCGACGTCGTGTTCTTTGCAACCCCGCACGGTGTGGCGATGGCGCAGGCGCCCGAACTGCTGGCAGCGGGTGTGCGGCTCATCGATCTGGCGGCAGACTTCAGACTGAGAGACACGGCTGAGTTCGAGCGCTGGTACAAGATGCCGCACAGCTGTCCTGACATTCTGGCAGAGGCGGTTTACGGGCTTCCGGAAGTCAATCGAGCGGCCATCCGGTCGGCGCGGGTGGTGGGCATGCCCGGCTGCTATCCGACCTCGGTGCAGCTGGGGCTGATGCCTGTTCTGGAGCCTTCAACCGCGCACGCTGACCCGCTCGTTGATCCCATGAGCATCATCGCTGACTGCAAGTCAGGTGTATCGGGGGCGGGCCGCAAGGCCGAGGTACACACGCTGCTCGCTGAGGCCTCGGATAACTTCAAAGCCTACGGTGTCAGCGGCCATCGGCATTGGCCTGAGATTCGCCAGGGGCTGTGTGCGATCGCGGGCCGTCCGGTCAATCTGGTGTTTACCCCGCATCTGGTTCCCATGATTCGTGGCATTCACTCCACCATTTATGCAAGGCTGACACCCGCCGGCCTGGCCACCGATCTGCAGGCGCTGTATGAGGCGCGATTTGCTTCAGAGCCGTTCGTTGACGTGATGCCTGCGGGATCCACGCCCGACACGCGCTCGGTGCGTGCCTCGAACATGGCGCGTATTGCCGTCCATCGGCCGCCAGACAGCGATCTGCTGATGGTGCTGGTGGTGGAGGATAATTTGGTCAAAGGTGCGTCGGGTCAGGCAGTGCAGGCAATGAACCTGATGTTTGGCCTCCCCGAAGAAATGGGATTGACGCAGATTCCTATCTTGCCCTGAGCTACACTCCGATTGACTGTCTAGGGAGAAAAACGCATGAATGCCGTCGCCGAAATGCCAGCGCCGCTTATCTTTACCGAAAGCGCTGCAAGCAAGGTCAAGCAACTGATCGACGAGGAAGGCAACCCCTCGCTCAAGCTGCGCGTGTTTGTCCAGGGGGGCGGTTGCTCCGGATTCCAATACGGATTCACGTTTGACGAGGAAACCAATGACGACGACACCGTGATGGAAAGAAACGGTGTGCAGTTGCTCATTGATGCCATGAGCTATCAGTATCTGGTCGGCGCAGAAATTGATTACAAAGATGATCTCGAAGGCTCGCAATTCGTGATCAAGAACCCGAATGCAACCACCACCTGCGGGTGTGGTTCGTCCTTCTCGGTCTGATGATCAAGGCGGTTTGCGCCGCCGGTAGCCAGCGCGCTATCGATGTGGCGCAAGCCGACCCAGCGGGTCGGTAATTGACCCCAGCACGCGGCTGGCCGACGCACCCGTTACCGCAGGCAGGTTTCCAGGCAGGCCATCAAGTCTTCTTGCAGCCAACCAGGCGAAGGCTGCGGCCTCGACCGCCATGGGCTCAATACCAATGGCGTCCGTGGTCCTTAGGTTGCACCCTGGCAGCCGGGATCGAATTCGGCCCACCAGGTCGGCGTTAAAGACGCCACCCCCACATAGAAATACCTGCGATGCATTGGCCTCTTGGCAGGCTTGAGCAATGGTATGGGCCGATAGCTCAGACAGGGTGGCCTGAATATCAGCGGCTGACAGCAGGCGTTGTGTGGCGCTCTGGTAATGCTCAAGGGTGCTGTCCACCCAGCTCAGGTTGAACTCGTCACGGCCCGTGCTCTTGGGGGCGCGTCTCGCAAAGTAGGGATCCGCCAACATCCTCTCGAGTAGCGGCTGATCTGGCGTACCGCTTGCCGCCCAGGCGCCATCGCGATCGAAAGCGCCGCCCTGGTGGCGCTCGTGCCACGCATCGAGCAGGGTGTTGCCAGGCCCGGTGTCATGGCCGAGCACCTGCAGGGCGCTTCCTGTATGGGTTGCGGGTAGCACACTGATGTTGGCGATACCGCCGATATTGACGATTGCGCGGGTGTGTTCCGGGCTGCCGAATACGGCTGCGTGAAACGCTGGAACCAATGGCGCGCCTTGACCGCCCGCCGCAATGTCAGGGGGGCGAAAGTCGTGCACCACGGCCATGCCGGTGGATTCAGCCAGCTGCGCGGCGTTGAGCAGCTGAATCGTGTAGCCGTCGGTGGGACGATGACGAACGGTCTGACCGTGCGCGCCGATTGCCGTGATCTGATCGGCTGTGCAGCCTGCAGCCTGCATGGTTTCATGCGCTGCCCGCGCGTACAGGCGAGCTAAATCAAGGGCCACGCGGGCCGCGCGTTCGAGCTCGTCGTGCGCAGGGGTCTGAAGCAGCTGGATACGCTCGCGAAGGTGGGCAGGAAACGCGCAGGAGGCGCTTCCAATCGTGTGAAGTGTGGGGAACCCTACGTCGCCATGCGTTGTAATTGACAGCACAACAGCGTCAACACCGTCGACGCTGGTTCCCGACATCAAGCCAATAAAGAGTCGGCGAGAGTGAGCACGCAAAAACTACCCCAGCGATACCGCTATTCGAACTTGGCGTGCGCGAGGGCGGTGTTGCCCGAGTGGGTGATTTGCGCCATGTGCTCGCGATACACCTCGGCGAGCGGCGCAAACCGCATGCGCTCAGACATGGACAGCTTGCGGCCTTCGGGCAGCGCAACCCGCATGGGGTCAACGTGCCTGCCGCCGACCCGGAATTCATAATGCAGATGGGGCCCGGTGGTCCAGCCTGTCATGCCGACCGTACCGATGACCTGGCCTTGCGTGACGCGGGCACCTTTGCTGATGCCCTCGCCAAAGTTGTTGAGGTGCGCGTAGAGCGTGGTGATTCTGCCCGAATGCGAAATGATGACGGTGCGCCCGTAGCCGCCGTTGTAGCCCGCGAAATCGACGACGCCGTCGGCGACGCTGCGTACCCGGGTTCCCACCGGTGCAGCGAAATCGGTACCTGTGTGGGCCCGAACATCCTGAAATAGGGGATGAAGGCGCGCGCCACTGAAGCCTGAGGTGATTCGCGTGTACTGGATAGGCTCGCGGAGGAACGAACGAACCAGACTTTGCCCGGCAAAGTTGTAGTAGGCGCCGCGGCCGTCATCGTGTTCAAACCAGACGGCCTCGTGGCGAAGCGAGCCACTTTCGAGCTCGATGGCCAAGACCCGTCCGGGAACGGGAAGATCAAGGCTGTCGGCTTCGCGCAGTGTTTCGTATACAACCCGCAGGCGAGCACCGCGTCGCAGATCTTTGCGAAGGTCGATGCTGTTGCTGAGAATATCGGCTGCGCGGGTTGCAACCGAATCAGGAATACCGGCTGAATCGGTAGCCGCAAACAATGTCGTGCGAACTTCAGCAAAACGCGCTTCGATGCCGCGGTCTACCGCAACGGTCTGTTCGGTGGCGACCAGGCGCCCGTTGTCTCGGGCAATCGTGATGCGAAGCGGCGCTTTACCGTCGATTTCAAGGTTGCCGTGACGGTATTGCAGGCGATGTACCACGCCGACATCATCGATTTCGGCGCTGACGGTGCGCCCCGGCTGCAGTTGCATCAGACGCCGTGCAACACGATCGGTACCGATGAATTGAACCAGCTGCGGATCATTGGCACCCAGCCGGGAAAGCAGGCTGGAAACGGTTTCACCCCGGTTGACGACCTCGGATTGGCTGATCCGAAGGGGCGCGATGACATGATCTTCAGTTGGCGCAGCGGGCGCCGCGAGCGCCACCGGTTCAACGACAAAACGCACGGATGGCGGGGCAAGGTCGGTTGCCGGCGCCACGGCAACGGCCGCAACCGCCCCAAGACCCAGCAGGCCACCCACGACGCCCGCGAACCTGCGAAACGTGAGCCGGGGGAGCGACGGAACATCGTCGTCGGAGTCTTCAGCGTCGACATCGGCGCGTGGGGATACCGTTCCGCCAACCTGGCTCGGCCCATTCAGGTCAATGGTGTGCAGCGCGGTGTGCGTACCAATTTGACTGGCGGACAGTTCAATGACCAGTTGGGCGGTTTCAGCCGCATTGTCAGCGATCAGAAGCGGGCTGACAGTGAGCGCGAAATCGGACGCGCAAACCATGTCGGGATCAGTGACCGGCGCCTCGACCTCGGGAGCCCAGGGCAGGGCGGTGGCCCAGTCGCACGCGATGAGGGCGGTGGCCGCATCGCAGGAGGCGATGGCGGCAGCCTGTTCGTTCATGAGCCAGTCGGCGGCGCCGCACGCTGCAGCGGCCGCCTCGATCGCATCAGCCCAGACCAATGGCTCGGCCCGCCATAACGGCGAAGCGGCAACTGACTCGGTTGATATTGGCGAACTTGGCATTGAACAAACCGGCTGAATCTGAATTGAAGCGAACAACGGAGCCACAGATTTTCGACGTTGGTATGGCGAGGTCGTGGCGGGCGAGCACTCAGATAAACTAGCGGGCTGCCTGCCAAACCTGCGGGGAAATTGAATCCTTCGGATTGGCTTTCGGGCAAACCGGGAGGCGAAGTCTACCGGAAAACTCTGGATTTCGTGAAATTCTCATCTGAACCCCGTTCCAGGACTCTCATGAATCGAACTGACGGTGCGGTAGCGCCACGGGTGGGCAGCGAGGTCGCGGCAGCCGCGCCAAGCGACCGCGTGCTTGAGGCACTTGCGGTATCACGGCGTGGCTGCGATGAATTGCTGGTGGCCTCAGAGTGGCAGGCGAAGCTGCAGCGAAGCGAAGCCACCGGCCAGCCGCTTCGGATCAAGCTGGGTCTTGACCCGACTGCGCCCGACCTTCATCTGGGCCATACGGTGGTTCTAAACAAGATGCGCCAGCTTCAGGACCTGGGGCATACGGTGATCTTTCTGATTGGCGACTTCACCGCGATGATTGGCGACCCGTCTGGCCGTAACAGCACCCGGCCGCCGCTGACACGCGAGCAGATTGAGGAAAACGCCCGCACCTACTTTAATCAGGCAAGCCTGGTGCTTGACCGCGAGCGCACCGAGATCCGCTACAACTCTGAGTGGAGTGATCCGCTGGGTGCTCGGGGCATGATCCAGCTTGCCTCCCGTTACACGGTGGCGCGCATGATGGAGCGCGACGACTTCTCGCGCCGCTTCAAGGGTGGCGTACCGATTTCAGTGCATGAATTTCTTTACCCGCTCATGCAGGGCTACGACTCGGTCGCGCTGCGTTCCGACATTGAACTGGGCGGCACCGACCAGAAGTTCAACCTGCTGGTCGGCCGCGAGCTGCAAAGGGAAATGGGCCAGGAGCCGCAGTGCATCCTGACCATGCCCCTGCTTGAGGGGCTGGATGGCGTCGACAAGATGTCGAAATCCAAGGGCAACTATGTGGGCATCAGCGAGCCGCCGGGCGACATGTTCGGCAAGCTCATGTCGATATCCGACGAGCTGATGTGGCGGTATTTCGAGCTGCTGTCCTTCCGCAGCCTGGATGAGATTGCGCGGCTGAAGGCCGAATGCGCGTCGGGCCGAAACCCGCGGGATGCCAAGGTGATGCTGGGCCAGGAAATCGTTACCCGCTTCCACTCGGCGTCTGCAGCAGAGCAGGCGCTGGCCGACTTTGAAGCGCGATTTCGCGCAGGCGCCATTCCCGATGACATTGCCGAGGTGACGCTCGGCGGGGCGCCGCTTGCCATCGCCACGCTGCTGAAACAGGCGGGACTGGTGTCGTCCACCTCTGAGGCAATCCGCAATATCGAGCAGGGTGGCGTCCGGGTGGACGGCGACAAGGTGGACGACCGGGGGCTGAAGCTTGCTGCAGGCACCTATGTGGTCCAGGTGGGCAAACGCCGGTTTGCGCGAGTCACGCTTGGCGCCTGACATCAGTGAGCAGACCTGCGCCAGGGCCGGGGCCGGTGCGCGCGTCCGCGCGGTAACGGGCACAGGCGCGCCATGCTGGCACTGATTCAACGCGTCTCGGAAGCTGCCGTACGCGTAAACGGCGACGTCACGGGTGCAATCCAAGCCGGCCTGCTGGTTTTTTACTGCGCTGAACGGGGTGACGACGAGGCTGGCTGCGAGCGCCTGCTGGGGCGATTGCTGAAGCTGCGGTGTTTTGCAGACGAGCAGGGCAAAATGAACCGCAGTGTGGTCGACACGGCAGGAGGGCTCTTGATTATTCCGCAATTTACACTCGCGGCAGATACCCGTTCAGGCACCCGCCCGAGCTTTACCGGCGCTGCCGCGCCCGATGAGGGCCGACGACTGTTTGACCGGTTCGTTGCGCTTGCGCGCGCTGCGCATCCCGAGGTTGCCACCGGGGTTTTCGGCGCCGACATGAAGGTGTCGCTGGTAAACGATGGGCCGGTCACGCTGTGGCTGCGCCATCCTTGAGCAGAGCATGACTGAACTGATCTTCATCCGGCACGGCGTTACCGACTGGAACCTCGAGCGCCGGTTCCAGGGCTGCATCGATATCGAACTTAACGCCGAGGGGCTCGCGCAGGCGCGGCTTACCGCTGAACGACTGGCCGGCATGCCGCTTGCCGCTGTCTACGCAAGCGACCTGCGCCGTGCCCGTCAGACCGCCGAGCCGATTGCCCGCGCAATCGGTGTATCGGTTGCGGTCGAGCCGGGGCTGCGCGAGCGCCACTACGGGGTGTTTGAAGGACGAACCCACGACGAGCTGTCGCGGGATCATCCGGAGGCCTACCAGCATTGGCGCGACCGCGTGCCGGATTACGCCTTGCCGGGTGGCGGCGAGTCGCTGCTCACGCTGCGTGAACGGGTGCAGGCACAGATGGACCGGCTGGCGGCCCGCCATCCGGGTCAGACGATTGTCGCGGTCACGCACGGTGGCGTGCTTGATTCCATCTACCGAATCGCAGCGGGTCTGGCGCCCGACGCGCCGCGACGGTTTGAGCTTAACAACGCCTCCATTAACCGTATCGGCTGGGACGGCGAACGCTTTCATGTGATTGACTGGGGCGATATTTCTCATCTGGGGCCGCTCCCCGTTTCGCTAAAATGAGGGTTTACCGCCTTACGTGGGCAGGAGTTTCCCGTGTTTGACCGCTCTCTCGGAATCGATCAGGTCGATCCCGAACTCTGGACCGCCATCCGTCACGAAAACCAGCGCCAGGAAGCGCATATTGAGCTCATCGCTTCCGAGAATTACACCAGCCCCGCGGTGATGGCTGCACAGGGCAGCCAGCTCACCAACAAGTACGCAGAGGGCTATCCCGGTCGCCGCTATTACGGCGGTTGCGAATATGTCGATGTGGCCGAGCAGCTTGCGATCGATCGCCTGAAGACGCTGTACGGCGCAGCGGCCGCCAATGTTCAACCGCATTCGGGCGCACAGGCGAACGAAGCGGTGTTCCTCGCGTTCCTGAAGCCCGGCGACACCATCATGGGAATGAGCCTTGCCGAGGGCGGACACCTTACTCACGGCATGCCGCTGAACATGTCGGGGAAATGGTTCAACGTGGTGTCGTACGGGCTCGATGCGAATGAAGTCATCGACTACGACGCGATGGCGAAGAAAGCACGCGAAACCCGCCCCAAGCTCATCATTGCAGGCGCATCGGCTTACAGTCTGCGAATTGATTGGGCGCGGTTTGCCGAGGTGGCCCGCGACATTGGCGCGATATTCATGGTGGATATGGCGCATTACTCCGGGCTGATCGCGGGCGGCGTTTATCCGAATCCGGTGCCGCATGCTGACATCGTCACCTCCACCACGCACAAGAGCCTTCGCGGACCGCGTGGCGGCTTCATCCTCATGAAGCCCGAGCATGAAAAAGCCATCAACTCGGCGGTGTTTCCGGGGCTTCAGGGCGGGCCGCTCATGCACGTGATCGCGGCCAAGGCGGTGGCGTTTCGTGAAGCGCTGGATCCCGGCTTCAAACACTATCAGCAGCAGGTGCTCATCAACGCCTCGGCGCTGGCACAGGCGCTGATCGAGCGCGGTCTGCGAATCGTTTCCGGCCGTACCGAGTCGCACCTCATGCTGGTCGATCTGCGCGCCAAGCGCATCACCGGCAAAGAGGCCGAGCGGGTGCTGGGTCTGGCGCACATCACCTGCAATAAAAACGCCATTCCCAATGATCCCGAAAAACCCATGGTAACCAGCGGCATCCGGTTGGGGTCACCCGCCATGACCACCCGGGGCTTTGGTGCCGATGAGGCGCGCAAGGTTGGGCATCTGATTGCCGATGTGCTTGATGCGCCGGCTGACGAGGCCGTGATCGCGCGGGTACGCGCGCAGGTGGGCGAGCTCACCGCGCGTTTTCCGGTTTACGGCTAAGCGCAACCGAACGGGATCGCGACCATGCGCTGCCCGTTCTGTGATCACGCCGATACGCAGGTCGTTGAGACCCGCGAAACCGACGACGGTGCCTCCACCCGTCGTCGGCGTCGCTGTCTGCAGTGCGACAAACGCTTTACCACCTATGAGCGCGTTGAGCTCGCGTTGCCGGCGGTGGTCAAGCGCAACGGCATGCGCGCCGAATTCGATCGACGAAAGCTTCGCGCCTCCATGTCGCTCGCACTGCGCAAGCGCCCGGTCAGCGCCGAAGCTGTGGATGCGGCCATCCATCGAATCGAGGAACGGCTGCTGAGCCTGGGCCTGCGCGAGGTGGGCAGCGAGCGGGTCGGTGAGCTGGTGATGCGTGAGCTTAAAAAACTCGACAAGATCGGCTATGTCCGGTTCGCATCGGTCTATCGCAGTTTCGAAGACGTCGATGAATTTACCGATGCGATCGAAGAGGTGAGCCCGCGCCGGCGTTAATCAACGAGCCTTGGCTGCGCTTCGAATGCGCTCAAGCGATTGGTTCGGCGTGATGTGCTGCGGATCAACGGTCAGTTCAATCAGCGCGGGCCGCCGCTCACGAGCCATGAAGTCAAACGCCTTCCGAAGTGCGGGCTCGAACTCGGCGGTTCGTGAAACGCGGGCGCCGAAGCCGCCGAACGCCTCGCAGTAGCGTGCGAAATCGGGATTCACCAATCGCGTGCCATGAACCCGCTCGGGATACTCGCGTTCCTGGTGCATGCGGATTGTTCCGTACATGCTGTTGTTGAACACGATGACCAGCGGCGCGCCGCCGTGCTGCACGGCGGTTGCGAGCTCCTGGCCGGTCATTAGGAAGTCGCCATCACCGGCCACGCACACCACGGTGCGCGACGGCGCAACAATGCTGGCTGCCACCGCCGCCGGCACGCCGTAGCCCATGGATCCCGAGGTGCTGGCAAGTTGGGTACGAAGCCCGGCATAGGGCCAGAAACGATGCGCCCAGGTGGCGAAGTTGCCCGCGCCATTGGTAATGATGGTGTCGGCGGGTGCCACGGTGGACAGTGTTCGCATCACCTGCCACAGATCCAGATCCGGTTCGATGCCCTGATAGAGCGCAGGCCGGCTTTGCCACGCCTGATAGTCGGCGCGAGCCTGAGCAAGCTCACCCGCCCACGCTGACGAATCGACTCGAATCTCGGCAAGCGCTGCCGCAATGTTGGCCATGCCGGAGGCGATCATCAGGTCGGCCTGATACACCGTACCGAGCTCATCCACGCCGGCATGAATGTGGATGATGGGTTGAGCCGGCCTTGGCGCCTCAAACAGGCTATAGCCCGAGGTGGTCATTTCGCCCAGCCTGGGGCCGATGACGAGCACGAGATCCGACTGGCGCACGCGCTCGGCAAGCTTGGGATTGATGCCGATACCGACGTCGCCCACATAATTTGGCAGGCGGTTGTCATACAGGTCTTGAAAGCGAAACGCGCACGTGACCGGCAGGTGGTTTGCCTCGGCGAAGCGCCGAATATCCGCGCAGGCCGTGGCGTCCCAGCCGGTGCCGCCAAGCAGCACGATCGGCCGCTTTGCTGCCGTCAGTCGCTGTGTCAGCTCGGCAAGCTGTGCGGGCGAGGCCGAGGCGCGCACCGGTCGGTGCCGGGCTGCGGGCCGTGCGCTGGCCGGCCTGGCAAGGATGTCCTCGGGCAGGGCCAGCACCACCGGCCCCATTCGGCCGCTGGTGGCCACCTGAAATGCGTGGGCGATGTATTCGGGAATACGATCGGCGCGCTCGATCTGCGCGACCCACTTGGCCATCGGCCCAAACATTCGGCGGTAGTCCATTTCCTGGAATGCTTCGCGGTCGGCGAAGTCGGTACCGACCTGCCCAATCAGCAGCACCATGGGCACAGAGTCCTGGTGCGCGGCATGAACGCCGATCGATGCATTGGTGGCGCCCGGCCCGCGGGTGACCATCACCACACCAGGCTTTCCGGTCAGTTTGGCGGTGGCGTCCGCCATGAATGCGGCCCCGCCCTCCTGCCGGCAGATCACAAAGCGGATCGACTCTTGATGGCGCCACAGACCGTCGAGCACAGCGAGATAGCTTTCGCCCGGCACGCCAAAAATTGTGTCGACCCCCTGCGCAAGCAGGGCGTCCGCGAGAATGTGTCCACCAATGCTGGACGCGGTGAAAGCGGGGTCTGAAGTCATCGTGAGCATCCCGTAAAGCGGTAAATGAGCGGGCATCGCATTGTAGTGTCAGGCGTCGATTCCGGCCGATCGCGTTCAGCCCCCGTAGCCGTCGCCGACAGGGGGTATCGCCGCTCGGGTGATAATCGCGGTCCTGAATTGTTCCTGCCGTGGGTCAAACCCCGGCGTCAACCGGCTTCCGATGTTCACCTCCGATGACCACCGCTGGATGCTGCGCGCCATTGAGCTGGCCGCGCGAGGCATGGACACGACCACGCCGAACCCGCGCGTCGGATGCGTGATCGTTCGCGATGGCGAGATGGTGGGCGAGGGCTGGCATGTGCGGGCGGGCGAGCCCCATGCGGAGGTGATCGCGCTGGCGCATGCCGGGGCTCGCGCGCGCGGCGCAACGGTCTATCTCACGCTCGAGCCCTGCAGCCATCACGGTCGCACGCCGCCCTGCACCGATTCGCTGATTGAGGCGAAGGTTGCGCGCGTCATTGCGGCCATGGAAGACCCGAATCCGCTGGTCAATGGCGAGGGCCTGACCAAGCTCAGAGCCGCCGGCATCGATGTGCGCTGCGGGCTGCTGGGCGTTCAGGCGACCGAGCTCAATCCCGGTTTTGTGTCGCGCATGACGCGCGGACTTCCCTGGGTTCGAATGAAGGTTGCCGCGAGCCTGGATGGCTTTACCGCACTGCCCGATGGGCGCAGTCAGTGGATTACGGGCGAGGCGGCACGCGAGGACGGCCATCGCTGGCGTGCGCGGGCCTGCGCCATTCTTACCGGCATTGGCACTGTCCGCGATGACAACCCGCAGCTGACCGCCCGGCTGGAGGGCGTGCGCCGCCAGCCGCTTAAGGTGCTGGTCGACTCGCGTCTCGAAGTTGACCTTGAAGCGCGCATCCTGAAAGGGGGCGATGTGCTGGTTGTATGCGCTCGCGAGCGCGCAGAGGTTGCCGCGCAGCTGCGTGATCGCGGCTGCGAGGTGCTTGAGCTGCCCAATGCCGAGGGCAAAGTCGATCTGACCGCGCTCATGCTCACGCTTGCTGCGCGCGGATTCAACGAAGTGCATGTCGAGGCCGGGCATAAGCTGAACGCATCGCTGATCCGCGAGGGCTGCGTCGACGAACTGCTTCTCTATATGTCCGCCTCACTGCTGGGAAGCGGTCGACCGATGTTCGAGCTTGATGCGGTCGCCTCGCTTGATGAGCGAATTGCGCTCAACCTGCATGCGGTTGATCGTTTGGGTAACGATGTCCGTCTGCTCGCCCGCGTGGCGCGCGCCGGCTAGTCACTGGGAATCGGACCATGTTTACCGGAATTGTCGCGGCCCTGGGCCGCATCGAACGTTGCGAGCCTCTGGGTACGACCGGCGTTCGACTGGTGGTTGAGGCTGGCGGGCTTGGCCTTGACGATGTGTCAATTGGCGATTCAGTTGCCATACAGGGCGCCTGCATGACGGTGGTGGGCATCGAGGGCAGCCGGCTGTCCTTTGATGTGTCCGCAGAAAGCCTGGCGCGCACAGTGGGGTTGTCGCAGCCCGGCGAGGTAAACCTCGAAAAAGCGCTGCGGCTGGCCGATCGCCTGGGCGGACATCTGGTGTCAGGGCATGTGGATGGCCTTGGCGAGGTGCGCCGCTTTGAAGCCGTGGGCGAGTCCTGGCTGCTGGTGGTGCGTGCACCGGTTGAACTCGGTCGCTATCTGGCCTACAAAGGGTCGATTACCGTCAACGGTGTCAGTCTCACGGTCAACACTGTGGATGACTCGCCCTCGGGCACCGATTTCGCCATCAATCTGATCCCGCACACGATTGCGGTCACCACGCTCAAACATCTGAAGCCGGGCGATCGGGTCAATCTCGAAATCGACCTGATCGCGCGGTATTGCGAGCGTCTGTTGTCGGTCGGAGCGGGCGGCGCGCCCGGCGCGTCCGGCCCAGCGGCGTAGAATCGGGCAATCATGGCCTTATCCAGCATTACCGACATCATTGCCGACATGCGGGCCGGCAAAATGGTCATCCTTGTTGACGAGGAAGACCGCGAGAACGAAGGCGATCTGGTGCTGGCGGCCGAGTTCGTCACGCCGGAAGCGGTCAATTTCATGGCGCGTTTCGGGCGCGGCCTGATCTGCCTCACGCTCACCGAAGAGCGTTGCCGACAGCTTGACCTTTCGCTGATGGTCACCCGCAACGGCACCCGCCACGGCACCAAGTTCACTGTTTCGATCGAGGCTGCCGAGGGCGTCAGCACTGGCATTTCGGCTGCCGATCGGGCGCGCACCATCCAGGCGGCCATCGCGCGTGACGCACGCCCCGACCATCTGGTGCAGCCAGGTCATGTGTTTCCGCTGCGGGCAGAAAAGGGGGGCGTTCTGGTCCGGGCAGGGCATACCGAAGCGGGCTGTGATCTCGCCGCGCTGGCGGGGCTTCAACCGGCCTCGGTCATCTGCGAGATCATGAACGATGACGGCACGATGGCCCGGTTGCCCGACCTGATTGAATTTGGCCGCACGCATGGCCTGAAGATCGGCACCATCGCTGACCTGATCGGTTATCGAAGTGCCAACGAATCGCTAGTCGAGCGGATGGGCGAATCGACGGTGCAAACCGTGCATGGCGAATTTCGGATGCTCACCTATCGCGACCGGGCCGCGGGCGGTGCGCACCTTGCACTCGTGTGCGGCGCGCCCGGGCCGGGTAATGATGCGCTGGTGCGGGTTCAGGAACTCGCGTCCATCATTGATCTGATCGATACCAAGCGCGGCAGCCACTCCTGGTCGGTGCACAAGGCACTTGCTGCAATCGCAGCGTCTGGTTGCGGCGCTCTGGTGCTGCTCAACTGCTCTAACGCCGGGGCGCCGCTGGTCAGTGCGATCGTCGGTTCGGGGGTGTCGGCCGCGGCGACGGGTGCCGTGCCGCAGCGACCCAAGATGGACCTGCGTTCCTACGGAATCGGCGCGCAGATCTTGCGCGACATCGGTGTTGGCCGAATGAAGCTGCTGTCAAGGCCGGTGAAGCTGCCCAGCATGGGCGGATTTTCGCTGCAGGTCACCGGGTTCGCGCATGAAGCGGAGCCCGATATCGCGGTACCGATCAGCCAGGGGGAATTCAATGTCGGTTGAAGTGTTTCAGGCCGAGCTTGACGGCCAGGGCCTGCGGATCGGTATCGTGCAGTCGCGCTTCAATGAAGCCGTTTGTACGGCGCTGCGCGAATCGTGTCTGGCCGAACTGATCCGGCTGGGCGTTGCAGAGCAGGACATTTCGCTTTGCACGGTGCCCGGGGCGCTTGAAATTCCTTTCGTACTGCATCGCATGGCGAGCACCGGCGAGTTTGACGCGCTGATTGCGCTCGGCGCGGTCATCCGAGGTGAAACCTACCACTTTGAGCTGGTTTCCAACGAGTCGGGGCGCGGCATTCAGGCGGTTGCCAACGAGTTCGGCCTGCCGGTTGCCAACGCGGTGCTGACCACCAACACCGATGAACAGGCGGCCGTGCGCGCGCCGGTCAAGGGTGCTGAAGCTGCCCAGGTGGCGGTCGAAATGGCGCGGCTCGATGAGTGGCTGGACAGCTTCGGCCCGCCCGACGATTTTGATCTCCTCTCGCTCGAGGGGGGGCGCGATTGAATCAGCCCGCCGCGAGCCGGGGTACGCCAGCCAAAAGCGCCCGCCGGCGTTCGCGGGAGCTTGCGCTGCAGGGGCTGTACGAGTGGCTGGTCAGCGCCAGCGAACCCGGCACCATCGAAGCCCATCTGCAGTTCGACAATCCTGGCTTCGTCAAGGCTGATCGCGATCACTTTCAGGCGCTGCTCCATGGCGTGATCAGCGCCAACACGCTGCTTCATGAAGCCATCACGCCGCACCTCGACCGGCCGGTCGCCGAACTGAGCCCGGTCGAGCATGCGGTGCTACTCCTCGGTGTATTCGAACTGATGCATCACCCTGAAATTCCCTATCGGGTGGTCATCAACGAGGCGGTCGAGCTTGCCAAAACATTTGGTGGTACCGATGGCTACAAGTATGTGAACGGTGTCCTCGACCGCGTGGCGCTGAAAGTTCGCGCGGTCGAGATATCGCCACCCGCCTCCGATGGCGCTCGGTGAATTTGAACTGATCCGGCGTTTCTTCGAGCAGCCTGCGAAGCGGGCGCTGCTCGGCATCGGTGATGACTGTGCGTTGCTTGCTGCGCCAGCCCGTCATGCGGCACTGGCAGTCACCACCGATATGCTGGTGTGCGATCGCCACTTTCTCGCCGATGCGCCCCCTGCATCCATCGGCCACAAGGCGCTGGCGGTGAACCTGTCGGATCTGGCGGCGATGGGCGCAGCGCCCGTCGGGTTTACGCTCGCGCTTGCGTTGCCGCAGGTCGACGAAGCCTGGCTGGCGGAGTTTTCCGCCGGATTGCTGGCGCTTGCTTCAGCCACGGGCTGCGAACTGCTCGGCGGGGACACGACCCGCGGGCCGCTCACCATCAGCATCACCGCGATTGGCGAGGTGCCGCCCGGCGCTGCGTTGCGGCGCGATGCCGCTCAGGCGGGCGACGACGTGTGGGTCAGCGGATCGCTGGGCGCAGCCGCACTGGCGGTTCGCGAGGCTCTGGCCGGGCGGCCCTTACCCGAAGCCCACCCTGCGCGGTGTCGCATGGAGCGGCCGCAGGCGCGGCTGTCCCTGGGTCTGGCGCTCAGATCGCTGGCCCATGCTGCGATTGATGTGTCGGATGGCCTGATCTCCGATCTCGGTCATGTCTGTGATCGCTCAAGGCTTGGTGCCCATATTGATTGGAACGCCGTGCCGGTTGATGCGTCGCTTGCGGCGCTGTCCGAGGACGAGCGCAAGACGCTCGCCCTGTCGGGCGGCGATGACTACGAACTGCTCTTTACCGCCAAGCCGTCCCGGCGCGATGCGATCCAGGCGTTGCGGGACCGGCTCGGTCTGGCCGTGACGCGCATTGGGCAGATATCAGACCAGCCCGGTATCCGAATCACCGGTGCTGACGCCCGGGCTGTGGTGCTCGAGCGTGGAGGGTTTGATCATTTCGCCTGAACCGTCTGCCGCAGCCGAGGTTCGTGCCGCGCACCTTGCGCGATTTCGGCTCACTTCGCCAGCGCATCTGATCGCACTGGGCTTTGGAAGCGGTCTGTTCCCCAGGGCCCCCGGTACGGTGGGCACCTTGTGGGCCTGGTGCGTGTTCGTGGCACTCGAGGACTGGGTGTTGGTGCACGAATGGCTGGTCGTGATTGCGGTGGCGTTTCTCGTCGGCGTCTGGGCCTGCGGCCGAGCGGCACGCGACGTCGGTGTTGCCGATCACTCGGCGATTGTCTGGGATGAAGTGGTCGCGTTCTGGCTGGTGCTGGCGTTTCTGCCCACCGACTGGCTGTCGCAACTGGCAGCGTTTGCGGTGTTTCGCTTCTTCGACATCGTCAAACCCCCACCGATCGGGTATTTCGATGCACGGCTCAAAGGTGGCTTTGGCATCATGTTTGACGATGCGCTTGCAGCCTTCTTCACGCTGCTGGTGTTTGCGATCGTAAGGTCCGTTGGGCTCTGACTCTAACCTCGCTTGAGCCGCGAATGAATTCGTTGTCCGATCTCACCACGACTGCGGGGTCTGTGCGCCCCCTGGCGCAGGCGCTTGAAGCAGCCGGCGCGAAGCTGGCCACCGCCGAGTCATGCACCGGTGGGTTGATAGCGGCTGCGCTCACCGAACTTGCCGGGTCGAGCGGCTGGTTCGAGCGCGGCTTTGTCACCTACAGCAATGAGTCCAAGCATGAACTGCTGGGCGTGCGACTGGAGACGCTTGCCGAGCATGGTGCGGTGAGCGAAGCGGTGGCTGCTCAGATGGCCGAGGGTGCGCTCGCACGCAGCCGGACCGCGCTCGCGTTGGCGGTCACGGGAGTCGCAGGGCCTGGGGGAGGCAGCGCGGCAAAGCCTGTGGGTACCGTGTGCTTCGGCTGGGCGGTCAGGCGCAAAGCCGACACCGAGTCGGCCGCCTCGGTGCAGGTCGTGGTTGAAACGCGGGTCTTCGCGGGCGACCGGCAGTCCGTCAGGCTGCAAACCGCCTCGTATGCACTGTCCCGGGGATTTGAGATTTTTGCAGA
>Ga0194129_10001133_pt1 | contig 45572 bp, 39 predicted proteins | sample TA2KigCa35mmetaG_FD_150862 | JGI IMG/M metagenome (GOLD analysis project Ga0194129, IMG submission 150862) | Freshwater microbial communities from Lake Tanganyika, Tanzania - TA2015038 Kigoma Deep Cast 35m | ecosystem: Environmental > Aquatic > Freshwater > Lake | place: Tanzania: Lake...
CGGACGAGAACCGTCTCGGCGGTCATCTCGGTCGAACTTGCGCGGGCGAGAGTCGTCGCGGCGGGGTCGTCGGTCATCGCGGTCGAAACTGCGCGGGCGGCGGTCGTCTCGGCGGTCGCCTTCCCGGCGAGGGCGGCGGTCGTCGCGGTCGAAACTGCGCGGACGAGAATCGTCGCGGCGCGGTCGAGAATCGTCGCGGCGGGGTCGGCGGTCATCTCGGTCAAACTTGCGGGGGCGAGAATCGTCACCGCGTGGGCGACGTGGCCGGTCGCGACGCGATCCGCGATCAAATTTGGGTTTTTCGTCGCGGGGCATGGCACATTGACGCTATCGCCCAGAACACAGCACGGTGTGCCTCGCTCGACGACTAAGAGTTGCCGGCGAACAGCATCACGCCGTCGTCGACCGGTGACTTGCGAAACATCTTTCTGTCGCGCTTGTAGTTCTGCGGGTTGATCCACGGTTCGCGATCACCTTGTCGCGGCATTTTGTGCATCGCCCGACGCATGTAGCCAGACGAAAAACTCTCGATCCACGACTTTTGCGGCATGTCTTTGTCGCCAAGTCGCAGGGTTGGCGTGCAGGATTTCGTATTTGTCTCGCGCATGTGGTTCAACAACCGACAGACATACTCGCAAGTCAGATCGGCGCGCAAAGTCCACGAGGCATTGATGTAACCCCAAGATGACGCCAGATTCGGAATGCCCGAAAACGCGAAGCCCTTGTATGTCCATGTCTTGGCAAAATCGACCGGCTGCGAGTCGACCATAAACTCCATCTCGCCCAAAGTGACCAGATTGAGCCCGGTCGCAGTGACGATTATGTCGGCTTGCAACTGTTGCCCCGACTCGAGTTCGATACCCGACTGGTTGAAGCCCTTTATCGTGTCGGTGACGATCTCGGCTTTTTGCGAACGAATCGCCTTGAACAAATCGCTGTCGGGCACGAGACACAGGCGCTGATCCCACGGATTGTAAGACGGCGTGAAATGCTTTTCGACGTCATAACTCGGCCCCAACTCGGCGCGAACGCCGCTGAGCAACAATTCTTTGATCTCGAGCGGCTTGACCCGTGTTCGCTTGTAGACGATCTGTTGCATCGTCGTGTTTTTGAAACGGGTGATCTTGTAGGCGACTTTTTCTGGGAAAATCTTCCGCATTCGCTTGCCAAACGGGTCGACCGAGGGTCGCGAAACTACGTAGGTTGGCGAACGCTGCAACATGGTGATGTGCTCGCAGTCTGCGGCCATTGCCGGCACGAGCGTCATCGCCGTCGCGCCCGAGCCGATGACCACCACGCGCTTGCCGCGATAGTCGAGATCTTGGGGCCAAAACTGCGGGTGCACGACCTGCCCGGCGAACTTCTCGAGACCGGGGAACTCGGGCGTGTAACCCTGCTTGTAGCTGTAATAACCCGAACACATGAACAAGTAGTTGCATTCGATTTTTGAGATCGACTCGTCGACCTTGTTCACGACCGTGAGCGTCCATCGATTGTCGGCCGACGACCACTCGGCTTTGGTCACATGCTGGTTGTAGCGAATCTTCGACGCGATGCCGTTTTCTTCGATGGTCTCGGCGAGGTAGTCGAGAATCGCCGGACCGTCGGCGATCGACTTGTCGGCCTTCCACGGCTTGAATCGATACCCGAGGGTGTGCATATCGCTGTCTGATCGCACTCCGGGATACCTGAACAAGTCCCAGGTGCCGCCGAAACTCGCGCGACCCTCGAGAATCTGAAATGTGCGGTCGGGCGACATCGTCTGCAGGTGATACGCGGCACCGATACCCGAGATGCCCGCGCCGACGACGATCACGTCGAAATATTGCCGCTCGCTGTTCACTCGACTCACGCTAGTGAGCGGCCGAGCATCTGGACGCATTTTTTAGGGTGTTAATCTTGCGCCATGGGCGGTCAGATTGATCTGCGAAATTGGATGGACTCGCCACATAATCGTTGGAGTTTTCAGCATGTCTCGGAGATTATTCCCACCGTTCCGATTCTGAATAGGAGCGGATACACAAACGTTCTACCCCACCTCGATATCGACCTTGAAAACGTGTCGTTTGTAGCTGCAGATGGTTCAAAAACAAACCTGAGCGCCCACCTCGAGCGAACACTCTGCGACGCGATCTGCGTAGTTCATGACGGCACAATTGTCTTCGAAAAATACTTCAACGAAATGCGCCCCGAAAGCCGGCATTTGTTGATGAGCATCACAAAATCGATGACAGGGGCCGCACTTGGGGTTGCGATCGGCCGCAACCTCTTGTCGCTAGATGATCAAGTAACTGCGATTGCCCCAGAATTCGTCGGCACGAGCCTTGATGGTTGCTCGGTTCGGCACTTGATCAACATGTCCGCGGGCACCGAATTTGTCGAGGATTACGAACTTTACAAGCTTCCCGATTCGGATCATCCCCTGATCGAATATGAGCGCCAATCGGGGTATCGACCACTCGATGGTCGGGTTGCGATCGGTGCACTGAAACATTTCCGCACCTACCCACTGGCGCGGGCCCATGGCGAAGTTTTCGACTATCGATCACCATTGACAAATGTCGTGGCACGAATTCTTGAAATTGTCAATGGAATTTCCTTTAACGAAGTTCTGTCCCGAGATGTTTGGTCACCGATGGGCATGGAGCATCCGGCAGATATTTTCGTCGATCCGGTCGGATTCGCCATTGCCGATGGGGCAATGTCCTGCACGACTCGCGACCTGGCGCGATTCGGTTTGGCCTATCTCAATGATGGTTTCGTAGACGGCACGAGTGTCATACCGCAACGGTGGGTGGTCGACACCTACAATGCCGACGACGTATCCCGTCGCCTGTACGCAAAATCTTGGGAAGGAACACAATCTGAGGAGGATTTATACCGAGGATGGTTCGCGTATCACAATGCGTTTTGGATTATCGAGCAGGCAAAGCAGTTCAGCGGCCTGGGGATTTTCGGTCAAAGTATCTGGATAGATCGTCCGAGTCGCACCGTAATTGCGCGATTCTCGACGCATTCAGAGCCGTTGATGCCGACGGTCGCCGCCGAGGAAATGCGGTGTTTTGAGGCGATAGCCAACTCACTCGTCGCTTCAAATTGACGATTTGAACTTGTCGTTCACTTCATGTAATTCGCGGCAAACCTTGAGTCAGTCAAGGCGGGTCGGTCAAAACGAAAAGGCTGAACATTGCTCCGCGTCGCACCGAACAATGCGCGCTCAGCCAGGGCCCGCCCGAACCAGGAGGCGAATTTGAAGCCGTGCGCCGAACCCAGACCGACCTGGACACCCGGATGACCAGGGACGGTATCCAAAACAAAATCACGATCTCGCGTCAGCGCATATAGACAAGTTTTTACGCGTGGCGCGGGACCACCGAGCATTTCGGGGATCATTTTCGACAAAAAGACGGTCAGGCGATTTAAAGCGGCTTGATCGGTTGCAAAACTTCTGGTGCGAGCCGTGGTTCGTTGACCTCCAACATCTTCTGCCGCTTTCACCGCTCCGATGTCGCCGTAGATTGGGAATCCGTAATATGACGGATCGTCCATCCAGATCCAAACTGGAAACGAACCGATCGCAAACTTAGCCCGAGAGTCTGGCAAATGCGGATAATAGGCGACTTGCTCCCGCGTGACCTCAAGAGGAATCTGCAGATCGAGCGGCTCGAGCAATTCATTCGTCCAACCATCCGTGCACAAAATCACCGAGCCCGTCCGGTAAACGCAGTCGTCAGTTACGACCTTTAGATCGCCGGCCCCGTCGCTTTCGATGCCCCGCACCGTCACACCCTCGCGAAGTTCGACGCCGCGTTCTCGTGCCAGGCGATGATGGGCGGCAGTGCCCTTGATTGCCGGGGCGATGCCCGTATCTTTTTGAAACAACGCCCGCACGCCGTCATTCAAAACGAACTGCGGAAATCGTGCCATGGTTTCTGCCGCGCTCAAAATTTCAAACGGGACACCGTTGGCGCTCAGGCTCGACTGATAGTCATCAATTGAAATCGCAGAGTTTGCGGGGAAAAGGTCAACCCCGCCAGTGCGCACCACGAGTTGTTCGCCTGCTTCGGCTGAGACTGCGTCCCAAGTCTCGTAGGCTTCGCCCGCCAATTTCACATATTCGGGGGTGTGATACGAGTAGCGAATGATTCTTGAGTGATCGTGGCTTGCGCCATTTTCGTGACCCAATGCAAACTGTTCTAAGCCGACTATCGAAGTCTGTTTCCGATCATCTTGGGCGAGTTTCGCCAACCAATACACGACGGCCGCCCCGATGCCGCCCAACCCGACAACAACATGATCGACGCTACGACTTTTCTTCTCTTTGCTCACTTTCCCATCTGCTTTCGCCACCATTCGCGGATATCCAGACTTGGCGTCTCCATCGGTGCGAACATGCCTTCGGTGAAAAAATTCGACATCATGCCGCGTTGCACGCGCTCGCAAATTGCCCAGTCCTGCCGATTTACGAGATCCCAAAAATCCACAGCATCACTTGGATCAAAATCAGGTTTGACTTTCTCGTTCGGATGGAAAAGAAAATCACAGGAAATGGTCGTTCTGTTTGGCCCTTTTGGCCAGAGTACAAACGACACCACGTGATCGCACGACAACGACAAAAACAAATTTGGATAGACCAGTTCACCTTTATGGTTGACCATTTCATCTTTGGACAGACCTGGGAAGGGTTCTCGGGTGGTGGTGCCTGTTTTGGTGAATGTATATGCACCATCGCGGTGGGCGATGCCACGGTTCCAATCCAGATCAACCCCACCCCCTTGTCGAAACGAAGGCACCAAGTCGCACAACTCGGGATGCACCGGGCCACAGTGGTAGCACTCGTTGTAGTTCTCCTCGATCACCTTCCAGTTGGCGTCGACCGCATAGGTGATGGTGTGTCCCACAACGAGCTCGGAAAGCGGGTAGTTCTTGACTCGACTCGCAATTTCGCCGATCGAGTTGAATAGCGGGTCTTCGCCCGAATGCTGGCGAACGAAGATAAAGCCTCCCCAAATCTCGAGTCCGAGACGCAACAAGCCGTACGAGTCGTGGTCGATGTCGGCCAAATGTGGTGCACCGCGCAAAGTGCCGTCGACGTTGTATGTCCAATTGTGATATGGACAACGAATTATCGCGCCGAAGCAGCCGCTTGCAGCACCGAGATCCGTCGAGTCGACCAATTCGGTACCCCGATGGCGACACATGTTGACGAACGCACGAAGTGAATTATCCGCCGCGCGAACCACCAAGACCTTCTCGCCCTGCAGATCGACAAGTTTGTAACTTCCAGACTCGATACCGACCTGGTCGTGTCTGCCGATGCAAAACCAGTTCGACGCAAACACTTTGTGCTTTTCCAAATTCCAAACCTCTTCGGCGACATACGCGGCACGGTCCAAGGATTTCTCGAGCACGGTACTCAGTGTAGATTTGTGTCGTGCAGTTTTCTCGGCTGTGGATCACCGTGCGAGACGGCACCAAATTGGCGGCAGATATTTATTTGCCAACGAACGGCTCTAATTCATTCCCCGTGGTTTTGGAGGCGCTGCCCTATCGCAAGGACGACTTGACCGCATCCTCGCACGCCGACGACTATGTTCGACTCGCCGACGAGGGAGGCTTTGCCGTTTGTCGACTCGACCTCCGAGGAACGGGTTCGTCTGGGGGTCTGGCAACCGACGAATACCCGCCGAGCGAACTTGAGGACCTAGCGGATGTCATAAATTGGCTGGCCTCGCAGACTTGGTCGAATGGTCGAGTGGCGATGTTCGGCTATAGCTACTCGGGATTCAACTCGCTGCAAGTCGCATGCACGCGACCGCCTGCGCTGAGTGCCATTTGCGCGATCTATGCAACAGATGACCGTTACACGGACGACGTGCATTACATGGGCGGCGCGCTTCGGGCTATCGATCTCGTCGACTATTGCCACTACATGACGGCGTGCAATTTGCTCCCGCCCGTCCCTGCCGTGTTTGGCGACGATTGGAAATCCGAATGGCGATATCGGTGCGAGAACAACCGACCCTGGGTGCTCAAATGGCTCGAGCAACAACATGACGGGCCTTATTGGCGACACGGTTCGCTTCGACCCGACTACGCGAGAATCGAATGCCCGACGATGATTGTCGCAGGTTGGGCCGACGGTTACCGCAACAACACCTTTCGCACATTTGAGGCGCTGCAGTGCGAAAAATCCTTGTTGATCGGTCCATGGAGCCACAGCGCACCGGCCTATTCGCACCCTGGTCCGAATATCGACCTGGTCCCCGAGATGATCGCATGGTTCAATCGCTGGCTTCGAACTGAAGGCGAATCGACATCCTCGGAGCCCCCGATCAGGGTTTTCATCAGGCACTCGACGAAACCCGATGCCGATTTGTTGATGCTCAACGGCGAATGGCGGTTTGAAGATACTTGGCCGCCAAAAAGATCTGTTACGGCAACGCTTCGACCATCGATTGGGAAAGGATCCGATTTGATTGACACGCTCGAGGTGCGGCCAGACATCGGCACAGCCGCATGGAATTCGTGCGCGGGGGGACTGCCATGGGGGCAGCCAACGGATCAACGCGAAGATGATGCCTGGTCGCTCATCTACCAATGGCCTGTCGGGTCAGAGGGTTTGGAAATCCTCGGTCACGCCGCGATCGCGATGAACCTCGCGAGTGACCAGCCCGTCGCATTCGTGAGTTGCAAAATTTGCGACGTATTTCCGGACGGCACTTCGGCGCTTGTCACCCGGGGTTTTCTCAACTTGACTCATCGCCAATCGTCGACCGACCCCAAACCGCTCGGGGTTGGCACTTTCGAAAAGGTGACCGTCGAATGCGAGGCCACCTCTTGGATGTTCGGGTCGGGACACCAGGTCAGGCTTTCGATCGCCGGCTCAGACTGGCCGAATATCTGGGCGCCTCCACGAGCGTTCAATTTGCATATCGATCGCTCGACTCTCGAATTGTCTTTGCCACAGATTTCGGGGATCGGGGCAGGAAAACCAGAATTCAAGCCGATAGTCAGGGCCACCGCAGTCGATGAGTCGCCATCAGATAAATCTGTGGCGACCAAATGGATTGTCGAACGTGACATCCTTGATCACACGACGGTTGCCCGAACCCAATACGGCGGACACAGCGATGTTCGTGACCAGGGCACAGCCGACGAGTTGTACCAAGGTGAAGTAGGTATCTCATTGACCGATCCGGGCCAATCTTGGGTCTATGCAAAAACGCGTTATCAACTCAAATGGCCCGAGGCCGACTGCGTAGTCGAGGCACGAATGCGTGTTCAAAGCGACGCCGAGGCGTTCAATGTGACCATTGATATCGATGCCGATCTGGACGGCGCCGAATTCGCGCGCAAGCGATATGAAAATCGCATCCTGCGCCGCCTGCTCTAGCCACCAAATTTCGCCGAGGTGATCGAACTTTCGGCCGCATGGCAAGCAACCAAGACTCCGTCTTTGTGATTCAGCAAAACGGGGTCTTCGCTGGTGCAACGCGGGACAATGCCGAGATTTTCTGCCTCACCGGACTGCACTAGCGGACATCGCTGTCGAAATCTACAGCCCGAAGGAATCGCCGTTGGGTCGGGCATCTCGCCGACCAAAATCTGCTTGGCCATACCCCGATGTTCGCGCACGACCGAGAGAAGAGCCCGTGTGTACGGATGCTTCGGCCGAGCCAACAGTTCTTCGGTCGCCCCCATCTCAACGATGCGACCCAAATACATTACGGCGATGCGATCGGCTATGTTCCATGCGAGCCCAAGATCATGCGTCACAACCAGCACTGCCATTGCTTGCTCGCGTGCGAGAGTTTGCAAAAGAGCAAGTATTTCTCCGCGCACGGAAGCATCGAGACTCGATACGGGCTCGTCTGCCACCAGTAACTTAGGCTCTAACACCATCGCCCCTGCGATAACCACCCGCTGGCGTTGACCGCCTGAAAGTTCGTGCGGAAACTTCATCAGATACTGGTCGGCAGGATGCAAGCCGCAACGCTCGAGGGCGCGCACAACAACGTCGTGCTCGTCAACGGCGAGCCCGTGAATTCGCAGGCCCTCGGCGACGATTTCATAAACAGTGTGTCGAGGATTCAAACTCGCGGTTGGGTCTTGGAAAATGATCTGGGCCTGTCTACGGAACAATTTCTTGTCAGCGGTTCCGGTCGGAAACGGTTTTGCGTCAAAGACGATCGAACCCGAGGACATCGCTTGTAGACCAAGAATCGCCCGCGCAAGGGTGGTTTTTCCGCACCCCGATTCACCGACTAAGGCGACTATTTCGCCCTTTCGAACATCTAAATCAATGCCATCAACCGCATGCGCCGCTTTTGCGCCACGATTCCGCGGTGGGTAGACGACACGTACATCGTCGCAGACCAACAGTGGCTCGTCAGTCACTTTGCCCACCGAAATGCAGGCACGCAACGCGACGATCCATCGACTTGCTGACTGATTTCAACACAACGTCAGTACTTCGACATTTTTCGATAGCAACCGAGCACCGCGGGTGGAACGCACATCCGCTTGGCAGGTCGTTCGGGCTCGGCGGATCACCAACGAGACCTCTTGGATTTCGGCGCGAAGCGGTGTCGCCGATAACCGGAAAGGACGCGGCCAGCGCGATCGAATATGGATGCTTGAATTCACGGAGCAGATCTCTGCCGGCGCCAACTTCGATCACTCGTCCGGCGTACATGATCGCGACACGGTCGGCGATCTGAGACAGAACCGACAAATCATGGGTGATGAACAACATCGAAAGTCCGCGCTCACGCTTGATCTCTTCGAGCATCTGCAGTATTTGCGCTTGAATCATCACATCCAGGGCCGTCGTTGGTTCGTCGGCGATGATCAACATCGGATCGCACGCCAGCGCCATCGCGATCAAGGCGCGTTGTTTCTGCCCGCCGGACAACTCGTGTGGATAATCTTTTGCGCGCCGTGCCCCGAGTCCAACGATTTCCAGCAATTCGGCGACACCTCCAGACCGATTCATTCCGTGGGTCTCGCTGGCTTCATCAATTTGACGACCGATGGTTCGAACAGGGTTCAGAACATGCTGCGCTCCTTGAAAAATGATTGATGCCTGAGCCCAACGAATCGCGCGCACTTCACCGGGTCTCATCGTGAGGATGTCTTTGCCCGCGAACAAGATCGAACCGGTGACCTTGGTCGTTGGCGGGAGAAGACGCAACAACGCCAACGCCAGAGTCGATTTTCCGCAACCGGACTCGCCCGCCAGACCCAGGGTTTCACCGTGCGCAATTTCGAGGTCCACCCCTCGAACCGCTGGTACTACCCCCGAGTGTGCGTGGTAAGAGACCTGCAATTCATTCACCTGAAGAACTGGCGTGGTCATCAGCGACCCCTCAGTCTTGGATCAAAAATTCGCTCAAGCGCCCGACCCAACATCGTGAACGCAAGCACAATGCCGATGATGCACAGGCCGGGTGGTAAAAAATACCACCAGGCGTTGATTGTTATCGACCCGCTCGATTGAGCACCGTCCAGAAGTTTGCCCCAACTGGGAGACAGCCGATCGCCAAAACCCAGAAATGACAGCGTCGACTCAGTCAAAATAGCCACGGGCACGATCAAAGTGGCATTGGCGATAATCAATGGTGCGACACCAGGCAACACATGTCGCCTGATCACATGCCATGAACCAGCGCCAAGCGCTTGCGCTCGTTCGACGTAAGCGCGCTCGCGGAGAGTAAGCACTTGAGCGCGAATCAAACGAGCACTCCCCGCCCAAGAGGTGAAGCCGATCACAATCGCGAGCGTCAATGGTGATCGACCAAGAACAACTGCCAGAACTATCGCCAGCGGTAGAAACGGCACGACCAAGAAAAAATCATCGATCGCCAGCAATACGGCGGAAACCTTGCCTTTCGCATAACCGGCGACCAACCCGACGACCGAACCGATCACGACCGCCACCAGAGTGGCAAAAAGTCCGATGAAAAGTGATACGCGAGAGCCCCAAACCAGTTGCGCAAGCACGTCTCGACCGATTTCGTCGGTGCCAAACAAGAATTTGGCACTCGGTGCAGCCAAATCGGGATTATTGCGACCAGACGCGGCAAGCAGGGCTGAACGATCGGCTATCAAAGGTGCGGCGAGGGCAAATAGCCCGAAGAAAGTCAACAACAACAGTCCGATGAACCCCGGTCGATCATGACGCAATTCTCGCAGTACCCCGAAAAAGGCGCGTCGTCGCCGATCCCATATCATCGCGCGAATCAATCGATCTGAGTTTTTCATTCGACTCTCTTGACTCGCGGATCAAGAAACGCATAAATGATGTCGGCGATCAGGTTAAACAGGATCACGGCGGCACTCGCGAGCATAAACAGCGCCTGAAGCATCGGTAAATCGTTGTTTTGAATCGCATTGGCGGTCGCGAGGCCGAGACCTGGATATGAAAACACCGTCTCAGTGGTGATCGCTCCGCCGATTATGTATCCACAACTGATCGCGATCAGGGAAACTGAAGGCAACAGCGCGTTCGGTACCGCGTGACGCGACATCACTTCACTGTCTTTGAGCCCCTTGGCGCGCGCCGTGACGAGATAGTCCTCGCCGAGCGTTTCGATCATCGAAGTTCGCATGATCAGCGCATAAGACCCCAGATATCCGAGCGTCAGGGTCAGCATGGGAAGGACCAGATGGTGAAATCTGTCCAATATATTTCCGACAAAGTCATGGTCTGCTCCGACAGTTCGAAGCCCGCCTGTCGGAAACCACCCCGTGCGGCCGGCCACGAACGCCAGCAGAAGCATCCCGAAAAAGAATTCGGGCGTCGAATACAGAACCATCGACGCCGAAGTTGAAGCCTTGTCGAAACGACTGCCTCTGCGCCAACCAGCCTTCGTGCCGATATACAAACCGATAAATATCGTCAGCAGAGTCGACACGCCGACCAGCAACAAAGTCGCGGGTAGACGCATCTTGATCTCCTCCAAAACAGGTTGGGTAGAGTCGAAAGATCGACCAAAGTCAAGCCTGAAAACTGACTTCACATAAACGACGAACTGGTCCCATTTGGAGCCTTCCAATCCCATTCGACGGATCATCGTCTCGCGTTGCTCTGGGGTAAGTTTGCTCCTACCCCGATATTTGGCGAGCGGATCTCGGTCGACGATCCGAAACAAGAAAAAATTGAAAACAACTACAACGGCCATCGTCAAAAAAGCACCACCAACCTTCTTCAGCAGATAGCGCCAACTCACTATGGATATTTACAGTCGATCGTCAGAGCCTTTTTTACGTCTGTTCGCCAAAATGACAAGCGCGCCGCCAGCCACAATTAATGCGGCAATAAAAATGAATATCGTGTTGTTGCCCGCACCACCGCTTCCACCCAGCGGCTCAAGATCTAGATATGCGGGTGAAGATTGGGTGAACAAGACGGGTCCGACATTTGCCGGTTGGCGAGTGAAGTTAGTCCAACGATCAGAACGAAAGGCCTGAAGATTGTCGTATTTATAGAGCACCGCATACGGTGCCTCATCGTGGAAAATCCTGAGCATTTGCTGGATCAGTGCTGCACGTTTGGTCGGGTCTAGTTCGGAGTTTTGCTGAAGATAGAGGGCATCAAATTCGTCGTTACACCAGTTGCCATCGTTGTAGCCGCCGACATCCGGGTCGGTAGGAACCTGCGCGGTGGTGAAGTACGACAACATATTGTCCGGATCCACATAGGGCGACCAGCCCCAGGTGAAGAGATCGAACTCGCTCTTGCTTTGCTCGGCGATCAGACTGTCTTCATCTAGGGTCTTGACATCCGTGGCGATGCCGATATCTTTAAGCCATCCTGTGATGAAAGGTGTAGTCGCCGACGCCCCCGCGGTCGATCTGTCGTAATATCGCAGCTTCAATTCGACGCCGTCCTTGTCGCGCACGTCGTCGTTGTTCGAGTCTTTCCATCCGGCCTCGTCCAGCAGTGATTTGGCTTTCTCCGGATCAAACGAATAGGAATCATCGGCATCAATCTTCAGATCAAAGGCGGGATTTGCAGAAGAGATGAGGCTCACCGCTGGTTTGCCAAAGCCGTTGAGAATCTTGTCGACGAGAAGTTGACGGTCAATCGCCCAGTTGATCGCCTGGCGTACTCGACGATCTTTGAGCGCGATATGACCGTTGCCAATTCCTTTTTCACAACCCGAATTGATTGCAAGTTCGCTGAATGATCCTTGATTGCCGGCGATGCCGATCAAATCTTGTACTTCTCCAGCCTCGACACTTGCAAAAAGTTTGACGGGTACGTCGTCGATGGCATCTAGATCTCCGGCCCTGAGGGCGTTGAACTGCGCCTCTGCGGTCTGATAAAAACGAAAGACGACCTCATCGACCTTTGGCTTTTTGCCATGCCAGTTCGGATTTCGAGCGAGCCGAACGAATTCGCCCTCTTTTCGTTCGATGATTTGAAATGGCCCACCCGAGACATTGTCGTCGGCAGGATAATTCGGCATGTCCTCAGTCGAAATCTTCTCGTAAACGTGCTTTGGCAGGATGTAAACACCCAGATAGGGCAATTTCGGGTCGGACACCGCAGAGACGACCTGGACTGTTCGGCTATCAACCGCAGTTGCGGTGATGTTGGCCAAGTCGGCTCTGTGATTGATCCATCCGTCCGCGACGGCACGGGTGATCGTGTAAACCACGTCGTCGGCGGTTATCGGCTCGCCATCGCTCCACCTCAGACCTTCACGGAGCTTGTATGTCCAGGTCAAGCCATCTGCTGATCCTGTCCACGATTCGGCCATGCTTGGTTCAAGCGAGAAATCATCAGCCGCACGATTTGTCAAGAACGGCAGCGTCATGTTCCAAATCTCGAAATCAATCACCAGATAACCGACAGTTACGTTGAGCGAGTCAATTTCTTGCGTGACTCCAACGGAAAACACCAACTTTTCATCCGCCGACGCATTTGTCGACAAGCCGGTCGCGAGCAAGCCAAGAAAAACTGCTCCGACGAAAATGAATCCCCTGCTGAGTTTGTTCATTCGCCCCGCCCCTTAAATTTATGATCCTCGACCTACCTAGTTATACAGCCGGCGGTGCTCACACACCAAATAGTCACGACGATTCGTCTAATCTGCACCAATGGCCTCTACGCCCGCAGATCGCGTACCGGCACCGATAGCGCCGCAGTATCCGCAGATTCACTCCCGTATAGCCGGACCGGCTCAAGACCCTTGGGCGTGGCTGAGCGACAAAAACCATCCCGAAACAATCCCGTATCTAGAGGCCGAAAACACATTCGCCAACAATTGGTTCTTGCAACACAGAGATCTGATTGAAAAGTTGTTCAACGAAATCAAGTCGCGGACCCTCGAAGACGACACGACGGTCGCGATGCGTCATGGTCCGTGGTGGTACCTACGACAAACGATTTCTGGCAGCGGCTACCAGGTGCACAGACGTGGCGCGACCAAAGAGCACGCGTCCGAATTCGTCATACTCGATGAGAACATCGAGTCTCGAACCATCGAAAATTTTCGGCTTGGGGCGTTTGAAATTTCAGGCGACCATAACTTATTGGCCTGGAGTTACGAGGTTGACGGTAGCGAACTCTTCACGGTTCGAATTCGCGACCTCACAACTGGTCACGATTCAGAAGACAAAATTGTGGATACGAGCAATGCTGGTCTGGCCTGGTCGTCTGATAACCAACATCTTTTCTATGTCACCCATGACGCCGCAATGCGTCCGAATAAAATCTGGCGACACAAGCTTGGCAACGATCAAAAAGCTGATGAGGTCGTATTCGAAGAACATGACGAGCGCTTCAACCTCAGCATTGAAGCGACGCGCTCAGGTCGGTGGATCGTCATTAAAAGTCAGAGCCGATTAACCTCGGAATGTTTTTTGGTTGCCACGAATGACGCGCTGAAGGCACCGATCATGGTTCGACCCCGACAAGACGAGGTCGAATACGACATCGACCATTGGGGTGAATGTTTTGTAATTCTGACAAACCTGGATGCAGTCGACTATCGGGTGATGTCGGCATCGCTTCATGAGCCTGGGGCGTGGACCGAGCTTGTTGCGCACACAGTTGGTCGTCGTATTTATGGAATGGAACCGTTTCGAGATCATCTCGTGATTCAAGAATGGTGCGAGGCACAACAGAGAATTCGCGTAGTTGCACGAAACGGCTCAATCTCCGAATTGCACACGGGAGATGACCCACACGAATTGTCGTTTGAGCAATGCCCAGAATGGGACACGGAATATGTTCGATACGCAAGCGAGTCATTGGTTTCGCCTAGCGCCATTTTTGACCACAATTTGATCACGAATCAACGAACGATGCTGAAGACGCAGGCGATTCCCAACACGGATTTGTCCAAGTATTTGGCGACACGCGAGTGGGCGACCGCGCCCGACGGCACGCGAATCCCACTGGATATCGTGCGCCACAAAGACACCCCCATCAACGGCACCGCTCCCGGCATGCTCTATGCGTACGGCGCCTATGAAAGCGCTGTCCCTCCTTGGTTTTCCGCCGCCAGACTCTCGCTATTGGATCGAGGTTGGATTTGGGCTCTGGCCCACCCGCGCGGGGGTGGCGAATGCGGTCGTCACTGGTATCTCGACGGCAGGTTGATGAACAAGCGAAATACATTTACCGATGTCAATGCCTGTGCAAAACATTTGTATCGCCATCACGTCGCAGCGGGCAAACTCGCCCTACGTGGCATGTCGGCCGGCGGTCTGATGGTCGGGGCATGCATCACGAGCGAACCCGACCTCTTCGGCGCTGCCCTGGCCGAAGTTCCGTTCGTGGACGTGATCAACTCGATGAGCGACCCGTCTCTTCCGCTGACAATAAACGAGTGGGAAGAATGGGGCGACCCGCGAGGCGAACCGGCAGCGAGTTACATGCTCGCATATTCACCTTACGACAACGCCAAAGCCGATGCGTACCCGCCGATGTTCGTTACCGGGGGTTTGAACGATCCCCGGGTGCGTTACCACGAGCCTGCGAAATGGGTCGCAAAGTTGCGTTCACTCGGCGCATGTCGTCAACCTTTGATTTTCGAATGCGAAATGACCGCAGGTCACTTCGGCAAGTCGAATCGCTACGAGCAGTGGAAGTATGAGGCAAAGTTGATGGCTTTCGCGCTTGTCGTGTGTCGAAAAGCCGACGCAAAAAACAAGGGCCCCCGCGATTAAGCGAGGGCCCTTGAATATTGAAAATTAATCTGGCGACGACCTACTCTCCCAGGAGGTCTACCTCCAAGTACCATCGGCGCTGACGGGCTTAACTGCCGTGTTCGAAATGGGAACGGGTGTGACCCCGTCGCTATGGTCACCAGAAATTTGTAGTCGTTCAGGGATCACCCCCGAGGACTTCAGAGCAAGCACGAGCAAAAACCAAGCCCTCGGCCGATTAGTACCGGTCGGCTAAATGCGTTGCCGCATGTACACCTCCGGCCTATCAACGTGATGGTCTCGTCACGGGCCTTACTGCATTGACTGCATGAGTGAACTCATCTTGGAACTGGCTTCCCGCTTAGATGCTTTCAGCGGTTATCCATTCCGTAGGTAGATAATCAGCCGTGCCTTTGGCAAGACAACTGACACACCAGAGCTACGTCCGTCTCGGTCCTCTCGTACTAGAGACAGCATTCCTCAATTCACTTGCGACTGCGGAGGATAGGGACCGAACTGTCTCACGACGTTCTGAACCCAGCTCGCGTACCGCTTTAATGGGCGAACAGCCCAACCCTTGGGACCTGCTTCAGCCCCAGGATGCGATGAGCCGACATCGAGGTGCCAAACCTTTCCGTCGATATGGACTCTTGGGAAAGATTAGCCTGTTATCCCCGGCGTACCTTTTATCCGTTGAGCGACCACGCTTCCACAAGCAATGGCCGGGTCACTATGTCCTACTTTCGTACCTGCTTGACCTGTCAGTCTCGCAGTCAAGCTCCCTTGTGTCATTACACTCGCCGACTGATTACCAACCAGTCTGAGGGAACCTTTGAGCGCCTCCGTTACAATTTAGGAGGCGACCGCCCCAGTCAAACTACCCGCCTGGCACTGTTCCTGATCCAGATTATGGATCGAGGTTAGAGCTCCAAACTGAACAGGGTGGTATTTCACTAATGACTCCACGCGAACTAGCGCTCGCGCTTCACAGTCTCCCACCTAAGCTACACAGTTAAGGTCGAAGCTCAACACCAAGTTATAGTAAAGGTGCACGGGGTCTTTCCGTCCTTCCGCAGCAAACGAGCATCTTTACTCGTACTTCAATTTCGCCGGGTCTATGGTTGAGACAGCGGGGAAGTCGTTACGCCATTCGTGCAGGTCGGAACTTACCCGACAAGGAATTTCGCTACCTTAGGACCGTTATAGTTACGGCCGCCATTCACTGGGGCTTAGATTCACAGCTTCGCCTTGCGGCTAACCGTTCCTCGTGACCTTCCAGCATTGGGCAGGCGTCACAGCGTATACATCGCCTTGCGGCTTGGCACGCTGCTGTGTTTTTGTTAAACAGTCGCTACCCCCTGCTCTGTGCCACCCTTCCCAGCTCGAAGACGAAAGTCTTCTCACCAAAAAGGGTCCTCCTTCTTCCGAAGTTACGGAGGTATTTTGCCGAGTTCCTTAACCATAGTTCTCCCGATCGCCTTAGTATTCTCTACTTGCCCACCTGAGTCGGTTTGGGGTACGGGCGCCGTATCAACTCGCTGCTGGGCTTTTCTCGACAGTGTGGGATCAATGACTTCTCTCAAAAGAGATCGGCATCGCGTCTCGGAGTTAATGTCACCAACTCTCATCGGCAACCTCCTACACGCTTACCCGGGGACAACCATCGCCCCGGATCATCTACCCTCCTGTGTCCCCCTTCAGCTACCCGCAAACAAATCCGTGGGTTCGCCCGAAGGCAGCCCCCACTTTTTCGTTCTTGGGCTTGACGTGTACACGGCGGTACTGGAATATCAACCAGTTGTGCATCGGATACGCCTCTCGGCCTCTCCTTAGCTCCCGACTTACCCTGGGAGGATTAGCCTTCCCCAGGAAACCTTGGGCTTTCGGCGGAGGGGTTTCTCACCCCTCTCTCGCTACTCATGCCTACATTCTCACTTGATGCCGCTCCACGTCGGGTTCTCCCGCCGCTTCACTGCTGCATCAACGCTCCTCTACCACTGCAACGACGCGAACGTCGATGCAATCCATATCTTCGGCTCAGGACTTGAGCCCCGTTAAATTGTCCGCGCAAAATCACTCGACCAGTGAGCTGTTACGCACTCTTTCAAGGGTGGCTGCTTCTAAGCCAACCTCCTGGCTGTCTATGCGATTTCACATCGTTTTCCACTTAGTCCTGAATTTGGGGCCTTAGATGATGATCTGGGCTGTTTCCCTTTCGACCAACGAAGCTCATCCCCCGTGGTCTCACTGCCATGCTCTGGAGTACCGTAATTCGGAGTTTGGCTGGGGTCGGTAAGCTTGTAGGCCCCCTAACCCATCCAGTGCTCTACCTCCGGTACTGAACGCATGACGCTGCACCTAAATGCATTTCGAGGAGAACCAGCTATCGCCAAGTTTGATTGGTCTTTCGCCCCTTACCACAGGTCATCACCGCCATTTTCAACTGACGTGTGTTCGGTCCTCCACGGGGTCTTACCCCCGCTTCAACCTGCCCATGGCAAGATCACTTGGCTTCGGGTCTACAGCATGCGACTAAACGCCCTATTCAGACTCGCTTTCGCTCCGGCTACCCCTCACGGGTTAACCTCGCCACATACCGCAACTCGTAGGCTCATTCTTCAAAAGGCACGCCATCGAGGCAAAGCAACCTTGCGGTCGCAATACGACTCTCTGACTGTTTGTAAACCAACGGTTTCAGGTACTATTTCACTCCCCTCCCGGGGTTCTTTTCACCTTTCCCTCACGGTACTGGTTCACTATCGGTCGCCAATAAATACTTAGACTTATGGGGTGGTCCCCACGGATTCATGCCAGATTGCTCGGATCCGGCATTACTTGGGATTGAACTCGAAGATTGCGTAAGTTTCGAATACGGGGCTCTTACCCACTGTGGCTTGTCTTCCCAGACAATTCTTCTACCCAGCAATTTTGTAACTTCGTGACACTTCTGATGCAGTGTCTAGTCGTCCCACGACACCCAACTGGCAACGCCATCAGGCTATTGCGCCAGCTCGGTTTAGTCTCTTCCCTTTTCGCTCGCCGCTACTAAGGGAGTCGCGTTTGCTTTTCTTTCCTCGGGTTACTGAGATGTTTCAATTCTCCCGGTTCCCTCAACTGAAGCTATGAATTCACTTCAGAGTTGCACCCCATGACGGGTGCAGAGTTTCCTCATTCGGACATTTACGGGTCAAAGCCTGATAGACGGCTCACCGTAACTTTTCGCAGTCATCCACGTCCTTCTTCGGTTATTGGCGCCAAGGCATTCACCGTTGGCTCTTTGTAGCTTGGAATTAATGTTTAATAATTTAATTATTAGATGCTCGTGCTTGCTCTGAAATTCTCAAGGTGCGAATGTAAACGACAAATCGTTACTGAGAGAGGGTGAAGACTTTCTTACGAAAGTGCTAACCGTCATCGCTGAGGGATTGCTCCCTCAAAACGAAAGAGAAGATTGCGTCGAACGCTGACCATTTGCAAGGAGGTAATCCTGCGACTTGCAAACATCTGGCGATCGACACGACAGTGCATTAACTAGAACTGAGCGGTTAAAACAAGTTTTAACCGCCGGCTCCTTAGAAAGGAGGTGATCCAGCCGCACCTTCCGGTACGGCTACCTTGTTACGACTTCACCCCAATCACCGACCCCACCTTAGACGGCTCCTTCCTTGCGGTTGGGCCACCGGCTTCGGGTGTTGCCGACTTTCGTGGTGTGACGGGCGGTGTGTACAAGGCCCGGGAACGTATTCACCCCGGCGTGCTGATCCGGGATTACTAGCAACTCCAGCTTCATGAAGTCGAGTTGCAGACTTCAATTCGAACTGAGACCGACTTTACGGGATTAGCTAACTCTCGCGAGCAGGCAACCCTTTGTATCGGCCATTGTAGCGTGTTTGCAGCCCTAGACATAAGGGGCATGAGGACTTGACGTCATCCCCACCTTCCTCCGAGTTAACCCCGGCAGTCTCCAATGAGTCCCCAACATAACTTGCTGGCAACATTGGATAAGGGTTGCGCTCGTTGCGGGACTTAACCCAACATCTCACGACACGAGCTGACGACAGCCATGCACCACCTGTGTTTGGCCCTTGCGGACACAACATCTCTGTTGCTTTTCCAAACATGTCAAACCTAGGTAAGGTTCTTCGCGTAGCATCGAATTAAGCAACACGCTCCGCTGCTTGTGCGGGCCCCCGTCAATTCCTTTGAGTTTTAGTCTTGCGACCGTACTCCCCAGGCGGGGCACTTAATGCGTTAGCGACGGCGCGGATTCCGTTAATAGAAACCCACACCTAGTGCCCACCGTTTACGGCATGGACTACCAGGGTATCTAATCCTGTTTGCTACCCATGCTTTCGTTCCTCAGCGTCAGTATCGATCCAGAGTGGCGCCTTCGCCACCGGTGTTCCTCCTAATATCTGCGCATTTCACCGCTACACTAGGAATTCCCCACTCCCCTATCGAACTCAAGTCAAGCAGTATCGAGTGGCGTCTCTGGGTTGAGCCCAGAATTTTCACACCCGACTTACTTAACCGCCTACGAACTCTTTACGCCCAATAAATCCGGACAACGCTTGAAGCCTATGTATCACCGCGGCTGCTGGCACATAGTTGGCCGCTCCTTCTTCTGCAGGTACCGTCATTTTCGTTCCTGCTGAAAGCGGTTTACAGCCCGAAAGCCTTCTTCCCGCACGCGGCGTTGCTGCGTCAGGCTTTCGCCCATTGCGCAAGATTCCCCACTGCTGCCTCCCGTAGGAGTCTGGGCCGTGTCTCAGTCCCAGTGTGGCTGACCATCCTCTCAGACCAGCTACCCGTCGTTGCCTTGGTGGGCCGTTACCCCGCCAACAAGCTGATAGGCCGCGAGACCCTCTCGAATCGGAATTCCTTTCGTCAGAAAGCCATGAGGCTCTCCGACGTTATTTGGTATTAGCAAACGTTTCCACTTGTTATCCCAAAATCCGAGGCAGGTTTCTCACGTGTTCCTCACCCGTTCGCCACTAATCCGTGGAGCAAGCTCCACTTCATCGTTCGACTTGCATGTGTTAAGCACGCCGCCAGCGTTCGTCCTGAGCCAGGATCAAACTCTCCGTCAAGAAAAACTCAAACGTCTATTTTCATAAATGTCTGAGTAAATCTAGGAAAGTCCACGACGACCAGATGGAAATACATCTGTTTTGTTGTCGTCGTATCCTGCCGACGATATTCAAACCGTGTCGAATATCGCCGGTATTAATAATTAAAAGATTGAGGCTCGACAAACAAATGCCGAACACCCAATCAGAATTGACGGACAATAATCAGCGCACCCCGAAGGGCGCGACAACTATTGACCGCACTGGCGTTCAATCTTCTCTTCCGTTTTCAAGGAGCATTCACTGCGGGCATTCGACAAGAGACTTGCCGGTGGTGCCCCACCGCGAATTGGTGTCGCACCCTGTTCAGAGTGCGGGGAGCAATACTAGCCACGAAACCGCCAGAAAATCAACATTTTCGGCTGAAATCTCGCCGTTCGGGGTCGGTAATCTCGGGGTGTGAGCACGGTGGTTTTCAACCCTTTTGACCCCGATTTCAGGCGCAACCCCCACCCTGTTTACGACCAACTCAGAGCCCAAGAACCGGTGCATTTCACGCCCCTCGGCTTCGTGGTTTTGACCCGATATGACGATGTCGTGCACACCTTGCGCAGCAACGATTTCAGCCGCGACATCGAAAAGAACGCGATCTTGCCCGAGACGCCGACCCGCAAGTTTCGGCGTGAGAACGAGCGCAGCAAATCGATACTGAACCTCGACCCGCCCGACCACACCCGGCTGCGCAGTTTGGTTTCAAAGTCGTTCACCCCGAGCGCGATCGAGCGGCTTCGTGCACGGATTCAGCAGATCGTCGACACGGCGCTCGTTTCGGCGAGACGAAGCGGACGCCTCGAATTGATCGAAGAACTGGCGTTTCCGGTGCCGTTTCAGGTGATCTCTGAGTTGCTGGACATGCCGACTGATCGCGTCGATGAATTACGAGACTGGTCGCAGATAATCACGGCGACGCTCGAACCCACGACCGGTGTCGCCGAACTCGAAAAAGCCCAGGTCGCGATCGGCAAGATGCGCCCGTATCTCGACGAGATCATTTCGAGGCGTCGAAAGAATCTGGGTGCCGACATGCTCTCGTCGTTGATCAGCGTCGAGGAACAGGGTGAGCGCCTGACCAACGACGAACTGATGGCGTTCGTGATACTCCTATATATTGCAGGCCACGAAACGACCGTGAACTTGATCGGCAACGCGATGCATGCGTTGCTCACCCACCCGCGACAATTCGCGCAGATGAAGAGTCTGGGTTGCACACCCCAAATGGTCGACGAACTGCTTCGATTCGACGGCCCCGTGCAGCACACGATTCGAACACCGATCGTCGACACGTCGATTTTGGTCGACGGCGAGCGGGTCGCGATCGAGCGCGGCTCGTTGGTCTTGGCGAGTCTGGGAGCGGGCAATCACGACCCGAGTGTGTTCGAGAACCCGCATCTGCTCGACTTTTCGCGCAAGAACGCCAACCGTCATCTCTCGTTCAGCGCGGGGGTGCACTATTGCCTGGGTGCCTCGTTGGCGAAACTCGAGGCCGAAGTCGTGTTGACGACTCTTGCCAAGAGTTTCGACAAGATCGAGGCCGCGACCGAGCCCGAGTGGCGCGACCGTCTGACGATTCGCGGCGTGACGAAATATGAGTTGAGTGTTCAGCCCTTGACATCGACCAGGTGATAACTGGTTTTGCCTTTTCGCAACAAGAGCCAGCGGTCGTGCAACAGTTTGATTTTGCCCAAGTTGGTTTGGTCGTCGACCTGGTCGCCGTTGGCCCGCACGCTGCGTTGCGACAACAATCGTCGCGCTTCGCTGTTTGAAGCCGCGAGTTTGGTTTCGACCAGCACGGCGATCGCGTCGCCGAGGGCGGCGCGACCCATTTGCGTGACCGCGATCTCGCTGGCGATCAGGTGCAAGGTCGCGGGGGTCGCCGACATCGGGTTGGCACCGAACAAAACGGCCGCGGCCTCCTCGGCGGCCTCGGCCGCCTCTTCGCCGTGCACCAGCGCCGTCAGTTCGCGGGCCAAGGTTCTCTGACCGATTCGCGTTTCAGGGCTTCGCCGCTGCTCGGTGGCGATCTCTTTGATTTCTTCGACTGGTCGCAACGAAAATTGCAACAACATCTTCTCGATATCGGCGTCGGCGATCTGCACGAAGTATTGCCGAAACTGATATGGCGAGGTTCGTCGCGCGTCGAGCCACACCGCGCCGTCGGCCGTCTTGCCGAATTTCGTGCCATCGGCGCGGGTCACGAGCGGCCAGGTCAGACCGTATGCGGCTCGACCCAAGGTCTTTCTAATCAGATCGATGCCCATCGTGATGTTGCCCCACTGATCTGAACCACCCATCTGCATCTCGCAATCATGATGTTCGGCCAGATGTCTGAAGTCGTTGGCCTGAAGCAACATGTAGCTGAATTCGGTGTACGAAAGGCCATTGGTGTCGGCAATGCGGCTTTTGACCGAGTCTTTTGCCAACATCTGATTGACGGTGACGTGTTTGCCGACATCACGCAAAAAGTCGAGCATCGAAAACTTGCGGGTCCAATCGGCGTTGTCGACCAGTTGAGCCTGAGTCGGGCCCTTTTCAAAGTCAAGGATGCGTTCGAGTTGGCGCTTGATGCACTGCACATTGTGGTGCAACGTCTCGGCGTCAAGCAGATTGCGCTCTTCGCTTCGACCCGACGGGTCGCCGACCATGCCGGTCGCCCCACCCGCGAGTGTGAAAGGTCTGTGTCCCAACAACTGAAGTCGGCGCAGGGTGATTTGTCCGAGCAAATGACCGATGTGCAACGAATCGGCGGTGGGGTCGAAACCGACGTAAACGCCGAGTGATGCCTGAACGGCCCGTGCCGAAATGGCGGCCCTGTCGGTGCTGTCGTGGATTAAACCGCGGGCACCGAACTCTTTGATGAAGTCTTGCGTGCTCGCCACACGGCAATATTAGGCGTTATCTAGAACCAACTATGGACGCTATTCGCGCGCGCATCACCGTGATCGCCGACTTCAACGCCTCCGCTTGGGCGGCGCCAGGAACGGGGCCCGCGCCACCTGCAGATGTGCGACGCGAAACACCGACTCCGGCGCGCAATAGTTCGGCCGCCTCGACGCCCAACTGCGAGTCGTGTTTTACCAGTTCCGAAAGTTCGAGCGACTCGGCTATCGCGCGACTGACCAGTGCGCCGACATGGGCATGCGCCTGCCTGAACGGCATACCTTTGGCGACGAGCCATTCGGCGAGATCTGTGGCACCCAACATTTCGGAGTCGGCGCTCAATTTCATTTTTGCAGTGTCGAGTTTCGCGGTCGCGATCATGCCGGCGATCGCCTGCAGGCCGAGACCAACCTGATTCACCGAGTCGAACAACGGCTCTTTGTCTTCTTGCAGGTCTCGGTTATATGCAAGTGGCATCGCTTTCAAGGTTGCCAACAGCCCCGTGAGATTGCCGATCAGTCGACCCGACTTGCCCCTGGCCAGTTCGGCGATGTCGGCGTTCTTTTTTTGTGGCAACATCGACGAGCCCGTCGAATACGCGTCGCTCAACACGGCAAATCCGAACTCTTGCGTCGTCCATAGAACCCACTCTTCGCCCAGGCGCGACAAGTGGACGCCGACAAGAGCCAGATCGAACAACGACTCGGCGACGAAGTCGCGATCAGAGACGGCATCGAGCGAGTTTTTGAAACGATCGGCGAAGCCCAATTCTTTCGCCACGACGTCTGGGTCGATCGGCAGCGAAGAACCTGCCAGCGCGCCCGCACCCAGGGGCGAGACATCGAGACGCTCGATCGTCTGCGAAAGCCGATCGACGTCACGCAAAAACGACCAGGCGTGCGCCGCGAAATGGTGCGCCAACAACACCGGCTGGGCCCGCTGGAGATGCGTGTAACCGGGCAGATAGGCCGAGGTCTTCGACCAGCCCGCCTCGTTGGCGCGTCGCTCGAGCACCTCGCACAACTCGAGAACAAGTCTGGCGATCTCGGCCAACTCACGTTTGCACCACAGGCGCATCGCGGTGGCGACTTGATCGTTGCGACTTCGACCCGTGTGCAGTTTTGCCCCCGAATCGCCGGCGATTTGCGTCACGCGACGCTCGATCGCCGTGTGGATGTCTTCGTCGGTGGGGACAAATGCGAACTTTTCGCCCGATATTTCATCTGCGACTTGGTTCAATGCGGCGATGATCTTGTCGGCCTCGACCGCGGTGATCAAATTCGCATGGGCGAGACCTTTGACATGGGCGATCGATCCTGCGATGTCGTCGCGCCATAGTTTCTTGTCAAACGACAAACTCTCGGTGAAATTGAGCAATACCTCCGCCGGGCTCGCCGAAAATCTGCCATGCCACAGCGGTTGATCAGCCATTTTTCAAACCTGCCAACTGCTGGATATCTTTGGCCAATCGCTTGGCCGAATATTTCGGGCTGGCCACGCAGAACATCGTGTCATCACCGGCGACCGTGCCGAGCAAGCCACTCAACCTCGATCTGTCCAGCGCCGAGGCCACGACATGGGCGCAACCTGGCGGCGTGCGCACCACCACGATCGGCTCGTTGAACTGAACCTCGGCGACCCATTCGGTCAAGACCCTTCGCAATTGGTCTGACGGCGAGAGACGGTCGGGCTCGAAACGTGGCAGCGAGTAGTTGGTTTCGCCACTCGCGGTGCGGACCTTGATCGCCCCGAGATCTTCGAGGTCGCGTGAAACGGTGGCCTGCGTCGCCTTGATGCCTTTTTTGCGGAGCATCTCGCGCAATTGCGGCTGACTGGTTATCGCCTGGGCGCCGATGAGTTTGGCGATCAGTTGCTGTCGTTGAACTTTTGAACTCATATTGTTACCCCCATTAGATGAGCGAGAACACCTCGTGCGGCGTGCATGCGGTTGTGGGCCTGCGAAACGACGCGACTTTGTGCGCCGTCGATCACTTCGGCGCTGACCTCGACTTCGCGGTGCGCCGGCAGACAATGCATGAAGATCGCGTTGCGGTCGGCTGCGGCCATCACTTTGGCGTCGACCTTGAATTCGGCGAAGTCGTGCAGGCGTTTTTTGGTTTCGGATTCTTGGCCCATCGACACGAACACGTCGGTGTGCACGGCGTTGGCGCCCTCGGCGGCAGCGACGGCGCTTTCATGTTGTTCGACCGACGCGGCGCCAAGTTTTTTCAGTCTTGCGAGCTCGCTCTGGGGCGCGCCGTAACCGCTCGGCGATCCGATCCGCACGTGCATGCCCTCAAGCGCACACGCTTCGGCCAATGATCGAGCGACGTTGTTGTAGTCGCCGACCCAAGCCACCGTCTTCTTGCCCAGTTCGCCCAGCTCTTGGCGCATCGTCAGAACATCTGCGATCGCCTGCAACGGATGCGACTGTTCGCTGAGCATATTGATGATCGGCACGCTCGAAACCTGCGCCATTCTTTGCAGCACCGAGTGGGCGAAAACTCTCGCGGCGATCGCATGGTGGTAGCCGGCCAAGATCCGTGTCACGTCTTCGACCGTCTCACGTTCGTCGAAGCCGACTTCTTCGCCACGGGTGAATATCGGGTGACCCCCCAACTGCACCACCGCCATCTCCATGCTGTGGCGGGTTCGATTCGATGGCTTCTCGAAAATCAAAGCCACACCCTTGTCGGCCAATGGACGACCGAGTTTCGCGATATCGGCTTCGGCCAGATTCAAGACCTGGTTCAGGTCGCGCGCCGAAAGATCGGTGATATCGAGAAAGTGTCGCACGCTCACAGCAGTTCACCCATTATCGCGATCGCCTCGTCGATCTCTTCTGAACTCACCGTGAACGGCGGCGCGAGGCGCAAGGCGTGCGCTGTCACGCCGTTGACGACCAGACCCTTGCCGAGCAACTGCGCGGCGACCTGCTTGGCGTCGAGCTCGGGCGACAATTCGGCCGCGAGCAGCAATCCGCGACCGCGCACATCCACGACTTTTTTCAGTTTTCGCAGTTTTGTCGCCAGTTCCTCGCCTTTCTTCGCGACGACTTTCGGGGCGTCCATGTCGATCATCAGTTGCATCGTGGCGCGCGCGGCGGCAGTTGCCAAAGCCGTGCCGCTATAGGTGCTGCCATGGTCACCCGGCTTGAAGACCGCGGCGACTTCTTTCGTCGCCCACAATGCGCCTATCGGCATGCCGTTGCCCATCGCCTTGGCGAGCATCACGACGTCGGGCTTGATTTGCGCGTGCTCGAAACCGAACCACTTGCCCGTTCGGGCAAAACCGGTTTGAACCTCGTCGATCATCAAAAGTATTCCCCGCTCGGTGCAGATCTTTCGCACCTCCTGCAGATATTCGATCGACGCGGGCACGACGCCACCCTCGCCTTGCACGGTCTCGAGCAAAACCGCGGCGACAGAGTCGTCTAGCGCGGCTTCGAGCGATGCGATGTCGTTGAACACGACATGGCGAAAACCTTCGGGCATCGGCGCGAACGGTTCGTGCTTCTCGGGTTGACCCGTCGCCGCCAGCGCGGCGAGCGTTCGACCGTGAAAGCTGCCCAGTGCGCTGACCACGACATGTTTGCCTCGGCCGCCGAACTTGCGGGCAAGTTTTATCGCCGCCTCGTTGGCCTCGGCGCCCGAGTTGCAAAAGAACACCTGCCCTGCACTTGAGCCACCGAACGAGCCGCTGACCAATTTGTCGACCATCATCGCTGTTTGTGTGGCGACGGGATTGGCGAAAAAATTGCTGACATGCAGAAGAGTGCCCGCTTGGTGGGCGATCGCCGCGGCGACCACGGGGTTGCTGTGACCGAGCGATGTCACGGCGATGCCGCAAAGAAAGTCGAGGTAGCGCTTGCCGCTCGTGTCCCACAATTGGGTGCCGAGCCCGCGTTCGAACATCACCTGGGGCGGCCCGAACACGGGCATGAACGGGCAAAAGTCTCGACCGTCGAGCAACGAGCCTGCGGTCTTTTCTGCACCGAACTTGTGGGTCGAAGTTTTGCTCATGTTGATCAGCCCTTCAAGACCATCGTGCCGATGCCGGCAATCGTGAAAAGTTCGAGCAACAGAACATGGGCGATTCTGCCGTCAAGAATGTGCGCATGACCGACGCCCCTTTCGATTGCGGCGATGCAACTTTCGATTTTTGGAATCATCCCCCCGTCGATCGCCTGAGTCGACAGGAGTTTTCGCAGTTGTGATGTCGTCACTTGTCGCAACAACGAATCGGCGTCGTTCTTGTCGGTGCGCAAGCCGGCGATGTCGGTCAGATAAATCAATTTTTCGGCGCCGAGCGCCTCGGCCAAGGCGCCCGCCGCGGTGTCGGCGTTGATGTTGTAGGCCTGGCCGCCCGAGTCGGTGCCGATAGTCGCCACGACAGGCACCTGAGAATCTTTGAGCATCTGGCGCACGATGGTGGCGTCGACCTTTGTGATTTCGCCGACGAAACCCAACGCCGAGTCGTGCGGTGAAGCCGTGAACAATTTTGCATCCTGGCCCGACACACCTACGGCGGGTGCTCCGTGTTGGTTGATCGCCGAGACAAGTTGCGGATTCACGGTGCCCAACAAGACCATGCTCACGATCTCCATAGTTTCGGCATCGGTGACGCGCAATCCGTTGTGGAAATTCGGCTTTTTGCCGAGGCGCTCCATCATCGCCGAAATTTGAGGCCCTCCGCCGTGAACGACCACAGGTTTGAAACCGACCGCATGCAGCAGGGCGATGTCTTTGGCGAACGCCTCGACGCCGTCTTCGGTCGAGGCGCCGGCCAGGGCGTTGCCGCCGTATTTGATGACAATCGTTTTTCCGGCAAATTTTTGGATATACGGCAAGGCCTCGAGCAACAGGTTCGCGACGCGGGCCTGGTCGACGACCGACTGGTCGACGGCGGTTCTGGTTTTCTCGCTCATGGAAACAACCCGACTTTGGTCAAACCATACGACTCTTCGATCTGCAGGGCGACATTCGCCGCCTGCACTGCCCCACCTGCGGCGCCTTTGGTCAAATTGTCGATCGCTGACAACACGACTACATAACCCGTGCGTTCGTCGTAACGCGCCGACAAATGCACCGAGTTCGAGCCCAACGTCGCCTTTGTCGAGGGCGAAGCGGGTCGCACGGCGATGAAAGGCTCGGATCGATAGGCGCGACTAAGTGCGGCGAGCACCGAGGCGGTCGTCGTCGACGATGCGTCGACCGGACGCGCGTAACAAGTTGCGAGAATGCCTCTATTCATCGGCGCCAGATGCGGGGTGAACAAGATCTGCGCTCCCGTCACCTGTTCGATCTCTGGCGTGTGTCGGTGGTCGAGCAATCCGTAGGCGGTGAAGTCTTCGTCTACCGTGCAGAACGAGTTGCCGTTTTTCAAGGCTCGGCCTGCGCCCGAGACACCCGAAGCAGCGTCGACGATGACACCTGCTGGAGAAATGACGTTGGCTTTCACCAAAGGTGCCAAGGCGAGGCTCGCCGCGGTGACATAACAGCCGGGCACCGCGATCAACTTTGCGTCGACCAACTCTTGGCGATACAACTCTGGCAAGCCATAGACGGCTCGTTTCAATTCGGTCGGCCGGTCATGGTCGAACCCGTACCACTTCGGGTAGAGCGACGCGTCTTTGAGTCGGAACGCGGCACTGCAGTCGACGACCAGACGCACCTTGTCGACGAGTTGCGGCACCAACTGCAGGCTCGCCTCGTGCGGCAGGGCGAGAAACACGACATCGCACTTCAGGGCCTTGTCGAGGTTGAATTCGTCGAATACGAGGTTTGGATAGGCAGTGGTCAAACTCGGATACAAGGTCGAAGCAAGGGTGCCCGCCTGCGAATCGCCTGTCGCATACCCAACCTCGAACTCAGGGTGGTCGGCGCACAGCCGCAACAGCTCTGCCCCGACGAAGCCTGATGCCCCCAAAATGCCTATTTTATGCACAATGAAATATTATACAGCTAATTGTATAATTATGCACGCATTGCGGATAATACAATTTCGCGGTCGTTTTGGCAATCTTGGCGAAACTGGCAGGCTTGGAAGTGGTCGTTGACGAGACCTAGCGACTGCATCGCCGCATACATCGTGGTCGGCCCGACGAATTTGAAACCAAAACCACGCAACGTCTTGGAGAGGGCCTCCGACTGCGGAGTGCTGGCCTTGATGTCGGCCGTTTTGCGCGGCGCCTGCGGAAATACGTCCGTGTCAATCTCGTCGCAGAAAGACCACACCAGGTCGCGTAACGAGCCGAGTTTTGACTGGACATCGAGAGTCGACCTGGCGTTTTGAATCGCCGCTTCGATCTTGCCGCGATGGCGGACTATTCCGGCATCTTGCATCAGGCGATCGACATCTTTTTCGCCAAAACTCGAGACTTGCACCGGGTCGAAATCGTTGAATGCGCGCCTGAATGCGGGGCGCTTGCGCAAAATTGTCAGCCAACTCAGCCCGGCCTGAAAGCCTTCAAGGCAAATCTTTTCGAAAAGCAGTCGATCTTCGACCACGGGTCTGCCCCACTCGAGGTCGTGATAGCGAACATATTCGGGGTCGTCGCCACACCAACTGCAGCGAGACAAGTTGTCTGGCCCGAGCAACAAGTTCTGGTCTGACAAGTTTCGACCGAAATCGACGTCGTGTATGTCGCCGACTATTCGCGAAGGCGGGCGCCGAGTTTTGCCGCAGCATCGAGACAACGCTGGCGGGTGGCCGAGACCTCTGCGTCTGTGAGCGTGCGATCGACGGCTTGCAGGCTCAGCCTGAATGTCAGACTTCGGCTGTCATCGCTCACTCCCGCGCCTCGATAGACATCGAAGAGTTCGAGGCCGACCAGTTCGGTGCCGCCCCCCTGGCGCAGCGCCTTGGTCACGGCGGCCGCACTTTGAGAATTGGGCACGACGAAGGCCAGATCAAAATCGCTTCGTGGAAATCGACTGACAGGTTTGGCATTGGCCACCCGCGGTGTTTCGGCGAGAAGCGCGGAAAGATCGAGCTCGAGGCACGCGACGGTCGAATTGATTTCATTTTTGGCCAGCACGCGCGGATCCAGCTCGCCGACGAAACCGAGCACCTGACGACCGCGCCGCAGAGTCGCGCTTCGTGCCGGGTGAAAACCCGGTTCTACCGACGACTGATCGAGTTGCGCGCCGAAATTCATGACCGCCGAAATCTGGCTCCACCAATCGAGCGCCGCGCGGCTCGACTCGCCAACTGCGACCAGACAAACCGATTCGTATTCATCGGGCAATTCGCGCGTCGGGTTTTGTTCACCCGAGGGGTAGACATGGCCAATCTCGAAAAGCGCAATGTCTTCGGCTCGGTGCGAGAGGTTGTATTTGATCGCCTTCAATAGACCGGGGCGCAAAGATGTGCGGAGCACGCTTTCTTCGAACACGAGCGGGTTGGCCAGGCGAATCGCGTTGCTCTCCGTGACCCCCGCGCGAGTCAGGTCGCCGGGTGCCAAAAATGGGTTGGGCATCGCCTCGCTGAGCCCGAGACTGCAGATCAAATCGCGAAGTTCGCGACGACGCAATTGCAACACCGAAAGACGACCGTGCATCGTCGATTGGGGCACGAGTTTGCCAAGTTTCTCGTAGCCGAAGTGACGTGCAACTTCTTCGACCAGGTCGATTTCTGATTCGCAATCTGGTCGCCACGACGGCACCGCAATCTTCAACACGGGATGCTTCGCCGATTGCGCCGACTTGGCGACGAAGCCGATCTTGCCGAGCAGGCTCGCGACGGCTTTCGCCGAAAGGCTCGTGCCCAAGATTCGATTCACCTGCGACAACCGCAGGTTGACGACCCGCTGTTTTGGCGGAAGGTGCTTTTCTTTGACGTCGGCCGCGCCGCTATGAACGACCAAATTGGGGCACGACTCGCGCAGAATTTTTGCGAATCGCGAAACCGCATGGTCGATACCGTGCGGATCGACACCCCGCTCAAACCGCATCGACGCCTCAGATCGAAGACCGAGACGCGCGGCGGTGCGGGCGACGCCCGCCGATTCGAACCACGCCGTTTCGAGTGCGACGACCGTGGTCGAGGGGTTGATCTCGGTCGCGGCCCCACCCATGACGCCGGCGATGGCGACAGCCTGGTCTTTGCCGTCACAAATCAGAAGGTCTGTGGTTTCGAATTCGCGTTCTTGTCCGTCGAGCGTCGTCAGGGTCTCGCCTCTGCGGGCGCAACGAATGCGAAAACCGCCGTTGACCGTGGCGGCGTCGAACGCATGGGTGGGTTGGTTCAATTCGAGCATCACGAGATTCGAGGCGTCGACGACATTGTTGATCGGTCGCATGCCACAGTTGGTCAGGCGTCGGGCGATCCAATCCGGGGAACTCTTGACCTCGACCCCCGAGATCACTGTCGCGTTGTAACGCGAGCACTTCTTCTTGTCGAGGATCGTCACCTTCATCGACTTTTTTGCACCCCGCTTCGCGCCGTCACCGGCTGGAGCGGCGATCTGGATGCCGAAATGCGCGCCGAGGTCTCGGGCGACGCCCAAATATCCGTTGCAGTCGGGTCGATTGCGCGTTACGTCGAGATCAAAGAGCGCGTCAGGTTTGATCTTCAGCGCGGCGAAAACATCGACTCCGAGTTTCAAGCCTTTCGGCAGGATCAAAATGCCCTCCGAATCGGCGGTGAGCCCGAGTTCGGTGCCCGAGCACAACATGCCGTGACTCTCGATGCCCAAGATTCCGCGAGCCGTGATCACCCTGCCGTCTGGCATGGTCGTGCCCAATGTGGCCAGCGGAACCAGGTCGCCTGCTTTCATGTTGAACGCCCCGCACCAGACATGCAACTCGGTGCCGTCGCCCGAGTCGACAAAAACGCGATGCACCTTTGCGGCGTCGGGGTGCCGCTCGGTGCGCAGAACCCTGGCGACGACGACACCCTTCACCGACTGGCCGATCGTCTCGACTCCCTCGACGGCGAGCCCCAAACTGGTCATGGCGTTCGAGATCTTTTCGATGTTGGTGCCGAACGGGCCGAATTCGTTCAGCCATGAATTCAAAATCTTCATCAGAACTGCCTCAGGAATCGCAAGTCGTTGGTGTACATCTCGCGAATGTCGTCGACTTTGTGCCGCTCTTTGGCCATGCGATCGATGCCAAACCCAAACGCGAAGCCGCTGAATTCTTCGGGATCGATGCCGCCACTTTTCAGGACGTTGGGGTGCACCATCCCGCACCCACCCAATTCGATCCAGTCACCCTCGGGAGTGCGAATGTCGAACTCGGCGCTCGGTTCGGTGAACGGAAAATAAGACGGTCGAAGTCGGCTGGTGAATTCGTTGCCGAAGAACGCCTTGGTGAACGCCTCGATCGTGCCCGCCAAATGGGCGAAGGTGATGCCGCGATCGACGACAAGCCCCTCGATCTGGTGAAACACCGGCATGTGCGTGGCGTCGGGTGTATCGCGCCTGAAAACCCGACCCGGCATGATCGCATAAATCGGCGGCTTCCATGTTTTCATCACGCGAATCTGCACCGGGGATGTATGCGTGCGCAAAAGCGTCGAACCTGGCTCGCCGAATTCGAGGAACATCGTGTCGAACTCTGAACGCGCAGGGTGCGACTTGGGCATGTTCAGCGCCTCGAAATTGTAAAAGTCGGTTTCAACCTCGGGACCCTCGGCGACCTGAAAACCCAGACCGACGAAAACATCTTCGAGACGTTGGGTCGCCTGGGTGACGATATGGCTGTGACCACGACGACGCGTCGTCAAGAGTTCGCTCAGGTCGAGGCGCTCGCCTTCGACACGCTTCGACAATTCTTGGTCGGCGAACTCGGTGTTGCGAAGGGCCAACGCGGAGTTGATTTCGTTGGTGGCGCTGTTCAAATGCTGACCAACCGCGCGCTTTTCGTCGGTCGACGACAATTTGCCCATCTCGCTCTTCAAAGCGACGAGTCTGCTGTCTTTCTTGTTGAGTTCGATGCCCAGGTCGCGCAACTCGCCCGAGTCTCGCGCCGCCTTGATCTTGGCCAAGGCGCTTTCTCGCGCCGTGTCTATCGCCCGTCTCATCTCATCGACAGGGCTGATTTCAGACATCGTTCTAAACTTTAGTCGTCCGTCGGTTTGGCGGGATGCTAATTATCGCGCTGACGCTTCAATTCAAAGCACAACAGCGTCGCGGCCATCGCGACATTCAGACTTTCTCCCCGACCCGAATGATCTATCGTCAGCCAACCGTCGAAATTTTGCGATGTCGCGAGACCGTGAGCCTCGTTGCCGAGCACGATCGCCACCCGACCCGAAAGATCGGCCTCGCGGTAGTCGAGGGGATTCTGATCTGGATGACTCGAAGTGCCCAACACTTTGAAACCTAAACTGCGAACGGTTTCGAGTTCGATCGACTCAAAAGTCGGGATATTGAAGATCGCCCCGGCCGATGCCCTGACGACCTTGGGCGAATATGCCTCGACGGAGCCCGGGGTCAGAAACACCGCGCTGGCGCCCGCCGCTTCGGCGGATCGCAGTATTGTGCCGAGGTTTCCCGGGTCTGAGATGCGGTCGGCGACCACGACCCACGCGTCGTTCTCACGACTGATTTCTGAATGTTTTCGTCTCGGCTTTTCGACGACGGCAATCACGGGCTGAGGGTTCGTGGTCGAAGCCACGCGCTCGATGACCCCCTCGGCCAGATCGTAAACCTCGCCCGTGGCCCCCGTGACGGCGGTCGCGCCAGGGGCGATGAACTGAGATTCGACGACGCAGCCCGCGCGAACGGCGTCGCGAATCAGCGTCTCTCCCTCCACGACGAACGCGTTTTCGCGCGTCCGCTCGGACTTTTCATTGACTAGTTTGCGAAGTCGCTGAACCCGATTGCTCGTGAACGCGAGTGGCGTCAAACTCAGACGAGAGCACCCTTTGCCGTCTCGACGAGTTTTGCGAAAGCCTTTTCATCGTTGACCGCGAGGTCGGCGAGAATCTTGCGATCGACGACCACGCCGGCCTTCGACAACCCGTTGATGAAGCGGCTGTAACTCATGTCGTTCATTCGACAACCGGCATTGATGCGTTGGATCCACAGGCTGCGGAACTCGCCCTTTTTTGCGCGACGGTCGCGAAACGCGTATTGCCCAGAGTGCAAAACCTGTTCGTTGGCCGACCTGAACGTGCGGCTTCGATCGCCGTAGTAACCCTTCGCTTTTTCGAGAATCGCCCTGTGCTTTTTACGGGCGTGAACACCGCGTTTGACTCTTGCCATTTCGGTTTCCCTTCTTTGAGATTTATTGGATGATTGATTTCGCTCGGTTCAGCGCTCGGCCAACAGTCGCTTGATATTTTTGACGTCGCCCTTGTGCACATTCACGGTTCCGTCGAGACGGCGCGTGCGCTCGCTCGATTTGTGCTCGAACAAGTGCTGACGCATCGACTGTTGGCGTCGAAGCTTGCCGGTGCCGGTTTTTTTAAACCGCTTTTTTGCTGTCTTCGATGTTTTCATCTTTGGCATTGCTGTTCTCCGTTTCGGTTGAAATCTGTGTTGCGGGTTTTGTGACGGCGGGCTTTTGGGCCGCGGATCGTTTTGCAGCTTTTTTGTCGGGCGATAGGACCATCGTCATGTTTCGACCTTCAAGCCTCGCCGATGTGTCGACCTTGGCGATCGGACCGAGTTGCTCGATCACGGCATCCAAGATCTTCGTGCCCAATTCAGGGTGGGCCATTTCGCGGCCCCTGAATTGCAGGGTGACTTTCACCTTGTGCCCCTCGTCGAGAAACTCGAGCATGTGGCGAACCTTGGTGTCGAAGTCTCCTTTGGCGATCTTCGGCTTGAACTTGACCTCTTTCATCGTGATCTGCACCGTCTTCTTGCGAGACTCTTTGAGCCTCTGGGCCTCCTCGTAACGGAACTTGCCGTAGTCCATGATGCGACAAACGGGTGGTTCTGCTAGCGGGGCGACTTCGACAAGATCTAGATCGGCCTTGCGCGACCGCTCGAGTGCTTCTTCGATGCTGACTACTCCAACTTGTGAACCGTCTGCATCAACGAGGCGAACCTGTCGGGCTCGAATTCTCTCGTTGTAGCGAGGTTCATTGATTGGCGGTGCTATGACTGGTCACTGCTTAACAAGCGGCTGTGCCTCCTCTTTTAAATTGGATATGGACCGAATCTCGGAGGTCGAATCGGGCGCTGGGCGCGGGTCGAAGCCGGCCGTGGCGACGCCACTGCAGTCAGCTCGACCTGGTCGCACTCAACTACTCGGCTCGACTTTCGAACTTCGTAAACTTGGTGGCTAGGTGGGAAACTAGTTTCCACTTTTGCTGCGCGGTCAAGGCGAAAAATCGCCCGACTGCTTGGGGCATAATGGTAGCGCAAATGAGCGAAAACCCCTCACCGGAACAGGAAAAAGCGATCGCCGAGGCACGTGCACGCCTGGCAGAGACACCCGCACGAATCGTCGTAGCCAATCATGTGGTGGGTCTGTATGAATTGGCGGCGATTCATCTGGGTTCGAACCCACCCCGACTCGACGAGGCGCGCTTGGCCATCGATGCCCTGGCGGCGATCGTCGACAGTTTGGGCGATCGCCTGGGCGACGAGCACGAGACTTTCAAGGACGCGCTCAAAAATATTCGACTCGTCTACGTGAAGATGACGAGCCAGTGATCGGTATCAACTTTCGAGGCGAACACCGGGCTTGAGACGCGCTCCGTTGAGCCATTGCTCGGCGGTCATTTGATCTTTGCCCTCGGGCTGAACCCGCGAAACCGAGATTGCCCCCTCGCCACAGACGACGTCGAAACTCGTCTTGGAGATGTTCACCAAGTCACCGGGCTCACCGGGTTCACCGGCAAATTGCGTGGCGCTCGCCCGTGACGCCGACACGATTTTGACTCTTTTCTTTTTGAGAAATGTGAAGGCACCACCGACTCGAATTTGACGAAGTATCTTGCTCGACGACTCTTGCCAGTCGATATGCAAGTCGGTGGGGTTGATTTTCTTCGCATAGGTCACAGTGCCGACTTGCGTGGCTGCAGACGCGAAGCCACTGTCAAGAGTCTGAAGCAGCAGTTGAATGCCCAGATCGTTCAACTTTTTTCGCAGGCTCGAAAGATCGTCGTGGTCGGCAATCTCGATCTCTTCGCTGGCGTATATCTCGCCTTCGTCCAGAGCCTCGCCGACCCGAATGATGCACACGCCGGTTGTTTTGTCGCCGGCGAGTATCGCTCGTTCAACCGGCGCCGCGCCGCGCCATCGTGGCAGCAGCGAAAAGTGGACATTGATCATCGGCAACGACTGCAGGGCCGAAGTCTTGAAGATTTCACCGAAAGCCACGACCACGCCGAGAACGTCGCTTTGGTTCTCGGTCGATCGGATCGCCTCATCGATCGAGTGTGAAACTTTCAGGCCCAAGTTCTGTGCCGCCCGCTTCACGGGGCACGGGCTCGGCTCGCCACCGCGACCACGCCGCACATCTGGGCGCGTCACGACGAGTTCAACCGAAAAACCTGCGGCGACCAGGGCTTGCAACGGTGCGACGGCGACTTCGGGGGTGCCGAAATAGATGATGCGCCTGACCTTGGTCGAGGGCATGGTGGCCAACGAAGTCACGACAGTTTTAAATGCGTTGCTTCGCTTTCGCCCGGGTTCTGCTCGCGCTTTCGATATTCGAGCATCGCCTGCTTTCTTTGATCAGGTGACATTCGTTCGAACATCAACACGCCGTTTAAATGGTCGATTTCATGTTGGAACAATCTCGCCAATAGTTCGTCCGCCTCGATCTGCACGGTGTTGCCGTCGAGGTTGGTGGCCTCGAGCAACACCAGTTTCGGTCGGAGCATCTCGACATAGAGCCCAGGAATCGACAGACAACCCTCGTCGTAAACCCATTCGCCGCTCGACTCGACGATCTTCGGGTTGATCAAGACCTGCGGCGAGTCGTCGACGTCGTAGACGAACAATTGTTTTTGCACGCCGATTTGCGGTGCCGCAAGACCCAAGCCCGGCGCTTCGTACATCACGGCCAGCATCTCGTCGGCCAATTTGACCAACTTCGCGTCGATGTTCGTGATTTGGGCGGCGCACGTCTTCAAGACGGGGTCGCCAAACGTTCGAATGTCGTAGCTCATCGCCACAATTCTACCGATGACGAACCAGACAGATGATGCGTCAAACCCGCGGCGGGTCGACATGAAAAACCAACCGCGACCTGGGTGGTCTGGGAGTCTCGGCGAAGATGCGCGAGAGTTCCTGCCAACTTTGTGCTCGAACCAAACCCGAATCGTTTTCATGGATGATCGTCTGCACCGTGCCGCCGAGTCGAAGGCCGTGGTCTATCGTCTCGATGAAAGTTCGGGTTCCCGTGCCAGAAATCTGGACGATCGAACCAAACGGCGGAAAACCGAGCATCTCGCGACGCGACCTGTCTTTTGCCTGATACTCGGAGAAATCGCCGCTGGTGAGAGCGACCATGAGTTCGTTGTCGGGCGAATGGGTCTGAATGATGATCCGCGGCTGATTCTCTGATCGCCCGACCAATCGCGCCGCGTGCACGATCAAGGTGGCAACAATCTCGTTGGCCCGATATCGGGGTGCGAGCAGTTCGGCGTCGATGTCGAGAAACACGACCGTGTCGGCCGAGGGCAGCCGATGCAGCACCGCCTCGGTGCCGATGAATACCGTCGCCCGATGGTTGAAACTCTCGGAGCCGGCCGTCACCTCGACCACCGATCGACCCGCTGAGGCCTCGAGTTCTTCGCGCAGTCGGCTCACCCCGGGCTTCAACGACGCCGCCTTGCTAGAGCCGCACTGTTGGCAAATGACCGGTCGCGTCGCCCCGCAACGCGGGCAGTCGAGCCTCGAAGCGTCAGGTTGGACGAGCGCGGCATCGCAGGTTTCACAACGCAATATGGCGCGACACGACCCGCACGCGATCAACCTCGCCCGACCCTTCGAGTTGTATACGCACACGACGCGTCTCGACTTGTCACGCAACTCTTCGATCAATTCGGTGCTGACCAACGATCGGCCCCACTTTTCGTCTCGATTTCGATCGACGATGCTGATCTGCGGCCATGGATTTTGGGCGTCGACGACGACGCGTCGACTGGCCCACTCGCGAGCGGCCAATGACGGAATCGGCGACAACAGAACGCATTTTGCAGCTGCTCGTCGTGCCCGTTCGATCGCCACATCGCGCGCGTGCCAGGTCGGGCTTCGCTCTTCTTGCAACAAATCGTCGTGCTCGTCGACCACGATCAGGCTTGCGACTCGGTGCATCGGCGCCCAGACTGCGCTTCGTGTGCCGACGACGATGTCGACGCCGGCGCGCGCCATCGCCCAATCTTGTGGCCACTGGGCCACCGAGAATTTGTTCGCCTTCAACGCCGAGGCCAGAATTTTGACCCGATTCTGAGTCGGCAACACCACCAAGGTCGGGCCGTCTGATGCGACGGCGCCGACTATCGTCGCGAGATTCGTCAACGGGGCGACTTGAATCAATCCCCCACCGTGCATGTTGAGTTCATCGACGGCTGGCGAGGCAAACCTGACTTCTCGGGCCGTGTATCGACTCGGGGGAATATTCGTGATCAGCGTCTTGGGTGTCGCGGTGGCGATCAATGACCGCATTCGGCCCGACCATCGGGTCGTGGCCCACTCGGCGAGATCGACGATTTCTTGGGTCGCACCGAAACCAAGCACCTTGATTATCTCGCGAATCTTCTTGACCTCGAGCCCCGGAGTCGGCTGACCGATCGCCACCACCCAGCCCGCGACATTGCGACCGTGCAGCGGCACCCGAACCCGCGCGCCAATCTCAACCTGGGCGGTCAACGATGACGGCACCAAATAGTCGAACGACTTGTCGACACCAGTTACATCGGGCACGACCCTGGCAACCCGAAGCATGGGTGGCGCGGGTTGAATCAGAGTTTGACTGCTGCCTTGAACTCTTTAAGCCGCGAGAGGTTTTCCCAGGTGAAGTTCGGCTCGTTGCGACCGAAGTGGCCGTAGGCCGCGGTTTTCTGATAAATCGGACGCTTCAAATCGAGGTCGCGCAAGATCGCGGCGGGGCGAAGGTCGAAGGTCGCGCGCACAGCCGACTCGATCAATGATTCGTCGACTGTGTTCGTGCCGAAAGTTTCGACGAAGATGCTGACGGGGTGCGCCATGCCGATCGCGTAGGCAACCTGCAACTCGCAACGTTTCGCCGCACCCGAGGCCACGACATGTTTGGCGACCCAGCGCGCCGCATAGGCGGCCGAACGATCTACTTTCGACGGGTCTTTGCCGCTGAATGCACCACCGCCATGACGCCCCATGCCGCCGTAGGTATCAACGATTATCTTTCGACCGGTCAAACCCGTGTCGGCGTGAGGGCCACCCTTGACGAATTCTCCCGTCGGGTTGACGTAGACGGAGTATTCATCTTTGGCGAACTGCGCGGGAATCACCGGGCGAATCACCTGTTCGATCAGGTCGGGTCGAATCACGGTGTCGCGACTGATGCCGTCGGCATGCTGTGTCGAAATCAAGACGGTCCGGAGTTTTACCGGCACGCCGTTTTCGTAGTCGAATGTGACCTGGGTTTTGCCGTCTGGTCGAAGGTAAGGAATCGCGCCCGACTTGCGAACTTCGGCCAATTTTTCGGCCATGCGGTGCGCCAGCCAAATCGGCAGGGGCATCAAGTCTTCGGTCTCGGTGCAGGCGTAACCGAACATCATTCCTTGGTCGCCCGCACCCTGGCTGTTCAGTTTGTCCTCGCCGCTCTTGCCGGCGCGAATCTCTTCGCTGACATCGACACCCTGGGCGATGTTCGGGCTTTGCTCGTCGATGCTGACGATGACGCCGCAAGTATTGCCGTCGAAGCCGTAGAGCGCGTTGTCGTAGCCGATGCCCTTGATTACCTCGCGCGCAATTTTTGGGATGTCGACATAAGCCTTGGTCGTGATTTCTCCCGCGACCACGCACAATCCCGTTGTCAACAGGGTTTCACATGCGACACGTCCTTGCGGGTCTTCGGCCAAGATCGCGTCTAGGACCGCGTCTGAAACCTGATCGGCCATCTTGTCGGGGTGACCCTCGGTCACGCTTTCTGATGTGAACGAATACTTCGTCATTACTATTTGGCGGATTTAAGCTTCGGACGAGTCTGAGTTCGCGGCCTGCTCGGCATCTTGCATCGCGTCAAGTTCGGCCTGCTTCTCGGCGGCCAAAGCGGCCTCGTTTTCGGCCATGACCTGCTCGATGGTTTTGGCCACGAGTTGGATCTTGCCCGAGGCGATTTCTTCGAAACTGATCGAGAGCGGTTTGCGCGCCGTCGAACTCACTTGCGGCGGCACCATGTTGCCCAACCCGTCGCCGAGTTGGTTGAAATAAGAGTTGATCTCCCGGGCCCGGCGCGCCGAAAGGGTGACGAGCGAAAATTTCGAGCCAGTATGGCCCATCAGCGACTCGATTGCGGGGTTCATCATCGTGTCTTCGGCTGTCACATTTGCCTCCTGGCGTGGTTCGCGCGGCTAACTTGCGGCTCTTGATTATAGCCGTGGATCAACGAGCAATACGCTGTTTTCTCTCGTAGGCGATGATTCGTCTCATCTCGTCGACGGTGGATTCAAGGTCGTCGTTGATGATCACATAATCGGCGATCGCCTTGCCGATCGGCTCTTCTTCCTCGGCTTTGCGCAGACGCTTGTCGACTTTCTGGTCGGCGTCTCCCCTGCCCCGCAGTCGGGCTTTTTGTTCTTGCCTCGATGGCGGCAATACGAACAACAACAGGGCGCTCTCGTTGATTCGCTTCACCTGCTGGGCTCCGTCTACCTCGATTTCGAGCACGGTGTCTCGACCCGCTGGCGGGTTGGGCATCGGGGTGCCGTAATAGTTGCCTAGAAAATCCGTCCACTCGAGAAACCCGCCCGCACTGATGTTGTCTTCAAACTCTTGACGGGTGACGAACTTGTATGCATCGACCGACTCGCCCTGTCGCCTCTCCCGGGTTGTCCAAGAGCGACTCAACCAGAGTTGCGAATCGCGCGCGACAAGTTTCTCGACGATCGTGCTTTTGCCGACACCACCGGGCCCCGAGACGACTACGACGAGGGTGTTGTCGTCGATGCTCACTGCTTGAACTCCCGCAACAATACATTCGCCTGTTCGGCGTTCAGGTCGCCGAACCGATGCTTGTGAGCGATGTGCAACGCGTCGAGACCTTCGCGGGCGCGAACTTTGCCGATCTTCGAAAATTTCTCGAGTACTTTGACCACATAAATCTGGGCCAACACCTGATCTTGCCTGCGATTCAGCAAATCGTCGAGACTGAACTTTTCATCGGCTATCTCTGCGAGCATTTCGCTGATTTGGCCGCGCAATTTCGACGCTTCAGCAAGCAACAACTCTCGAGTCTTGCGAGTTGTAGGCGCCGATGCCATGACTTCATCCTAGTTTGATGCATCTCGGCGAAAGTATTCGCGTGACCAGAACCGTGATCGGCGGTTGGTTCAGCGACGAGCGATGTTGGTCAGGGCGGATGGTCGAGCGACACGCAATCTGGATCAGACGCGATGCGCGGCAGATGTGACCTGAGACCAGTCGGAGATACCGCGAGCATCGGCCCACCTGTTGAGTTCGGCGAGTATTTTCGCCGGCGCCTTGGGGTCGGCGAAGGTGGCGGTGCCAACTTGAACGGCGTCGGCACCCGCCATCATCAGTTCGACTGCCGACTCGGCGTCAACCACGCCCCCGACTCCGATGATCTTTGCTTCGGGCAACGCCGCACGCACGTCATAAATGCACCGCACGGCGATCGGGCGAATCGCGGGACCCGACAAACCACCGCGACCATTGCCCAGCGAAGGTCGACCCGTGTTCGTGTCGATCGCCATGCCGAACACCGTGTTGATCAATGTCAACGCCTGCGACCCCGCCGAGGTTACGCGTCGAGCAATTTCGACGAGTCGATCGGTGTTCGGGCTCAGTTTGGCCCACAACGGAACTCCGAACTTTTCACATTGTTCGATTATCTGCGCGGCCAACTCGGCGTCGTGGGCGAACATCGTGTGGTCGCCGCCCAAGTTTGGGCACGAGAGGTTCACTTCGATCGCCGCAATGCGATCGGCGACCTCGGCCAGCCTCGCCGTTACGAGTCGATAGTCGTCGACGCTGTGCCCCCAAACGCTGGGCACGATCTTCGCCCCGACGCGCTCGAGTGCCGGCAAATCGTGATCGATGAATTGGTCGACGCCCGACCCCTGCAAACCGACGCTGTTCAACATGCCCGCCGTTGTCGGCTGCAATCGAGGCGCCCGGTTGCCCGGCCACTCAAAATGCGCCACAGACTTGGTCACCACCGCCCCGAGACTGCGCAAGGGCAAATAATCGGCGAACTCGGCCCCGTAGCCGGCCGTGCCCGAGGCCGTCATCAGTGGTTGATCAAGTTCGATCTTGCCCAGGCTGATTGGTTTGCGCCTCATGCGAACATCTCGTGACGCACCTGCAGTTTCACTTTCTGCCGTGAAACTCTTGCAACGACATCACCGAAAATGGACGGTCACGGTGCTCGAGCATGCCCTGCACGGCCGCGGTCGCCGCGCTCAGCGTGGTCACGACCGGAACTCGACAGTTGTTGGCCGCCTTGCGAATCGCCTCGCCGTCGCTGCGGGTGCCGTGCCCGCGCGGCGTGTTGATCACGAGCACGATCTCGCCCGCTTCGATGAGTTTCACCGCGTCGTCGACGAGCGCCGGGTCGGAGCCGCGCTCCGAAAACTTGCGCACGACCCGCGCGACATGGCAACCGTTGTCGGTGAGATATTTCGCCGTTCCGGAAGTGGCGGCGATCTGCAGGCCAAGTTTCGTCAAACCATTCACGACTTCGACGCCACCCGATTTGTCGCGATCGTTTAGCGAGACGAACACGAGACCACTTTGCGGCAACATTGTGCCGGCGGCGAATTGCGCCTTGACGAACGCCCGTGCGAACGAGTCGTCGATGCCCATGACCTCGCCCGTCGAGCGCATCTCTGGCCCGAGCGCCGTGTCGACCTCGGCGAAGCGGTTGAAAGGCAACACCGCCTCTTTTACCGAGACGTGCGAGCCGCCCACCTTCTGGTTCAGCAGACCCTCGGTTCGCAGCTCGGCGAGACTCGCCCCGAGCATCACGCGACTGGCGACCTTGACCAACGGCACGCCCGTCGCCTTGGCCACGAACGGCACCGTGCGGCTCGCCCGCGGGTTGGCTTCGATCACAAAAACCTTCGAACCAGCGACCGCGAACTGGACGTTGATCAAACCGACGACCTGCAAAGCCTTGGCGATTTTGACGACCGTCGACTCGATCTCGTCGATTGTCGCTTTGCCCAGTGACGCCGGCGGAATCGCGCAAGCCGAATCCCCCGAGTGAACCCCTGCCTGCTCGACATGCTCCATCACCCCGCCGATGAGAACTTCGTCTGACGAGTCGCGAATAGCGTCGACATCGACCTCGATGGCGTCCTCGAGAAAGCGATCGATCAAAACCGGTCGCTCGGCCGACAACCCGCCCTCTTTGCCCAGCGATCCTGCTTGACCGAGTTCGTGCATCGCCACTTGCAGATGATCGCGGTCATGCACGATCTGCATCGCCCGGCCGCCCAACACGTAACTTGGACGAACCAACACCGGATAGCCGATTTGCTCGGCGACCTGAATCGCCTGCTCGAGGTCGCGGGCGGTGCCTCCTGGTGGTTGGGCGATACCCAAAGATGCGCACAGCGCGCTCCATTTTTCTCGATCTTCGGCGATGTCGATGCTTTGGCTGTTGGTGCCTGCGATCAGTTGAGGGGGAAGCTTGGCGGAAAGTTTCAAAGGTGTCTGGCCGCCCAAACCGACGATGACCTTGGGCGCGACGCCAGAAGATTTCGTCTCGGCGTCGATCACATTCATTACATCTTCATGGGTCAAGGGTTCGAAATAGAGCTTGTCGGATGTGTCGTAGTCGGTCGACACCGTCTCGGGGTTGCAGTTGAGCATTATCGTCTCGTAGCCGGCGTCACGCAGGGCAAAACTCGCGTGCACGCAGCAATAGTCGAATTCGATGCCCTGGCCGATTCGATTCGGCCCGCTTCCCAGAATGACCACCGATTCCTTGGTGGTCGCATGGATCTCGTTTTCATCCTCGTAGGTCGAATAGTGATACGGCGTCTGCGCCGCAAACTCGGCGCTGCAGGTGTCGACGGCCTTATAAGTAGGTATCACGCCCGCGCCGATTCGCGCCTTGCGAACGTCGGCCTCGCTTGTCCCCCACAACCACGCCAACTGCGCATCGGCGAACCCGAGACGCTTGACCCTCGACCAGTCTGACTTGGCCAATTCGGTCGGCGTCATGGCTTGGATGTGCTCGCGCTCTTCGACGATCATCGCCATCTGGTCGAGAAACCACGGGTCGAATTTGCAAGCGGCCGCGACGATGTCGATCGACATTTTTCGGCGCAGACATTCGCCCACCTGAAAAACGCGGTCGGGCGTGGGGATAGCGATCTTTTCGAGAAGCTCTGTGTCGTCCAGACCCGCGAACGCCGACTCGCCGGGATCGCAGTTCAAACCGAGTCTGCCGATTTCCAAGGATCGCAGGGCCTTTTGCAGGCTCTCGGTGAACGTTCGGCCGATCGCCATGGCCTCGCCGACGCTCTGCATCTGGGTGCCCAAGACCCCCGAGGTGCCGGGGAACTTTTCAAACGCCCAACGTGGCACCTTGACAACCACGTAGTCGATCGTGGGCTCGAAACTTGCGGGCGTCTTTTTGGTGATGTCGTTGGCGATCTCGTCGAGGGTGTAACCGACCGCGAGTTTGGCGGCGATCTTTGCGATCGGAAAGCCGGTCGCCTTCGAGGCGAGGGCCGAACTTCGCGAGACGCGCGGGTTCATCTCGATCACGACCTGCTCGCCCGTTTTTGGGTTCACCGCGAATTGCACGTTCGAGCCACCCGTTTCGACGCCCACGCGTCGAATGCAGGCGAAAGCGGCGTCGCGCATCTTTTGATACTCGAAATCCGACAGGGTCATTGCCGGGGCGACGGTGATCGAGTCGCCCGTGTGCACACCCATCGCGTCGACATTTTCGATCGAACAGATGATCACGCAGTTGTCGTGGCGATCGCGCATCACCTCGAGTTCGTATTCTTTCCAGCCGACGATCGAAGTTTCGATCAACACCTCCGAGATCGGGCTCGCGGCCAAACCGTTGCCGACCACCTTTTTGAACTCTTCGGGCGTGTGCGCGATGCCGGTGCCTCGGCCGCCCAAGATGTAGGCGGGTCGAATGATCACGGGCAGGCCGATTTCTTTGAGCACCTTTTGCGCCTCGGCCATGGTGTGGGCGATGCCCGACTTGGGCACACCCAGGCCGATTTCGATCATCGCGTCTTTGAACTTGCCACGATCTTCGGCGGTGGCGATCGCCTCGGCGTTGGCGCCGATCA
>Ga0194129_10001146_pt1 | contig 45188 bp, 54 predicted proteins | sample TA2KigCa35mmetaG_FD_150862 | JGI IMG/M metagenome (GOLD analysis project Ga0194129, IMG submission 150862) | Freshwater microbial communities from Lake Tanganyika, Tanzania - TA2015038 Kigoma Deep Cast 35m | ecosystem: Environmental > Aquatic > Freshwater > Lake | place: Tanzania: Lake...
CGCAAGGAGTTGATGAGTTATGTCGAAGACAAAGCAAGTATTGGCGCTATTGAAAGATGGCAGAACAGTCAAAGAAATAACCAAGATCGCAAAGGTAAAACCGTCATTCGTGTACACCGTGCGATGGACATCAAAGAAAAAGACTGCTAAGAAGCCTGAGAAGAAGGCTCAATTCAAAAGCCCCCGCTCTCGTTTGATCAAAGATTTGTTTGAGATGAAGAAGGCGGTGGATGCGGTCGAGCGAAAGCCGAAGCCGGGTTTGTGGGATTTAATTCCTGCTGATGATCCCGTCAATCAGCCGCTACACTACAAGTCTGGTGGTGTCGAGACGCTCGACTTCATCGAAGCGAAGGACTTGAACTATCGCTTGGGTAACGTCATCAAGTACGTGGTGCGTTGCGGCAAGAAGGATGGCTCCGATCCGGTGCAGGATCTGGAGAAGGCTGCGTTTTATCTTAATCGTGAAATCGCCGCTCGTAAGAGCGCATAACAGAGGTAGCAAACATGAAAACTATTGACGTTGAAATCCGTGGTAACACTCCGCTCTTGATTCACAAGTTTGCGGAACAGTCAGAACAAGGCAAGGCAACTCGCCGTGTCATGGTGGATAGTATGAATCCGCGTGACGAAGCGACGAAGAACGCTTACATCGCGCAAGATGGGACGTATTACTTTAATGCGTTTTCTGTTCCTGCAACGATGGCGAATGCCGGTGTGAACCATAAAATGCGTGGTTCACGTAAGACTCTAAAATTTGTTGTGCCGTCTGCGGTACGCATGGAGACTGACACCGTAACGATCTTGGACGAAGACGGTAAACCCGCGAAGAATTTTGAAGTAGACAGCCGTCCGGTGACTATCCCGGCAACGAAAGGGCGCGTGATGCGATATCGCCCCCGCTTTGATCAGTGGGGCGCGAAGTTCCGTCTGTTGCTCAATGATCAGATGCTGTCTTCAGAGGACGCACATCGCTTGCTTAATGAAGCAGGTGAAAGCATGGGTATCGGTGACTTTAGGCCAGAGAAACGCGGTCCCTTTGGGACTTTTAGAGTGACGAAGTTTGAAGAGATAAAGTGAGGCGAGGTCTGGTAGGGCTTGGTCAGGCGAGGTCTGGTCGGGTCGGGTGAGGCGCGGCATGGTTTGGCGGGGCAGGGTAGGGTCAGGCGTGGTGAGGTGAGGCAAGGCGGGGCCCGGTGCGGTGGGGTTGGGTTTGGTGAGGTAAGGTCTGGTTTCTCTGGCGAGAAATTTTTATGCGGTGGGGTCGGGCGAGGTTTGGCATGGTGAGGTGGGGTTTGGTTTGGTGAGGTCTGGCGTGGTCCTGCGGGGTGGGGTCGGGCGCGGTAGGGCGGGGTTGGGTCCGGTGAGGTACGGTAAGGTATGGTTTCTCTGGCGAGAAATTTTTATGCGGTGCGGTGGGGCACGGTCCGGCAAGGTCTGGCTTGGTGGGGTGGGGTGTGGTCCGGTCCGGTGGGGTTGGGCGGGGTACGGTAGGGTGGGGTTCGGTGAGGTTCGGTATGGTTTGGTTTCTCTGGCGAGAAATTTTATGGAGTGCGGTCTGGTAAGGCAAGGCTAGGTGTGGCATGGCTAGGCGCGGTCTGGTGAGGTGTGGTTTGGTTTCTCTGGCGAGAAATTTTTATAAGGTAGGGCAAGGTGGGGTTAGGTGAGGTTCGGCTAGGTTGGGTAGGGCGAGGTGGGGTAGGGTTAGGCAAGGTTGGGTTTGGTCCGGTATGGTTTGGTTTGGTTTTTGAGGTAGCAAATGAGTGGTAAGCCAAAGAATGAATTTGCGTTCCCTCAATTAGAAGGAGAACGTCTTAAATGGTGGGGTCATGGCATGACTTTGCGGGATTACTTTGCAGCCAAGGCGATGCAAGGTTACATCATCTCGCACGGAGTTATCCTGCGCCCCGAAGAAGTAGCAAGAATGTCTTACGCGATGAGCGATGCTCTACTTAAAGAACGCGAAGATACAGCACTGAAGGGGTCATCTAAATGAATCCAATTTTAATTGGTCGCAAGCGATTGAGTGATATTCTCTGGGGCATCATTGATGAGAAGGTGGGCGACTTCCCGTACGAAAAGATTGAGAAGATTGTTGAAGATCAGCAAGCCCTGCGGTCGCAAGCCGAGTACAAAACTGGGTCTGTGCCGATTGACGATGCGTTTGAGTTGTACAAGGTCGTCAATTTCTTAAAGCCTAATACCATTGCCGAGGTAGGAACGTTTATTGGCGTATCTACCCATGTGATGAACTTGGCGATGGAGCGTTTGGTGGACATTTACACCTGTGATCACTCCAACGATATTGATCTAGATGCGCCGAACATTTTTCAGTATCGAAAGAAGCCTTCACACGAGATGTTTGCAGACATGGCTGAGAAGAAGGTAAGGGTCGATCTGGTTTATCTCGACGGGCGTCTAAGTGACAGGGACATCGAACCGTTGTCTAAGATCATTCACGATGACACCGTGTTTGTGTTTGACGACTTCGAGGGAATTGAGAAAGGTGTTGTCAATGCCATGATGGTGGAGTCTTTCAGTAGAGCGTTGATCTATCCACGTGAAGGCAGGAAGACCGCAATCTCTATTCCGTTTTCGCTCCTTCAGATTGTGCCGCAGGAGGCCACATGATTACGTGGTTTAAAAGAGTCTTACGTGATTGGCGATGGCGCAGATTGAACGAATGGGCGCACGTGCCTAGTCCTGAATGGAAGGCCAAACGTGGTGGGAGTGTGTACTGGTGAAAGTTCCAGAGATACCCAAACTCAATACCCCGGTGCATGACGGTATTGCTGCGAATGAGAAGACGTTGCCACAGATCGCGGAAGCGTTCTTCAAGCGTGGCCTAGATTTATCTAACAAGGAAAATAAATTTGATGAGGCGGCGAACGTTTTCAGCAACGTGATTGATTGCGTTGGGTTTGTTACGTCATCTGTGGTACAGCGAGGGCGGTGTCACTGGGAAATGCGACGGTGGCATCTCGCCAGAAAAGATTTTAATTTTGCCGCAACGATTGACCCCATGAGCGCAGACATCAAGTGGACTAAAGCACTACTTGATTTGCAGCAGCACGACTTTAAAAACGGGTGGCAAGGCTATGAAGCCCGATGGGGTAGTACTACTTTCAAATCAGCCCGATTGCATACCACGCGACCACAGTGGGAGCCGGGGATGGAGTGCGATCACTTAATCGTATGGCAGGAGCAAGGGGTGGGTGATCAGATCATATACTCTACGTTCATACCATTGATCAAGAAGTTAGTTAAAAGACTTACTGTGATGGTCGATTTCCGTCTTGTTGAGATGTATAAAAGGTCTTTTCCTGACGTTGAATTTATCGGCCCAACTGATCGATGTAAGTTGGGGAAGAAGTCTGCTCATTTACCTATGGGCAGCATATCGCAGCACTTCATTAAGCGGCTGTCTGATATACCCGAAAAAATATCGAAGTCTTATTTCAAACCTGACCTTGAGAAGCGTGACTTACTCCGCAAGGCGGCGGCCTTTACGGATGATGACTTCGTTATAGGCATTTCATGGATAAGTAAGGCCAACGTAATTGGTCCGCACAAAAGTATCTCTCTTGAAGAACTCTTACCATTCTTCGAGATCAAAGGTGTTAAGTTTGTCAATCTTCAATACTCAGATGTCTTGCCTGAGATCGATAAGTTTGAGAAAAAGTACAGCAAGAAGATCCATACGTTCAACGCCATAAATAACTTTATGGATTTGGATGGACTTGCTTCTGTCATAGCGGGCTGCGATGTTGTTGTATCTGTTAGTAACGCAACAGTTCATCTGGCAGCGGCAATGGGGAAGCCGGTGTTTTTACTTGATGCAAATAAGTTGTTCTTTTGGAACCACAGAGTAGGGCGAGAAAGTTTGTGGTATCCCTCAGTGCGTATTTACCCCAAGGCAAACGTTATCGCACCGTGGACTACTGCGGTAGAAGCCGCCGTTAAAGATCTTAAAGTGTATCGACAGCAGACAGCCGGATTACATGTGGCTGAGCCTTCAGAAACATTCGTGTTCTTCCATGTTGGTGATGATGTTTCTTACCCACAAAAGTTGGTGAGTTCACTGCGAATCTCTAACCCTACGGCGAACATAGTAATGTGTACAGACAAGGATACGCCAGAGGTTTTGGGCGTGAATCGCCGGGTCGAAGATGATGTGGATAGAAGCAAGTTGATGACAGAGCGGTTACGCATGTACGCCGCTGCGAAGGTCGATCATCCTGCTATTTATCTTGATACCGACATGATCGTTACTCAGAAGGTCAGCCCTACTGAGATGATCGACGCTAACGATATTGTGCTATGCCAAAGAAGTTTTGAACGAGATGTTGAGTTTAACCCGCATCAACGCGGACTAGACTTCTCGGAGTACAACGGAAAGACATTGATGGAAGTCTATCCGTACCTTGCTTGTACGATAGTGACTAAGCACCACTCAGTATGGGGAAGGGCGTTAGAAATCTTGAATGCGATGGATGAGAAGTTCCACGTGTGGTACGGGGATCAGGAAGCATTGAAGGTACTTGCCTCAGAACTACGTGCTTCAACGGTGGACGAAAGCGACTACGGTTGTTTGCCAGAAGAAATGCAAGCAGATAAGAACCCGAAAATCCTTCACTTCAAAGGCTTTGATCGCAAATACCTTTTGGATGATTTATGAAAGTATTTATTGGTTGGGACAGCCGCGAGGATGTGGCGTATCAAGTCTGCCGGGAGTCTTTGGCGCGGAACTCATCCGTGTTCTTGGACATCAAGCCGCTGAAGCAGACTGAACTGCGTGAGCGGAACTTGTACTGGCGGGAGCATGACCCGCTGTCGTCTACAGAGTTTTCCTTTACCCGTTTCCTTGTGCCGCATTTGTGCAATTACGAGGGGTGGGCGGTGTTCATGGACTGTGATTTTCTTTGGAGAGGTGATATCGCTGCGTTACAGAACTACATGGATCCATATTACGGGGTGCGTGTGGTCAAGCATGATTACAAGCCGAAAGAATTAACGAAGATGGACGGCAGGGTTCAGCACCAGTATCCACGCAAAAACTGGAGCAGCATGATCCTGTGGAACTGTGGGCATCCGCTACTCAAGACACTGACCCCCGAGGTAGTGAATCGCGAGACTGGGATGCACCTGCATCAGTTACGGTTCCTGTGGGACGCGACCATCGGTGACTTGCCCATCACCTACAACTATTTGGAAGGTTGGTACACGAAGGATGACTGCCTGAACCCACAAGCCGTTCACTTCACTCGCGGCGGGCCTTGGTTCAAAGACTGGGGCAACGTCGAGTATGCAGAAGAATGGATGGCGATAGCCAAGGAGATTTAAATGGATTACGAAGAAGAAGTTTATCTTGTGAATCCTGACGGATCATCTCCCGGTAAGAAAGAAATTACGTGGGTGAAGATTGGCGAGGACGGTAGTTTGGAATACATTAACTGGAAAACAATTGACGAGTATTCAAAAGAGTTTGATGAGTTTGGCCCGAGCGGACGACGTACGCAAACTCACATAATTTGCAAATTGCTAACGCTTATCCGTGACGAGACACGTAAAGAATTGGAGATCAAATGATGAAGAAAACGTTGCACAATGAACTTCTTGAGAAACACCCGTCTTTGAAGTACGAAATTGGAAACGATTTTGTTGGCGTATTTGACGGAATTTTCTCTGAGAATTTATGCAAGACGGCTATTCATGAATTTGAAGTGAGGGACAAGATCGATAAAACTTACAACCGCATACAGGGATTTGATAGACAGCCCCACGTAGTTAGCGATTCGTCCATAGATTTTAGAGGCCATGCATTCTACGAAGACTTAGGTTTTAGATATGTCTCCGATGAATTTTCTAATGTTTTCTGGTCTATTGCGTATCCGTTATACAGAGAAAAGTATTCAATTCTAAACACTTATGCTCGTCATGAAATTTTCACTGTCAAACTTCAAAGGACTAAACCCGGCGAGGGGTATCACGTTTGGCATTCTGAAGATATGGCCCGGCATGAGTGTACCCGAGTAGCGGTATTTATTCTTTACCTGAATGATATAGACGAAGGCGGCGAAACAGAATTTTTGTACTTAAATAAAAGGATTAAACCTGAAGCGGGCAGGTTGATCATTTGGCCTGCCGGGTTTACGCACACGCACAGGGGGAATCCTCCTATCGGTGATAAAGAGAAGTACATCCTTACGGGGTGGGTGGAACTTTAATGTTTTTATTTAAATCTAAAAAAGTGGTAGTGGATTGTTTTACTCGTGAGCCGGTAGTGGCTCAAAACTATCCTATTAAAAAATCTTTTAGCTACGTGCCGGAGTGGTGGAGGAATTTAGAGCAATGCGTACATCACCGTACGCAGTATGCGATTGCCCGTCCTTCGCCTACCATGAAAACATGTACAGGGTTTATAAATCTATTCCAAAAAACTTGGACGATACCCCTATGGACTGACTTCATTTTACAAACTAGAAGCGACGGGAATTACGATTACCTGTTTCCTAATCCTGTTGATCCTTCGCATATGGATAGCCACCCAAGCTATCAACACCAAGGCGGTATGCGCGATAGAATCCACGTAAAAATAACTCCTCCTTGGATTTTATGGGAAAAAACAGGAATTCATTTTTTATTTTTTGGGGCAGACTGGACGTTAATGGATGAACTGCCATCTGTCAGAGTAGTCCCCGGCATAGTTAATTACAGAGACCAACATGGTGCTGCTGTAAACTTTTTTGTGGATAAAAAAGACGCGAGATTAGAATTCCGGGCTGGTACGCCAATGGTTTATTTGGCCCCAATGACCGATAAAAAAGTTGAATTTAAAGTCCAAGTAGTGAACGAGCAAGAATGGAGTAGGTTAGAGAAATACAAAGTCGTTTTCCTAAATAAATTTATTATCCGAGGAAAGTGGAAGTGAACAAATATCACTTCATTTCTGGATTGCCAAGATCTGGGTCAACACTACTTGTAAGTATTCTGAATCAAAACCCAAAGTTTTATGCTGAGATATCGAACCCGTTGGCTGATTTTGTCAGCGCCGTAGCAAGCGCCTATACCCACAGGACTGCAACGCATAAGATCATCTGTCCACCAGACAGAGTTGCTGACACTGTGAAGGGTATGGTGGATGGTTACTACTCTTTTACGGACAAACCAGTGGTGTTCAACACAGATCGTTCGTGGACAAGAACTCCAGAATACTTGGCTGCTGTTTATCCTGACTTCAAACTAATATGTACTGTCAGAGACTACGCTGATGTGTTGAATTCTTTTGAATACCTCTACAAAAAGCGAGGGATTCGCGAAGACTCGCTCTATGGCGAACGTGCTTTAAACGTCTACACAAGAACAGTGGCGCTAGATACTGGGTATGTTCGTAATTCGTATGACTCTTTAAAAGAGTGTTACTACGGCCCTTACCGGAAGCATCTTCTTCTGGTGGAGTACCAAGACTTAGTTACTGCTCCGCATTCCACTATGAAGGAAGTCTATGACTTCATCGGTGAACCGTACTTTGAGCATGACTTCAACGATGTGGAGTACTCATTTCCTGAGTATGATCATGCGACTAATTTTCCAAACTTACACACAGTAAGGAAGAAACTGGAAGCCCATGTAAACAACACGGTTCTTCCTCCCGATCTTTACTATCGATTTAAAGGTATGGAATTTTGGAGACAGCGTAATGAACATACATAAACTAATAAATCCTAAAACAGAATTGTATTTAAAATTCAAAGAATTTGTACTGTCCAATCAGTTTGTTTGGTACTGGATGCTCAGATCTACGCCCGAATCCCACGATAAAGAAGGTCATTACGCCACACCGTTTCTATCACATAATCTTTTAAAGACCCCCGGTAGCCATACTAAAAATATTAGAATTTCTGAAAGTAATTCTCCACACTTAGAATTTGCAGCCAAGTTATTTCTTGAAGTACTAGAACACAATGACATAAAAATTAATGCGTTTCTCCGTATAAACGCTAACTGTGTTCTGCCGCTAAATGAAGTAACTAATACGATTCCGCACATGGACCATCCTTTCCCTCATAAAAATATACTGGCGTATCTGACTGATGCGGGGGGTAAAATTATTGTGGGCGAAGATTCACACGATCCAAAAGAAGACGACGTAATTTTATTTGAAGGTTTGGAACACTATCATCAGATACCAAAAGCTAGTGAAACCTGTGTTAGACGCGTCGCTTTAGTCGCGACGTTTTTTTAAAGGGATAGAATCTTGGAGATACCATGAGCAGGCCAAATGAGTACATCGTTGATCGCTTAAACGAGCGAATCAATGACTTAGAGAAAGAACTCATGGATGAGAAGTCTATGAGAACAGACATGCTTGCGGCTGAGATTATGTTGGCCGTGGTGTGTTTTGGTGTCGGCTGCGTGGTGGGAGCAGTGTACCTATGACAAAACTAGAGGCGTGGAAGGCGTGGAATGAAACCGTGGGTGTTGGCGCAGAAGCGACAGAGTTTGCACTAGAGAAGTCGAGCCACGGCAAGGCGTTTAGTTATGCGTGGGATGCTGCGGTGAAAGTCGAGCGAGAGCGTTGTTGCCAAATCGTCTTTGGCATGGCGGGGTCAGATAACGCGGCGCAGCGTACGGTTGAAAAGATACGGGCGAGGGGTGAGACATGATCATCGACAACAAGTCCCCGCCGGGATCGTGGAAGACTGAAATGGAGCGGATGCCGTGGCGGTACTCGCAGCAAACCAAGATCGATGAGGCACTTGCTTCGATCCGCAAGAGCGGCATGGCGCTTGAGGCTAACTTACTTGCCCAAGAGATTAACGTGCTGAAGGCTGAACTGGAACATCTTCGTGCAAATCGAACATGACGTACTGGATCTGATTCGAGATCTTCCACGCGAGATCAATGACACATCAACCACAACGGAATTTAAATTTCTCACGGTAGGTAGCGTACTGTGGGAGTGCTATCATGAAATTCGTAGGCTGCGAGAAGAAGTCGCAGATTTAAAAAGGGGTGGGAAAAAGAAATGATCTATTCAGGCGCGGGGCCGTTGCCCCGTCATACATATTGTTACGTTGAACCTAAAACATTTGGCAACGACAAGTGGGAACGAGTTGCGTGGTTTGGTCTGGTTAGTCATCCCGGCAGGACATGGGGATGCCATGTCATGTTGGAATGTGGTGCGGTGTATCGCAACGTGCCGCTGCATAAGTTAGCGCACGAACAAGTTGATTTTGATTGGGAACCCTGCGACTCACAAACTTGGGATTGTTACGGGCATCAATTCAGCGTGGTGGAGTATCCGTTTCTTGAAGCCGTGCCTATGTTAGTAAAACTACGAAGCAAGGAAGAACTACGTGGTCGTTACATGTTCACGGCAATCCCTATGCTCGACGGGTTCAGCCTTGAGCCAGAACAATCCAAAGAGTTTTACTTCATCAAGTTGGACAACGGCAGGTTCACGGCACAGCCCACCAATCACATACTTGTGCAGGACAAATCGTTTGTTACGAAGCTGGAGTGGCCGAAGTTGCAACGCCAGACCGAAACGTGGAGCGTTGACCCATGAGTTTCGTCACGCTCGACTTTGAAACTTACTATTCCCAACAATTTAGTCTTACCAAACTGACGACGGAGGAATACATCTGTAGTGAACAATTTGAAGTCATTGGCGTTGGGATTAAAATTGACGACGGCCAGCCGGAATGGTTTAGCGGCAACCATAAAGAAATCAAAGCGCGACTTGATCAGATTGACTGGTCTGAGTCTGCACTGCTCTGTCACAACACGATGTTTGACGGAGGCATCCTGTCTTTCATCTTTAACATCATCCCTGCTTACTACTTCGATACCCTGTGTATAGCCCGCGCCAAGCATGGCGTGGATGTGAGCGGGTCATTAGCAAACTTGGTAAAAATGTATGGGCTTGGACAGAAAGGTACCGAGGTGGTTGAGGCACTTGGCAAACGCCGTGAGGATTTTACTCTTGCCGATCTTCGTCGCTATGGCGATTATTGTATTAATGATGTCAGCCTTACTTTTGCTCTGTTTAATACTTTTATATCGGATCATTTTCCCCAATCGGAACTAGACCTGATCGACATGACGCTGCGTATGTACACGCAGCCTGTGTTGGAAGTGAACGATGCGATGCTTGTTGAACGACTAGAGGAAGTGAAACAGGAGAAATCTTCTTTATTACGTGGCCTGATGGACACGTTACAGGTGGGGCAAGAGGAAGAAGTCCGTGCGAAATTAGCCAGTAATCCGCAGTTCGCTGCCATCCTGAAAGATTTTAATATACCTGTGCCGATGAAAATTAGTCCAACAACCGGCAAAGAAACTTTTGCACTTGCTAAAAACGACGAAGGGTTTATTGAGTTATTAGAACATGAAGACCCAGTTATTCAACAGTTGTGTGCCGTACGACTCGGCACTAAGTCCACTATAGAGGAGTCTCGCATTGAACGCTTTATCGGTATTGGTTCTCGGAATCGCGGTAGGTTACCTATCCCGCTCAAGTATTATGGCGCTCACACAGGCCGTTGGGCCGGGACTGACTCGGTTAATTTACAGAACCTCCCAAGCCGTGACAAGAAAAAGAAAACACTGAAGCGGTCGATCATGGCCCCGGCGGGTCATGTGGTGATTAACTGCGACTCATCGCAGATCGAAGCGCGGGTGCTTGCTTGGCTTGCAGGGCAGGATGATGTAACCCGGCAGTTCGCCAAGGGCGAGGATGTGTATTCAATCTTTGCCAGTAAGGTTTACAAGCGCCATATCTCTAAGACCGATCCTGTGGAACGCTTTGTAGGCAAGACCTGCATCCTTGGACTTGGTTACGGCACCGGGGCGAAGAAGTTACAGCACACGCTGAAGACCCAACCGCCGGGGGCTGACTTGCCCGAAGAAGAATGCAAGCGCATCGTTGACCTGTATCGGGAATCAAACCATAAGGTCACAGAGTTATGGCGGGAATGTGATAGTGCGCTCCAGCACCTTTCGTCATGGCCTCATAAATTACAATCTTATGCGATAGGAAGACATGGAGTTGCTCAGGCCACAGCTTCTGGCATTCGTCTCCCAAATGAATTATTTATACGATATCCAGACCTACGGTTGAGCGATAAAAAGTACATCTACAAGTCACGACGGGGGGTAACTTCGATATGGGGAGGCGCGATGGTAGAAAACATCGTGCAAGCCTTGGCCCGCATCATTGTGGGGGAGCAGATGCTCAAGATCAGGGAACGCTACCGTCCCGTGCTGACCGTGCATGACGCGGCTGTAATCGTCAGTCCCAAGGAAGAATTAGACCAAGCCGTTGCGTTTATAACACAAGTGATGTCTACTCCCCCTAGTTGGGCTGAAGGACTACCCGTGGCTTGTGAGGCTAAATACGGAGAGTCCTATGGGGATTGTTAGTGATTCAATGGTCGTTCAGCAGTTTAAAGGACTTTACAACCTGTCCGAAGCAGTACTATCACACCAAGGTAGCGAAGGACTTTACGAAGAAAACCACCGAGCAGATGCTGTATGGCACAGAAGTCCATAAAGCCTGCGAGGACTACGTTCGTGACGGAGTTCCCCTTGCCAAGAATTATCAGCGTTTTAAGTCACAACTTGACGCGCTGCTGGAGATTGGCGGTACGAAGTATTGCGAACACGAGATGGCGCTTACCCCAGATCGGGAGCCATGCGCGTTTGATTCCGATACTAGGTGGGTGCGGGGCATCGTTGACTTACTTATCGTGGATGGAGCCGATGCTTACATCGTGGACTACAAGACCGGGAGTAGCCGCTACCCTGATCCGAAGCAGTTAAAGTTGATGGCGTTGATGACTTACGCACACTTCCCCGAGGTGGAGAATATCAGGGCGGGGCTGTTGTTCGTGATGCACAACACGTTCGTGACGGAAGAGTACAACAGGAAAGACAGTAATAAACTATGGCAGAACTTTCTCCCCGAGCTGGATCGTCTTCAAATAGCATTTGAAAACAATATGTGGTTCCCGAAGCCCGGTCCCTTGTGTGGATGGTGTCCTGTCAGTAACTGTAATTTTTATAAAGAGAGGTAGGTATGCCTTACGTAAACAAAACAAGGCCGTACAAGAAAGAATACAAGCAGCAAGTTAAGCGTGGCGAACACGACAACCGCATGGAGCGCCAGCGTGCGCGTCGGTCTTATGACAAGAAAGGTATTAGCAGAAGGGGCAAGGACATCGCCCATGTCAAAGCGTTGTCCAAGGGCGGTAGTAACGCCACCGGAACGCGGTTAGAACCCCCGTCAAAAAACCGCTCATTCCGTAGAAATGCAAGTGGATCAATGAAATAATGCACAGGACGCGAGTGTGCAGGGGGTTTCCCACCCACTTCCCCCGAATAACCGCGTCAGTTAGCGATAGGTTGGGCTGCTACCGCCCATCACACTTCGCCTAGGCGCTAACCGTCTGGCCCACGTTACGGGCTTTTTTATTCAGTAGGTACAGTATGGAATTAGTTGAAAACGCAGCAGTCAAATTGACTGTATCAAACAACTTTGCCGCCGAAGTATCGGCAAGAATCCCGCGTAGCGAAATCATACGGGATAACAAGCACAGTAAGGACGTTTTGATCTATTGGAATCACAGCGAGATGAAGATTCTTGCTGAGTATTTAGATACTTTTCTCCCTAATCAAAACATTCCGAAGATCCCTTCTCCAATAGAACGCGACTATCAGTGGCCCGGTTTTTACAAACCGTTTGATCATCAACGCGATACAGCGTCATTTCTTTCTATCCGTCAACGCGCTTTCTGCTTCAACGAGGCAGGAACGGGCAAGACATCAGCAGCGGTATGGGCCGCTGACTACCTGATGAACAAAGGAGTTATTAAGAAAGTTCTTGTGATCTGCCCGCTGTCGATCATGTACTCAGCATGGCAAGCCGACATTATGAAGACGGCAATACATCGTACGTGCGGTGTCGCACACGGATCGTCTACAAAGCGTAAGAAAGTATTAGATGAGAACTTTGACTTCACAATTATCAACTACGACGGCACGGGAGTAGTTCTTCAAGAACTGCAACAGGCGAAGTTTGATCTGGTGATCGTTGATGAGGCTAACGCTTATAAGAGTTCGACCACGAAACGATGGAAGATTCTTGCCAAACTGATTGAGCCAACAACGTGGCTGTGGATGATGACGGGTACTCCTGCCGCTCAGTCACCGATAGACGCATTCGGTCTTGCTAAGTTGGTCAGCCCTACAAGGGTGCCGAAGTTCTCTACGGCATGGCGTGATCGTGTCATGGTGCAGATCAGTAAGTTCAAGTGGGTTCCGAAGAATGTTTCTACGGATGAAGTGCATCGTGCGCTACAGCCCGCTATTCGCTACACAAAGAAAGAATGCCTTGATCTGCCCAGTGTTGTTTATCAGACACGCGATGTACCACTGACACCACAGGTTCAGAAGTACTACCTTGAGTTAAAAAAGCAATTACTGATAGAAGCAGCGGGTGAACAGATCTCCGCCGTCAATGCAGCAGCATCGTTGAATAAACTTTTACAGATATCAGCAGGTGCGGTGTACACGGACAAGCATGACGTTGTGCAGTTCGACATCTCCCCGCGACTTAGTGCGCTCAAAGAAGTACTTGAAGAAACTACAAACAAGGTTGTAGTATTTGTTCCGTTCCTTCATGCTATCGACATTGTTAAGGAATACCTGACGAAAGTTGGTATCACAAGTGAGGTCATCAAGGGTTCTGTAACCGCACGTGAAAGGTCTGAAATTATCAATCGGTTTCAAAACGCAGTAGATCCAAGAGTCTTGATTATTCAACCGCAATCGGCAGCACATGGGATTACTTTGACGGCTGCTGATACGGTGGTTTTCTGGTCTCCAGTGATGTCAGTTGAAACGTATTTACAGTGCATAGCGCGTATCGAACGAGTTGGACAAGTTAATAAAATGTCGGTGGTGCATTTACGTGGATCTGAAGTTGAAAAAAAGATTTACGACATGCTCCAAGGCAAGGTAGACAGTCATCAAAAATTAGTTGACCTGTACAAACAGGAGTTGGAGGAAGTTTAATATGAGTATTGAAGACGGCGAAGACACTGAACTTGGACGTACTCTCAGAGATGAGGGCATGGCTCTAGTTTTGGAAAACTCTGGCGCTTGGAAGGATAGAGCCAAAGATAAAATTGATTTTTGGTTCAGATCACAACCGCTTGAAAAGTTGTTCGTAGGTGAAGACATTCGTTTGGAATTGGAGTCTTTGGGACTTGAGCAACCGCATCATCCAAATGCTTGGAGTGCAGTCATTGGCGGCAGGGTGCGCGGATGGCTTAAAGACAATCTCATAGAAATATACGGTTTGAAATCTGCCAAAGACCCGAAGGCTCATGCTAGACAAATGATTACGTATAGGAAGTTGAAATGAATAGCATGGGTAACACAGATGAATTAGTTGAAGCGTATTTATCAATACGCTCAGAACGTGAAAAGATACTTCGTGATTACGAAGTAGCAGATGGTAAGTTAAAAGAAGACATGGCGAAGTTGGAAGCCGTGATGCTTGAGATGTGCAACGCTGTGAATGCGGATAGTATCAAGACGCGCCACGGTACGGTGATGAGGAAGTTGAATGAACGCTTCTTCTGTCAAGACTGGGACAACTTCTATAAGTTTGTTTTAGATAATGAGGCGGTTCAGTTGCTTGAGAGGCGCATTCATCAAAGCAACTTCAGAGAGTTTTTGAAAGATAACGAGAACGACGGGCTACCACCCGGCGTGAACGTGATGCGCGAGTTTGGAATTTCAGTACGTAAAGCCAGTAAGTGAGGACGTATGAGTAACGATATTATTGCTAGTTTAAAGAGCGAACTCGCCCAGATTCCGGGCGGGGTCGATGACGATACACGTGCCGTTGCCGGTGGCGGTGGCAATCTTTCCAAGCGTATCTCCATCAAGGGCGGCGTGTTCCGCAAGATGGCGGGCGGCAAAGAGATTGGCTCCATCGAAGATCGCCACATGAACGTGATCTTTGTGAAGATGGCCCACGCTCCGAGCCGTACCTACTACACGGGTGCGTACAAGGAAGGCGAGAAGGTCGCACCTGTATGTTGGTCATCTGACTCAAAGACTCCTGACCCCGAGGTTAAGAATCCGCAAGCCTCCAACTGCGATAAGTGCCAGTGGTCGGTCAAGGGTTCTGGTCAGGGCGGCAGCGGTGCTGCTTGTCGTCTGTCGTGGCGTACTGCGGTGGTTCTGCCGCAAGACCCCGGTGGCGATGTGATGCAGTTGGTTCTCCCGGCTACGTCTTGCTTCGGCAAGGAAGAATCGGGCAAGTGGCCTTTCCGTCCGTATATCCAGATGCTTGCTAATAACAACATCTCAGCAGGTCGGGTCGTAACCAAGATGCAGTTTGACACGAAATCGCCTGTACCGAAGTTGCTGTTCTCGCCCGCCGCTGTTGTTCCTGAGAATGACTCTGACACCGTTCAGCGTCAGAAAGAGAGCAAGGCCGCAGAGAATGCCGTCAAGTTGACGGTGTATCAGCAGGATGAGGGCGAGGAGACAACGGTTGCCGCACCTGTTTCGGCAGAGCCTGTCGTACGTGAGACGAAGAAGACCGAGGCGGCACCTGCTGCTGATGTCTCTGATGTTATTAAGAAGTGGTCTAAGAAGAGTTAAGAGATGCCTCGCACATACAGTGACAAGTTCCTTATTCAGTTACAACAGGCAGACAACTCCCTGTTGGGGGTACAACTTGGTCGCTTATGTGTCGAGGCTAATCTTCCCGTGGCCTATGTCGCCCCGGCTATAGAAATATCTCGCAATACCTTGCATTTGTGGTTTAGAGGTCAAGTCATGCATGAGCATAAACGCAAGGTCGTTGAGGCTTTTATGTATCTCGTAGAACAGGACATGAAGAACGGTGTCCTCCCCGCTGCTAACTTGAAGCAAGCCAAGACATACATAGAGGAAATGATCGGTCGTAAAGTTTAAGTATGCTCTGTGATTTGGCGGGGCGACTGTCGCCCCGCCTTTTTTATCTAAGTGGGTTGGTGTCCATGCGAAAACAATTTTACGAGAAAGTACTACCTTCGCAGGGCGTCTACTGTGTAACCGAGATTTCCAAAGACAAACGGGTAGTCAATCGGTTTGCAGAAAGCCTTGATGAAGTTGATAGGTTAGTTAGAGAGATCAATGCTGAAGACAAGAACGTATTTATTGCTTTAAGCAGTTTTAGCGGTCACAGCCGCATGAGCGATTATGCTCTTTACTGTCGTTCCTTCTTTGTTGATTTAGATGTCAAGCCTGACAAGCCGGGTCACTACAAGACCAAGGCCGAGGCAATTGAAGACCTAGATCACTTCTTGAAAGTTACGGAGTTACCGCCTCCGGTTGTTGTCGATTCGGGCAACGGCATTCATGCGTATTGGCCGTTTGAAGAAGCCGTGCCTATCGCGGAGTGGAAAGCCTACGCCGACAAGTTTAAGCAACTCTGCTTAGACCACATGAAGATTGACCCCGTTGTAACGGCAGACGTTACACGGATCATGCGGTGTCCTGAGACGCTGAACTTCAAAACAGACCCGCCGAACCCAACTAAGTTCTTGACGGACGAGATCAACCAATATGACTTCGGTGCCTTTAAAGATTACTTAGGTGATGTTGTCATTCCAGTCGGATCAATTCTTGATCTTATCCCCAAGGGTCTGGATGAAGATACTAAACAGATAGCCAAGTTTGATAACTACGAAACTACGTTTCAGGATATTGCTGAGAAAAGCATTGATGGTAATGGCTGTAATCAGATCAAGAACGCCATCATCAACGCCAAGACTTTAACTGAACCTGTCTGGCATTCGGCTTTGTCCATAGCCCGTCACTGCTCTGACTGGGAAACCGCTATCCACTTACTGTCTGAGGATTACGCCGGGTACAGCCCCGACGCTACGATTAGGAAAGCAAATGAAACTTTCGGCAAGCCTCACAGTTGCAACATCTTTGAACAGCGAAACCCCGGCGGTTGTGATGGATGTCCGTACAAAGGAAGGATCACAAACCCTCTCTCCATCGGACGAAAGTTCGTTGCCGCACCAACCCAAGAGGTTACTAAAGAGGACGCAATTCGGGTCGAAGCGAATCCCCAAGAAGTTCCGACTTTTCCTAAAGCGGTCTTACCCTATGTACGAGGACGAAGCGGAGGAATCTACTACGTACCCCCTGCCGAGATAGGCGAAGACGGTGACAAGATCCAGCCCGAACCGATGTTGATATCAACTAATGAATTTTTCCCGGTGAAGCGGATGTACGGCGAATCCGATGGAGAACTCTTCATGGTTCGGATCAAACTGCCTCACGAGGTTCGTGAAAAGTATATTTCAATGGGCGAAATGCAATCGGTGGACTGTATGAAAGAAATTATAGGTAAAGCGGGCATCGCCCCGACACATCAAAACTTATGGCCTAAACTGGTGGACTACATGACTAAATGGGCGCATTACCTTCAGAGCCAAAACGCTGCTGATAAGATCTGTCGTCAGATGGGATGGACAGATGACGAGACGTTTTTGATTGGTGAGACGGAAGTCTTAGGCAAAGGTAAGACACGCAGGGCGGCATCTAGTCCCCTAATACGTGATGTGTCTAGGCTTCTGCAACCCAAAGGCGACTACCAAGTTTGGAAGGATGCCGTTAACAAACTCAATAGACCTGAGTTGGAGATGCAAGCCTTCGGGCTTTTCATTGCGTTTGGTTCCCCTCTTATGCGGTACACATCGACTAACGGTATGACTTTCTGTTTTACCGGGCTTTCGGGTGTTGCCAAATCAGGATCACTTTACGCTGCGCTTTCTGTATGGGGCGCACCGAAGCCGCTAAGTGTGTATGACACGACTGACAACGCCTTCAACCTGCGGGCTATGTCGTTAAAGAACATTCTAATGGGTATGGACGAGGTGCAAGAGAAGCCGCCCGAGCAGATATCGAAACTGATTCACTTCATCTCCCAAGGCAAGGGCAAGATGCGTATGCAGAGTTCGATGAACGCGGAGCGTGAACAGCAAGAGGTTGCCTCAATGCTGTGCCTCATGTCATCTAACGTATCGTTATACGATCTGATTTTCTCCAAGAAAGCCAACGCTAGTGGCGAGATTATGCGCTTGTTGGAATACGTTCTTACCCAACCGTCATACCTGACGCTTGAATACGGCAAGGAGATTTTTGACCCGTTACATCGTAATCACGGTCATGCAGGGGTTCAGTTTATGGACCGCATCATCAGCATGGGTGATACCGAAATTAGGGCACGTATTCAGAAATGGAGTAAGCGGTTCATAGCCAGTAAGTTGGGAAGCAACGCTGCATTCCGTTTTTACGAGACCGCCTTCAGCGCCATCTTTGCAGGTGCCGAGATTGCTAACGAAGCCGGAATTATCACGTTCGACATAGAAAGGATATACGACAAAGTTATGTTAGAAACAATCAAAGTACGAGACAACACTCAGAAGAATCAGCTCACGGATTACGAAAGTCTTATTTCTGAGTTCTTAAACCGACACTGGCGCAGCGGCACGTTGATTTTTGACGAAGGCCGTGTCGTCAATGAGCCTCATGGCGAACTTGTAGCCCGTGTTGAGATTGGCAACTCGACTCAGTACGTCTCCAAGACTAAGTTCAAGGAGTACCTGACGAGCCGCAGCGTAGGCACCGCCGAGTTTGAGAAGGCTCTGGAGAAGTCTGCTGTTAAACTTGAGTCTAAGAAGATGCGACTTTCGACAGGGTGGAAGGCAGGTATGACAACCCCGCCAGTCCATGTGTATGCATTCCAGTATGAACTGCCAAAAGAGTTGTTAGATGACAATAAAGGTAGTAGAGCCTGAGTGGATCTTTCCGTTTGAGGGTATGGCGGTGGGGGACAGTTTCTTCATCCCTACCCTCAAGATTCCAGAAATGCTGTATGTTATAGACTGCCGCGCCAAGGCTGCTCAAGTACGAGTAAAGGCTTTTGCCTCGTCCAAGGATGGACACCTTGGCGTGCGCGTCTGGCGTACTGCCTAACGCTATTCCTTTTTAGTAATTTCTTTTACACCCTTCTGCATAGTTTTTGGGGTGTAAACACCGTAAGTTGATTGTGCAGCACGACGACGGCGTTCCTCTAGCGATTTGCCTACGTCTTTAATTTGCCCGCCAAACTTTTTAACAGTTTCGTTTCTATTAAATTTACGGATGTCTTCTAAGGCTTCACGATATCCTTCTCTGTCCTTAGTAACGCTAGCCAAGTAGAGACGATCAAGCAGAGCGTCTTTTCTATTCTTTATGTTTACCTGCACTCGTGAGAGTGCTCCCGCTGTTTCGGTGCGTTCCGCTAACTTGGTGGGAGTAAACCCAAGCGTCTGCATAAAGAGTTCGTAATTAGAAAAGTCATCGTAGATAGTTTTCTTATCTCGTGTCAACGCGCCTTCCGTTAAGTAACGATACGTTTTGAGATTATTTCTAATGAAAGATGGCGTAAATGACTCGACAGCACGATAGGTATGTCCGTCTGACCAGTCTTCATATCCGCGATACATGCCCATCGCAGCGGCATAAGAAGGCCCGAAGATCTGCTCCATAGCAAACAACACCGGCCCAATCTCCTCAACACGCTTTTCATCATCACGCCAAATCAAATTACCGAATCCGGTACGCGCAGCGACATCAGCCATTAGCAACTGATTGACCACGCCCTTGTACGGCAGTGCATCCATAGAGTTACGCACTTCGTCTTTTGGCATGAACATGTCGTCATCATCGCCAAATAAGTCTTCAAGGAGGTTGGCAAGAGTGATGCCTGCGCCGTAGAACGGCATACCCTGCACACCAGCAAAGATAAACGCCATCGTCGATATGCCAAGCAGTTGCTTGGCAGCAAGTTTCTTAACTTCTGGCGACTCTCCCTTGACTGCATCACGCAGCAACTTCGCCTGCAAATACACCATCGTTTGAGCAAAGTTCTTAAACGTAAACGCAACCTTGCCAAAACCCGTTTGGAACACACGTGGCGAGGTTTCAGTCAGCGTAACGCCGTGCGTCATGTTTACGGCATCAATTGCTGACTCAATTGACTTGTTTATATCCCCACCGCTTTTCTGCATTTCTAAATTAAACGCCGCAATCAACGTAATTTCGCGGTTGAACCGTTCTGAGTTCTGGAACACCCATCCGAGGATCTGTTCCGTCTTGGCCTTCAGGCCAACGTAATCCCCTGTTCCATAAGTTTTCTTTCTGCCTTGTACAACGTCATACCCGCTTGAGCGACGAATGGCGCTTTGACGAACTGCTGCATCATATAATTTTTTAAGTGGCGAGTTTGGTGCTAGTCCTACGCCGAAAGACTTGTCTGCTGGAAACTTTTTCTCCCCGCCCGGAACATCATCGTTATCCCATCCGCCTTTATAGTATTGAGCCACGGCGTCTGTCATGGCTTTACTTGTTTCTACGTTACCGTACTTAAATGCAAGAACCGGATACACGACCATCGGCAACTGCGTCATGTTGACCAAAGCAGTTGAAACGTTACCGATGATGTACCAGTAGTAACTAAACGAAGAGAGAAAATTAGTAAGCGGAGCATTACCGGGATCGCGCATGTAATCCATCTGCAATCCTAAATTAGTCATCAACTTATCTATCGCTAAATTTTCTGCTCCAGCGGCACTCTTATTCGCTTCTTCTTTGATGTCTGCGTAAACCTTGTCGATCTCTGGGATGTACTCCAGATTAGTCAATTGGTTAGCCATGCGCGAAGCAACAGTCGCATAGACGTTAATTAGGTCAGTCTCATAACCCTTATAACCTACCGACCCACTTTGTCTAACACGCTCTCGGTACTGCTGACGCACAGACTGTGCAGGAATCTGGTCAAGATACAGTTCATACAAAGCGCGTTTAGTTGCCGCAGGTGCGTTACGCTGATCTAGTTCTTCCATAACCTTATTAAAAAACGCTCCGGCCTGCGTGTCACGATACGCATCTTCAGGTTTAGAGAACGGCTGCATACTGCTTTGTGCAGCACCTGCTTGAACGGCTTCTTGAATGGCTAAGTTACGCTCTCTGTTTGAATTAAACGATCTAACAACAGTATCGTTGTTAGCGTCTTGATAACGTAGCCAATAGTTACCCTCACGGAACAAAGGCAGATAGATCTTTAGACGTTTCCTTGCCATCTGGCGTGCAAGTTTTTTAGCCGCACGCCTAGAAAGATTTTTGCTAAGTAATTGCAGATACTCGTCAGCCATACTTTTGTAACTAGCCAACATGTCGTAATAGATTGTCTTTAGGTCTGGATTAAGAGCATTAAACTCTTTAACAATCTTCGCTCTTTCCGGGTCAGACAAGTCTTGTTGAGTCGGGTTCTTAAAATCAATCTGCAAACGAGTTGATTCGTGAGCCACTTCGTAAAACTTAGCCCGAGTGTCTGCGCTAACTTTTCTGAGGATCTTAGTCCACTTACGCATGTTGCGGTCTAGGACTTCTCTGCGATCTTTAAGCGCACTTGCCCTGACGTTAAGAACATTTAGCAATTGCTTCAAAGACGGAAGTTCTTTAGCAAACAATTGCACCTGCTGCGGCAGGGACAAGAAAGCGTAGATGCCCGAACGCAGGTTGTCGGCTATATTTTGGGAATTGAGGATATTACGTACAGATTCGTATACGTTTTTAGACAAAGTAGGTAAGTTGTTAACGGTATTACCTACCGAGTTCATCATCGAATAGCCGCCGCTATTCGGCACTTCTATAGCCCGCAACCAAGCCTGAGCGTCTGACGGCCCCATCTTGTTGAGGAAGTCAGCAACCGCTTTGTTCGGTATGAACTTGTTGCCCCGAAGTTCTGCCACCAACCTACGGATACGTCTGGCGATATCCGCAAAGAACTTCTGCACGACGGTCATGGGTTTCTTATCAGTTGTCACCCACTTTGATACGTTGTCGGCAAACCACTCGCTAAACGAAGTGTAATACTCTAAGTCTTTATCCGAGAGCATTTGACCCGGAGGCATTCTCAAAATTTCTGGATCGAACGCGGTCTCCCTGTTACGGGTTGCTTGTATGATGGCTTTACCGCCCTTGCCTTTAGTGGTCTTCAGCCACTCTTCATATTCTTTGCGAATCTCTCTTCGGGTTTCAGTAGAAGCATCGTTGAAAGCAACCTCTTGGATGATGTGTCCAAGTTCGTGAGCGATTGCCTCAATGTTTTGGTTGAGTGTACGTTTGTCGTCATAGACAATAATAAAGTCTTTACCACCAGTGCCAAACTGATGTACGTAACCTTGCGTTTCTTTTTTACGAATCTTTGGCAGGGCATCGTTAATCCGATATTCTGCTGACAAGCCGTACCTTTCTCTAGCGTTATTGAGAGCCTCGGTAAACGTATACCCTTCAGGAAGAAGATCGCTTTTACTGGCAAGAAAGATACGGACATCTCCCAACCCAACTAACTTTGTCAGCCGAGATAGTAATTTCTGAAAACGCGGGTCTACGTTGTCCGCCGCAACTACATTGTCACGAGCGTTGGTAAACGGACCATCGGCTAAAGGATTAACCTCATACATCTGAGTGCTGTAAAGCACAGAGTTGTCATAGGCTTCTTCTTCTTTTTCTTTAGGTTTAGCGGATTTGCGTTGTTCAGACTCTAGTGGAGCCTGAGTAATAGGAGCGGCAGACGGTCTTAACTGACGATCAATTCCACCGGCTTCTGTAACAAGCGGAAGTTCAGGGCCACCCCCTTGTCTTATGCGCGCATTCAACTTTTCGCGTTCACGGTTTGCTTCCCGTATGTCACCTTCTTCATCAATAATCTGAATGCCGTGAACGTAACCGCCATACTCATTGTCTCTACGATCTACAGCACGACGAGCACCAGCAAGAGTCGTCGCCTTTCCAACAACAGCGCCAGTTCTGCGATTGATAATGTTATAAACAGGTTTGCGCGATTCTGGTACGCGCTGTTCAAATTCAGTTTCCTCCTGCGCTTTTATATCTCTACGGCGCTTTGGCTTGCCTATGCCTAGTGCTTCATCTCGCGCCCGCATTGCCTCGTAGTACGCTTTGACTTCAGCATCAGTCGCATCTTCACGCAGCGTCGGAATTTCGGAGACAGCGGCGGCAACGGTTGGAGCAGGTGCAGTTTCTAATGCAGGTTGGACTCCCTCTTCTCTACGAACAACATTATCAGCAACTCGTGCAGGAGGTTCCAATCCTGCCACGCCAGATTCCGCAGGTACGAGTCCTGCGGTGGCAGGTCCTGATGGAGGCAGAGGAGCGCCTCCTCCAACTGTTGCACTGACAGTTGGCTGAGTAATTGGCGGTGTTGCGGCTGCGGTTGCATCAGGGACACCTTGCGCTGTTGGGGTAGTAGGAGTGACAGTTGGTTGAACATTAAGTGCTTTCGCAACGTCAGGAGAAACCCCCGCCGCTGCAATCTGTTCTGGCGTAATAGTTAATTTAACTGGCGGTAATTTGCCACTTAAATGCTTATCAAATATGTCTAACTGGGTTGCGTTCCTGTCAAATTGTTCAGTGACGTTTGCTTTATAGAGTTCAATCGGTATCTTTGCAAGTGCAGCCTGCGAAGCAAGACGCTCATCATCTACGAGCAAATCTGCCAAGTCTTCTTGCGTCTGCTCTATCTTATCGATCTCATCGTAAATTTGATCTTCAGTGAGAGTGCTAGGTTTATAGCGCATATCCTCTGGCGCATTCTCTGCCAAGACTTTAGGCGGCGCGTCCAAAAGATCATCAACGGTAAGTTCTGCGGGGGGCGGTGGCGTAACGGGCGGCGTTACTCCTGCGGTTGTAGTAGGTGCAGCCGGAGGCGGCGGGGCTTCCGTAGTAGGCTCTTCACCGCGTCTTGCAAATTCAGCGCCTGCGCCAAGGCCAGCACCGGCTACGGCTTCTAGTGTACCTGCACTAATCGCGCCTCTAAGTAAAGGAACGTCATACCCTTGTCTTTGCAGAGCAAGATTTTGAGCAACTTGTTCTTGGAACGCTTGACCAAACTCAGTACCGGCTTCTGCGGCGGCTGTTTTAGCAATTGCCCTCTTACTAATTTCTGCGGCAATCTGTTTGGCTACAGCGGGTTCAACACCGAATCTACCGGCAGCGGCACCAATACCTGCGCCTATGACGATCTGATCTAAATTCTCTCCGTTATAAGCCTGTGCTTCAGCGGCACGTTTTTTAGCCTCTGCATCGCTAACGCCCTGTTCACGAAGCACTTGATACGTAGCATCGTAAATTGAACTTTTAATGGTGCCAGCACCCATCATACCGCCAAGGGTGAGCAAAGTTCGAGCCGTAGTCATAGGAGCAAGCAAAAATCTAGCCCGCGTAGCAAGAATAATTGGCGCAACTGTACCCGCAGCCTTGGCTATTGTGTCTACAGGAGCCGTTGCAAACGCCTCAAGACCGGCTTTAATTTGTTCAAGAACGCCTTTATCTTCGGCTTCTTTTAATATACGAGCGATTTCTTGCTGATCTTTTTTGGCTTCAGCGCTTAATAAACTATCTAACCAACCTTCTACCTCACGTATATTTTGAGATACAGGATTATCCGCACCAAAAAAATCACTAATTAATCTAACACCTGTTGTAGCGCCGCTAGCAAACTGAACGGGAACGTCAGCCAGTTGTCTAAAAAATCCAGATTCTTCTTTAGGAGGAGTCGGCGCTGGTACTGAAACACCTGCGGTAAACCACTGACCGTTTACTAAAAAGGCTTTGTCCCCGGTTTTAGGATTGGTAGCCGACTGGGTATATGGAACCCAACGTCCATTAATGAGCGCAACTCGCTCACCCGTTTGCGGATTGGTAGCGGTTTGAACTGCCATGTTAGAACTTATTATTTATCGAGTTGAAAGCCAGCAGGTAATTCCGTAGAACCCCCAAATTCTGAAGGCATTCCTTCAACATTACCAAAGTCTAAAAACTGACGATTCCAATAATCGTACAAGGTCTGCGCTTCTTGTAAGGCGGCTCTGTTCTCTTCACTATCGTCGTAGTTATAATTTTCTTGAGCCGCTTTCAATGATTTGCCTGCTTGAATCCACTGCGACTTGACGGTTTGATAATCTCTTCCGCTAGTGCTTTTACCAGCACCTTTGGCAATATTGTAAAGCCGAGTTAGTCTGGCGAACTCTGGGTTGGGCTGACCGTTTATCGTTTCTGGCGTTCTTCTCAGTTGACCCAGAATGACATCGCTTTCGCCTTTATTAACCCTTGCCAATTCTTGTGCTCTTTGTGCGGCAAGTTTTGCATCCTTGTCCGCCTCAACTTCAGTGACGTAATCTTTAACAGAAGTCTTCTTGAGAGTTTCTGCCGCTTCTTTCTTGGCTTTGAAAGCCTCCACATCACCGCGAGCCAATGCTTCGCGGGCTTCCTGACGCAAGGCTCTCTCTTCCGCTGCCTTATCTTTAGCAGCGTTGACTCTCTGAATACTGGCGCGTTTGCGTGCCGTCGTACCTGCCTTAGCCTTTGCCATAGCAGAGATAAGATCTGGCTGATCCGTAGCGGCAACAGCGTCCCAGTACTCCTGCTCGTTAAGTGCAGCCTCTTCACCGGGCAGCAAATCAGCACGCTTGGCTGCGTCTTCAGCCATCTTGTCGCGCAACTCAATAGATTTAGCGTATTTGCCAAGCCCTGCTTCTTTCATCTCGGCATCGCGTTGAGCCAAGAACGCCGCACGACCTTCTGGTGTTTTAAGTGCAGCCTCTTCTGCTGCGGCCTGCCGTGCTAAATCTTCAAGAGATTTAGGCAACGTATAAAGTTCAGGCGTAATGGATTTAGGTTTTTCAGGTTGCCCGCCTTCCGCAAATGTCACAATACCGCCCATGTTGAACCCTTGCGGGTCCTCCATCCTACCTGCATTAATTCCCCCAAGACCACGATTCATCGGATCTTGCATTGGGTCTTGCATTTCGCCGGAGTAACTTGTTGGACCACCGTACCCAAGTGTTCCTCCGCGTCCACCACGCGCACCAACAATACCCGACTCAAGATTGTTTAATTGCTGCTTTAAATTGTCGCCCATCAAAGGTTGGACAGGGGGTTGCTTAAGTCTCTCAAACTGTTTGAGTAGCGCGTACAGATCCACAAGCGGGGCTACACCGGTTGCAGCCTGACTTTTTACATATTGAATAGCCTGATCAACAGGCATACCTTTGGACATCGCTCCTTGGAGCGAAGCGAGCATAGCTTGTCCTGTTTCGCTAACCGGGCCAATCATGGTTTAACTCCCGAAAGATCCAAACAAACCACCAACACCACCGGTCAAACCAGAGATCTGGGCAAGTGTGCTAGGTGCCTGCGTATATATGTTTCTAGTTTCTGCCGACGAGGGCGTACCACGCAGCAAGTTGGACATGAACTCCAACTGCTTGTACGGATAAGTCATCTCGTCAATGAAGCGTTGATAATTCGACTCCAACATCTTCTGCTTCAGTGCCTGCTGCTGCGCTCCCGCGCCTAGTTGAGCGCCGAGAATACCGGCTGACTGTTGATACTGCTGCTGACCAAGAGTGCCTAACTGACTCGCCGCAGCCAATTGCTGCTGAAGCCCCTGCAACCCAAGGCCCGCACCAAACTGGCGAGACTGCTCGCCCAACTGAGCACCAGAGAACCCATACTGAGCGCGAAGTTGCGCGTCTTGTGCAGCCTGTTGTGCGGCTTGCTGATAGGCGTTCTGAAGCCCAGTTGCTTGGATTGTGCCAAGTTGTTCGCCTAGATTGCGTCTAGCCTCAGACTCCACCAAAGCCTGACGAGTACCGCCCAAGGCACCAGACCGGGCAGCGGTAGCCCGCATACCGGGAATCTGACGACTATAGTCCGCAATTGCCTGCCGCTTTTGCTCTTCAACTACATTCTGCATGTAGGGCGACATGTACTGCTGCAAAGGAGCAGGAGCGCCCGGACGACGGCTAGGTTCAAACGGAGATCGGTAAAAATTTCTTTGCTGAAGTGGGTCGTATTGCGCCAAGTTCTGTGCTTGAAGCGCAGCAAGTCCCGTAAATCCAGTAGCCTGAGCCGTCTGGGGAGAAACCTGCATACGTGAAAGATCTTTGTACGCCTGCGTTTGAAGCGGACTTTCCCCGGCAACAAGTTCACGACCGTATGGCTGGAAGCCGGATTCAAGAACGGGGACTTGTTTACCAGTGGTCGGATCGGTTGTGAACAGAGGCTGTCTAGTTTTAGGGTCAAGTTTCTGTTTTGGGAACGTTAACGACGCGCCAAATCCCAGTAAGTCAGTGGCGTACTGTTTAGCCCACTCTGGGATGTTGGATGTGACTGTTTCTGTTTTGGTGGGAGTTGGAGTAGACATTTAAATAGCCTCCATTAACGGGGCAGGTATTTATCGGCATTAACGCGGGGAGCCTGCTTTTTCCTACCCGTCCGCGCTGCGCGAATCTGCGCCATCATCTTATACAACTTCTTTGCACCGGCTTCGGTCGAGCCATTACCAAGGTGCGATACCACATCGGCAGGGATCACAAACTCCCCGTCTGCCAGAGCCGCCCTCTGGACACCTTTACCACGAATTACGGCAGGGATGTCATCAGACATACCGTCTCCTTCGCCTCGCAGGAGTTTACCACCTGCACGGTACTCAGGCATCGCGGCCATGCCGCCTCCGGCAAACCCGAAGTTATACCCGTCAGCCGGGTTCACAGCGGCACCCATACGTGGGTCACGGGTCAGAGAGGCAATACCGCCCGCCTGATACTTCTTCTTTTTAATCTTACCTTTTTTCACATAGCCTCCTGCTGCTGCGCCTTTTTCGTCATAGGCCCTTGGACATCGATCTGCGCTTGATGCGTAGATTGGGACTCCTCTATCTGTGTATCCACAGAATACCCGTCCTTCTCTGGGACCCGGCGTGTCCTCCCACCATCCTACACAACGATCTTGGACCCAATCGTAGTAAGTACCAAAGCTACACTGCGGCATACCTCTAGTCCCACCGCCGCCACCGCCCCCGCCCCCGCCGCCACCATCACCGTCACCGCCTTCGGGAATATTGATGCAATCTTCCGCGTAAATTGGAGTCACGCCATCGGCTTCATAACCTTTAAAGTCCGGCATGTACCCCGGAGGACACGACCCACTAGCAGTTTTAGGTGCACGAGACCTGCTCGGAGGTGGTGGGCTATCTTCGGGGCATGTGTTATTTGGATGATCAGTGGCTTTACTTCCGTCAACACACCTTTTTACTTGAATGTCGATAATTGGAACGCAGTAGAGAGGCCATTTAAGCCCCAACATTTTTAAGTAAACGTTCTCTCTTGTTCCTTGCGGACACAACGTAAAATCATCGCAACCAAAAATTGGATGTGGTTCAGTACCATCTGGACATTTAGGTTTTGGCGGTTTGCCAGTCGGATATCTGCACTTGCCCGTAATCGGGTCACGGATCATATCCTCGCCGTCAGGACCCATTTCCTGCGCGCAGGTGTTTGAACCTTCTGGTTTGTTACATCCGTAGGATTCAACTGGTTTAGAACCGTCCGCACATCTGCCATTTCCGCAGATGCCTTCTTCGTTAGGCTCCTTACCGTCAGGACATTTTTTAACAACGTCGGTTATGTCTTCAAGACAGAACCCTGTCGGAGACTTGGTGTAGTCAGCAACATTACCGTCCGCACAGATTCTTGGCTTAGTGCAGCCGTAATCAGGATCTGGGGTAGATCCGTCAGAACATTTTCTATTTTCTGGGCACTTACCGTTTTTATCTTTAGGCAAGCCATCTGGACATTTATCTTCAGGGCATTCCCCAAGCGCGTTAGGAGCAGAACCATCGTCGCAAGTTCTGGCTTTCATGCAGCCCCAAACAGGATCACGAGGCGACCCGTCTGGACACTTTTCTGGTTTTTTATCGCAACCATAGACAGGATCAGGATCTGATCCGTCTGGACACTTGTTGTCTTTCTTTTGACAGCCTAAATCAGGATCAGGTTTAGATCCGTCTGGGCACTTGTCTCCGTCGCAAAATCCGTTTTTATCTGGAAGTTTTCCGTTAGAACAAAGTTTAAATTTGTTGCAACCAAAAACAGGATCAGGAAGAGATCCGTCTTCGCATCTTTCTCTTTTGTCACAACCATAGACAGGATCAGGATCTGATCCGTCTGGGCATTTACGGGTTGAGGGACAGTTCCCGTTAGCATCCGGTAGCGAACCATCGTCACATAGTTTTGGTCTGTCACAGCCGTAAACCGGATCTTTAGGCTTGCCATCAGCGCAAAGATTATCTTCAGGACATTCGCCGTTTGCGTTTGGCAGCGAGCCGTCATTACAACGTCTTGGTCTATCGCAACCTAAGACGGGATCTTTGGGTTTACCGTCTGGACATAAGTCTTCCGGACAGAATCCGTTTGCATCCGGGAGTGAACCGTCATTACACCGTTTCGGCCTATCACAGCCTAGGACAGGATCCTTGGGCTTACCGTCTGGGCACAAGTCTTCCGGACAGAATCCGTTTGCATCCGGGAGTGAGCCATCGTCACAACGTCGCCCACGGTCACAACCGTACTCAGGATCAGGATCTGATCCGTCTGGGCATTTTCTAACAGGACACTTGCCCGTTACTGGATCTGGAAGCGATCCGTCTCCGCACAATACGGGTTTATCGCAGCCGTACCTAGCGTCTGGAATAGATCCGTCCGGGCATTTTTTAACGCAATTCCCGTTAGCATCGGGTAATGAACCATCCGCGCATTTTTTGATGCAATTGCCTGCGGAATCCGGTGCCGAACCATCTGGGCATTTAATTGCTCCGCACGGGTCTTGACCTGTTAAAAAATCTATTGGGTCATATTCCTCACCCGCACGAGCAGTACCTGCCGGACATCGTGGTTTAGGCGGTGGCGGGGGCGGCGGGGGAGGTGGAGGAGGCGGGACAACTTCTGGGTATTTAACTACGGGACCGTATTGAGTTTCTCCGCGAATCCCAGAAGTGTCGTAGTAATTCCCCATATCGACTGGCGATCTGCCAATCGGTGGGTTCAAAAGCGATCTATACCATTCAGCAAGGTTTTTATCGTAAGGTTTAAGAGAGGCAATACCTGTACCTACACCGCGAGGCGTGGGTTGAGTAAGACCTGTGAGCGGATCGATTTCCCTTAAAGAAGAAGTGTCGCCCTGATCAGCGGTATTCTCCGTGGCGGGAAGGCCACGGTACCAGTCAGTCAGGGCGGGAGCGAAAGGGCGCAGATCCTCGTAATACTTACGCCTCCTTTCTTCTTCGGTGTCTGTTACACCGCCTTCCGCAAAAGTTTCCTCGCCAGTATAAGTATCGACAGGAACTTCATAGCCGTTGTCTCGCACCCGCGACATCGGGAAATTAGGATTTGGACGCGGCACAATACCGCCCCCGGCCATCGAATAGCCCGATTCAGTTGGACGCGGACGATAAAACTCTAACGGTTCAGTTCTTCTTGGACTGGGTATGTTAGGTGGTGGCTGACCGGGTGGAGCCTGTCCCTGTTGGCCCTGCGGAGTAGCAGCAGGGTTCTGCGTATAGCCCGGATACTGCGTGGTGTAGCCCTGATCGGTATAACCCCCACCGATAAAGTACGGCTGACCCGGTTCACCAAAGCGAGGGTTGACTTGCCCACGTGAAAACTGCACGTTTCGATACTGCGTTGGTTGCGGAGTCGGAATACCCGGTCGTTGACCCGTTATTTTTTGTTCTGCTTTCTTAGCCGCATACATCATTATGGCGTCCATTATCGGGTCGCCTGACCGGAACAGTCCTCCTTGCCTTTGCTGCCCTTGCTGTGCAGTACCCGGCTGACCGCCGCCCAGTATGTTTCGTAAAGCATTTTCGATGCCGCTGGGTGAGCGCACAGTAGTTTGAGGTTTACCAATCGCAGCAGCAGGCAACCCCCCGTAGACGGTATTGGTTAAAACATCTTCGTCAGACATCCGCGCCAACTCATCAGGCGTTGGAGATTTAGTCGCCGTCGTTTTACCCACCCCTTGACCCATAGCAGAAGTAATCCCGCCCAGAATTCTGGTTCCGGCGTAGGCTTTCATGCCCGCATCAAGACCCTTCTGCAAATCGCCCTTAATAGCGCCGTAGGCTGCGCCGGTTATTAGGGACGTAGTTAGGGGGTTTTGGAGGGCAGTGGTAGCAACAGTACTTATACCTCTGCCTATAGACCTCAAAAAATTAGAAAGAAAGTTTGCCTCGGGATAACCCGTTTCAGGATTGATCGGCAATTCCATTCCACGTGACCGTGCTAGTGCCTGAAGGCTTCGCACTTCGTCGGGCGTCATATGGACAAGAGTGCTATCTCCGCCGCGACCCTGCGCGGCTACAAGAGAAGCGACACCCTGCATCGGATACTGGTTCATAAACCCCCCACGGGGAAAAGATATTTAAATCGTATCATGTGTTTGCCTCGTCATTCGACACCCACGTGGCTGTCAAAATGATGGACGGGATGCCGGGGTAATTGCTGGCTGCGCTCTGGGCTAAAATGACGAGATCTGTATCGTTAGATTGCCAAGCCAACTCAAAATAATCCCCGGCTTTTAATACCAACAAGAAGTTCCACGCGGCTACGACTTCATCCGTAGAGCCTTGGATCACGACCTTGGTCGCGCTGTCTGGCACGTTGACCCCATTAATGCGGGGCCAGATAAAAATACTGTCCTTGCCACCACCCGTCTTGTCCAACTGCGCCGAAAACTGAATGTTATACAGCCCGGTGTTAGTAAAGAAAATCTTGGACGTAGGCACGCCGCGAGTAACTTGGTATTCAGACTCTACTGAGTTATACGTAAAAAGATTGACCGTGTTGGCTACCGGGTTCGTCTGGGTGGTCGTGTCGTAATATGAAGCGTGGGGAATTGGCGCATTAACCTTGTTGGTTAAGCGTGTGAAGAACAAACGTAAAACGTTGGCAAACTGATCCTGAAACCGCTGGTCCCATGTAGCTGGGGATATGGGCAAGTTCGGTGAGGCGATATTATCTGCCATTATCGACGCCCATCCGGTCGGACATCAATACGCATCATGCCCATTTGCCACGCAACACCCAGCGCGGTCGAGTCCACACGGAACGCCATCTGACGGCCACGAACCCGCGTGTAGACCTGACCCGTGTATTGCTGAATCGGAATCACTGAGGTGCGCGTTACGGTCGGTTGGTCTGCCGTGGTGTAGTTACTGCCTGAGTTCTGCCTTGGCTTGACTGTCAAAGTAACCGTTGGGCTGGATGCTGAAGATCCCGTAAAGTTAAGGTCAGGCAACATGCGCCAGACGTAGCCAAAACTTTGACCGTCTTGAATATCAAAGTCAGATGTTTCAATAAAAGCTTCAATAGGCAGCGACGGACTAACCGACGCATCATCGTTACCCACTTCATGCAGCATGGCTTGATTGGGGACATAGTACGAAGCAAAAGCGTACTGATCATGCGAAGCCGCAGTTGTACCGTCTACTCCACGGACGCAGCCCGTCAACGTATTGTTGGTTTTAGCTGCATACGTAATTTTTTCCGAGTCAATCTGGATCGTGCCAGATGACGGATATGAGAGCGCATCCGTGAGTGCAATAGTAGTAATGGTCGAGTTGATTGCCGAAGCAAGGTAGCCTGTTTGAAGACTGAACGCTGCAATCGGATAGTTACGTTGTGAATGCTCTGACCAGAACGAACGGTTGATATTGCCGTAATACCAGATGCGCTCAAGATAGTTGTAGATCACATATCGGTCATTAACTGTACTATTAGCGGATGGGTAGAACCACCAAATTTCGTTGAAGCCTTCATTGGCTCCCGCCACGACTTGATCAAGCTGATCGTAATTAATATCGTTAAAAACAAACTGACGCAAGGTACAAGGCAGCGTTTCAACGCGACCGGAATACATAAAGAACTTATCACGGCCCATCCAATAGACCACATTGTTCACGGTCAGCATAGAGTTTGGAGACGCTATTGATACGTCTTGATCCAAAAGACTAAACGACCACACAAATGGCGGACCAACGTACTGCATCGAAAAGATCGCGGTATCCGTCCAAATCAAGATTTCCTGACGAGTATTAACAGCCGTCACGATGTAAGAACCGTGCGATAAAGTTTGTTCGCCCGACTGATTTGTAACTTCCGGCACAAATTCGTAAATATTACTTTGATCCGACCAACGCACAAGAAGCGGATTAAATGCCGTGGTAAAATTTGTTGGATCGTATGGCGTAGAACCGCACGTAATAACAAAATCATTAACAGGCGAATCAATAATGAAGTTGACTTCATTAGGTACATGCCGACCCGCATAGCTAAACGACACCGCCGTAGCAGTAAGGGAAGACGTAGTAGCCGCAGAAATTGTAATTGTCTGTCCACCTGTCCATGCAGTTGTTACATATGAGCCGGAAATGATCCCGCTACCAGAAACAACTGAGCCTGTATTGATACCAGTTGCATCTGCTACAACAATTGAAACTGCCCCAGATGCTGCCGTAGCCGTTGTGATCGTCTTAATTTCAGTGTTGGTTTTTTCTTCCAGCGTCACAGCACGGGGCCACGTAGACGTATTTAACGTCCAGAAATAAATCTCGCCTTCGCGCTGTGCAAAAACAAGATCGTCCCCGTAATTGAACATAGACCAAAGTCGCATCGGTATACCGACGCCCGTGACAGAACCCCAACCCCCTGATCCCCACGGAGGCCCGCCCCAGCCCACGTACGGCGTGTATGTAGCAAGACCCGCATCGATATCAAACTTGGCTATTACAAGTGAACCACCACCCGTGGTCGTTGATCCCGCATTGCTATCGGCATAAAACGTAAACGTGTTAGCGGTAGGTATAGATTGAATTTCGTAATCGCCGCTAATGGTCAGACTGGCTACCGCCGTTGCACCAGAAAAGTTTACATAAGTGCCGATACTGGAAAGATGCCCTGTGGCAGTCACCGTGACAAGACGACTGCCGGAAGTAGTTGAAAAAGGATCTTGAGAAAGGGTAAGAGAATTTCCAAGTGGCGTGATGTCGTGGTAAGTACCGCCCAGTTCTACGTAAACCTTTTGATTGGTCGCAACGCCAAGAAGATTCTGGCCCACGGTCGTGATCCAGTTCCACAGCATCCGGCACGCGCCTTTAAATGTGCTGCCTCCTACATTAATACTCTGCCAGCCGCCAATTTTCTCAGCGTACCCAGATCGGAACCGAATTTTGTCGCCCGCGAAGAAGCCGCCCTCGTTAGCATACGAAGTAGACTCGCGGTTTACGCCGGGGCGCAGTTCCAGTTTCTGTAAGGGCATCTAGGCAACTCCTGACAGATACAACGCACGTTCATCATTACGGCGTTTGACTAATCCCGGCAGTACTCTACCACCTGCCTTGGTCCATTTGAGAAACTCGTCCGCTGCGTCTTCCAGTTCGCCCCGGTTGGTCTTCATCCGCAGAGAGGATCTCTGGAGATTACCTAGTCCGACATTAAACGAAAAAGATACGAGAGCATCGAAGATTCCTTGACGGCCAGTAGCAGCAGGGCAAAGTCGAAGAACACCACGCTCAAACCGGCCAAGGTCTTCAGCAAGAATAGTATCCACCTCTCCCATCGTAAGGACGCGATCCCAGCCTTGGGGTATCGGTAGATTGCGACGCTCCTCATACTTCACCGTTGCATGAGTCGGATCGATAACATGGCCCACGCCCACCGTCCAAAGCAGCGCCGGACAGCGGTAAGGCTTAGTCCTCACCCCTTCGTGGTGCTTGATCATTTGGATGGCGGCAGGGCTGACTTTCACTTCTTGCCAAAAGCCTGCGTCCCGAACCAAAAGGCGATAATTGAGGACAGAATTAACATCTCGTCATCCGAGAATACATTCTCCATCGCAATCGCAAACGGGATGCCCGTCGTGTAGGCGTACCAAACACCAGCCACATTCAGCGCGACCAACTCCAACACAAAGATGTAGGTCACCACCGGGCGCACCGAGGCGCGTAGGTTAATCATCCACTGCGATGCGCCTTCGCCAATCTTGACATCGTGTTCGTAGAGCGCCTGACGTTCCTCGCCTGCGGTTTGGGTTTGGATCTGCTCCAGTTTGATTTCCTCTACCCGTGCTTGCGCGATAAAGCCTTTCTCGGCTAACGCCAACTCACGCTCCTTCTGGGCGGCAACAAGAGCCAACTCGTGCTTTTTATCCTGCCGGTCTTGGAAGATTGACAAGATCTTTGGCAGGCCACCCGCAAGGAAGGACAAGAAGGTGCTGATCATTGTCATCATGGCAGCACCTATTAGTAAAATGGCGATTCAGCGGGGGTTACATGCGTACTAAATACAATGTCGGCTCGCTCCGCAGTAAGTATGTTTGCTGCAATCGCTGCCGCTTTATCTTTGTCAGCAGGGGCGTTTCCAAAGACATACTTTACGTCAACGGTATCAAGTATCGTTAAAAGATTTTTAAGACATGTTTTTTGAGTCGCAGCAACGAAATTAGTCAGGGTAGTAAGTTCCGTTTCTGTAAACCGTTTTTTAAATTCCTGACTAACTATTACAGGGGGGATAGCATTATTTTCCCGAATAAAAACGTATCGCCCCGGATATTTAACATTCACCACTTCTTCTGTGGCAACGATTACCCCGAGAGATACGCCACTAGTTGAAAAAACTTCGTATACGTTCTCCATTAGAGGATCTCCACAATTACGCATCCAGCGCCGCCGGCGCTACCTTCAGAAGACGGACCGGCGAAATAACTAGGATAATCTGTTTGGACATATGAATAAGGGCCGGCGCCGCCGGCTCCAGTACCCGCAACACCGCCGCGTGCAACTGCAACGGCACCATAGACATAAAAATATCCCGCGGCATTAGCTTGAGATCCACCAGCGAATGCTCCAGAACCAGATGATTGAGTAATAAAATAATTATTACTGGTTGCGGAGTTACCTACTCCTGCGCCGCCAGAATTTGCGGCGGATTGAGCGGCGGTACCAGCAGCCGGTACTAATCCACCTTCGGAAGACACCGCAGGAATTTTAGGTGTAGCATTAGGTCCTAATGCAACCGGGAACCCGTAACCTAATGGACTCCCTGCGCCTGCACCCTGTGCACCATTAGAAGTGGCAAATACAGTATTTCCATAAATTGCTACAGCGCCTCCGCCATAACTATTTGCGCCACCACCTTGTGCATAAAAATCGTAAGTGGCGTTTGCTGTATTTACTACGGTGCCACCAACAGAGGCAACGTTTTTATTAGCTCCGGCCCCGCCAGTAACTGTCAGACTGATACCGGGACCCACTATGGTAGTAGCTCCACCAGTAGTAGCATTATTTCCGTTCGTCGCGCCAGCGCCACCAGCGCCTATGGTGATCGTATAAGACTGCCCTTTAGTTACATAAATCGATTTGATAGCAAGCCCGCCAGCAGCGCCACCTCTACCGGCTGAACTACTGCTGTGCATTCCGGAATTGTCATATAGCTCGTACCCACCAGTACCGCCACCGCCAGCGCCTATGGCAACAAAATTGACCCAGCCTGATGCGGGAGGAGTCCAGTTTTGTGTAGAGGTAATAACTTGCACTGCACGAGGGTTAGTCGGCATCGTGTTGAATTGTGAATAAACGCTCATGTTAAAACCCATCCTCTAGTTGCGTCAGAATAGCGAAGTTGTGCTGATGCGTAAGGGGCATCCAGAGTTAAATTTTCAGCGAGTCCCTGAATATTTTGCCCGTTACGTGCTACAACATTCGTAGTCAATCTATTTAATACCGTTATATAAACCGTATCTCCAGCAGCAGGTGAAGCAGGCAAAGTTACCGTAGTTGTCGCTGCGTTGGTTAATACATACTGGTTACTAGCTACCGCTGCTTGAGTAGTTCCCGTCACGACATTCATCGTCGGAAGACCGCCGCCAGAAGCCGAAGCAGAGATTGAAATACTGCCCGTTGCGTTGGTGACAATGATTCCCGACCCTGCCGTAATCGTAGACAGGGTGTAGCCAGAGCCGTTGCCGATCAGGACCTGCCCGTTCGTCGGCGTGGTTGAAAGTCCCGTACCACCTTGCGCTCTAGTAAGCGCGTTCGTCAACGTCAAACTTGTGGCTGACCAGTTGGTGCCTGTCAGCGTGCTGATATTGGCTGAAGTCGAACTGAGGTTTGAGACAGTAGCCGACGTATATGTAGCAGTCGTGCCAGACATTGTAGTGATGTTGGCACTAGTCGCAGTCAAAGTAGACAGGTTCAGACTACCGCCAACCGCCGTCAGATAAGTCGTGGCTTCAACAACGTCTGTGCCGTTACTGACTAGAATTTTCTTCTCAGTCGCAGCAAGAGATACGCCTGTGCCCGCACCAACCTTTATGGTCACTGCACCAGTCGTGTTGTTAAAGACAAAGTAAAGTTTTTTGTTTGAGGGAACCGCAAGCACCGTGTTAGTGCCGCCCGTACCCGTCAATTCAAGATACATGTTACGAGCAACACCCGTGGCTCCATCTGGAATCGTGATGGAGGTTGTATTACCCGTCGTCATGGCCTGCGTGACGTAACCCGAAATCGCCTGTTCAATCAGGGTTCCAAGGTTAGTATTTGTGGTATTGCCCCACGATCCCGCCTGATCGCCTGTACCGATCAGTTCAAGGGCCAGATTAGTGCTGAATGTGCTTGCCATTTACGTACCTCACGCCGCGATTTGTGTCCAGTTCGCGTTCTGATTTGTGTTAATCAAACCCCAGACATTAACTGCGGGCGATTGGGAACCGATATTACCCGTTGCAGATACTCCTGTCACAAGATACGCGACCTCGGTTGTAACTGTACCAACCTGACCTGTTGCAGATACCCCTGTGACAAGATACTCAGATTTCTGCTCAACCGTACCAAGTTGTCCGGTGCCTGCAACGCCCGTAACCGGAAATTTGCAATCAAGAATAAAAGAGACGGTACCGATTTCTCCAGTACCTTCGACCCCATCCTCAACAACCACTGCCGTGGCAACGATAATCTCGTCACCAAGTTCCCCGGTGCCCGCTATACCTGTTACTGCAAACGAAGCATCTGCTGCAACGGATACCGTACCAATCTGACCTGTACCCGTTACGCTAGTAACCAGCGCACCAGCAGAAATGAATATAGTTACAGTGCCAAGCTGCCCAGTACCGGTAACGCTGTCTTCTATGACAACCGCCGTGGCAACGATCACTTCGTCGCCTAATTCTCCTATAGCCTCAACGCCCGTAACCGGTACGTACTGCGTGGTATCTACAGTTACATCACCAATCTGCCCCGTGCTTGCAACACCGATAACGGCAAGGATTTGATCCGTAACGACAAATACAGTCCCAATTTCCCCCGTCGCTGCCAGTCCGGTTACGACAATAACTTGATCAGTAGAAAGCGTGACAGTTCCTACCGCACTTGTCGCAGTAAGGTTACCTACACCTTCGCCCCAACCTTGCTCGCCCCAGCCTACGCCAGAAGCGTTCCAACCGCTGAAGGCGACAATGACGCCTGCCACGGTCCTTGCCTAACTAAATTAGGCGATACGAAGGATCGCAGTCGATGCCGCAGCAGCCGGGAACTGGATGGTGAAGTTGCCCGCCGTCGAGGTCTTATCCCCACCAAACGCCAGCACCGCAACAGCCTTATTTCCCTGAGTTGAGTTATAGATCAAAGCACCGTTGGCCGTGATCGTTGCACTCGGGAAGGTCAGATCATCAAAGTCAATGAACGCCGTCGTGCTGCTGGAAGTCGGTACCTGCGCGATTGTCAGCGTCAACCCGCCAGCCGTGTAGTTCGTGCCAGACGACGAAACCTCATCAGTTGAAGAGTACGCCGTAGTCGTGGCGCTCAACGTAGCCGATGAAGTGTAGAGCGCAAGTTTGAACGTATCAGCCGTGGTTGCAGCACGAATCACGCCCGTACCGAAGTTGTGAATACCGTCAAGGATTTCCACCTTGAATGAAGTCGCCATTGCCTGAGTAATAGCCATTAGAGGTCTCCAATTAATTGAGCAATTTCCAAATAGCCCTGTTGTGTCAACTTTTTGTCGATCATTTGACGTTCAGCTTCTTGGGCTTCACGTAAATATTTCACTAGCCAATGGTGCAGGGCTTCTTTTGAATCGACACGGAGAATGCGATTAGCTGCACGCTCCGCAATCTCTTCCACAGTATGTCCACGATGGTCAGTGGTCTGTACGAAAACTTGACCGATTTCTGTAGTTGCATCAAACATCAAGTCACCGGAACTCTAACCTGACCAGAACGATATGCATCCTGACGATCCAAACCATCGCCAAGACGTTTGAGGAGCGCCAACGCCTCCTGATACTTTGCTTCGTAGTTCTGCATCAAATCAGCTTCACCCTTCAAGTAGGTGTACGCCTCGCGCAACGAACCATAAAGCAAAACCGATTCAAAATTATCACCAATCCATGACGTACCGTAATTAACGATAGACACGGGATAATAATAGTAATGCAACTCCATCGAATACGTATTATCAGGAGTTGGTCCCAAGATCATAGTAGTGTCGTCCCAAATAGCATAATAGGCAGGTTTACCTGTGCTATTCGGAGGCGGATAGGCTTGCCGAATGTAATTGACATCTTTATTGAGCAGATATTCGTAATCCCCAGTAGTCGGGTCGATCACTGCCAATGAGAACGTCGAAAGCCAATCAGACGGTAGTGCAAGGTACTGGAAGTTAATCGTCGTCGTACCCGTCACATTTTTACGGATCGCCGGGATCTGAACTGAGTTATAAATCCGCTCTTCAGCTACCTGCACAAACGTAGGAATATTGGCTACGAAGCTCTGCTCCGTAGACTCGCAATACTCCTGAATCAGTGTAGAAAGCTGACTGTAATTCACGGCGACCAGCCCGCCCTGTACTTGGCATTGTTCTCAAGGTTGATCTGCGACACGAACTTCTTGCCCTTGGTCGCAGCACCTGCACCCTTCATATCCATGTGGGTGACGCCCTTGTTCACATCCTTCTCAGGGTAGCCGTTGCGACCTGTTGATTCGGTGTTGGGCTTTGGCTGATTGTAAGAAGTGTTTTTCATTACCGCCCCCTCTGGTTCATCACCTTCGCCATGCCGCGACCGTACTTCTTCATGTCGCTGTTGGTCTTGCCGCCAGCACGCATCTTATGCATGGACTTTTCGTGCCTACGCACTTCTTCCTTTGCAACCTTACGTATTCCGTCTTTCATCTCAATCTCCTAGGTCGTGACGACCGTAACCGTTCCAATTTCTCCAACCGGGGCAAGATCGTTTGGGGTTAATCCTGCATCATCTGCTCTGGCCCCGCCTACGGGTGCCCAGCCCCATTGTATCTCACGACTACCGGTAGCACCGTCGTTACCCACCTCGAAATAACTCAAATCGGGACGGGGATTTCGCAATGCCTGCGGGTCGTCTACCGGGTACAAGCCAAGAGACAACTGAGGTTGATCTGGCTCCCAACACTCGGGACAAACCAGAATATTCACGTTCTTGGTCTTGATCACCAAAGACTTTAACTGGCGAAGCTTGAACCGGAATCCACACCGGTCGCACTCCGCGATGGCGTGTTTGCCACTTGCAAACCTGTTTGGCATTAGTAACCACCCAAGAAGCTCTCACGTGGGACAAACCGCACTGCCGCCTTCTCTCGATCTTCCCCTGCCGCGAGATCCCACGCCTCGTTATATTCAGCCTTGAGCATCGGCATCCGAGCGTCTGCGCCGGGGATCTTCATCGACATCATATAGGCCAAACCCGCCACCATGCAGGGCAAGAAACGGAACGGAATATCTTGTCCATTCACGCCCGTACCGGGGTCGAACATCCGTACAAGTCTGGTGTAGACCAACGTCCAAGTCGTAGTGTTATCCGGCTTCGGCCATACCGTGTACTGCGGATAGACGATTACGTTGTCCGCGCCCGTCGCGCCCGTACGACGATTAATCCAGATCTGAATCGGACGACCCGTCGCATTCTTGTTGGGAATGGAGAGGTAGGTCGAAGAGGAGATACGTGAGATATTAATGTCTTGCTGGTTTGTACCCGTACCGGTGCGGATCACATGGTCAAGTAAATCTACTGTATCCACCGGAAGGTCATACGTGCCTTGGTTGTAAGTCAGAGTATCGGTATCAGTCTGCAACGTCCAGAGGTTAATACCCCGATTCGCCCAGTCCATGAGCAATAGACCAAGACTGCGCTTGGCAGTGCGAAAGTCGTAACCCGTACGCAACTCAGCACCACACCGCTCGAAAGCCTCTTCGATAATCGTATTTAGGTCGAGGTTAAAGTCCGTCGTTGCTGTAGTCTTGTCTACCATTTACATTCCCTGCTTACGATGCGGTCTCACTTTTTCTTTAATGCCTTTAGGCTGCGAAACAAATTGTTTGCCTTGAGCTTTGCCACGGCGCTTTGCAGCCGTTGTGCGAGCATATTCCGCAGGGCTGAGAGCCTTAATCGCAGCTTCCGGTAGATATCTTTCACCCGTTTTGCTAGAGGGTTTGCCACTTTTGGTTCTCCATTTCTGATCACCCCACGCTTTAAGAGACTGCTGTGGGGCTTTCATTTGTACCCGCCGCCCCGTGCTTTATAAGTCTTTGCCAGTAACTGTGCCTTTCTTGCACTCCACTGGCCTGCCCCAGTGCCTTGAACAGCACGAGCCTTAATAGACTCAAACAAACTCTTCCGCATACCGGGTTTGGTGTAATTGCCAGATTGATTGACCTTGCTCTTCACCTTGCCGCCTTCGGCATAGCCTTTCTTGGCTTCTTCCTCTCGCATAATCTTTAAAAGTTCGCCGCCATCCGTGACCCGCATCACTTCACGAGCCTTGGCATCGCTGCCATAACGCTTTATCAAAGCCTTCAAAACCCGTGCATTAAGCCGTGCATAATCCACACGATCATCATCTGCTACGCCACCTTCCTTAAAGGTTTTAATCGGCTCTCCAGTGCCCTCAACGGGTTTATTGTCCCCACGGCGTACAGCACGGGGGACTTTGTTTTTAGCAATCGCACCCATGCCGCGAGATGCCATCATACAAACTTGCCTCGGGTTTTACCTTTTTTAGCGATGCCGTCACCACGAACTTTACCGCCTTTAGCCATGTAGGTCTCCCGTTCTTTCTGTTTTTCCAGTTTGAACGTGCCTAACTTTCGCCCCATGTTCTTATATGGCGGATTAGCCATAAATTCCCTTGTAGCGTCATCAAGCATCTTTTTTCGTTCTTCTTTAGTCTGAGAGTCGTAAAGTTTTCCTTTCCACTCAAAGATTTCTTTGCCTTCCTGCCTAGCCTGCGTAAAAGCCTGCTTAAAAGTCTTATTAGGCGCTTCAAACCTAGGCGGGGCTTCTTCATACCCCGTAGGCCCGCCGTCCGCAAACTTCTTCACTCGCGGCTTGGGAGGCTTAGGCATACGCGGCATACGGATCGAAGACGCCCCAAACCGGGGCATCTTTCTTTTAAACATCCCTGCGGTGTACTTAGGGATGCGATCCATAATTAGACGATCCGACCTCGGGTCTTACCTTTCTTGGCGATACCGTCAGCACGACGCGAAGCAGAAGAGTGAGCCGAGCCACCGCCCGCATACTTCTTTACGCGACCGCCGCCGCTCATACCAGCCTCGCGCAACCTGCGACGAGCTTCTTCCGTGCCTACGCCCGCGCCTTTCATTACCCGCTCAACTTTACGCTGACCGAACAAATCACCGCCAGTTAAACGCTTAAAAGGCGAAAGCAAACGATCCTTGTAACTAGAAGTTGGGTCATCGTAACGCCCTGTACCAACTTTCGCAGAACCCGGCTTGCTGCCACGACCGCCAGAACGCGGAGTTGACGGTTTGTACTCTACTTCTTCCTTAAATTTATAAGGAAGTTTAATGTCATCCGGTTCTTTTTTGGAATTTGAACTAACAGAAGGAGACGGTTTGTAGGGGGCTTCGGATTTTTTAGAGCCTGCTACTTCAGTCGTGTACTTTTTACCCTGCCAAGTAAAGGTAGCATCACCAGTCTTACGCGCTTCACGAAAAGCCTCCGAAAAAGACTTCTTCTTTGGCGCTTCAAAATCTGGCGGAGACTCTTCGTATCCGGCCTTGTTGCCCATTTCGTCGGTACTACCACCGAGCCTGAATTTCCGCATTTTGCGTTTCATTAGCACATCCCGCCCATACGCATCTTGATCTGCTTGCCTTTGGTCTTGCCCTTGCTGGCAACGCCATCAGCCGCCTTGCGGTAGGAACCGCCGGTTTTGCCGCCCTTAGAATAGGTCATGCCACCCATATTCATTTTCTTGGTCATGCCACCATCAGAATAGGACATGCCGCCCATATTCATTTTCTTGGTCATTTTCATCATTTTAGGTTTCATTCTCATTTCGATTTACTCCTAAATTTACGGCCCTTATCGGCCTTCATGAATTCTTTCCCCACTTTCGAGGAAATACCTAATCGCTTGGCTGCTTTCGGATTATTAGCGACCAAGGCCATTAATCGATGTTGTTTAGCGGATTTACTAGGCACGGTTTTTCCACTTCTTAATCCAGCCTTGCACGGTTTTGGTTTCGTAAATACGAATCCCCGTCCACAAGATAGTAAATATCGCTGCAACTGAAGGAAGCATTTCGACTAGAGTCCCTATTACCGTGAAGACAGATAATGCGTCACCCACGTTTTTCAGGGTTTCAACATTTTCATTTTTCATTTTTAACAATTCCATGCGCGAAGCGACTTGTTGATACGGGAGTTGGGGTCGTTGGCGGTCTTGGCACTCGTAAGCTTTTTCTTCATCCCCGACATTCGCGCACAGAATGATTTCTTACGAGGCCCGCCTTGCGGCTGTGGTGCTTTCAGCCCCGGCTTACCGGGATTGGCACGGTTATAGGAAGCCCTGCCTTTGGCATTTAAGCCGCCAGCAGGATTTTTGCCTTCTTTCCGCTGCCATGCGGGGGTTTTAGCCATATATCACCATTAACGAAGTAACAGTGGTAAGCGTGGCGTGTATATCCGTTTGAAATAGCAACCCCTCTCCCGGCATAAGAACATAGTTCTCGCTGGTGGACGAAGCCATCGTATTGACCGTAATTTTTACAGAGCCAGAAGCACCGCCGTCTCTTAGAACGACACTCCCTGCACCACCAGCCGGAACGATATAAATAGCCTTTACGCGGTTCCGACCTAGATTATTACTGGCCTGATCCTGCATCTGCCCTGTCGTCGTTCGGACGGCACTGGCTAAGACATCTGTTTGCATTGTCGTACCCTCCTAGGGTTAGGGGGTATTAGCTAGCAGAAATAGCAGCCAGAGTGTCTACACGCAGCCAGTTGGTACCGTTGTAAAACGCAAGAACCGGGCTACCCGCAGCGCCATTTGAGAAATAGGCGACAGAACCGGCTGACACATTGGACGTAGGAGCCGTAGCAACCGTGAAAACGCCCAGATTGACTGGACCGCTGAACGTAGTTTGAGCCATTTTAATTACCTCACATGCGAGTTGTGCTTACCAGTCTGCATGTCGTCAGTCGGGCCTGTCTGGTAAGCAATTTTTTCCCGATGATCTTGTATAACATCAAAAAAGAGGGGCCACAAGCCTCTAGGTAACTTGTGGCCCCCCAATTCCAGCTAGCTCACCAAAGAACTATCAGGACGAACCCGGCGAACCGAACATGCCGAGCGGATCCGACCAGCCGAAGCTATAACGCTCGCGGCTCTTGTACCGGACGTTGCCGGTGTCGAAATCGCCGTCCATGCTGTTTTGCAGCGGGGTACGAACGAAGTGCTTCATGCCGTTCGGAACGTCCGTGGTCAGGAACCACGCATTCGTGTCGGTCAAGAAGTGGTTCACCGTGTAACCGCCCGGAATCGACCCCATCGCCTTGAGAGCGTTGATGTCGTTATCAGCAGTCGAAACACGGAGTTCCGTGTCGAGGAGACGCTTGGCAGTGAACATCAATGCCGGGGGCACGATGAGCTTGCCGGGCTTCGCCGCGATGAGGAGACTACGTTCGTCAACCCAACCAGCAATCTGAATCACCGCTGCCTCAAGCGAAGTTTCGTTGAGGTCAGAAGCCGTCAAACGGTTGCTGTTGACACCGCCCGAGACCAGCGGATGCGAAGCCGAGAACAGGGCCACACCGTCACCACCGGGGTAGGACGCTGAAAAGCCGTTGTTCAGGACCGAAGCCGCTTTGACCT
>Ga0194129_10001147_pt1 | contig 45177 bp, 35 predicted proteins | sample TA2KigCa35mmetaG_FD_150862 | JGI IMG/M metagenome (GOLD analysis project Ga0194129, IMG submission 150862) | Freshwater microbial communities from Lake Tanganyika, Tanzania - TA2015038 Kigoma Deep Cast 35m | ecosystem: Environmental > Aquatic > Freshwater > Lake | place: Tanzania: Lake...
CATTATTTGTAATCGATGTTGTACCCGTATAAGCATTAACATGTTCAGCCGATGCTATTGTCCATGTCCCTGCATTTGTTACAGTCACACTGCCACCATCAAAAGGAATAGCTCCGCTAAAAGTTCCCGCCGGAGCTTTAATCGATAAATTATATCCGTTTAAATCAACAGTTCCTGCAATTTGTCCAAAACCTTGCGGATCATTAATTGCTCCAACAGAATAATTGCCCTGTAAATTTATTACAGTTGTCAAATCCATGACAATCGTAGAATTATTATTACTTCCAGAGGCATTTAAAACGGCATTTCCTTGAAGAGTTGTTGATCCTAAATAGGTATTACTTCCTGTCATAGTAAAAGTTGTGCCTGCCGGAAGAGTAAGCCCTCCACTACCTGTAATGCCCCCTGAAAAAGTTCCAGCACTACCAAGACCTGCTAAAGTGACAATTAAATTAGAATTATCTAATGTTAATGTTCCTGATCCTGATCCATTTAATGACTGAATTGTAAGAGCAGTTGTTTGCTGAAGAAGTAAATTCCCCCCTGTAAGTAAGAGGCCTCCTTGAAAATTCGTAAAGGCCCCTGCATTACTTAAAGTAAGTGTAGTTGACCCAGTTTTTGCGAAGATTGAATTAGTGCCTCCATAAATTGTACCAGCAAATGTATTAGCTGCGGTATCGTTTATAGTTAATGTATTAGAGCCGATCTTAACCTGATTTCCTGTAGCGCCACTTAAATTTGCAATCTCATTATTTGAAGAGGACGCACTCACATCTAAAATAGAGGTCCCACTCATTGCAATTGATGACTTAGACCCCAATCTATTTAAGCCAGATACAATAAACTCCCCCGAATCAATTTCAATCGTTCCGGCATTCGTAGGACTAATGGTCCCCGTTAGCGTAAAATTATTCGTTCCTACTTTATGGAATGTCCATCCGCTGCCACCTGTCGTAATAGTTCCTGCAAATGAAGATAAATTATTATCTGATCCAAAAATAAGCTCATTTACCCCCAAATTGACATTTGCATTGCCCGTACCACCTAAATTTGCAATTGTGACCTGAGTTGCTTGAGGCTCACTCATATCTAGCACCCCATTTGTACCAATTGCAAGAGCAGAGTTTTGTGATAACGCATTTGGAGCCCCCACTTTCAAAGTAGCTGTCCCGCTTACTGTTGAAATCGTTGTAGGTCCATAGTAATCATTCCACGTGGAATCAGGTGTTGCTATCGTAAATGTGCCATCCCCTGAAAGTGTCAATCCTCCAGGGGGGCTTGTTCCATTATCTGTTATTTGTCCATAAAATACCCCTGAGGGGGCAGAAAGAGTAAGAGTTGTTGTATTCAAATTAAGAACCGGAGGATTAGTATCAGTAGATAATATCACCGGTGTTGTCACAGTTGCTACAGTGAGGTTTGCAAAAGTATTACAATTCATACTGGCGCCATCATCTAAAAGCACCGTGGAATTTGGTGAAAAACAGTTATTTGCTGATGCAGATAGATTGGCCCCATTTTGCACCTCAGTTGTTCCTGAATAGGTATTTGCCCCACCTAAAAATAGGCTTCCACCCGATATCGTCATGCCGTTAGAGCCAGTGATGACCCCATTTATTGTTAAATTAGCTCCGCTCAAGTTAACTGCAAAGGAAGAGCTACTGATCATAGCTATATTTGAAGAAATGAGAGGCGCAGCAGGACCCAAAACAGTAATTCCTGAGTAGAGATTTAAGGCATTTCCGGAAATAGTTTTAGTGGAACTCCCACTAAACTGCAAAGTACCTGCAGTTTGTGCGGCTGTGTCGACGTTTACGGTATAATCACCAGAAATATCAGGAAATATCGCCGTGGTACTACTCGTCGGTAGAGTCTGTGACAACCAATTAACTGTATTTGTCCAATCTCCTGGTGAAGTAGCACTTTGCCACGTGTTTGTATCTGCACAAAGTTCGAGTGCTAAAAGGCCACAAGAAATAATATATGTTGAAAATTTCAAAAAATGCTCACTTTTTCATTATTTCATCATCACAATCACACTTGTTTGAGAAGTTGTTACAGAATATTGATCAGGGAAATTAATTGTAGAAAACATTCCTACTATATTTTGACCAGCTGTAATGATCTCAAATGTATCGCCAGGAGAGTATTTTTCAGGAGCGATTACATTTAAAGTCACATTATCTTCGATTGTAAATGTATCTGTCACTCGCAAACAATCAGTTCCTCTCTTATCTAATCTAATTTCAATGGTACTTGCTTTTCCTTGTGTGTAATTTCCAACAACAGTTAAATTTCCCAAGCCATTACCTACTCTACACAATCCGTAATTCATTACATTCCCTATAATAAGCCCACTCCCCATAAGTGTGGCTCCTTGATTAATCGTTAAAGGGGAAGAAATAATGCCTGTTAAATTAAAAACACCTTGATTGATAGTTGTAGGACCTGTGTACGTGCTTGCTCTTGTTAAAGAAAATGTACCACTCCCATTTTTAGTAATGCCCCCACTTCCTGAAATACTCCCATGAAAAGCTGTATCGGTGTTATCACCAAAAATAAGTAACCCACTTCCTAGACAAATATTACCTCCAGAAATTCCCCCACCCATAAAATTTGGGATCTGATTTTCATAGCCGCATAGGTCAAGAATAGCGCCCTCACTATCCCCAAGCACAATCAGTGAATTTGGCGACAATACATTAGCCCCAGAAGCTTTTAAAACTCCCCCATTGATAAGAGTTGTACCGCTATACGTGTGATTTGTTCCGGTTAATGAAAGTGCTCCAGTTCCAACTTTAATTAACCCACCCTTGCCGAAAATTGAGCCTGCATAAGTAGTATTTGCGTCATCTCCAACAGTAAGATTTGCGCTCCCAAGCAAAACATTACCCCCTGCACTACCCCCGCCACTTAGACTAGAAATCTTATTTGGAAAATGATTCAAATCTAAAATGACTCCTGACGTATTTGCAAAGACAACTGCAGAATTTGGGGCGAATGCATCCTCTTTACCTGCCTGCAAAACACCGCTCTGTATTGTTGTTGAACCTGTGAAATTATTTGACCCTGAAAGAATTAAATTTCCTGCACCCTGTTTGATAATCCCAAAATTTCCTGAAATATTTCCCGAAATTGCAAAATTGTCATTAGCCATGATATTGATTGTATTTTGCAGATTCAAAAGAGAATTAATCTCAGCTTTTCCAGTTACTTGTATGCCATTATAAATATTTAATTGCCCAGAGGAGAGTGTGTATGGGGTATCGCTATTAAAAACAAGCGTTGCTACGCTATAAGAGCCATCTACTGTAATTACTCTTGGCGCTTTAATAATAAAAGGGGGAAACGTTGCCACATCTTTTATCCCATCAGGATAAATTTTATTCAGACCTGAAATCTGCTGCCAATTTTTTTCGTTTGACCACTTTCCACTAGAATCAACATTCCATGAACCAGATCCTCCGAAAAGTGCTACTTGAGATAAAGTTAATAAACTACATCCTAGTAGACAAATAGAGTTTTTCAAAATATCTCCCCCAAGAAAAATTTAACTGTCCTAAAAGCAAGATACAAAAAAAAAATTAAGTGTACACACTTTAATTATTAAAAAACCTCGCATTTGGGATCCATGCCTCCCAATGAGAGATTAATCTGAAGATTGGAGAAAGATAAGAGGAAGGCTTTCAATAAGATCGCTTGCGATCATGGCGTATTGAGAGTGAGTCTCTTTTGCTTTATCCCCTGCTAGGGCGTGAATTGTTGCACCTAAAATAGCTGCTTCCCGAAGCTCTTTTCCTTGCGCAAGTAGTGATGTAATAATTCCTGCCAGGGCATCTCCCATACCGCCAGATGCCATCCCTTTATTACCGTATGGAATAATTACCTTCGGTTGATTTGGGGCAATCACAGTTGTAGGAGCTCCTTTAAAAACAATCACAACTTTATGGATTTTAGCAAATTCCTCAGCAAGTCTAATAAGTTCAAGATCTGATATCTCCTCACTCACTTTTAATAACTTTTTCAGCTCACCCTTATGGGGGGTCAATATTGCAGGCCGGGTCCCCCCTTCAAAAAAGAACAGAGCGTCCCCGTCAATTACGAGGGGACATGTAGCCTCTTGATAAACTCTTTTCAAAATTTTTGGAACATCATTTGATCTTCCTAACCCAGAACCTATAAGTATTGCATTTGTCCGACTAAGCTCTTGGAAAATTTTTTCCATATGATCGACGGTATATGAATGTCTAACCACCTCCGGGGGACAGCCAAAAAGCTCATACTCCATATCAGGTGGGTGGCAAAGCCTTACCATTCCAGCTCCACTTCTCAAAGCTGCTTTTGCTGCTAAAATTGCAGCTCCAGGCATTCCTGGCGATCCTGCTATTAATAAGACTTGTCCAACTGAGTATTTGTTCACTGTCCGCTTTCTAAACGGGAGATTTTTAACTACAATTTCTAAATTTACAATTGATCCAAAAGATTCTATTTCAGATATATACTTTTCAGACATCCCAAAATCAACCGCATGCAACTCCCCCGCATACTCAAATCCTTGGTTATAAAGATGTCCAATTTTCAATAACCCGACGTAGACAGTAAGATCTGCATTGACTGCCTCTCCCTCAACAATCCCGCTATCACCAATTACTCCTGATGGAATATCAATTGCTAAAATAGGATTTGGAGATCTATTTAGCTTTTGAATCACCTCTTTCATTAGGCCCTCGACTCTCCCTCTAAAGCCGGTGCCTAACATCCCGTCTAAAACAAAAACGCCAGGTGGTAGTAAAAATTCTGAAATCTTGTTCATTTCATAAATCTCACCCCCCTTATCTTTAAACGACTCCGCGTGCTCTCGACAGAGCTGAGATGCAGTTTCTAGTGGGAATAACTGATACGCTGACACTTTTATGTCATTTTCTAACAAAAGCTCACCTACAGAGTAGGCATCTGCTCCATTATTCCCCTTCCCACAGACTAAAATGACTTCATACTTAAGATTTTTTTCCTGAATATAACGAATTGCAACTTCAAAAATGCCCTGAGCCGCTTTTTCCATGTACTCATTACTTGTAGCATCGCCTTCTAAAATGGCTCTAGCTTCCATCTCTGCCATCCGCGTTGCAGACACAACCTTCTGACCCTCAACCGGAACCGGAAAATTTTTCATCCCCATCATACCTCTTATTTCTGGAGATTACTTAAATTTCCCTATTCAAACAAGTGCGTAATTACTAATTGCCTTAAGCATTTCAGAAAAAGCCTCTCTTGGATTTTGATTCTCGTAGATCACTTTGTACATAGCTGTAATGATTGGCAAATCAAGCTGATGCTCCATTGCAATAGTATAAGCCGACAAAACAGTGTACTCTCCCTCTACGACCATGCCAATTTTCTCTTTCGCAGAAATCTGAGTTCCCCCTTGACCAAGGAGTGTCCCAAACGTGAAGTTTCGGCTTAAATTAGAAACACCTGTAACAATAAGATCGCCAATCCCTGAAAGACCATAACAACTCTCTTGTTTTCCCCCCATCACCTTTGAGATTTGGCACATCTCTTGTAGCCCTTGTGTGATGATGATCGCTTTTGTGTTGTATCCATACCCAAGACCCTCAGCAAGTCCTGAAGCTATTGCAATCACATTTTTAATCGACCCTCCAAGTGAGACGCCTATCACATCCGAACTTAAAGAAATATGAAAGTTTGGCGATGCAAATACTTCTCTAATGATTTCTGCAACTTCGCTATTCTCACTTGCACCAACTGCTGCAGTAGGCTCTTTAAACATCACCTCTTTTGCAAGAGTCGGCCCACTCATACAGCCAATCAGCTCTTTTCTATCAAAGATCTCATACGCTACTTCTACCAAAAGCTTTCCACTCTCTTGTTCAATCCCTTTAGAAGTCACAATAAAAGGGACTGTAATACTCTTTAGCGCCTCACAAACAGGTCTAAATCCTTTTGCCGTGACACACTCTACAATCACATCACAATCTAAGATCTCTTGCAAATCCCTTGTATAGGTAATTGACTCACTGACTGAAAAATCTGGAAATTTTGGATGTCTTGAAAAATTTTCTAAATGAGAAAGAACATCCTCTTCAATCGACCATAAGACAAGCTCATGCCCATTTCTTGCAATTAAATCGGCAAGAGTTATTCCCCAAGCCCCACTTCCTAAAAAACCTACTCTCATTTCATCACCTCACGTGTAAAGTATACCAAATCTTGCTTTGTTTTTATAGGATGAAAGGCATATTCCCGCTTTTTCAAAATAATTTTATATGTTTTAGCTAAGAAAAATGCATCAAACACAAATTTTTCAAAATGTTTTATACCATTTCTTGTAACTGTGTGCCATGGCATTTCCAATTTCGCAGCTTTTTCAAAAAAATCCTTGGTACATGAAAAAATTCCGGAGTAGCCTAATTTCCAACTCTCTTTCTCTTCATCTGGCATCTCAAAATATTCCAACACAAAAAGATGTCCCTCTTTATCAACTAAAGAGCCTAAATTTTGCTCTCCCTCTCTTTTTTCAATAGCCATTACAGCTAACTCAGAGTCACCTAAAAAAAGGGGCTCTGCGAGCGGATTATCAATTGGAATGACACGAATTTCATCTACATCGCTCCATTTTTCCCAGATAGGCGAGCCGTAAAATGTAGAAAATAATGCACCATTTCCTTCGGGAGACTCCTCATATACATCAGAAAGCCTTGGCAGCGATCTTTCCTGAAAAAGGTCTACATAATCAAACCCTTTTTCTTCTAAAAATCTTTTTGTCCCCTCATATGTTGCAGGTGATGTCATAATAGCAACTCTTTTCCCAGCTTTTTCTAACAGCGTTTCATAAAGGGTTTTATCTTGTACTTTCAAAAGCCCTTTTGCCCCCTCAAATCCAAGACGTCTTCCCATTCCAGCTGCCAAGATAATAACGCCACACTCCCTATCACCGTGTTGCTCATCAGAAGTTGTAAAGCTCGGCTCTTTTGCCCCCTCCCACGAGACCTTAAAAGGTTTTTGTAAAACCGCTTTTGTTATAAGAGCTTTTTTCATCTCTTGCACAACTTCATCGACCTCAACTCCCCTCATGCACCGAAAATCAATTGGACACACTCTTTTGTAACAAGGCGAGCAGGAGACTTTTTTATAAATCACTTTTCCGAACTTATAAGGACCTGTTGCAAGGGGGTTTGTAGACCCAAAAACAGCGACTAGAGGCACTTGCAAGCTGTTTGCAATGTGCATAGGCCCTGAGTCATTTGTTAAAAAAGCATCGACTCTTCCTATCTCAGAAATTAGCTCTTTTAGTGTCGTCTTTCCTGCTAAATTAATAACTCTTTCATCAAACCGCTCTGTTATTAGGTCAGCAATCTCTTTTGTCGCCTTATCGCCAAACACTATGACTTCGCTATTTGGGACCTGTTTTAAAAGCTTTTCAATGACCTCTTGAAATCTTTCAGGGGGCCAGCATTTTGCACTCCCGTAAGCAGCCCCTGGGTTTATGCCAAAAACAGTCTTTCCTATCTTTTTTTCGCTAGGAGAAATAAACAGTTTGGGGAGGGTATCTGAACTAGTTCCGATTAGACTTTTGTATGTCTCTACGAGATGTAAATCTTTTTTATACTCTCTATTTTCGCTTAAAAGAAAGGCTCTAGACCTTTTGTAAAACCCGATCCTCTTTTTAACCCCTCCTATCCAAAAATGAAAGGCGGATGAAAATGAGTTTGTAAGCAAAATACCAAGATCGTATTTTTCTTTTCGAAGTCTTGGAATAAGACCTTTTGGAAAGAATCTATTTTTCCGTGAAAAGGGGATCACTTCATTAATAAACGGATTATTTTCTAAAAGCTCACCTAGAACTCCGCTGCAAAGAGCTACAATTTTTGCAAGCGGGTAGAGCCGTCTTAAATCCTCTAAAACAGGGGTTGCCATGACAAAATCGCCAATCCAATTTGGCATCCGAACAATTATTTTCATAGCAACTAAAATACCCCAAAATTTACTTTAATAGAATGACTAAAAAAATCATAGGAATTGACCCGGGAACTAAAGTGACTGGCTGGGGTATTATTTTGTTTCAAAACAACAAGTATACGCTAGTTGATTTTGGCACAATTCATCCGAAACAAACGGCAAATTTGGAAGAAAAATATCTCCATATCTTTGATGAATTGACTAGAGTAATTGAACTACACTCCCCAGATGTTCTTTCTGTTGAAACGCAGTTTGTGGATAAAAACGTTCAAAGCGCAATCAAACTTGGGATGGCAAGAGGAATGGCCTATCTAGCAGCTGCTAAAAAAAAGATCCCGGTCTTTGAATACGCCCCCACAAAAGCAAAGCAAGCAGTTACTGGGAAGGGAAATGCCTCTAAAGGAGCTGTGCAGCAAATGGTAAAAATCCTCCTTGGGCTGAAAGAATTACCCATTTTTGAAGATGCTACTGATGCGCTTGCTCTTGCAATTGCGCACGCCCATTTTTCAAAAGCCAATCAATTGATTAAAAAATCGATCTAATCTATTGTAGGAACATGTACGAATCGATAAAAGGCAAAGTCTCTTACTTAACCCCTGAATACGCCGTGTTAGATGTTATGGGAGTCGGGTATAAAGTCTATATTCCTGTGAATTTATTCACGACAATAATAAAAGAAGGAATTGATTGCCAGCTATTTACGTCTTTGGTTGTTCGAGAAGATGACATGCGTCTTTTTGGGTTTATCTCAAGAAAAGATAGAGAGCTTTTTGAACTTTTAACTTCTATTTCTGGAATTGGGGCTAAAACTGCGACTACGATTATTGGGCATATGTCTTTAGAAGAACTTCACCAAGCAATTGAGACAAAAAACATTCCCCTACTTTGCAAAATCCCAGGCATTGGAAAAAAAAGCGCGGAAAGGCTCATTGTCGAGCTAACCGGCAGATTAAAACCTGATACATCGATCAAAATAACAAAGCCAATTCACCACGAGCTCATGAGTGACGCAACCCTCGCGCTTATACGGCTTGGCTACAACCAAAAAGTTGCAGAAACTGCCATCAAAAAAGCGATGGAGAGTGTCAAAGAGCCAAATATAGGCCTTCCCCACCTCATCACATGCGCCCTTAAAAACATCTAACCTCCCCATTCATTCAGAATAAATGATTGTGGGGTCAATTGTGGGGTCAGGCCTCACATTTGAATTGAATTGTGGGGTCAGGCCTCACATTTGACAATTTTGTTGTGAATTGTGGGGTCAGGCCTCACATTTGACAATTTTGGGCCCTAGCCCCTCATAGCCTCTCAATTCGGAATAAAAATTTCTTTTCACCATATTTGTGTAAGTAATTCGCATCCAAATAGAAAGATTCAAATGCCACAATGTCGTGCCTGACACCGAAACTATATAATCTTAATTTTATTAGAACCTATATTTTAATGGGTTATGGTAGAATGTTCGTATTATGGAACCTATCTCTTGTCGAGCACCCAGCTCTGAAACAACAACACTTTTTTCTAAAAAAGAGGTTACCCATCCCGCCCCTCCTCCTTCAAAAGAGGTGGTTTCTCCAGTTGTTTATGAAGCAATTGTGAACGGGGCGGGAGATGTAGAAGTTATTTTAGAAATTCTACCATATCTAAAATCGATAGGCCAAGAAATTCCAGAGAGTTTTGAAACAGCGATTCACTCCGCTGTACAAAGAAAAAAATTTATTGATAAAACCCTTTCCACTCCTAATTCTCATCTGATGCTTTCAAGTTATTTAAGTGAAGAAATATCTCACCTAGAGAGCGATGAACCTTTTATTTATGTAGGATGTTTACAAAAACCAAGCTCTTCACTTTGGCAAAAATTACTCCCTCCTGAAGCTCTGAAATGGTTTGCATCTCCTAATTCTTTTTACGATTTGCTAAAACAGGAGTTTTTTAAAGGGTGCAGCAACAAAGATTTTCTACAAGATTCTAAAGATCTCAAAGAGATTGTATCGAGTGGATTTTTAGAAATCCGAAAAAAAATGAAATCGATTCTCCCCCCCTCTTGTTACAAAGCTTTTGCAAAAAGCTTAAAAAAAGACCGAGACCAACTAATTGCTGAACATTTCAGTGGGACAATGTTTGAAAAACTATTCCAAAAAGATCTAGAAGAGCATTTACAAACAGTTTTTCAAGATGTTTTTCATTTTATTCAAAGCAATTTAACGGGGGAGCTAAATAAGCTTATTAAAGAGACCTCCTCTTGGGTTCCAGCCCCTATAAGGCCTCTTTTAGCTGGAGCTGGCTTAAAAGTAACAGAGCATAATGAATTTTACATAGAGCTTAAAAAAGGTGAGTTGGGTCTTTATACTGTTAAATTATACGGAGATGACCAAACAGGGTCATTAAAATTCCCCATCACGTTTTCAAATATTAATAAAGAGCTTCTTACTGAAGAATTTTGGGAAGCTATTGTGTTATTCTCTCTTTGGTCAAAAAATCAAGAGATTGAAGCTACTTTTTCTATCAAAGATGTTTATAAGACTATTTCTGATGCCCTCCAAATTGAGGGAACTTTTTCAGAAAGTGGGAGAAACTGCTCCTCCTCTTTTGAGGTGTGTAAAGCATTTGTTGAAGGTATAGACGACTCATTTGTAGAAGAGTTAAAAAAAGCTCATTCAATAAAAGATACTCCCTGCTTTGATGAAGATGCAAAAAAAACTCTTCTTCCCCCTTTCCTTGCAGATTTTATTTCTCAAATGGGCCCCAATCAATTAGATAAAAAAACGGTAAAAGAGGTTCTTTCAGCCATTTTAGGAAACAGGGCGTGCTCCTCCCTAGATACACTTTTGGACGAGCTTCCAGAATTTAGTAAAGAAAAACCGATCCCAAAAGCTCTTCCAAAAACTTTTTCTGAGATTTTTGGCTTTAATTTCATTTCTGACATAAAACAAATGCGGATCTCTATTTTACACGCAATTAGAGTTTTAAGCAAAATCTCAGACTTCATTACCTCTGTAATGTCTTGGATCTTTATGATTCATCTTTTGTCAGCCTTTCTTACAATTTTCTTTCCAGGTATTGGATTTGTTATTTCACTACCAATTGAGTACGTAGCAGCTCTTTTATTGATGTATGGGACTAAAGTCTTAAAAGAGCTAATTCCCGAAAGATATCTTGAAAAAATAACTCATATTTTCGAATTCTACTCCTCTTTCAAAAAGAGTATCGAATATCAATTAAAGCTAATTCTGCTTAAAGTAGCGGCAAAATATCTGATTAACCCCTCACTTATCGACGAAATTACTAAGCAATTAGAGATTTTTACAAAAGAGCTTACAGGAAGAGGCGAGGTGAGCTATCTTGTCACTAAAAAGCAAAAGCCTCTACCTCTTTTACCTTCTCTATCAGATAAAACAACTCCTTGCCCCCCTCTTTTAGAAGAAGAGGAGAGTGTTTTAGAATCTCCTGTAACTTACTCTCTCGACCGTCCAATTATCACTCAAGAGACACTTGCCGAAACTATTCATGATTGGATAAATACGTCCTCAACTATCTATGACTCTTATGAAAAACTTCACTACCTAAACACCATGGTACGGCATCTGCCTATTCCGACAGATGAAGAGGCGGCGTTTTGGCAAGAGGTAGAAGACCCAGATAAAATGTTAGACCGACTTAAAGAGCTCATGTGCTCTTTTTTTAATTTTGAGCTTTCGACAAGGCACGAAAAAATCGAACTTGTTACTAGCCTTTATGCTCTTTATACAATCATAGACGCCCTAGCAAGACATCCTAAAACAACTTACCGAATCCCTTTAAACTTTCCTTCAAATGGCTCTACATTTCTTCTTTATGCAAATGCTCCTGGTGCACGGGCTATAAAAAAAACAACCCGGCAGCAAATGCAAAAAATCACTCGGTTTTTTGGAGGCGACCCATACCATGTTTATACCCTTGACGAAGTAGAAAAACTAAAAACATCCTCGATGCTTTTTGAAGATTATGACCGAATCGAAAGCGGAATTATTCCAGATGGGGATAGAGCGTACTTAAAAACTCTTTTTCCTGAAGATGACCTAAGATTTGAAGACTTCATTCAGCTATTTGCAGAGACTTCAGCATTAAAACCGTACTACCTTTTAAGGTCAATCCACATACTCGCTAGAAATACCCTCTTAACATATAGCTATACAAACTCTGCTTTAACTGAAGTAACTTTCACACCTCACTATCAAGAACCCCCAAAAGGTCTTTTAGCTCTATTTCATAGAGCAACTTTTGATTATTTTAGAACAACTCTTTTAACTTCAAACAGGCAAATTTTACGGTCAGGGCACGACAAATATATCGATGTCTCCCTTCTTGCAGGGCTGCATCAAATTCGCGATAACTCCTCTTTCTCTGATCTTGAAAGTTTATTTAACAGCCAACGGACGCAAAGCGAAATTGCGTTGAAATCATCTCATATTCTTCCTCGTTTACAAAATGTGTGCAAAAAAGAGATTTTTTCACTTTTAGAAATTCTAGATCAGGTAAGATCTGATCAGATCATTCGAACGATGAGTCTTTTTCTACAAAATCCCTCTCTTTTGAAACATCGAACTTTTGCCCACATTTTTGAAATTTTTCTTTTACATCCGAGCGCAATTTTTGAAGCCTTTAAAGAAAGAGATGAGCTTTTATCCGAAATGGGGGAGCGTTTTTTTGTCCTGATCCAAAAATTACTTGCTCTTCAAGAGCCTAATTCAGCGCTTTTTGTTGCTAAAATTGCAAATGAGTTTATCTCATTGTGCCAAGATTTTGATCCCGATATTCGCTTAAAAACAAGAGATTTTAGATCGCTTGTTCGAGAAGAATTTTCCTCCCCTCTATCTAAACTTGTTTTATGCACCATGTATCTAAATACAAACCCTGAAACATGCACGGAAATAGAGAGATTAGAAGTAATTGAAGCAATCGAAGATGCACTTCATGCATTTCCTGAAAGATACCCTTCCCAGCTTAGCCTACCTCCAAGCCTTGAAGACATTGTATTTAAAACTGAAGAGCTTGCATGGACGTTTGGTTATCGGAGCGACGGTAAAAAAGTAAGTGATAGACCAAAAAAGGAGGATAGACCTTCTGAAGAACCTCTAGCTGAGAGTTCTGAGTGGAGAGTTGATCTGACAGAAGACGATCACGATCTTCACCTCTTAAGCTGGTTTCAACCTCTTTCTGAAATTGAGGTTTTTGCAAATAGGCATCGTGTAACCTCGTTGGAGTTTAAAAAATTAAAACTCAAATTTTTAGTCAAAAAAATAGACGGCTCTTACAAAGCATGCTCGCAAGACCCCTCCCTTAAAAAATTCTTTATTGCGAAAAAACAAAAGCTGAAAAGACTTGAGAGCTATGGAAGTTATCTACTTTTAGAAAGTAGAGATGGGGACAAAAAAGTCTGCCTGCCTCTCTTTAAAAATTCTGTTTTATTCGGAGAGCGATTTCTCCACAGTGTAAAAAAAGCAAACTCCCCTTTTGTAGAAAAACTGCTTCAAATGATTGAGCCAAGTGAATCTTGCTACACTTATACTTTAAAAGAGGATGGATCCTTAGATAGTAATGATCCAAAAGCTATTGCTTATTTAGCTCTATTTCATGCCGCAAAAGATGACTACCCCTCGATGAAAAAATATCTTTTGAAATTAGCACGTCTTGGAAAAAGAACCTCTTTTTGTAAAGAGTGTTTTACCCATATCGAATCTCTACTTATCTTGATTTTTTTATCACCTACTCAAAAAGATCCAACTCTTTTTCTAAAATTAATTGCAATCAAAGAAGAAAATAGACTTATTCAACAAGAAAGTTCTAAAGATTCAAATCTACTTTCTGACAGCCAAATTGCTCTCTTTGTGATGGCCCAATCTAAGTATCACCTTTACTTAGAAGAGGGCAAAAAAGGGTTAAGTGAAATCGATGAGTTATTCATTTTAAAATACATCACAAAAAATTGCCCAATCCCAGAGGCTTTAAAAAAGTTTTCCTCCTCTCTTGCAAATTTAGCACTGATGCCCCTTTTGAAAAAAAGATACGATCTTCTTAAAAGAAAATATTTAGACGAAGAAGCATCTTTCAAAACTAAAGCAGAAAACGCCCTTTTAAAGTTGATTTTAGGTGCAGATGATGAGCCATCTACAGATGAGAGCAAAGAGGCATTTATTCACCCAAGTCGCATCCAACAATTTTTGTCTATTGCAAACCACCCTCTATTTGACTATGAAACAATGTCTTTAAAAACTACCGCTACTTTTTGCACAGTTTTCCCTCTCGATTCTTTTACCCCCTCTCTTTGCAAACTTACTCCTGAGAATATCTTCACATTCTTTTTTTACTACTACACAATGCTCTATCAAAAAGAGCCCGGTATATCTGAAGCACTTTCAAAAAATCTTTTAAAGATACATGCGACATTTACCGATCCAAATGCAAGACTTTTGCTATATATTTTACAAACAGTTGCCAAGGAAAAAGATCCAAAAACGTTTTTTCCTGAGCCGTTTGCCATTCGAAACAACAGAAAAATCGAACAATTGATTCAAACATGTGCACAAATAAACGCTGAGGCCTCATTTTTTAGCGAACTCAAAAAAAGGGCTACGCTAGATGGCGCACTCTCTTTGGCAGCAAAAACAGCCTTGGCAATAGCAAAAAATGCAGTTTCAACCGCTCTATTTCCAGCAAAGGCAGCTCTTTTTGCAGGAAGGGGAATTGCACGATTTGTTCACGAATTGCAAGAGGATGAAGAGTTACAAGATAAGAGGTTAGAAAAAGCTACATTAAATGAACCTATCGACCCTGTGATTCTTGAAGCCATTTTAGAAAGAGAGTTAGAAATCGACGCCCTTTTATCTCTTTCAGAAGAAGAGCCTACCCAGGAAGAAGTTGAAGAGCCTAATTTTCTTCCTCTTTCTGATCTCTCTGAAGCAAGTGTTATAAGAGAGTTTGAAAAAATTAATGAGAGTCTTTTGCACTTTGCACAAAGAGAAAAAAAAAGACCTATAAAGCATGTTTTTAAAGGGTTTAGACAAAAAATTGAGCGAGATCTTTTGAGAGAAAAAGAGGAGATTGAAGCACGAGTAGGTCTTAGTTTTGAAGACATTGAGAAGAGATTCCTTGATGGCGATGATGAACTTTTTCCAAAAGAGATTCTTCTAAAAATCTATTTATATAAAGTCTCCCGTTCAAGATGGAACGCTTTTTTCAAAAGGGGTTCTGTCAAACGGGCATACAAATTTGATGAACTTTCTCAAAAAGCGCTTCGTGTATTTTTAACATTTGAAGAAAAAGGGGAGACTTTAATCTGGGCAAAACAGTATGGCCCACTAAAAAAACTAATCGAGTCTCCCCACACAAAAATCGTTTCGCAAATGCTCATGGGACTTGGCAAAACAGATACTTTGATGCCTATTATGGATACTCTTGATGCGACAGGGGAAAAAATTGTCATAAATATTCGGCCTGCACCAATTGCACCAAGTGCAATTGAAAAAAGTGCAGAACGAAATCACCTTCTCTTTTCGAGATTAACAAGCGCAATTCCTCTAAGTAGAAATGGATGGACTTTTGAAAGATTAGAAGCTCTTTATCTAAAAATTATCCAAATCATTAGAGGTAGAGAGGAATGGGACGGCATTAAAGAGGAGTTTCAAGCTCTTGAACTACGCTTTATTGAAGAGACAATCGACTATTTTGGCACATTTGAAGCAAGTGCAAAAGAGGATTGGCTTAAACGACTTGAACTTTTTCAAAAAATTTTAGCCCTTTTACGAACAAGAGGGAAAGCCCACATTGATGAAGCACATATTAGCTTTGAAAGAAAGACAGAGCTTTCATATCCAATTGGCCCATCACACCCTCTTAAAGAAGAGCACACAGAAATTATGGAAGAAGTTCTGCTTGCCTTTTTTACAACTCCAGAGCTTTCTCGTTTTATGTCTGCTTACAAAAGCGCTCCAGAAAAAATTCATAGATCTGTCTATGAAACTGAAATTTTGCCGATTCTTGCACACAAATTAGCAAATGGCGATGCAACTCTTGCAGCCTATTTTCTAAATAAAAAAGGATTAGAAGAGAGAAATCCCAAATTTGATTTAATGAAAGGCGCTCTTTACCACCTTCTACCAACTATTTTAGCAGAGCTTATGCATGTAACATATGCAAGAGCTAAAGAAGGCGATCTAGAATTTGCTATCCCGAGCGAAGGAAATGAAAATCCCCAAGAAAAGTCGACATTTAAAAACCATTTTGCAGCTTGGATGAAAACGGCCCTTCTTTTGACGCACGACCGTTTAAATGAGTTACAACTTGAAAAATTTATCGCTCTTTTAAAAAAGCAGGCCCATTTAGAATTAAAAGATAAATCCAAAACAGAGGCCCGGCTTAATCAAACATCCGCTGGAAGATATTTCAGTGAGCAATCTGGAGGGCTACCCCTATTTGGTTTTTCAGAAAAAGATCGCCCCCTCATCTTTGAAAATTTAAACAAAAGCGATTTAGTTATCCTCGATTACGCCCGTCTTATTATTAGAAAACAGATACGGTATTATGAATTCAATATTTCGAGTAATTCGCATAATTTTGCCTCAATGTTTAGAGAATTTTCGGCCTACACAGCATCTCTTCATAAAAGCGGAGTTTTCCCTAAAGATACAGGAATTTTAGAAGATCCTGGAACAGTTGGTGAAACTGTCTCTTTGTTACAAGAAAAAGATCCCCCATGTCATGTCTTAGATAGATCGATGCCAGAAGATGCTCTTAGAGAAATTTTATCTAAATTCTTTGTTTCTCCCTCTAAATTTAGAGCTATTATTGATAGAGGAGCGATATTCAATGGAGTTTCAAATCAAAGAGTTGCAAAAGCGATTTTAGACCATATTATAGATTATCAAAAACAGGTCGAAGGCGTTGTTTTTTATAACGAAGAAAAAAAGCTTGTGATTTGGGAAAAAGGGAACTTAACTCCTATTCCTCTTTCGGAGAGTAGACTCCCTCCAGAAAATAGAATCACTTATTTTGATCAAAGCCACACGTATGCAGCAGATATTCCTCAAGGCACCAAAGCAAAAGCAATTGTTACAATTGGGGAAGATCTGATTGCAGAAGATCTTTCACAAGCTATTTGGCGCATGCGCGGGTTAAAAACAAAAGAGCAAGATTTTGAATTTCTCATGACAGCGCACACAAAAAATCTAATTGCAAAAGATGGAGAGGTAAAAGCTTCTGCCATTTTAAAATTTGCCATTCGAAATCAAGCCCTCATGAGCGAAGAAGATAACTATTTTTCAGATCTTGCAGCAATTTCTAATGTCTTGCGACGAAGAGTTCTTGATAAAGCATTAGGGAGTAATTCCGTAGAAAAAATGATTCACATCATCAGATCGTTTAAAGACCTTTTCGTTGAAACTAATTCAGGCGACCCATCTGATTTTTTTGGAGGACAAGACCTTCTTGTATCTCCTTATGAAATATTTGAAGATCTCAGACAAAAACTTATGCATCTTGTTGCAAAAACTTCTATTTTCTCACCCCAAGAACAAAGAGAAATTTTTTCGGATCTGTCAGTAATCAAAGATCAATACTACCCTGAAAAAGTTCATAAAAGGGCGATGATTTCAGCAAGCGCTACACAAACAGTATCTCTACAGCAAGAGGATTTTGAAGAAGAGCTAGAAGAGCAAGAGGTCGAATTGACAGAATCTTGTGCCCAGCAAACAGATGTTAAAAAAGAACAAAAAGGCCCAATTTCTCATAAAACTTGGTACTCTTTTTATCATTTAAGAGATCTTTTGAAAGAGGCCGACTCTTGTCCCGCGTTCCCCTCCTCTTTCTTGACCCCACTTACAATTTTTTCTATGAGACAAATTTTAATGTCGCATGAGCTAGGCTCTTTAAGAGCTATAGCCCCATATATTGACCCTAGAGTTTCTGCAACAAACAATTTATTTTTAGACCCTCCGAACGCTTTTGATGTAACACAAATTCCTCCTTTAGAAGCTTTGCTTATTGAAGAGGGGGGCAAAATTCAAAAATTTATTCTTTTGTCAAAAGAAGATGCTGTTGAATGGCGACAAAAACTCACCTCTTCTGAAAGGGGGATGGCCCTTTTTGATCTCAATACTCAATTAATTGTGAAGGAGAGCCCAGATGGCTTTGACAAAGGGGCCCTTAATCAAAGAGATTTTCAGCTAATGCTCCTCCAAATTAGATTCCTTAGAGGAGATACCGAGTATGAACCTTTTGAACAAGATCTTTTATTTCCCTGGCTTGAGCGGCTCCCCCTTTTAGCAATTAAAGATTACCTAACAGAGCCGCATAGAAAAGCTGACTTTCTTTCCAGTACGTTAGAATATTTTGTTTACACAAAAGAGTCGGCAATGCTTGGTCCGAAGAGTTTCCTTAGAGCCTAAAATTATGAAATTCGTGTATCCTCTTTTCCATGTATGATGAGACAATAGCAGCTATTGCAACTCCTCCCGGTGAGGGCGCAATAAGCATAGTAAGAATTTCTGGAAAAAAATCTTTTGACATAGCTAGCGCTATTTTTTCTGGTCATGTCGAAACTTATGCCTCCCACACAGCGCACTTTGGAAAGATTTTTTCAAAAGATGGAGCTGTGATAGATGAGGTTTTGCTCCTTGTTATGCATGAAGGTAAATCGTATACAGGCGAAGCATCTGTTGAAATCAACTGTCATGGTGGCTCATTTATCACTCAAAAAGTTTTAGCAAGAGTCTTAGAGGCGGGCGCTAGAGCTGCAAGACCTGGTGAATTTAGTCTTAGAGCGTTTAAAAATAATCGTATTGATCTAGCGCAAGCCGAAGCTGTACAAGAGCTAATACATGCAAAAAACGAACTTGCCTTAAAAGCTGCCTCTGATCAGCTGCAAGGAAGACTCTCTATTTTAGTAAAAGAGATGCAACTCTCGATTACTGATATTACAGCTATTATTGAAGCATGGGTTGACTACCCTGAAGAGGGACTTGAATTTGCAACGAATGAAGAAATTCTAGACATGCTTCATGAAACCAAAAAAAAATTAGAAAATCTGTCTAAAACATTTCATGACGGCGCTACTTTAAATAGAGGTTCGACACTTTGTCTAATCGGAGCGCCAAATGTAGGAAAATCCTCTTTAATGAATGCTCTCTTAGATCAAGAAAGAGCAATTGTCACAGATATTCCAGGGACAACAAGAGACCTTTTGCACGAAGACCTTTTCATAGAAGGGATGCCTTTTCGACTCTTAGACACTGCAGGGATTAGAAAGACTCATGAAATTATTGAAAAAGAGGGAATTGAAAGGTCTAAAAAAGCTGCAAGAGGCGCAGATCTTGTCTTAATTCTTTTAGATATTTCAAGACCTCTTACCGAGGAGGAAAAACTCCTTCTAGAGACCTATCCAAATGCTTTAATTATTTGGAATAAAGTCGATCTTTCTTATGAAACTCCCCTTTTTCCTGGGATTAAAATTTCTGCAAAATCTCGAAAGGGTCTTTCTGAACTAAAAAAAGAGATTGTCAATCGAATTTGGAAAAATAGACTTCCCGATAAAGAGCTCATCATTTTAACAAAAGAAAGGCATTTTCTAGCCGTCAATGAAGCAATTAACTGCATAGATGCAGTGATTTTAGGATTTCATCAAAACATCTCTCCCGAATTTCTCGCATTCGACTTACGACTTGCCTTAAAAGCTTTAGCTGAGATCATCGGAACAAACGTAACAGAAGACATTTTAGGTGCTATATTTGCAAAGTTTTGCGTCGGAAAATAATTGAAGAGGTCTTAAACAATCTTTTCCCGAATCCTCAAGTTCCTTTAGATCATGAAGACCCCTATACCCTCCTGATTGCAACTCTGTTATCTGCACAATGCACAGATAAAAGAGTGAATGAAATCACCCCCCTTCTCTTTAAACTTGCAAAAACACCTGAAAAAATGATTGAGCTCTCACCAAATGAGATTTATGAAATCATAAAACCTTGCGGCCTTGGCAAAAAAAAAGCAGATGCCATCTGGCATCTTTCTAAAGATCTTCTAGAAAACTATGGAAGCAAAGTGCCCGCCTCTTTTGAAGCGCTCGAGTCACTCGCTGGTATCGGACATAAAACAGCCTCATGTATCATGGCTCACTGTTTTGGCATCCCCTCATTCCCTGTAGACACGCATATTCATAGACTTGCAAAAAGATTTGGCCTCTCTTCTGGAAAATCGGTCATCCAAACAGAAAAAGATCTAAAAGCTCTCTTCCCTAAAAAAAGTTGGAATAAGCTCCATTTGCAACTTATCCTCTACGGCAGAACGTATTGCCAAGCAAGCAAACATGAAATAAATAACTGCCCTATCTGCAAACTACTTGCCGATTAGGTCTTGTCAAAAAACCAAACAAAATTAAATAACTATATAACCTGAATAATGGGTTTATCTTTTTCTGAATCAATTTGATAAGGATAAATTTTATTTCTTAATAAAAAATAGCCGAGCTCTCTCTTCGATAAATCGCATCGCACTCGGGGGTTCGTACAGAGTAATGCCCCGCGCCCCTTGCGGTCTCGTTTGATGCGATTTTTCTTTGTGATAATCGGCTATAGTCTGCCCCGAACCTTTTTGTCGATGGCAGAATATTCTATCGGGTGCTACTTACGTGCAAGATAAAACCGGTTCTTTCGTGAAGCCTTTGGCTGCAAGAAAGAACCGTCATTGGGGAGGCATGTGGAGATATTTTTTTGAAAAAAAAATATCTCCACATGCCTCCCGCTTCCCTAATTTCAAAACCATGCGGGCAGCTTCTGAAAGCTTTCGAATTATGGCTTAAAACCCATTATTGAGGTATATATCTGCTAATTGGCTGAAAGATATTGTCGATATTCTATTAAATCTGCATAGACAATTGCCTTATACTTTATTGATTTATCTTGATAAACCATTCTGTTGAAATCGGAATCTTCTGTTTTAAAAAAATTTTCAGGCCATTTTATATGGCCACAGGCTGATTTCAAAAAGCAAACATGTCCGTTTGTTACGCGAGGATTGTACGGGTACTTTTCCAAGTAGCAACAATCTAAATTTTCCTCATTATACTCTTTAAAAACAGATCCTGGGGGTTGCCATAAATGAAACAAATGCTCAATTTTATAAGTCTCGAAAAGAGCTTTTACAATTTCTACTCTTCTAGGATGAGGCAAATCATCTGCATCTTGCAAAAGAATGATCTCTTTTGTTGTATGGGAAAAAGCTATATTTCGATTCTTACCAGCTGCACATTTTTCCTCTGTTTTGATAATTTTTAAGGCAAAGTTCCAAGAACGGTTTTCAATTTCTTCCATATCTGGCGCACAAAATTTTCCACACTCTGACAAACTAATAATGATCTCATCTGGACAAACTGTTTGAGAATTATAATGTTCAAGCAAGTTAAGGATATGAATGAAATGGGAGGGAGCGCAGGGTATAATGACTGAAGTAGATAATCTTTTTGGCTGAATTTCCTCCACTAATAAAACTCTCGCATTTACCCAAGTGAGCATAATCATCATGCCTAAAATCATCTTTTTCATTACTTCCTCCTTTTTTTATATTTATAGCGATTTAAATCACTATGGCACTCTTGAAAAATTGGAATAAACTTTGTTTATCAAATAAACAGTAGCGGGATGAAATTGTCAACCAGTCTAACACATGAAACAAACAACTTGTCCTATCTGTAAAAGGCCTGCTCGAGAAAGTCGCTTTAATCGGGCAGGCCCATAAACTAGTTGCAGAAAATGCAGCTCCTCTATAGTATATCCTTCCTCTTATGGAAGCTCTTTCAGTAACAAAAGTTCGTGATACCTATCTAGAAACAACAGAAGATCAAGATATCTCTATTGAAAAATTCAATGAGCTCTTTTTTGATCTAAAAGAAAATCATACGACACTAGGATTTCCTGTTGAATTAAGAATCAATCAATTACTCACTCTTTTAAAAGCTAGATACGAAAAAAATCTAAGAGCTAATAGACTTCATGAGAGAACTCTTCATCTTTTAATTCATCACACCATTCGGATTAAAAAGTTCTGTTTAGATGCTAAAATTCCTCTTCCAGAAAACTTTGAAACATTTTGCAGATTTCTTACATCGTCAAAACAGAGTTGTAAAACTTTCGAATGGCTTCCTGAACAAGTGATTCAAAAAAAAGCTCTAGAACTTTGTCTCTTAGACCCCTCAGAAATTTCTCATATTGCCGCAATTTTGGAAGAAATTCGAGAAGCGGTAGATATCTACTACCTTTCAATCCATGAGTTTGAAGAGTACGAACACTGCCACCTGATTGAAAGTTTTCAACATTTTATGTGTGATGAGTTAGCAGCTATTTATCAACATGTAAAAAAAAGAGCGGTTCCCGATTGTATCATTGATCCGCCAAGTGAAAGTTTTGCATTCGATTGTGAAATTGACGCCTCTTTTTCTACGATTTTTAGACAAATGCGACTAGTTACAAAGCTTTCAACAAACGAGGCAATATCGTATGGGCTACTCACTTTGTTCCAATTTGAAGAAAAGCACGGCGGGTTATTTTCAATAGGCGATTTTGAAAAACCACTTGCCGCGGCAGAAAGAATTCTTGAAGAAATCCCCGAAAAAAATCGTTTGGAACCAAGACGGCTCTATTTTGTTATAGACCTATTAAATAATTACGGCAATATTTTTTCAAAAGCCGATTTACCCCTTTCAGACACTTTTTTAAGACTCTCTGAAAGAACTTGGTCTAGATTATACTCGATAAAAGATCTCCCCTGCGCTGCCGAACAACTCATCGACTCACTTCTTGAATCAATTTTTGTAGCTCTTCCCCACCCTTTTGAAAAAAAAGTCGCAGCATCTATTAAAGATCCTAGATACCATGCCTATGAAACAGGCCGACGACCTTCCACAGTCGATGAAGCAATAAAATTGTACTTAGACGAAAAAAAAAGAGGCGTATGTTTTGATACTCCGTCTATTTATGACGTCATCCCACCCCCACCACCCTTTTCACGAAAAAAACTCGAAGATGTTGCATATCCTTATCTTGTCTCAATAAATAACGCTGTTCTATCCATTAAAAAAGATCTTTTATCGCACACCTTTTTTGAACAAAACCTCTTATTGAGAAAAATTCGAGTCATTTTTACAAATAGAATTACTCTAATCATTTGTAAATGGAAAAGAGCCCCTTTTACACTTTCTATCTCTGAAATTCAAGAGTATACGAAAACTGAACTTGCAAACACCTCTCCCAAATCAAAAGCAACAATCCTTGCCTTATCTATTTTAAAAGATGTCTTTCTAAGAGAGTAATGCATGCAAATTCTCTATCTACTTTTGGCACGCCCTTTTTCTATTCCGAATGAAAAAAACCCTCTTTATCTTTTCAAAAAAGCTTCAAGCATCACCTCTCTTGACTGTGGCACTTCTAAATCAAAGGGACTTAGAAAACCTCTACCTATTACATCGTAATTTATTAAATATGAGCTAATTAAAATAAATTCCACCCCTGCTTATACTCTCTATAGAAAAAGTGAGGAATAAAAAATGTGTAATTGCGGAAAAAAACATCACCAAGCAGAAAATTCATCTCAATCTGGATGTAAAGAGGGGGAAACTCTCTGTGGGAAAAAGTGCTGCAACCACCAAGAGGAGTTTTGCTGCGAAGAAAAATGTTGCAACAGGAAGACCCACGTTTGCATAAACGGCTACTGTAAAAAGTTATAAAAAAATTTATACACATTGATTAGAAAGTAAAAATTGACCCGAATTTATAAGAACTTTATACTCTTTCTATCATGGAATGGACATCATTACTTTTTGAAGAAATTTCTATCCTGCTGCAAGAAGCCGGACAGCCCTCTTTTAGAGCAAAGCAGCTTACAGAGTGGCTCTATCAAAAAGCTATTTTAGACCCTACAAAAATGACCAATTTTAGCGCCTCATTAAAAGATTTATTACAATCTTTGGGGACATTTTCTCTCTTGGAACCTGTAAAAGTACAAGAGTCTGACGACTTAGAAACATGGAAATTTCTTTGGAAACTCCAAGATGGCTCGTTACTTGAATCAGTTCTTATCTGTTCGGAGAAGAGAAGAACAGTCTGTGTCTCATCACAAGTAGGTTGCCCTGCTAGATGCGCTTTTTGTGCGTCAGGAAAGCTTGGATTAAAAAGAAATCTTACTACTGGAGAAATTGTAGAGCAAGTACTTCGAATTGAAAATTTTCTTCATGAGAAGGGCGAGAGTGTAAATCATATTGTTTATATGGGAATGGGTGAGCCTCTTGAAAATTTTGATGCTGTTGTAAAATCGCTTCGCATTTTGACTGACCCAAAACTGTTTGGTCTTTCTCAAAGACACATCACCCTTTCAACTGTAGGGGTGATTGAAGGGATCCGAAAGCTGAGCTTAGAATCGTTTAAAATCAACCTAGCACTCTCTCTTCATGCGCCTAATCAAAACATTCGTAAAAAAATTATTCCTTACGCACGTAAATATGACTTCAATGAATTAATGGACGCTGTCGATGAATACAGAGAAATAACAAAAAGAGACATCACGTACGAATACACACTCATCTCAGGAATCAACGATGGGGTAGAACATGCAGAAGAGCTTGGAAAGCTTTTACAATTTAAACACTGCACTGTTAATCTAATCCCCTATAATCCTGTTGCTGGGCTAAAATTAGAAAAGCCTGACAGAGGCAACATTTCAGCCTTTAGAGATGTTTTAGATGAGTATGAAATTGCACACACCTGTAGATACACTAAAGGTGACGACATCGCAGCAGCCTGCGGACAATTAGCTTTGCAAGAAACAGTATGTTAAAAATAACACCTCCCATGCATCTATCCCCCATCGCATTAGCCTCTAAGCCCCCTTATGAACCTTTTGACATCGTAGAGAAAAAAAGTGTTAAAGGCGTTTTGCGAGTTGCCAAAATGCTTACAAAGTGGGAGCGCCTAGCAATAACTTCAAAAACTTCGTGTGATCCCGCAATAAGAGTACATCTTGCATCTCTTGCAAACTTATGCACACTTATCTATCTCCCTATAAATCAGACTCAAGAGCTTTTCATAGAGGAGACAGCCTCACCTAAAGACGACTTTACTTTTGCTCTAAAAGCACTCTTTTCAGTAGATGAACCCGTCTTGCTTGTCGCAAGAGACAAAAAAAGAAGGGTGCAAGCGATTGCTTTGCATGATAAAAAAACAAATGAACTCCTCTACCTTTTAACTAATCCAAAAAATCTCATCTTTCGTGGGACCAAAAAAGCTCATAGAGGAGCTGGAAGCTCACTTATTAGCTACCTTGCGAATAAAACTCTCGAGCAAAGCTTGCCTCTAAAAGTAACACCTCTTCCCCATGCACGGGAATTTTACTTAAAACACGATTTTGAAGTGGTTCCTTCAATCTACTCCACCTTTTCATCTGAGCCAGGAGTTTTTTCAAGCGGTTGCATGCGCTTAACTGCTGAAAAGATCAAAAAAACCATCTTTGATACATCAAATAAAGCTATTTAAAATTAATTAATAATTACTTATTTTTGTTGAATGACTAAATCAATTTCATTTCAACGACCTTTTATTGTTAATCCTTGTTCAACCAAAATAATTTCTGCACCAGCCTCTTTTTCTTTTGTTTTGATTTTTAAAATTACCACACTCATTTTTTTCTTACTGAGATCGTATATCAACTTTTTTTCTAATTTCCTAACTGAAATACCGAGAAAGACGCAGGCCACTATTTATTATTGCTTACAAGCAAAACTGACTACTCGTTCAAATTATTTGGTTCGCACCCGAAATATAGCCAGAATTAGATCAATTTGGAGCGGTTCAGACAAGTCTAAATCGATAGAATTTCTAAGGGATGCTAAACTTCATTTCAATGCAAAATACGAAGTCCAAGGAGCTATCACTAGTGGCATCTGTTTGGGAAGTTCCTTAGTTGCTCTGCAAATTATCATTAAAGAAAATATCCAAAACGAAGCCGAATTAATTAAGTGTGTTACCCAATTTCAAAACGGGTTTCCTGATGAGGCTACTGCCTTACAGAATATATCGATGCACATAGATAATTTTAATGTCACAATTCCTTTAGATCGACTAAAAACAGTGTTTATCGAGAAAAAGAGGATTGTGGGAGAAAAAAAAGCATTGAATCTATTCGAATTATCGATGCAACACTACTTCTACGAGTGCATGCATCAAATAATGGGAAAATTTATTCACTTAGTTCAAACACCAACTCCGATTGACCAAGTTGAGGCTTTTTTATTTAAAAATATTTGCAATAAAAAAATGTGCAAGATCGATTCGATCAGATTCCCTCTGGTTATTATGCAATTATTCTAAAAGCTAATAGGACCAAAAATCATGCAATTGCCTATTTGAAATATACATTTGGCTCCTATCTAATTGATCCAAACATAGGACTAATCAAATGTTGTTTAACCAAGCCATCAACTGAATTTTGCAAATTGCTCAAAGAACAATACCCCGGGATTTATAGAGGACGTTACCTTCGAAAGAAACAAGACATTGATCTTCATCAATTTACAATAAGCTATCCTTATCACTAAAACATGCTTAGCTATCTTTTTGATTAGCCGGAATTATAGCCGCTTTAGAGATAAACCCAAATTTCATACAAAACTGCTAGATTTCGTTTGTAACTATACCAATATTTCTCTTCTCACCTACAACCAAATCGAGTTTGACTGTCAGTAGCCACTTTTGAAGCTGTTGCATGATTACATTTTTCTAAACCGACGGCTATTGCCTTGTCTCTTTCGCCCCAGAAGCTTACGTTTGAAATAATCTGCGATGCCTCTAGAAAAAAAGAGCCGTCAAAAAAATTTTCGGCATCTTTTTTCTGCAAAAAACGCTCTAATTATCTATCACTTAAATCTTCCATCCAGTCTCACACAAGGGCCAGAAATCGTGACTCAATAGTACAACTTTTTATTCATGTTGCTACTTTTTTTGGGCAGGCCCTTAAATGACTATAGAAGGGAATCGCCCATTTGACAAAGAGTCTCCATGCCACTTTCTGTATGTTTTTTCAAATCTTTGGCAAACGTTAGTTTTCCGGGCTCAAATAGAGCAATGCACATTGAAGCTCCAAATGAAAAATAGCCGAGTTCATCCCCTTTTTTATACTCTTTTCCTGCCTGATAGGTAAAATTAATCGTTCCAACACTTGTAGCGCCAACAGCAATAAAAGCGACGTCTCCAAGCTCTTTTGTCTTAAGATTTACAACAACTCTTTTATTTTCTGTCAAATAAGAGATGTTTTTGCGTAATGCAATCGGATTTACAGAAAAGAGGTACCCTCCAATTTTTTTTGCAGGGCCTGGGATGCAGTCGACTGGGGAATGAAACCTATGATAGTCCGGAGGTGCAAGTCTTGCTAATAAAAGAGAGCCTCCAACATATCTTGAAGCCGTTTTTTCATCCTCACCTAAAAGTTTTGGCAAAGAGAGTTTTTCCCCTTTTACAAAAATTTCTTGGTCAAGTGAAATGCTTTCAAACACAAAGTATCTTCCATCTGCAGGAGCTACTACTAAATCTTTTGAAATAGCTCTAGCATCTGGCTTTAATCTCCGTATGAAAAAATCATTAAAATTTGCAAAATCGCTCTTCTCTGATTCATTTAGATTTACATTAAATTTTTTGACAAACGGCTCTATTTGCCTTTTTGAAAAAGGCGTTTTTTGCCAAAGTCCAAATAGATATGAGGCTAAAGGCAACTTAGTAATGAAAGCACACAAACATTTTGAAAAAATTGTCTTTTTATAAACAAGCTGCAGCAAAGCTCCACCGTAGACAATTTCTTCGCGTACTTTTTCTGATTTTCGTTCTACAATATAAATGGTCATAAAAGAGTTTATACGATAAAATAAGAGGTTAGAAATTTAATTGACAGGGAAAATGCTACATTTACTAAAAAAAATTTTTGGAACGCAGCAAACACGGCTTGTGAAGCGGTATTTCCGCATTGTTAAAAAAATTAACGAAAAAGCAGAAGAGCTAAAAAATCTCTCTGATGAGGAACTTCGCGCTAAAACAGACGAATTCAAAAAAAGATTGCAAAACGGTGAAACAACCGACTCTATTCTTGTAGAAGCGTATGCAGTTGTAAAAAATGTGTGCAAAAGGCTTAGCGGCACAGAAATTCACGTCTCTGGCTACAACCAAAAATGGGACATGGTTCCCTATGACGTCCAACTTGTTGGCGCAATTGCGATGCACTATGGCGCTATTGCAGAAATGCAAACAGGTGAAGGGAAAACCCTCACCTCGGCTATGCCTCTCTACCTTAACGCCCTTACCGGAAACCCTGTCCACCTTGTCACAGTAAACGATTACCTTGCAAAACGTGATGCCGAATGGATCGGATCGATTTTCAAGTGGCTCGGACTTTCTGTTGCAGTGCTCACAAACCAAACACCGATAGAGAAAAGAAAAGAGCTCTACCTTGCAGACATTGTGTATGGAACAGCCTCAGAGTTTGGATTTGACTACCTCCGAGACAACTCGATGGCGACAACAAAAGAGCACCAGTGCCAACGGGGCTACTACTTTGCTATCATTGATGAAGTCGACTCAATTCTGATCGATGAGGCAAGAACTCCTCTTATTATCTCAGGCCCTGTTGCCGTATCAAGACAAATGTATGACTCTTTAAAAGAGCCTGTCTTTGACATGGTAAAACTACAACGTGACGAGTGCAATAAGCTTGCCTCTGAAGCTAGAAGAATCCTTGAAAACCTACAACTTCTTGAAGATCAGAATGAAATGCGAGCTAAATTGACAAAAGAGGAAGAGGCAGAGCTCGATGAGGCTTTAAAAAAACTGTGGCTTGTCTCGAAAGGAACTCCCATTAATAAGATCCTCAAAAAAATCCGAGAAAATCCAGACCTTAGAGCAAAACTCGACCTTCTAGAAACCTACTATTGGGGCGATCAAAATAAGGAAGAGAGGCTTGAGGCTTTATCGAAGTTATTCATCATCGTAGACGAAAGAAATAACGAGTATGAGCTCACTGATCTTGGCATCAAAAACTGGAAAGGCGATGAAAGCGCCTTTACAATGCTTGATCTAGGTCACGAATACCTTCTAATTGATCAAAATACAGCCCTTTCTTCGCAAGAAAAAATGGAGAAAAAAGTAGCCCTTCGCGAAGCTGACTCTCTAAGAAAAGAGACCTCTCACAACGTACGCCAGCTCTTTAGAGCACACCTTCTCATGGAAAAAGATGTTGACTACATCGTTCATGAAGGGAAAATTGTCATCATCGATGAAAATACGGGTAGACCTCAACCGGGGAGAAGATTTTCTGATGGACTTCATCAAGCAATTGAAGCTAAAGAAAATGTAGCTATTCAAAAAGAGACACAAACGTATGCAACGATCACGCTACAAAACTATTTCCGTCTCTATAGTCACCTTGCAGGAATGACTGGAACTGCGATGACAGAGGCACAAGAGTTCAAAGAGATCTATAAAATAGATGTTCTTGAAATCCCGACTCATAAAAAATGTCAAAGAACTGATCTCAATGATGAAATTTACATGACGGAGAGGGAAAAATACAACGCACTCGTTAAAGAAATTATAGAGATTCATAAAAAAGGAAGACCTATTCTTATCGGAACAGAGTCTGTAGAAATTTCTGAAAAACTCTCCCGTATTTTAAAAGCGCAAAAAATTCCCCACACTGTCCTTAATGCTAAACAAAATGATAAGGAAGCTGAAATCATTGCAGCAGCAGGTCAACCATCTGCTATCACAGTCTCTACAAATATGGCAGGACGTGGTACTGATATTAAACTTACCAAAGATGTTGCAGACCTCGGAGGACTTCATGTAATTGGGACGTCAAGACACCAATCAAGACGAATCGATAGACAGCTTAGGGGAAGATCGGGACGGCAAGGAGATCCGGGCTCTTCTAAATTTTATGTCTCTTTTGAAGACTCTCTCATGAGACTTTTTGCCTCAAATAAATTAACGACTCTTTTACAAAAATTTCGCCCTCCAGAAGGGGAGGCTATTTCAGCACCTATCCTCAATAAGTCAATCGAAACAGCACAAAAAAGAATTGAACAAAGAAACTATACAATACGAAAACACACCCTTGAATTTGACGATGTCATGAATAGACATAGATCTGAAGTCTACAATTTCCGTAACGAAATTCTCCACACGGAAGACCTTCTTCCAATCACAAACGACATCTTAGAAACATTTTGCACAAGCCTTGCAGAGCCCTATTTTCAAAATAAAGCCGAAGAGCATGGTTGGAATCCTGAAGGGTACCGAAAGGCGCTAATGGAGCATTTCCCCGTCTCTTTAGAAGAAGACCTTTTTAATAGTGACAAATTAACCGTTGAGGAAATTGAGACAATTGCTGCAAAAAAAATCATCGAAGCGTTTAGAGAAAAAATGAAGCGGGAAGCTGAAATGGTTGCGATCATGCAAATGCTTAGCGGCAAAGAGCCAAATCCAGTTGCTTTAATTCAAAACGTCGTGAGATCGCTTCTTATCCAATCTGTTGACAAAGAGTGGCAAGCCCATCTTCTTGCAATCGATCATCTCCGCACTGAAGTATCTATGCGAACAGTTGCACAAAAAGATCCCCTCCTCGAATTTAAACACGAAGCGTTTGCCCTTTTTGAAAAATTCTCCAAGAGAGTCAAGTCAAACATTAGCCACCTCCTTTTTGCCTTCGGTATCGCTATCCCCGACTCTCCTGAAATGAAAAAAGCGATCTCGCAAATGCGCATCATGGGCCTTCCCCCTGAATTAAAAATTTCGATTGACAACCTCAAGTTGATACCTTAATTATTTGTTAATTATTTATAATTAATATATAATTATCGACATCTAAAGAGGTTGTCGTATGCAATATCTAGAGTCCCATAGACCCACTCACAAAGACTGTACGTGGACAATAACAAAAGAAGGCGATTTTAAAATAAGTTCTTGCTCTTTTAAAGCAAGAATTTGTGAAAATCTTTTGTCAAATAAATATTCTATTCCAATTTGCATCACTCTTATTGTAGCTTGCGGCATAGGCCTTTCATTCATACCTCTTCTTCCTGTACCATTTATGTTCATGGTCCCCATCTGGATTTCTCCCGTCCTAATTACAAGCGTAGTCAAACTCTTTAAAAACATCTTCGGCCTACCAACGAGACTCCAAATCACAATCCCCTCCTTATTAGCTGATGTACTTCTAGACGATAACAACGCTCCTAAACGTGCCATTCCAAAATCTATTCTCCCCTACCATAAATGCTGCTCAACTGGTTTTGGATTTCGCTATAAACTACATACACAAGATGGAGAGAGAATAGTTTTCGAAAGACTCTTTAAACAATCTTGCAGCGACTCTCGATTTAAAAGCTCCGCCTCAGAAGATAGCCAAATTGGAACAAGGCACGAGCTCCACGATTTTGGCGAATACCTCCTATCCCATTTTACAAAACAGACAAGAGCGTATCAAACAATTGATCCAAGAAAAGCGGCTTTTGACAAAGTACTACACCGTATTGAACGCCTTGCAAATGGGGAACGAGCCGGCCTTTTAAATAGCCAAGGCGAAGAAACGCCTGTAACTGATGACTCTTATGTCGTTTTAGCTTAAACCAAAAAAGGATATACTTTATGGAATTTTCATCTCCAATTAGAGCAAGACCTCATGAGCTAAAGCCTTTATTAGAAAAAAAAGAGCTCGTTAAACCTTTAAACAGAAAAGTAATCTCCTGGCTGAATAATCACGAGACAATTATTACCGCTCTCTTGATCATTAGCTCAATTTGTCTATTAGCTTCTCTTACATATCTGTTTATCACTCCAGTCGCCCTCATACCCCAAATCCCTTTTATAGCAACTTACATGACAAGTGCTTTTGTATGCGCATCCTCTTTTTCTGCATTTCTTTTCATGGATAAGCCATATTCTAAAACCTCCCCAGAATCATTCAATGCTAAAATTGACTTTGAAGGCCTTCAAGTTGACTTTGCTTGAATTGCGGAGAGTTTTTTCCAGCCTTGATAGAGAAAGAGCCCTGAAAAAAGAAGGTAGAGTGGCCAATATTTGCTCTTCCATGCAAGCTCCACTTTTCCTCCATCGGAGAAGAAAAACAAGAGCCACGCAAGTGTAAATAATTGCCCTCCGATTGAAAGAAGAAGAATCGAGCCAAGTTTATTCCCCTCTTCCATATCAGATTTATCAGATGGTCTTTTTTCTACCCGTTTTTTCTCCTCTTTGGGAATTTCCTCCTCCTTTTCTTCCACTTCTTCAGGAGAAGAAATACCAAACCTGCTCGATGTCCGATCGGGAGAATAGGGAGGATCGTAAAGACCTGCCAAGCTATCTTCTGTTTGATAAGGCGATCTTGCCTTCGATGCACCTTTTGCAAAGGAGGAGCCACAATAGCTGCACTCTTCTGCATCAAACGGCACATTCCCCTCACAGTAGGGACACATCTTTACTTTCTCTTTTATACTCATAATTTCATATTTCGCAAAATAATTAAAAATTCGCAACAGTTTCTATGCAACGAAGTTTGCTCTCTTTGTATTTTTGCCACCTGCCAAAGGCCAGGGCAACCTATAGCCGATTATCGCAATAAGAAATCGCATCGAGCAAGACCTAAAGGGCGGTGGGACAGTACTCTGTACGGACCACCGAGTGAGATGCGATTTATTGCAGCGAGAACTCGGCCTTTTATTCTTGTTTACGATTCAATCTCTTATCTAAAAAACCTCTATTTTAAATACCTCTCATTTATAATTTCATATTACTGATTCAGGTTGATTTTTAGAAGCTCTTTGTGTATATGAAAGACATGGATTATGATTTAATTGTGATTGGAGGCGGCCCAGGTGGTTATGTTGCAGCAATTAAAGCCGCGCAAGCTGGTTTAAAAGTTGCCCTCATTGAAAAAGATAAAGTTGGAGGCACCTGCCTTTTACGTGGTTGTATTCCGACAAAAACTTTATTAGCAAGCGCGCACATTGTAGGAGTTTTGCAAAAAGCAAAAGAGTTTGGCGTTTCTGTCGAGAATTTCACAATCAATTACCAAAAAATGAAAGAGAGAAAAGACCTTGTTGTAAGCACATTATGCAATGGCGTTTTAGGATTAGTTAAAAGTAATGGGATCGATGTATTTGCAGGCGTTGGCTCTTTTATTTCCCCAAAAGAGATTAAAGTACGCGGCGAAAAATCTCAGATACTAACTGGCAAAAAAATCATCATCGCAACAGGCTCTACCTCATCAACCATTCCATCCGCACCTGTCGATTTTCATAAAATTCATGATTCGACCTCCATTTTAGAAATCACCAAATTACCAAAATCGCTTCTTATTTTGGGAGCAGGCTACATTGGGTGTGAATTTGCATCGCTTTTTGGAGAACTTGGGGTAAAAGTCTCGTTAGTCGAATTTCTACCAGGCATTGTCTGGACACAGGGAAAATCAATTTCTGAGTCACTTACAACTGCTTTTACAAAAAAAGGAATTCAGATCTATTGCAACCGAAAAATGGAAAGATGTGACCTTACAGAAAACGGAGTCACCCTTCATTTAAGCGATCAAAGCAAACTCGAAGCTGAAATGCTTTTAGTCTCTGTTGGAAGAAAGCCTTACACAGATGAATTAAATCTAGGCGCTGCAGGCATAGGGACAACTCCGAATGGATTTATTTCGGTAAATGAGAAAATGGAGACTGAAGTTAAAGGAATTTATGCGATCGGCGATGTCACAGGAAAATCGATGCTTGCCCATGCAGCCTCTCACCAAGGCATCATAGCAGCGCTCAATGCGAGCGGAAAATCTGAAAAAATGGCGTATGAATCGATTCCCGCTGTCATTTTTACTGATCCCGAAATTGCTACGATAGGCTATACAGTCGACTTAGCTAAAGAAAAAGGCTACGATGCTGTCAGTCACAAGTTCCCCTTTTCAGCTTTAGGTAAAGCTTTAGCTGCTGGAGAGCCCGAAGGGTATGCAGAGCTTGTTACAGAGAAAAAGACGGGCCGAATTTTAGGCGCTTTTCTAGTCGGCAGTCAATCAGGAAACCTGATCTCAGAAATAGCCCTTGCGATCGATCACGAAATCACAATCGACTCTTTAGCAAACACAATCCACCCACATCCCACACTCTCAGAAGCTCTTTCAGAAGCAGCTTTACTAGCTAGCGGATTTCCTATCCACCTACCTCCTGGCAAAAAACATGACAAATGATCTATTTGATGTAAAACCTGAAACCAAAAGAGTAAACCGCCTTCCTAAAAACCCTGATTCCGAGGCCAAAGGACGGTTTCCTAAGTGGTTACACCTGCCGATGTTAAAAGGGGAAACACTTTTTTCAACAGATGACATTCTTAAAAAATATCAACTAAATACCGTATGCGAGGAGGCTAAGTGTCCGAATCGACTCGAATGCTTCTCAAAAAAAACAGCTACATTTTTACTTCTTGGCAAAGAGTGCACAAGAGCTTGCGGATTTTGTGAAATTGCTTTTGCAAAAACGCCTAAACCGCCTGAAGAGGATGAACCGATAAGAGTTGCTCTTTCTGTGAAGCAACTTGGCCTCAAGCATGTTGTTTTTACAATGGTTGCAAGAGATGATTTAAGCGATGGGGGCGCTTTGCACCTAGCAAAAGTGATTGAAACAACAAGAATTGAAAACCCTTCTGTGACAATTGAAGTTCTTACCTCCGACTTTACTGGCAACTTAAACTCTCTAGATATTGTTTTAGAGAAAAAACCAGAAATTTTTAACTACAATATTGAAACAGTGAGACGCCTCACTCCATCTGTTCGTCATAAAGCAACTTATGAAAGAACTCTTACCATTTTATCACACGCTAAAGAAACAAAAAAGGCCCGCTTCACAAAATCGGGATTAATGGTAGGACTTGGCGAGACAAACGAAGAAATTTTTGAAACGATCCAAAATTTGCAAAAAGTCGGTGTTGACATCATCACAATAGGCCAATACCTCCAACCATCAAGAAATAAACTCGCAGTAAAAGAATTTGTCACCCCGGAAACTTTTACACTTTATGAAAAATTTGCTTACTCTATTGGTATCAAACACATCTATGCTGGTCCATTTGTCAGATCGAGCCATAACGCTGAAAGCATATTAAAAATCCTTACCGAAAAAACTCCATCAAATGATACAATCCTTGAATATGGAAATTCCCCTTCTTGATGAAATTGATCTAGAAATTCTCATGCATAGAAATGCACACTTTGGTGGCAATTTCACGATCATGATCGAATATTATGAAAATGAAGGTGTTGGTTCAATGCCAGACTTCGATATCGACAGAATTGCAGAATTACAAGAAATCCAAGAGGAACTTGGGGAAGATTTAGCAGCAAAGCTTTTGCCTATGCCTGCATTTGAAGAAGTTGCAAGATCTAGAGAGCTTTATCAAAAGCTAGAAGAGGTCTATGACAACCCAAAAGCTATTATCCCTATTTTGCTAAGTGATCTCATTCTAACAGAGGATGAAGAGCCGGTAACAGAGATCAAAGCGATTATTGATGAAGGAGAAAAAATGGTTGATCCCCTTCTTCACATCATCGATTCAACAGACTTTTTTAACCCCCTTTTTCCAGGATATGGGAGAACTCCTGCATTTGCAGCCGTATGCCTAGACAAAATTGGAAATCCAAAAGCAATTCCTCACCTTTTTGGGGCGCTTGGAGGAGAGAACTTAGATCTTGAAGAAATTTTTATCTCTTCGCTTGTCTCATTTGGAAAACCTGCAAAAACTTTTCTCCTCAAAAGACTTCTTAGTAAACCTTTCAGTAAAGACAATCTGAATGCTGCAATGGCTCTTGCATTTTTCCCCCTTGATGAGGAAATTGCAAAAACTGCACTCGAACTATTAAAAGATGAATCCCACCTTTTAAATGAAAGTTTTGCTCCTTACCTAATCTGTCTTACAGAGGGTCTGCAAAGCGAAGCAGATAGAGACTTATTTAAAGAGATCACAAAAAAAACCTCTTTTCCAAAAGAGCTTAAACTCGATGGCGATACAATTATTCATTCGTGGCAATCAGCTTAGAGATAAATAGACCAAACCACATACTAATCTCTATTGCGCCCACAAAGCCAAGCAAGACATCTATTTGCACAACAAAAACGCTCTTTTCAAGAGATTTTGTTCCAAGACCTTGTCAAAAAGGATCCCTCACAGACCTCTTTTATGCACTTCACATCATTCGTCTACGAATCGGAAAATTTCCAGATAAGAGATTCTTTTACCAAAGAAAAATTGAAGTTGTAGCATCCTCTGCAAGAAAAATTCTCTCATCAAAAGAGGTTACTTCCCCTGATTTTAGATTAGCTATAAAAAAAATTTGCCTTTTTTTAAATCGACCTCTCTCTTCTCTTTTAGACGAGCTAAATATTTCAGAGCTTGCCCCCATAGAAATTATTGAACACCTTCTCTACAAAAAGCTTTATGACATGGATTTTTGTAAGTGGCGCCCTCAAGAGCCTATCTATTCATTGATAGAGAGCCTACGCTCTAATGGCCCAATCATTTGCAGCACAACTCTTACAAATTCGAGACTCACGCGCTCTTCCACTCTTCATAAAATCGTTATTGTAGGCGCTGAACTAGTGAGTAAATCTGAAAATCATGTATTTTACCTAGATCCATTAGATGGGGGTCATACCCTATATGAGACCTCCTATGAAAAACTTTGCGCACACAGCGTAAGTATCCCGAGAGCTAGAGGCTGCATAGAAAAAGCATTAGATGGAGAATCTACTTCCTGGGGCTGGCAAAATCCTATCTAGGTTAAAAATAGCCTCCTAAGCCTCTCATAAACTACTTCACCCTCAAAACCCAGAGCACCCAAGTCAGGGTACTCGCTCATCAAAAAGGCAAGAGCCTCAACTACCCCACGCCTTAGAGAAGAGACGTATACATCTAAATGTAAATCTGCTAAAAACGAGATTCTCGATAAAGAGACGTCTCTTTCTGTCTCATCTACCTCGCAAACTGCGTCGATAGCTCCTAAAATTGCCTGAGCAATCTTTTCTTCCCATCCAGGTGAATTAAACAGCTCATTTAGAAATTCTGTGTAACCACTCCTTCCCAAAGCCTCACGATCCCACTCTAGGCCATTATCTATAAGAAACACCTCTCCCTCTTCTCCCACCATAAGATTTCCAAGATTCGGACCATAATACTCTTCTGCCGGCTTTTCATTGCCTGATTCAGACATTAACCTCTTATGATCCTCTTTAAAAAGTAGCGAGTATGAACCTTTAGATCTAAGAAAAATTGCTATTTGTATCCTATCCTCATGGTGCAAAACCAAATCAAGAAGACCTACAACGCCGAGTTTTTTAAAAAAAACCTCTTTTTGTCTAGGATCCATCTCTTGGTACCTTGTAGAAATAAAAGCAAAAAAGTCTTCCCCAGAAACCTTTTCAGAAATCATCAAAAAGCGGCAGTCAAGAGTTTTTCCGATATCTTCCACATCAAACCGAGACGACCTACTTAGGACTAAACACTCTTCATAAATTCTAGAAACTCTATCTACAAAAGGGGCAGCATCCTCAGATAGTAAGCCAATTTTTTTCCCCTTTAGATCAATCTCTCGAAAAGCGGGCACTTTAAAAAAATCTCCTAGACGCCTTGCAAACAGCTGATAAATTCTTGTTGATTCTACTTCATATAAATCAACCCATTTGACAACAAAACTCCTAAACACCTCTTGAGAAAAAGGATCTGTAACAATTAACACTCCCCTATCTCCTGCATCGGAATGACAAACCATCCCGAGAGATAAATAGGAACAATCCTCAACAAACTCTTTCAAAAGCATTGCCATCTCTCTTCTTGAAGAGACAATAACAATTTTTTCTAAATAAATGGGGGGTAGCTGTTCAAGTGGTTTTGGTATAGACTCCATTTGACTCTGGACAAAGCATGTGATCTCTTTTTCATCTATGCCAACAAGATGTTCTAAAAGAGTTCTTAAAAATCTATCTAAGAGAGAGACCATCTCACTTGGAGCCTTTTTTTCAGAAAGAATAGAATAGATCTTTTGGCGCCTTAAAACTGTCTCAGCCTGGTGTAAAACCTCTTCCGCATTAAAAAAAGCTCCGCACCCTCCCACCCTTTTTGATAAACATGTCGCAGACATTTCAGATCCTTTATTATAAAAGGATTAATATAATAAAAATAATTATAATTAATAGCAAGTTTTTTGCTGTTTCTTTACAAAAATTTGCTTTTTTCTTTAAGATTTTATAAAATTAGGAGAAAATTGTAATCTGACAAAAGGTTATTTATGTCTGCTTCTCTTCGCCCTACAACCCCCATCGCTCGACCAGAGCCAATAGATCTAATTAAAATTTGGCTTGAAAGTGTTGAATCAGTTACAAAAAATGGGGCAAAAGAAAATCTAGCCAGATTTCACCAGCTAATTAGATCTTTCCCAACAGAAAGCGCTACTGATGAGAGCAAAATTATTTTAGATAAACTAGTTGAAATGATCGACTTCTCTAAAACTTATAGTCCTACATTGAAAAAAGCAACTAAAACTGCGCTCGAAAAATTCAATTTTCACAAATGAGTCAGCCGAGGATACGAGGGCAAAGACCTGATATATTTATTTAGCTCATATTGCTCTTTTTGTCTTAACTTATCGTCATTAAATGGTGTCTCTCTATTATAAATATAGAGAACTTTAGGAATAAATACAGCATGCTCTCTTGCCATTTCGCACATGGGAAATAAAATAGCCAAATCCCATGCTGATGAAAAAAATTTACCCTCGTAAAGAAGATCCTCTTTTTTTATCTTTTTGAATAACCCTGCATAAAAAGTACGAAGATGGGAGAAAAACCAATCGGTATCTTTAGAAAATAGACCAACTTTTCGCAAATTGCCATTTTTTAAGTATCTTTTAAAAATAGGTTCTCTACAAATTCCTATTTCATAATCGGGATAAGTTACATACTGACCATAGGTAAGCCATACGTTAGGATCATTATAATAACAGTTTAGCTCTCTTAACACATTTGTATGTGAAAGCCAGTCATCTCCATCTAAAAGCAAAACAATTTCATCATCCCTAAGAGAGTGAATCACATCAAAAAGATTATGAAGCGCCTTTTTATTTGTTTTATTTCGAATGATTTGAATTTTTACGCTTCTCCCCTCTGCGATTTGGGAGGCTTTTTCATACGTTTTATCAGTTGAGCAATCGTCTATATAGATCACTCGATAATTTTTGTACTCTTGAAAAAAAACAGATTCTAAATTTCTTTGCACATAGAGTTCATTATTATAGGAGGGTATCACAACAACAAACGGTTTTTCTTCTTTGATAAGGCTTTTATCGATCGGGGTGTAAGAAGAGTGTCTTTTACCCTGTTTTGCAAGTGTTCGTCTACACATTTTTCCAATTGGAAGAACCAAACTAGCAATGATACAAATTCCTATCAAAACTTTTTTCATGCTAATTTTAACCATAACCAAGCTACCATCGCAAATAAAAGAAGAACTAAAGCTGCGAAAACTGCGATTGAAAGGTGAAGCCTTTTCATCAAAAGATGAACTCTTTGCGTGAGGTATTTTTCATGATGATTCATCTCCTCTGCATACCAAGAGCCATCCATGTCTTCTTTTGCATAAATACCATAAGATCTTTCTATCTCATTAAAATAGCCAGCAGGAAAAATAATTCCCTCAAAATCAGGCTTTTTTATCGCCTCTAATACTGCATCATGAAACGCTTTAAAGACACGAAGCGTGACTCTTTTCTTTACAGAATCGACATCAGCTCCTGGATATAGCAATTTTATATTGTCCCAGTTAGCCTCTGCTTTTTTTAACGCATCCCATAAAATCTGATTCCCCTGACAAGCCCCTATCACGCTATTGCGAACAATTGCCGACCTATGAATCACAGGATTACCAGGAGTTAAAAGCCCTCCATAAAATGGGTAGGTTCTATGAAAATCTCTAAAAGAGACTCTGCACTCCATATCGTGATCAACATAGACGCCACCAAACTCGTAGAGGACCAAGAGCCGGACGATATCAGATTTTTCTCCATAGTTATCGCTATCCTCATAAAGAGCTTTAAATTCCCGAAGAAGAATCTCATCAACTCTTTTAATTTCAATTTGCTTCAAAGAAAACTCTCTCTCTCGATCACTCCATACAATTATCTTCCAGCCAGGGTGTTTTTCGTAAAAACTTTTAAGATATCTCTTTGACCTCTCAGGGTACTCTTTCGGCCCAAGCCAAATAAAGTGAATAATTTCAGGAATCAAAAGAGTATTTCCAGGTAATTTTTTTTTCCGGTCGTCAAATAGATCTGCAAACTCTTTTAAATTTTTAAAATCTTCGTTTGTGTTGATATACTTCCAACACCTTTTTCCCTTACCCATCAATTTTATGAAGTTCACATTTTGCATACAATCAGTATACCTCTCTTTTCGAAAAAAAAAACCGATTTTTTAAATGGTTTCATACTCTTTTAACTTAAAACCTGATTTGCTTCTTATTCGTCCTAAGCATCGAGCGAAACAATTAAGATGCGAGCTAAAGGCCAAATTTAAGGTTTTTCACCTTAACGAAGAGAGCAGTAAACTAGATTAGTTGTTTCAGCCGATGCTAAGGGCATAAGGACTTTGCTTTGAGAAGATTTCCCTAATTTAAATCGGGCTCGCTATTTATTTCACCCAGCAGAGAGCCAACTAATCGATGAAATATCTATCCAATCGGGTTTTAACTTCTAAGACCTCGTTTTCTAAAATTCCAATGTTTGAATTACTCTTAGCATAAAATCTCTTGAAGTGTATTAATTATCTATTTATATCAAAATATATGAACCAAAAGAGAATAAAATCGTCCGAAGTTGCAACGATTATCCTAGCTGGAGGAGAAGGAACTAGACTAAAACCACTTACAGAAATTCGATGCAAACCAGCTGTCACTTTTGGGGGTAGATATCGAATTATCGATGTGGCTATTTCTAATGCAATTAATGCAGGATTTAATGATATTTACGTTCTTTCACAATTTTTAGCAGCTTCTCTCACTGGTTATCTTTTAGACACCTACACAACTGATGCACTATTTGGCGCTCATTTAGAAGTTTTAACGCCTGAACAGTCTAGTGATCACAAAAAAATGTGGTACGAGGGGACAGCAGATGCAGTTCGAAAAAACCTTAGCAAGCTTTTAGACCACCCGGCAAACTATTTTATTATTCTATCTGGTGACCAGCTCTACTCCATGGACTTATCCCACATGGTCGAAATGGCTAAAAAAAATGATGCCGACTTAATGATTGCAACAATTCCTGTTCATGAATCTGAGGCGAAACGAATGGGGGTTATGAAAGTTGGCAACAATCTTGAAATCACCGATTTTTTTGAAAAACCAAAAGAGGTCGAAACTCTTTTGAAATTTGCTCTTTCCCCCGAAATTTCACTTCGAGAAGGTGGTCTAAACAACCTTACTTTTTTAGGCTCCATGGGAATATATGTATTTAAAAGAGAAGCTCTTATAAGACTCCTCCAAGAAGATTGTCGAGCTGATTTCGGAAAGCATCTAATCCCCCTCCAAGTGAAAAAAGGAAAATCGTTTGCCTATGTCTTTGATGGCTACTGGGAAGACATAGGAACTATAGCTTCCTACTACCAGGCAAACATCTGCCTTACAGAAAATTCCCACGCTTGCCTTGACCTTTACAATGAAATCAAACCTATTTATACCCAATCTATTTCTCTTCCTGCAGCGAGACTAACAAATACGACTGTTCTAGATTCAATTATTTGCGAGGGGTCGGTCATTTCAGCTGCCTCTATCTCCCAAAGCATGATTGGATTGAAAACATTTATAGATGAAGACACAATTGTTCAAAATTCTATTCTCATGGGCTCCCCACCAAGATCGACCAAACCAAATATTCATATTGGTAAAAATTGCAACCTAAATAAGGTAATTGTTGACGAAGGTGCTTACCTAGAAGACAATATTACTCTAACAAATAAGAAAAACATGCAATTCTTTGACTCAAAAGAGATTGCAATCTCTGATGGAATTATTATTGTAAAAGCAGGCGCAAGAATTCCAAAAGGTTTCACTTTATAAATAGACTTTTTTTTTAACTTGTAAAAAAAAATCAAATCAATTGAATAAGTCTTAAAAAGGAGATCCCATTTCATGACGCCCTCAATTAATCCAGGCTCAAGCCCTACAGAAATAGCAAGATTTATTAACAGCCAAGATGATCAAACCCCTGTATCAAAAGGGCATATGCCAGAAGTTACGAAGGCTGTTTCAGCTTTTTTTGCATCTCACTCTGCAGCTATTATTACACATGTTAACACAACTATGCTAACTTCAGTTCGTGTTGAGTACTTGGAAGGAGGCGAAAGACAAGAGGCTACTTTAGAGCTAGAAAGACCCTCTACTCCAAGAACTCCCTCTCCCTCTCCTGCTTCTGGCTGGAGTTCAACAAGTCCAAGTTCAGCCTCCTCTGATTCTCCTCTAGAAACAGCAGTTATTCCTTTAGAGTTTACAAAAGATCTTGAATCGAAAATTTCTAAAATGGACTTAGCAAAAGGTCTTCAAAACTCTTTATTAATAGGAGTCGTTAGACACTTATCAACCCGATTTACACCAGGCACTTTTTCAGATTGTAAGTTACTTAATTTTGAGATTAAAGGAGATTGGATTACTATGGATTACAAAAAACCTCTTGAACGGGGAACATACTCTTTTAATAAAAGTGTAATAAGTTTCTAATCTACTGGATAACAACCTGATGGTTTAAAAAATTGTCTGCTGTTTTTTCCCAGGTATAGTGTGAGGCAGCTTCGATGCAAGCATCTTTTTTTAAAGATAGGCAAGCAAGAGCCGCTTTTTGCAAATCCTCTGACATAGATCCTGTAACACCCTCTTCTAAAATATCTTGCGGACCCATAACGGGATAGGCTGCTACAGGAAGGCCTGAGGCCATTGCTTCCAAAATTCCAAGTCCAAATGTGTCAAATTTTGAAGGCCACACAAAGACATCGGATTCACTTAAACACTCTCTAACTTTTACATAGGGAAGAAAAATAGCGCTTTTCCCATACTTTCTCATAAGATACGATTTGTAGGGCCCATCTCCTATCACAAATTTTGTCCCCGGAAGATCTAATTTTAAAAAGGCTTCAATATTTTTCTCTTTAGAAATTCTAGACATCGTAACAAAATAAGGCCTTGGGTGGCCTTTTAAAAAGGTAGTCCCCTTTTCATAGAAAAATTCTTTTCTACTTACGCCTGGCGGAAAGACGGCTATTGTTTTTTTAATTCCCTTATCTTCTAAAAGTTTTTTAAGCCTAGGGGTTAACGTATGAATCATCGATGCAGATTTATGAAACCATCTCAAATAGGGCCACACCCACCCAATCGGCGCATGATATTCTTTTATAACTTTATCAAAATTTGTGTGATAGGCGGTCGTAAACGGAATTCCTTCTTCCATGCAAAATTTTCTAGCAGCGACACCAACGCTAAATTCTGCTTGAATATGAATAGCTTGAGGTTTCGTCTTCAAAAAAAACTTTCCAAATTCTTTTTTCGATCCTATCCCATTAGTCACAAATTTGATACCTTCAAGTACATCTGGTTGACTTTTCGTAATATTATCGCCATCAAAGAAATAGACTTCATGCCCATTTTTTTTCAAAATAGGAGCAATGGAGTGAAAGTATTTATGAACTCCCCCCGTCCAATTATTTCTAATCCCGTAGGTAACAATCAAAATTTTCATAACTTTCCTCTCTTTAACATTTCTTGGGAATTTGGTACATTAGAGTTATGAAAATTTGGGCAATTGCAGATTTACACCTCTCTTTTGGTGTACCGAATAAAAAAATGGATGTCTTTGGCCCTAGATGGGAAAACCACGCCAAAAAAATTGAAGAACATTGGAGAGATCTCATTTCTGAAGAAGATCTTGTATTAATTGCTGGAGACATTTCCTGGGCTCTTCATCTAGAAGATGCGCTCGTTGATCTTAAGTGGATTGCAAATCTTCCGGGAACAAAAGTGATGAGCAAAGGTAATCACGATCTTTGGTGGAAATCGATGAGTAAAGTCAAACCTATTTTACCCCCAAGAATCCATCTTATTTACAACAATGCATTTACCTACCAAGGCGTAAGTATTGGAGGGACAAGACTTTGGGACCATCTCGATAACGATTTTTCAAGCTACATTGAATTCCAAAAAATCCCAGATGGTGTCCATGTCCACGAAAAAACACATACAAAAGAAGATAACCTCCATGACGAAAAAATTTATAAAAGTGAGATAGAAAGACTCAAGTTAAGCTTAAATTGTCTAGATCCGACGGCGCATACACGAATTGCTATGATTCATTACCCGCCAACTGGGTCGATACAAAAAAAAACCGCTGTGACGACACTACTTGAAACATACAAAATTCAGACCTGTGTCTATGGGCACCTTCACAACTTAAAAGAAAATGCCCCAGTCAATTTTAACTACAACGGAATTTCATACATTTGCACATCATGCGATTTTCTTAAGTTCAAACCAGTTGAACTCACATTTTAAGAGTAAAGTGCATAAATATCTTTGAATTGGGATTAAAATAATAATTTAAGTAATACCAGAACAAAACCGATACTCCAGAAGCAAGAGCTGAAAAAACAACAACCTCACAATTTGTCAATTTCTTAGAAATTTGGGGAGTGTTATGAAATTCTACAAGCTGCTGCACCTCATCATCAAAATCAAATGGCAGTGGTGTAGGAGTTCTTGAAATTGTAACCGAACTCAAAGCTCGATCGCGTTCACCCTCTTCACTTGATGAATATGAATTAACTCCAGCTCTTGAGGAAATTCCCTCCATAATATCTCCTTAAATTTTTTTCTTAAAATTATGAATAAAATAATTAATAAAATCAAACTAATTAAGAGAAATTGATAATAAGAGTCACAAAGAGGCTTTGTTTCGGCTCTGTTTCCTAATTCAAAAAGGTCTGCAAGTAGCGTGATTTTGGAATAAAATCACGCCTCCTCTTCATAATTAGATGATTTATTTTGAATATCTTAATTTATTCATTTTGTTTAATATTAAAGA
>Ga0194129_10001151_pt1 | contig 45086 bp, 42 predicted proteins | sample TA2KigCa35mmetaG_FD_150862 | JGI IMG/M metagenome (GOLD analysis project Ga0194129, IMG submission 150862) | Freshwater microbial communities from Lake Tanganyika, Tanzania - TA2015038 Kigoma Deep Cast 35m | ecosystem: Environmental > Aquatic > Freshwater > Lake | place: Tanzania: Lake...
AGTAACGACAGGAACATTAAAAGGTATTTTCATGTTTATTTTTGAAGATCGAAAAAATCTTCTGCTTTTTCTGATAAAGTATTTCAGCTTGACGGATTTCTAAAAACTATCTTACTGATAAGATGTTATAAAAATTTTTATGGTAAGTGAGTAAATTTCAATCTTACTTGTATAAAACAGCACAATCAATCATTGATAATCTTAATCAATGTTTCTGCAACGTTTTTTACAGTTGATATATAGCTTTGACCTAGAATTGGATGGTTTTGGTAGTGGACATATTCATCTTTTACTTCGTGCTTTGTTCGTAAAAATTCTCGAATATAAAAAGCTGGATTTGACTTGAATTCTTCGAACGCATACATTACGTGCCAGTACCGCCTGTGATGGAACAGTTTTATCTTGATATTTCGTCATATTATTACCTGAAGCAAAAAGTCTTTAATTTTTTGAGGATCGCAAGGATCTACTAGTTTTTCTGATAAAGTAATCTCGTTAAAATTGAGTTTACAAAAATTTTCATAAAATTCGTTTGTTATCGATATTAAGTTACTAACCTGTGGTTTGTAATATTTTTTAGAATAATCTGGTATACACAAATCGATGAAGTTTCTATTTAAATGAATTAAGTCAGTATAAGCCGACGTTCCAAACCCCACAGAAAAATCACTAATTAACGGCAGGAATATCGACTCTGTTGGATACCAAAGATCATCGTAAAAAATATTGCTAAATTCGTCAGGAACTAATTGGTTTTTTTTACGTTGCTTAATGTAGATTTTGTATCCCAAATTTAGTAACTTTTCGTGTATCTTCTTAAAAAGATCTTTGCTTCCCTCTTCGGGATAAAACATCGTCACCGTCTTGGTTTCTAAATTCAAAGACTGCGATTTACTTTTTTCAACGTGATAATTCCAATCCCAAAAAGCAACAGGCTTCGGCGACACGATAGCTCGTAAACCTAAATCTTCTATAGCGTTTTTAAAATATTGTTCGGTAACAATATATGTTGCAGCTTTATTGTCTTTGTGCAAACCAATCCAATCAAATCCATGTTGAAAAGAATAATAATTTTCGTAATCAATAACCTTACAAGTGTTTTCTACGCAAAAAACGTTTCTTACTTTGATTTTTTTATTTTTAAAATCGCTAACGCTAGTTGAGCTTACTTCGTTATCCTTACAAATTTTCGTTAACTTTTCGTGGTGCCTTTTAATGGAGTTGTATTTGTGAAAATTAACGGAGTCATTATAAATTAACAAAACGTCTTTTGAAAGCAACAATTTTACCGTTTTAATAAAAGGAATTGCGTAACGCAAAGACGTCATACACTCAATATAAAAAATGTTGTCTATTGACTCCATAGCTATTTAGTCGTTATAAGCGTCATTATATACAGCTGCGGTGATTCTGGCCAAAGAAACTTTGTAGCAATTTTTTTGCAATCGTATTCGACTAATTCTGGGACTTCCCTTCTAACTACATCATTTAAAGTGTCAGTGTCTTTGTACCCGAATGTTGAATTGTTTTTTACCGTGTTCCAAAAAACCTGGACTTCAGAGTGATTTGTTAGTTCTTCGTTCCAAAAACAAGAATACAAAAAATTATTTTGGTTATAAGCAAATTCGTGTTCGCCGTTTCTAACCCAACCAACCTTATAATCTTTGAATCTCCAGTGGTCGCCGAGCCCCCAATCAATTAGAGCTTGTCCACCTGTCGTTAAGTTGTCTTTACACCTTTGAATAAAATCTTTTGGATTCTTACAAAAATAAGCGCAACGAGTGCATACGATAAAATCGTAATTTTGTTCCAGTTTCCATGCGTCATTTATATTCCAGTTACCTAAAGACAAATCATAAAAATGCCGCGTTGAAACATTAAAGTTTCTTGTAAAGTTATTTTCTTGCGAAAATCCCAAAAAAGCTAATGAATTCAAAGAAACTGGTAAGGAATCGTTCAATAACTTACGATATTCTGCAAAAACAAATTCGTCGGATTTTCCCATATTAAATTAATTCTTCTATAAACTTAAACTCAACGTTAGTTTGTGTCTTTAGCCAATTTGTTAATTCGTTTGTAAGATCGGCGCTCAAATAGTTTTTATCCCATTCGCACGCGTGATAAACTATCTCATTAACGGGATAAACGCTTAGCGGTTCGAATGGCGGTGCACAATTAAAATAAACTACTTTTTCGAAAGTATTCTCGGCGCCACAATATGTTTGCTTGGCATAATCCTTGGGAGATAGCGCTAGCACTTTAATTCCTACTTCTTTTGCGGCTTCGATAGCTTGGGAGGACATTCTCCAGGCAGGTGGCCTAAAAACAGGTTTAAAAATTTCATTTAAACCAGCGCGTTTAACAATCTCAAACATAGCTAAAAATTTTTCTATAGCTTGTTCTTTTGTTAGATATTGAAATTCATCATTATCAGATTTTCCAGGTATACCGTGAAAAAGTCCATGATAGCATATTTCAAAATTTTTTTCAGGTAACTCTTGTAAAATTTTACAAAAATCTGGAAATAAATCAATGCATAATGGTGACCTCGTAGCAATTCCTGGTCGCGTTGTTCTCCAGTAAGCTAACGGAATAAATAAAGAAAATTTGATGTCAGGAAATTCCTTTATTAGCTCATAACATCTATCTAAAACTTTTGTTGAAGAAAGAGGATGAGGTGAAACATCGTCTATGCTTATATTGATATTCATATCAAACTCTCAAGTAGACCAACGTACTCTTTCGCCATCATCTTAGAATTTCTAGAATAGTTCATAGACTCATATATCAATTTTATTTTTTCGATAGAATTTTCTAGTTTATGAATCAAATCTTTGGAACTGTTATACTCAATTCCAAAATTTTTACAATACTCATTTATGCTACCTCCTTGACAGTGATAGAGTACTGGTAGGTGACACGCTAGAGCCTCAAGCACGTGATTTGCGCCGGCTTCTAATTTTGAAGCAGTTATGTATATGTGATGCTTTGGTAATTCAGAAACCAGGCCATTCACATCTTGTGGTGGCAGTTGATTTCTAAATGATATATTCGTGGGCTTTCTACCTATATAGGTGAATTCTAATTTATTAGAAGACCTACAATAATCATCTAATTCTTTGTATATTTCAAAACCTTTATTATGATTATCTGACCAGTGGTGACTAACAATTTTTATTTTATGATCGTATATTTTGTTAGGAATTTTTTTAATATTAAAATTATGAAGCGGAGCATTACTGATTACGTATGTATTTTCATTTTTTGAATTAAGATAATTTTTGGCCCAATTGCTTGGGAATATTAAAACATCAGAAAGTTGCGAAGTTTTTTTTACTATTTCAAATAGTTCAGGTTTTCCATGGGTACCTAAATCACCAACCCTTTGAATAATTTTTGAATTATGTTTATTTTTGTGCTCTAATAAGTCAATATATGAAACCAAATGAGATGGTCGCGGATCTATGCAAAACAATATATCAAAATCAATACATGAACTTTTTATTTCTTCTTCAAAGAATAGTTGAAAGTTTCTAGACTTACATTCTTCAATTATTGAAGATAAGACCTTAGAACCTCCTCCCCACGGACCATCAACAGGTCTTCTGTTAAAATAGATTTTCATTGAATTGCTTGCTTTTTTCTTTTATATCTTTAACTACGTTTGGATATACCATTTCTGGTTTTACAGACATAGAGGTTTCTATACAACCTTTTCTATAAACCTTGTTATCATATTTTTCTAACATTTCGTATAGCACAACTTTACATTCAATTATGCTATTTACTAATTCTCCATTTTTACCAGGAGTTATAAGTGTTGAATAACCAAGGTGTGGCATGCCTAAAATTGGTAAACCTACCTGCATTGCTTCTATGACTGCACGAGGACCCCAGTCTAGTTCAGAAACGCACACAAATATTTTACTTTTAGATAATAACTCTATTTTTTTTGAATCTTCTACGTTGATGTAAACGTCTATATTTTCAAGACCACTATTTTTTATTGCATTATGTACGTGATGTGCTGAATTAATATAACCTTTATTATCTGGATTTCTTGCAATTATACAACCTCTTAGATTTTTAAATAAAGGGTTTCTTGCAATCGAAGACAAAAATTCAATGTGTTTTTTTCTTGGATCAAATGATGAAACAGTGATCCAATCATATTTTTTTTCTAAATTTTGTATTTGTTCTACGTCTAGATTGCTAAAGCTTTTAGTAGTCAGCGGACAAATACCTATTGGAATATCATCGGGTATGATTTTATACTTGTTTTGGTGTCCTAGACCTTCTAGTAAAGCATAATGATGATATTTTTTGTTCAATCTATTATTAGAATTTGTTGCTAAAGAAAAAGGATAAACGATAACAAACACATTATTAAGTTTACTACAATCTTCGTACTGGTTACAAGAATAAACGTAAGATCCAGGGTTGTTATTTATAATTTCATATTTTTTTTCATCATCCCAATTGACAGTTATTGTTTTTTTATCCTTAACAACTATTGTTTGTACAACATCATCTCTGTACAAGTCATGTTGTCCTTTTCTAGGAAATATTACTACCTCATCGACAAGGCCAAAATTAACTAAATTGTAATAAAGGTAAGTAAAATGCTCGCATAAAGGGTCTGATATAAATTCATTTCCGCAAGTATGACTTGGGTGTGATTCTACATGAGAAGGTGAATTTAAAACGTATAAGGTTTTCATTTTGTTAATAATACTTGTCCGTAATCTATTTCTTCGTCTTTTAACCCTCTGTCATCTAAAAATATTCTTCTATCCATAATGATCAACTCTTTTTCGTAGCCTTCGATTTGATCGATTACTTTTGCGCACTGAATATTTTCATCTTTTTCTTTTGTGGGTAGATGATAATCATCAAATAAGACAACTTTGTTCCACTTGTCTTTACAAAGTTCCCAATCGCTCTTAGTGGCTTCATAGGTGTGATCACCATCGATATAGATCATATCAAACTTATCAAGAGTTGGAAGAACATCAACTGACTTTCCTTGAACAAAATTCATCTTAGCGAACCAGCTTTGCGGAAATATCTTTGACAAATTTTGTAGATGATTTCTGTCAAAGTTGGGATCGATGGTCGTTATAGTACCATCGATACCATGATCTTCCATCGCCTTTGCTGCGCAGAACGAACCGTAGCCTCGACCAAATCCAATCTCTAACATGGATTTTATGTTATATTTTCTAATCAACGAATAAATCAACAAGCCTCGTTCATAATTGGGTCGATAGAAACAACCTACCTTTTTATATAACTGGCTATCTGGACTACGATTCTTTTTTGCTGTAAATTCGCCAATCGCATCAAAGTCTCCTAGAGAAAGATTTTCAACAGGATAATCGAGTTGTTCTAGTTTGTCTTTGATGTGTATTTTTTTCATAACTTCTCTATCAACTTTCTATACTTCTCGTAACCACCCGGAAGTTTCATACTTTCTACATTCGGTATCGAAGGTACTGCAATCGTTACGTCGTCGGCTATCGATTCGTTTTCTAAGACTTGATTGGCTATACCAATATTCCTAGAAACTACAGGAATGTTCAACAACCCACATTCGATTAGCGATTGTGGACCACCTTCACACCGAGACGTAACTGGATATAGGTCCAATGTTTGATATAGCTCATTGACGACGTCCTGACTGGGTCTTTCCAGGAAAGAAAATGGAATGCCTAACGTTGACAACCTAGATATCACGTATTGTCGTCTCCACCCACCGAGCACGACGTGCAAGTTGTCTCGTTGCTTGCTCATCTTTTCTATTGCGTCGACAAAAAGATCAGGACCTTTTTCTAATTTAGGACTCTTGAGATCGTGACCTTCGGTGTCGCGTTGAAAAGATCCGACTAAGTATCCATCGACAGGCAATCCATATTTTTTACGAAGCTCGACCTTGTCTCCAGTCGAACGCCAAATATTTTGATTAGCCCAATACTCCATTAGATGAATCGGTTTATTGGTAAACTTCGAAATAAAGTCGGTCGTACTAGCGTTATAGACGTGATACGCCGTAGTGATAGAATCGCGCATCTTGAAATTTTGTACCGCCCGCGCGTCAAATTTTTCCGGAACAATATGATGAACAGTCGTCAAGACTTTTTTGTTCAACAATAAATGAGGATATTGTAACAACTCTGTCCAACACCAGCTAGCCAAAAGCCATATCACATCGGCTTCAGACGGATCAAAGGTAGAAATATCAGAGTTGTCCGCGTTCCACTCCCTGACGAATCGATCGACGATCCAGTCTTCGGATGGTCTTAGGACAAAAACTTTGTTCATGATTCAAGAATCGCCTTTTCTTTCTCGGCGAGGGCGATGTCGTGCACGACCATTTTTTTGACCAGAGATTTAAAATCAACCTTGGGTGTCCATCCTAGGACTTCTTTCGCTTTTGTTGCGTCTCCTGTCAAAGTATCGACCTCTGATGGTCTCATAAATTTTTGATCGATCGTGATGTATCTATCCTTATCAAGACCTGCTATTTGAAAAGCCTCATCTATAAATTCTTGTACTGAATGTCGCGACCCCGTGCCAATGACGTAGTCGTCGGGTTTTTCTTGTTGCAACATTAGCCACATCGCCTCGACATATTCGGGTGCATAACCCCAATCTCTGAGCGCCGAAGTGTTACCCATCCGTAATTGATCTTGTAAGCCTGCCTTGATACGACCTACCGCGCGAGTTATCTTGCGCGTGACAAAATTTTCTCCACGACGTTCAGATTCATGATTGAATAGAATACCAGAACAAGCGAACATATCGTAAGATTCTCTATAGTTTTGCGTGATGTAGTGCGCATATACTTTAGCACACCCGTATGGACTGCGCGGATGAAAAGCAGTTTGTTCATTTTGCGGCGAAGATTTTACTTTACCGAACATTTCGCTGGACGATGCTTGATAAAATTTACAATTTAATTTTGATCGTTTGATGGCGTCAAGAAGATTGAGCGCTCCCAACGCAGTGACCTCTGAGGTATTGACAGGTTGTTCAAAAGATATACCAACATGGCTTTGAGCAGCTAGATTATAAACTTCATCAGGCTGAATATTTTCTAGCATCGATCGCATGCCAGAAGCGTCCATAAGATCACCATGATGGACTTCTAGTTTTCGGGATAACATCGCATTTTTTAGGTGACCCCATCTATCAGGAGTAAATTGAGTTGATTGTCTGATGAGACCGTGTACCTCGTAACCCTTCAAAATCAAGAGGTCTACTAAATAACTACCGTCTTGTCCCGTTACTCCTGTTACAAAGGCTTTCTTACTCATCACGACCTCTTCTTGATCTCAAGGATAAATGGCGAAGCAAAAGATGTATTAGAAAAAAGACTGGCTAATAGCGCCAATTCTTTAGTTTCAACGTTCTTTACGCTAGCTCTTTGAGAAAAAATATTGGGGTCTAGTTCTTGATTACCGTTAATGGTAACAGCATCGTAGTACATCTGACAAACCATGTTCATTGACTCGTTACTAACTTCGATCTTCGATTCTTGAAAAAGATCGACGAAAGTTTCGAATATGTCTTGATAAATTGCCGTACAAGTCGAAGAACTCAACTTTTCACTTTTATATTTTTCTAACTTGAGCGACAACAACTTACTGACAGATTCATGTATATTTTTCATATCGACTCCAAAGCTTCAATGTATCGACGACTTACGCTAACGATGTTTACGTCAGAATTAATTTCATTCTTTCTTGCTTTAGAATAATCTAAAGGTGGCGGTGAATAAAGCTCAAGGGGAGATAAGTCCCAATCCAGGTCTTCAATTATTACAGAATTTGGACCTGCTATCTCTTTAGTTCCACCGCTAGAAGCTACGATTAATTTACAACCAGCTGCTCGAGCGTCTACAACAACATTTGGGCAATGATCGAGAAAAGCAAGATGTAGAAAAGTACTCGATCTTTTATATAAAGCTACACATTGCTCCCAAGAAAGTTGACCAGTATAAAGTATTCTAGGATGTTTAACGACATGATCTGGATTTTCACCCGCTACAACGAGGCAAGAATCCTCAGGAGATTTTTCTAAAAAATATCCTATGTTTTCCTTAAGCCTTTTATGCGGACGCCAAGAAGAGGCACATGACCACACTTCTGAATATTTATCTAACTCTGGGTGATTGAGTTTTGGAATAGTGCCTATCGTTTGCATGCAAGTACCATTATTGATTACCACCGAATTTTTTGGTGTACCGAAATATCTTTCTGTCAATTTTTTATTAAAATTAGATTGGTACACGACCAGCTCAGCCTGATTGAATGATTGCTTGATTGGTGCGTTTAATCTTTCCCAATCTTGTCGAGAATTAAAATAGATTCCATCTAGTCTTAGCACCATTTTGGCTTTCTTTTGGGTAGCCATTATGAAAGACAATTGAACGTCGGGATCGAACACGTCGGGTCCTATGACGTGACCAATCTTTTCAGATTCAATCATAAGTCTTCTGCCAAATGAATTTGGACCCGAAGAAGAATTGACGTTGACGTTATCTAGAAGAATCCTCACCCTAAAAATCCTCTTTCACGAATCATTTCGGCTGACATCTTTTGATTGATAGCTCGATTCGAAGTAAACAAATTTTTGTTTCCAAGATCTATGTTGTAGTGATAACCCACAACAGGAACAAAGTTCAGCTTTTTTCCTTCTAGATGAGACAGGTGCATCATAGGAAGAAATATAGCTTGATCGCATGCTATCATGATATATTCGCCAGAATCGGTGAAAAAGTTGGCCTTAGGAACTTTACGAAGTTGTCCTGCTCGGAAAGTCTTAAGATGGCTTGAAACCCATGGGTGCTGATAAACGGTTTGTCCTGGTTGTAGATTAAGAGGACCTGAAATATTTCTTGGTGTGTAGCTCCATCTATGAGCTGTCCAAGCGACTGCTAGCGTAGGGTTTTTATACGTCTCGTTTAAAACCCAAAGTAGATCATTTTCCAGGAGCCAGTCACCACCGTCCAAACGACATACTACCTCGTCGTCTTCTATGGAGTCGAGAGAAACCAGAGTATTACGAACTTCACCGTGTTTTTCATCTCTACTGATCAAAGTAAACTTGTCACGATAGATGGAACCTTCAACTACTTTTTTGACAAGGCTTGGTCCGTTGTCGGTCGACATGTCGTCAATAACAATAGCCCTCCACTCATCATAGCTTTGAGCCATCATAGAGTGGAGGGTTTTTGCTATGTCTTCTTCCGCATTATAGTACGGAACAACAAAGACAAATCTGTTTTTCACTCAGGCTTCTCCGAAACAAACAACTGCTCCGGAGCAGACATAATAGCCGGCTCCGGCTTTTTTATCTTTAACCACGGGGTTGGTTTGGTAAAGTCGACGCGATGATGGAAGATCCATCCGCCCAACTCATTTTTCATTTTTGTAGCTAGCTCTTTGATTTCTTCGTCGGTCACATCTGACCACTTCTTGTCAAAAAATTTATTGTTTTCAGGAACATCTTCTTGGACCTGATTATAGAGCGATGCCCAATGGCGTGACCAAAAACCCTTGTAGGTATGAATCTTTCTTTCTAGATCGTACCAAGAATAATGATAAACTCCTGGGAGCTGGTCGACAACTTGGTTCAACCAAGTTTCATAAGCTACAAGAGCGTTTTTGTTTCCTGATAGCGCTGCGTTTCGAGCGGCATCTACTTCATTGGTGTAAAATGTGACAAAAGGAACATTCTCTAAAGTGTCCTTGTAAATGTAATCGTCACCATCCGATCCGATAGAATACATCGTGCCTTCTGCGTCAAATCGACGATGAGACTTTGGAAGACCGTGAGTAATATTTTGGTTGTTACGGCTTAGACGCCACTTCCACGGATTGACATCGACTCGAACCTTTTCAGGACCGCCCCAATATTCAATGACGGGCAAAGAGATGAGATCGACACCCTTTGGGAATTTCTTTACCAAGTCAAGAACCTTGACGTAATCATCTTCGTGAACAACTTCGTCGATATCAACTTGCCAACAAAAATCACCAGTACATCTTGCACGAGCTTCGGCCTTTTGTTGTCCATTGAATAGAGCAAACCTTTTATCATTCCAATCTCTAACAACTTGGAAAGGTTTGACCCGGGGGTCTAGCTTTTGAATTTCTAAGAGACGTTCCCATGTTCCATCAGTAGAGCCTCCGTCGACAATTACAACTTCGTCGCAAAATCCAAGAAGAGACTTGATCGATTGTTCCCATGGATAGTTTTGCTCGATGCAGTTTCTTGTCTGCGTGTAACCTGAAATAGTTGGCTTGTAGTTCATCATATTCTTAATACCATTCCAAAACAAATTTGGCGCTGCGTAAAGGTATTCTTCGATTGACTCGATATCATCGGTTGCAAACCACTCTTCATCTTTGTGTTGGACATTATCGTTAAGGTGAAGCTTACAGCCTAACAATTTTGCCTCAATGACCATTCGAGGACATGTGTCTTTACCCTTAGGAAGATATACAAAACCTTCGGCTGCAGCCATACGAGTTAGCGTCGTTTCATACGGTACATTCCATAAAACATCGAATTCAAGGTTGTTAGACTCGCACCAAATTTTAGCGTCTTCAAATCCTTTGATCCAAGATTCGCTTCCTAGTACTACCCAATTTTTACGTTCAGTAGTAGACTTTGACATGCCTTCTCTGAGTAGCTTGATTGTCCCTAGAGTATTTTTCGAAAATACGCTAGATAAAACCACATTTTCTTTTTCTGATAAAAACGGAAACAACGTATGATATTTTTCTTTTTGTCCCTCAGACATCCACCAAAGGCAATCAGCCCCGTGATAAAATGCGCTGATCAGCTTACCGTTTATCTGGTTATGACAATCACAGTCGAGGTTAGTTAGTTGTTTATGCTTTTCTGGGGATCTATAGCGACAATATTTGTAATCATATTCAAGCACTGAGTACTTAATATTAGCTACAATCGTAGGTATTAGCTGCGGATTGAGAGCTGCAAAATTTCCAAATATCCAATATTTAGTTGAGCCTTGTTTCAAAAGGTCCATTGTCACATCTTGAGACTTAACTTTTGAAATTTTTAGAGGTGACTCTAAAATTAGAGCTTCTGTTGTTAACTCTGCTCCTCCAACATAATCTTCTACAAAAAGATCAGCAACAAAAACAACTTGAGATGACTCGTCGAGTTTGTTTTTTAATGTTCCAAAAATCTCTTCTTTAAGATTGAAATTTTTCATAATTTTAATTTTTAAATTACAGAATTCTAGTTCTTAATTGTAAAAATACAAATAATTAATCAAAGGCAAAATGAACAAAAAATATATTCGCAAAAAAAATTTTGACGATATAGAAGACCAAGAGAATTCTCAGCAATTGTTATATACTATTCAAAAGAAGCTGGATAGCAGCGCTGCTATAAACGGAGGTTTTGACCGTCTTTTGTACAAAATTGATGGAATCGAGCAGAGTCAATCACAAATTGTTGCTAAAGTAGATAAAATTCATGATGCCATTTATGATCCAGATGATGGTCTTTTTGCTAGAATATCGACCAACAAAACTGACCAGATAGAATCAATATCCAAAGTTGAAAAACAAATAATAGAATTAAACGCATGGAAACAAGGAGTTTCTAAGCTGGAAGATACATGCGAAAAAGAAAATGACATGATGAGTGATAAATTAAAAGATTTAGAAAACTCTATCGACGGTTTAAATAAATTTCAAAGTGGAATTCATGCAGCTTTGAAATGGTTCGGGGCTGCAATAGGTGGCGGAATCATAACGATGTTATTTAAGATATTTTATAATGCGCTAGCGAAATAAAATTTGTACTTATTAAAAATGATTTTTAAAATTATGTTGTGAAACAGGAAATATTCTTTTTAAAAGAAATTAATAATTCTACTAAAAAAGTAATTAATTTAGCAAAGAATTATTTAAAAAATTCTGGTTCTGATAAATTTTTATTAGATTTTCAAAAAATTAATTTAAAAAACGATTGTGAAAATAGAATAAAAGATGTTCTATATGAACACTTATTAAAGTGCGAGTCATTGTCTCCCGGAGCTTCTGAAATAGCTTTAAACAGGTTGATAAATTATCAAACTACGCACGTCGCTGATCAACACAAGGTAAAGACTTTTAACAAAAACAGCTTAGAAAAGCTACTAAAAACTTTTTCATCTCAAAATATTGGATCTTTAACTTTTGAGGCTTTGGACTTAGCTGGTCTAAAAGGAAAAGTTTTATTATCGACAACTAACTCTAACGTTAACGATGACGTTATTGAATTAACTTCTGGTAGCTTTTTTTCGGGTGTCGAATCCATGTTCGATTTAACATCAACAAAATTTTTGCATGCAAAAGTGGCATGCGTTGATGGATATATTGAAAGTGTATCAGAAATTCATAAAGTTCTAGAACAAGCTTCTGAGTCTAAAGAAACTTTGATTATTTTTCTTAGAGGGTTATCTAACGAAGTAATTCATACATTAAAAGTTAATTATGATAGAGGTACTTTAAGAGTCATTCCCATCATAACTAAATTCGACGTTGATGGCTCGAATATTCTTAATGATATTGCTGTAGTTTCTGGATGCGACGTTGTTTCAAGTCTTAAAGGACAATTGTTTAGTTCTATTGATGTACCAACCCTCCCTAGAGTCGACTCGGTCGACATAACGTCTTTAGGGGTGATGATAGAAAATTCTTCTACCAACTCTAACGTTGATCGTCACATTTCTTTTTTACAGAAAAAAATACTTTCTAGTGACAGCGATTTTGTTAGAGACGTTTTAACAAAAAGGTTACAACAGCTCGGAATGAGTAGAGTTACAATTAAGCTGATTAATGATCGTAATAAACTAAAAAAGTCATTTATGATCGATCGTTGTTTACGAGCCGTAAAAACTGCGACAACCTACGGCGTTATTGAGTACAACGAAAAACTATACCCTTACTCTAGTCTGCTAGCTGGTAGTTTATACGCTAATAAATTTTTAAATTTTATAGAAAACTTAGGCGCAGTGGTAGTCTGACTGTTTACCGTTTTCTAGAATAATGTATTCTTTATTCTATGAACAAAGTAGATAAGCTGTCTAAAGAAGTGCTAGGTATGGTTGAATTTTCTAAAGAAGTGATTAGAAAAAATTTAGTTGCTTCGAATGAAAATAGCGGTTTTGAAAAGCTCTCCGAATCGCAAATTAGCAATGTTTTAAACATTGTCAATGTATCCTTGTCACAAGGAATACAGAAAGCAATTCCAGTATTTCAAAAAGTTGTAAACAGCACGTTGAACGAAGTTAAAGATGAAGCTTTAGAATCTTCTAGAAAAAAGAAATGAGTTTTGGTCAAAAACACCTGATCACATGTCGGTGCGTCTTGCCCCAATATAAGAGTTTGAAAGACCCGCCGGCTCATAAATTTGTTGTTTTTTCTGAAATTTTAGATGCAGGAGATGTAAAGATAAAATATTCACAATGCAATAATTGTGGTGTAATACACAGAATTACCGATATCTGTAAGTCAGAAGTCATATCTGGAAAAGATCACATGAATACTTTGATAAGCATCGATGATATTCGGCCATCTTTGCATCAAAATTTTGTCAATATTCTTGATGGAAGTTCCGCAGATCTCGCGACTTGGGAGGCGGTACAATACACCATAGAAAATAAAAAGTGGGGAGAAGTAGTGGTTCTCACTAAGGAATCAGAAGGTGAAGAAGTTCATGGGAAATACATAAGGGTGTTGGGGGAATCTCTTTGTAAAGTTGAATCATTCATCAGATCTACTGGGGTGCTCTAATGATTGAAAAATACGGAAAAACAAAAGCTGAAAAACTAGCTGAAGAAAACAACGTCGCTAGACAGATGGTAAAAGAAATAAATCATTTTGGAATTTCTGAAAGACAAAAGTATCTTGTGATGTACTACCTAAGTCTAGAATTAGAAGACATGGAAAAAGTAAAAATCGTATCCGGATTTTTAAAAGACAATTGTCCTGAATTAACAATAACGGGTATTTACGAAGGAGAAGAATGATGGGTCGAGCAGTAAGTGTAGCATATGCTAAAAAAGTTAATGGTATTGAAGATATGTACTACGCTAACGGTATGTCATCATCTTCTGATGATAGGTTAGTTATTCTTCATGGAGAAGTAAATGAGCATTCTATTTCTTCCATCATAGCTCAGCTTTTGCATCTAGCTAATCAAAACCATAAGCCAATTCATCTTGTAATATCCACCTATGGTGGATCTGTAGACGAGATGTTTTCTCTTTACGATACGATTAAATTCCTTCCATGCCCTGTTCATACTATAGCATTAGGAAAAGTTATGTCTGCCGGCGTACTTTTACTAGCTTCAGGTGTAAAAGGCAAAAGAATGATTGGTCGTTCTGCTCGTATTATGATCCATCCGATATCTGGTGGAGTGTTAGGAAACGTGTTTGAAGCCATGAACGAAATGAAAGAATTTGAACGTTTACAAGAACTGATGACTAATGCTCTTCTTGATGAAACTGAGATGAAAAAAGAACAAATTGATTCTTTAATGAAAGCAGGTCATGACTGCTTTTTGACTCCTGAGCAGGCAATTAGCATGGGAATTGTCGATAAAATTATCGGAGAAAAATAAAGTTCATTGTAATCTTGAAAAAACTAATTGTAATGTAGCATCATGCCAAAGCATGATTACGCTCGATTTTTCCCGTTCTCTAAGATGAGAGATGAGCAAAAAAAAGCAATTGAATTTGCTCTAGACTCTTACGAAAGCGGGAAAAACATAGTAATACTCGAATTAGGGACCGGCGTAGGAAAATCCGCTACAGGTATTACGATTGCTCGTTACATGGAAGAGCATGCACCTGGTTTGAAAAACTCAGACGGAGAGCTTCTTACCGGAGCTTATGTTGTTACTACTCAAAAGATACTACAGGAACAGTATTTAAGAGATTTTGGACCTTCCTCTGGTAAAAATTTGGTTAGGTCTATCAAGTCATCCAACAATTATCAATGTGGATTTTATGAAGATCAATCATGTGCAGAATCAAAACGCGTTCTTGCGAAGTTAACAAAACAGCTTTCAGGAACAGAATTTCAAAAACACTGTAAAGTTAGCTGTCCTTACTCAATAGAAAAACAACAGTTTATCGATTCTTCGATATCTGTTACCAATTTTCCATATATCCTTGCAGAGTCTGCATACGCAGGAAAGCTTGAACCTCGAGCTTTGTTGGTGGTAGATGAAGCTCACAATACTGAATCAGAACTTGGTAAGTTTATTGAAGTCACTTTTTCTGAAAAGTTTTCAAAAGACGTTATCAAATGTAAGCAACCAAAAAATGATTCGCAACAAGTGGTGTTCGACTGGGTTCGAACTACGTATTTAAAATCTTTGCAAAAGCATCTAGCATCGCTAGAAAAGTCTTTGATGAAGCTTAGTAATGATATAGAAGGATATGGTATACATTCAAAACAGTATGAAATTCTTGATAAACATGTTTGTAAAGTCAATCGATTTCTTGAAGTCTATAAGCCAGAAAACTGGGTCATGAACGTTGTAGTACCTCCTTTTGACAACAAAAAGGCTGGTAGAAAATATGAATTTAAACCCATCGATGTTTCACCATACAGCCAAGATACATTTTTTAAACTTGGCGGAAGAGTCTTGTTGATGTCAGCAACGATTGTCGACAAAGATATATTTTGTTCATCACTAGGATTGTCAGTAGATGACGTAGCATACCTTTCAATTGCTTCTCCGTTTCCTGTTGAAAACAGACCAATTCACTACATTCCTACAGGAAGTATGTCAAAGTCCATGATAGACAAAACACTTCCAGTTATCGTGGAGACTGTTCGCATGCTCTTAGAAAAACATGCTGATCAAAAAGGAATAATTCACGCCACAAACTATAAAATCGCTAAATTTATTAAAGAAAGTCTAAATTCCCCTAGAGTCCTGCTACATGATTCTTCAAATAGAGATGAAATTTTAAAGCTTCACATTAGCAGCAAAGACCCGACTGTGTTACTAAGTCCATCCATGATGGAAGGCGTCGATTTGTTCGATAATTTAAGTAGATTTCAGATAATTTGCAAAGTTCCTTTTCCTTATCTTGGAGATTTAGTAGTAAAGAAAAGAATGGAAAAAAATGAATTTTGGTATCCATACATGACAGCAAAATCCATCATTCAGTCTTTAGGTAGATCCATTAGAAATGAAAATGATCATGCAACTTCATATATACTTGACAGCGATTGGGATAGGTTTTATAAGTCAAGTTCAAAGTTTTTTTCTAAAGAATTTGAAATGATTACTAGGTAAATTATTTACCTAAGTTTTTAAGCCTTATATTTTGTTTACGTACAGGAGTTAATCAACAATGGATAGCAAAGTTTTAGAAAAATGGAATGAAGTTAAGTCTTTAATTGAAGTCTTAGATCACGATGTTTCTAAGAACGCAAAAGGTAATGCTGCGGCAGGCGTTCGAGCTCGTAAAGGTTTACGACAACTTCAAGCTAAGTCTAAAGAATTAGTTAAACTGACTATTGAGCTTGATAAATCTGAAAGAAAGGATTGAAAAGGCATGCCACATCATAATAGAGCTAGATTGGCTGAAATCAACGAAAAGGATTTAAACCCTAACAAAAAGTATGTGGCAGGTAAAAACGGAATACTAGTCGATCCTAGTGAATCAAATGCTGTTTTGCCTGTAAAAGCTGTTTTGCCGAGGGAAACTAACGTTAAAGATTTTAACGAAGTAAAAGAAACAGAAAAAAAAGAGAAAGAAACTTTTGAAGCAGTAATTGCTAATGATGAAGTAGTAACTTCAGAAATAGACTCTGCTGTTTCAGAAAAACAAGAAAGCTTAAAAGAAAAAGACAAGCAACAAGAAAAGAAAAAATCAAAATCTAAATTTAAGGTTGTTCCTGAATCAAAATTTTGATTTTTTCGTAGATATTTTTTTCAATTTGGCAGATCCTCATTCGAGTCAGGTTATAGATTTTACCTATTTCCTGAAGAGTTTTAGGGCCCGCCTTTGAAGCAATTATAACACAGTTTTTTGCTTCATCGTACTTTATCCAGTTTTGGCAAGACTTTTTATTACATGTTACGTTGTGCTTTTCATGTAGAGCAAAGCATGTCTTGTTTTCTAGGGCTATGTCTAATTTTCTTTTTTTCATATTAAATTAATTCATATCAAAACTAATAAACTTAGGTTCAATTGTTTAAAATCTGTAGTATATTTGTATTGATTACATGAAAAAAACATACGTACTAGACACAAACGTTTTGCTTAGCGACCCTAATTCAATCTTTTCTTTTGAAGATAATGATTTAATCATTCCAATGGCTGTCTTAGAAGAATTAGACAGACATAAAAGTCGTTTAGACGAAGTTGGAAGAAACGCTCGTCAAGTTTCAAAAACTTTAGATGAACTAAGAATTAAAGGTAGTCTAATAGACGGAGTGTCTCTACAAAATGAAGGGATGCTAAGGATTGCAGCAATTAATCCTAGCATCTTGACTAACCTTCCTCCCGAGCTAGCATCTTCAAAAGTTGATAACATGATTATTTCATTCATGTTACAACTTAAGCAAGAAAATAAATCCACTATTTTGGTGACTAAAGACATTAACGTTCGTATAAAGTGCGATTCATTGGCAATTAAATGTGAAGACTATCTAAAGATGAGAGTCACGGCCGATGCTGAACACTTCTACAGAGGAGTTACTGTCGTTGAGATGGAAGAATCTAGAGTTGAAAGATTTTATAAAGAAAATGAATTAGCTCTATCTTCTTCCGAAATTGGTGATAAATTTCTGTACCCAAATCAAATTGTTGTTATAAAAAATACCGGTCTCGACGGGAAGACAACAAAATCGGCGCTTACAAAGTGCGTTTCTATAGACAAACCTCTAGCCCCTATAGCAAAAATAGAACAAGCTTTTGGTTTAAAGCCTCGTAATAAAGAGCAATCATTTTCTTTAGACTTATTGTTTGATGATAACGTAAAGCTTCTTACCTTAACAGGACCTTCAGGCACAGGAAAGACGCTGTTAGCTATAGCAGCAGCACTGGAGCAATTGAAAGGAATTGGTCATCCAGATGTTGCTAAATACGAAAAGTTGATAGTAACAAGACCAGTTCAACCCGTTGGTAAAGATATAGGATTTTTACCAGGTACTCTTGAAGAAAAGATGGAACCTTGGATTTCTCCAATTCGAGACAACGTTAACTTTTTAATGAATAGCAGAAAAGGTAACAAAAAGAGGTCTGCAGGAGATCCAACTAAATCTAGAATTAGCGATGAATATTACTTAGCGCTGATGCAAGAGAAAGGTCTCATTGAGATAGAAGCTATCACTTTCATTCGTGGACGGTCAATACCAAACGCGTACATTATTATTGATGAAGCTCAAAATCTTTCTATGCATGAATTAAAAACAATCATCACAAGGGTTGGAGACGGAACTAAACTGGTTTTGACAGGCGATATTGAACAGATCGACAACGTTCATGTAGACACTTTCACGAATGGTCTAACATACGCTGTCGAAAGGTTCAAGGAACACACTATTGCGGGTCATGTCAATCTCATTAAAGGTGAAAGATCAGAGTTAGCTACTCTTGCGTCCAAGATTTTGTGATTATAGTTGGCTGCTTTTTCATAAAAACGTATATTTGTAAGTGTAGTCATGAGCGGTTTACTAGACAACAAATCAAGAATCATTGATGCGATCTTAACTTATGAAGGTCGCAGACAAATGGCCGAAAATACCTTTGTTGTCAAGTATGCTTCATTTTCAGATTCTCATGTGGTTTATCTTCGTGATGGCGAAGAAGGACACTACGACCCAACAAAAAGAATATACTTAGAAGCTTTTAATACGCCGTATGATCAAATTGTTTTTGAAGCGGATGATTCTGGAAACCTGGTTCCGTTCCGTCAGCATAATAACATTAATTTTAATTCTAGCATGGGAGCTTCCACTGGTAGCGCCACATGGTTATCTTTTATAAATGGAAAGATTAAATCAAAGCTACAGCTACTAAGCACTTCGTCCAGTCTCACCGGTTCTTTTTCAGAACAAACTGTTTTTGGTTCAAGTTTTGCTTCTCAAGTGCAAGGAATTTTAACTTCTTCTTTTGATAATTTTAAACAGCTTAGAATTATAGGATCAGCAGACTCTTTGTTTGAAGATCAAAATTTTGCCTTAAGTACTAATGAGATAGAATTTAAAATTTTTAACAATGCAGAAACTTTGCAAATGGTTCCTCCAACGAGTGCTAATACAATTGATACACTTTTTAATGATGAAAAGCTAAGAAATGTTGTTAACTTCAAGTACTTACCTCCCATAAAAAAGTCTAGCTTTAATATTGATAAAACTGATATTCAAGAAATAAAAAACAATAATCTTTTATTAGGAGAATACCCTCCTTGGGGGCCTACTGAAAAATTAAGCTACCCTGACCTTAAAAATGAATTAAAAAATTATGAATCTTTTTCGAGGACTATATCTTTTGATCCAACTTCAAGAGATAACCAAATTATAGCTCAATTTTTTGAAATAACAGAAAGTGAAGCAAAAAAGTTAGATGTAATCGATTATGGAAAAATCAGTGATAGTTCTACGAACTCTAAAGCGTTTACTCACCACGTTTTTTTTATAGGAAAAGTAATTTCTGATGATACTGGATCAGACTGTTTTGTTCACTTATTTACTATAATTTTTGGGTCTAATGAGGAATAATAATGCAGCTTTTCTTATCTCCAACTGGTTATGTTACTTCTTTGTCTGTTAGCCCATACTTTGCAACGTTAGTAGGCGAAGATGATTTAAATTTTAAGTTTGAAATAACTTTCAGCATACTACAAAGTGAAATATTCAAAAAATCTCTTAGCAAAATTATCATCAATGTGCTAAATCAAAATGTTGTTTTGAATAATGAAGGAAAACAAGAAGTAAAATCTTCTTCAAATACGCAACAAGTAGTCGATGAAGATTCTGGTTATTTTGAAATACAAAATAAAATACTTCTAAAAAATTATTCACAGATTTATAAAGCTAGATTAAAACTTAACAGCGTAATTTCTACAATTACAATTGACCTTCAGTCTTATGTTAATAAAAACGCTTTAGTAGATTTTAAGGCAGGCAAAAAAGTTGATGAAATATCCTCTTTGAGAGAGTTTGTTTCGACTTTAGAAGAAAGTAACGAACCTATTTCTTATGCAAACATAGACGTATCATCTTCTGACGTTCAAAGATTAAATCATAGATTAATTAGCAGATTTCTAATTGACCCATCAGAAGCCGCCGCAAAAACTTTAAAAATTGAAAACCCAACAATTTCTAGTATTAGAAGCTTTTATTTAACTAATGCGCTATCTTCGATTCAGTCTCAAGGGATGTACTATAAATCAGTAAAAAAAGTAATCTTAAAAGATAAGGTTTACATAAAAAAACAAATATTAGTACCAAAAAAGTTAGTGCAAGGAGAGCTTCAGTTTGAATTTGAGGTTTATGAAAATAAAAAAAATATACCCATTCAAAGATTAAAAAATAAAAAAGTTGATGTTGATAAGCATATAAAAGTAGCTAATTTAAACAACACAATTCCGTTTTTTGAACAAAGTAATAACTTTTTAAACATAATGCAGGACGGAAATTTAGATTCCTTTTCTATTAAAATCAAAGAAATCAACAACGCTGCCTACTGTACTCCATATAAAGAATTTTTTTTGGATAAAAATTCAGCATTTAGTTATTCAAAAAGAGATTATAAGTCTAAAATTTTTAGTAATAAAAAGCAACATTTTAAAAATATACCCCCTGTTCCTGAAAACAAAATTTCTATTTATCGATGCATTTTTAAGGAATCTTCGACAACTTACGTAAACCCATTTTTTAAAAATGTAGTTGTAGGTAAGCCATTAGATTTAGATCCAACAGGTTTAATAATAGAAAGCACCCCAAATTCTAATTCTGCAACTTTAAAAATAATAAACCCACCAGAATATGCAAGACAATTTCAAGTCTTAAGAAGACAATTGTTTAGTGGCGGCGGGCAAACAAATTTTATGGTTGTAAATCAATTTTCTAACATATCAGAGTTTGTTTCTATTTTTGTTGACTCTACCGTACAACATGGACAGACCTATGAGTATATGATCAAGTATAAAACTCAGTTTGGGTCCATAAAAAACTCAATCTATAAAATTTATAAACATTTAAATTCTGCTTTATCTGCAGCTGTATATACAGAAATAAGCACTATATCTGTAAGCAAGGTAAGAGGGTCTATAAGCGTAGTGTTTAATATAGATACATCAGTTAACTTAGATAAGTTTCAACAAACCAGCGATATATTTTTGAACTCTTCGGGTCTTAGTCCGTTTTTTGGTTTTGATTTAGCATCATATGTAAGTAGCGGAGAAAAAATACTTTATAACAAAGTTGATAGAGTAAATTTAAAAACTGGTAACCGTGAAACAATAGACATTCAACAAAAAGGTGGGTTCGGATCTGAAGTTAAAACGTTTGAAGATTCTTTAGCAACTCAAAAAATATTTTCGCTTGACCCTATTGACCCAAACACAAACTATAGGTATGAAGTTAGAACTTTCATAAGAAATCCTTCAACTTTGCTAAAAGATAAAATTGATGTAAAAAACTCTGTGAACGTTGGAGATTCAGGAAAAAATAAGTCTTACGCTTATCGACCTTACAAATGGCATCAACCTTTTACTTTACAAAGCGGAATTATTTTAAGTAGCGATGAAAAAAATCATGCAACTAGGAATGTTTTAGAAGACGGAGAAATAGGCGTTACAGCAACTTATACTTTGACTAACATCACAAAAGTGTTTGATACATTTGATTTAACGGCTCAAAGAATAGACGCTAATAAAATCAAAGTTTCTTGGAGCATCAATGAAGACATTTCAGAATACGATCACTTTGTTATAATCAAAGAAGTTAGTCGAAATAGAAAATTTGTTGGCGCGGTATTTTCTTTAGACTACATTGATATATTAGAACCCGGAGAAGCTGGTACAATTATTTATTACATTATTCCTGTTTTAAAAGACTATTCTATATCTACAGCTGTAGCTAGTAATGAAGTGATAATAGATCCTGAAGAATTATTATAGGTAAAAATGGTTTATTCTTTAAGAAACAAAAGGCCTAATCATGGGAATGTATCTTCATTTCTAAAAGATCGTTTAAATTCAACATCTTTATTGAGCCCAGCAACTTTATCAAAAAAACTTTTTTCTAATGGAGAAAGTAAAGATTTTTTTAAACAAGGATCAGTTCAAAAGTCGGCGGCTCCTTTTGAGATTTTTACTGGTATAATTAATGATAGTCCTGAAATAATTTCTCTAGCTAATTTTATACCTGTTTATGATGATGCTGGAAACTTGAACAAAGCAGGTCAAGTATTTCAAGCCAAGCAGGATAGCTTATTAGTTTCTGCAGAGTCATCTATTAATTCTGTAATTAATTCTAACATTTCTTCAGACCTTATTGATTTTGCAATAAATAATAGAAATTTAATTAAGACTTTTTGCCTGCAGCACGGACAAGAAATAGATCAATTACTAAAAAGATTTGATACTATCAAGAAAAAGTTAGATTGTAGGTTTCCTCTTGATGAGCAGGATTTAATTTCTATTGGAATTTTTCCAAGCAATAAAAATATTTTGTCACAGGATAATTCTCAATTGGATTCTTCTTTGGCTACAATCGAAGAAATTCTTTTTGAAAGTAATTCAGATGTCATTACTAAATGGACACCGACTAAAGCTTGGATCCAAGTAATTTTAGAAATAAAAGAATTTTTTAGAAATGGAATGCCCAGGATGCTGTCAGACGTAACAGCACCGGTTATCAAATCTACTGACCAATACAAGAGCCCTTATAACATAGTATCGCCTCAATCTTCTTACATAAAAAAGTTTAACTTTAACAACTTGAAGTATCTCTTTCCAGAAATTAATGAATTTACTCAGTTTGAAACTGACATTTTTGAACAAAATGTTGATAGAATTAAATTTCTTTTTGATTTAAAAGGGTCTTTTGGCATTTTTAATAAAAGTGTTCTTTCTGAAACAGACGACATAGGAGAATCAATTTCGCGTTTAAGCCACCTTATTTGTAAAGAATATATCTTTTCTACCAAGCTAAACCCAAACGTTTTGACTGATTATGGATACACTTTTGATATAACGGGTAAGGGAAACACTGAAATTTGGGATTATCTTTTTGGAAGAAATGGAGAAGATATAACTGATATTGCAGTCAATCCGCTTGGAGCAGGAAAGTCTCTTATAAGCATATGTCAGGCCATAGAACCTGATGGAACAGAAGTTCTTTCGTTTGAAAATAAATACATAAAAGATAACATTGGTACTAAAAGGCCCGATGCAATTATAACTCCTGGGACTTACTATTACGTTGAAAGTGCTATCAACACTACAGGAGAAAATTTTGATACTACCAGGTTAGATTCTTTTGTAGGTAGAATTAAGTCTTCTCTTGACATGATAGGAATGTTAAAGAACGATTTATTGTTTAAAAACGATGTAATTCCGTATTCAAGCGTTTCACAAAAAGTAACAAAAAAATCAGAGTCTTCTGGGAAAATAATAGAAAACTCTAGTTCTAAAGAAAAAGTAAAAAGCCTAAGTTCATCTAAAATTAGAAAAATTGGTGATCAGTCAACATACCAAAAAGCTAGATTGTCTATAACAGGTCCCAATAAATCTTCAGAAAAATCTACAGATTCAAAAGATGTTCTAAGCAATCCTGTTTTGCTTTTAAGAGAAATTGAAAAAAAGGTATTTGGTAATTCTGGATTGTTGAGCAGAAACCCCGGCCCTAGGCTTTGGACTGATAAAAATTTTTTTACCGCCCAAGTAACTGACGTTAGCCCGCTTTTAATTTCTGCTGCGCTAGAGGATCAAAAACTAATGTCACTATTGTTTTTGTATGTTGTTTCAGAGATGTCTAGTATTAGATCTACAGAGATTTCTAATATTAATTCAGAATTACAACCTCCCGCTGAAATTACCGGACCTGAGTACAAATCTTTTATTGCTTTAGAAATAGTAAAAAGAATGAGCGAAGTTTACGGAAACTCGAACAGTCCTTTTGCAAAATTTCGAGCTTTATCCTTACAACAAAAAAAGATTTCTTCAGCTAGCATTTATGAATCTTTAATCAATCAAAACACATCTTTAAGAGAAATAATACACAATATTGTAAAGCTTATTTTAGAATATGCCAAGTACTTTGAAGATGTTGAAAATTCAAGTTCAAATTTTGAAAAGTTTTTTCTTTCCAATACCGACAACAATTTATTGCCTACTAGGGTTAATCAAAGTGTTAGACGTCCTCAAAATAGCAACAAAAGGACTTCTTATTCAGGGGTTCAAAAAACTACATACTTCGCTGCAATTTTTGAATTATGCTGCTTAATGGTGCACGCGGCAAATCCTGAAAGGTTTACTTCAAAAGAATCAACTACAAGCGGATTTGAAGATTATATCGTTACATTAGTTAGCAATCCTGTCTTCAACGATGCCGAAGAAGTAAAAAAAATTAAAAAAACTGAAGGAAATGAAAAAACAGTTCCTTTGCTTTTTGACTCGATCATGGTTAAATGTGAAAATTCTTTAGTAAATTATGATAAAACCATGCTTAAACAAGTTAATAGGCTACATGGTTTTATTTTTTCTTTATATAAAGAATTAGAAAGTTATAGCTCTAATTTAAAAGATAAATTTAGCAAATATTCAATGTTCATAGGAACATTAAACAGTATAATTCAAGACCCAGCGTTAGTAAGATTGTCGATGTCAGAAGAACAATTACTTTTAACTAGAAGTAAGCTTCTTGATGTTTCTACTAGGGCAGATTTATCCTACGATTCTGAAATAAAAAGATCTATACCTTATTTTTTAAATTTAAAAGATGACCAAAGAGTAGACAGTCTTTTGCCTATTGAAGATGCACATTTGATTTCTTGGAATCTACTTTTAAAAGATTATTTAAAGTCAAATGAATTTAGAGATTCAGAAGGTTTTAACAAAAAAATTATTTCTGTTGGAATACCACAAGGATTACACAGACTTTTACAAAGCGATGCTTCAAATCTAAGCGGACCAATTAGAAAAAATAAATTGATAAAAGTACATTTATACAAAACTGATAACTTAAAACCAGATGTTATTTATAAACCTTTAACTTACATTTTTGATCTGGACAGGTTTTCAACTAGAGTTTTAAAAAACTATATAGACAGTGGTTTATCAATCTTAGAAAATTCATCTTTTAATTTAACAAAAATTCCTATTTTAAAAGCGTTTATAGATCTTGATAAGTCTTCAAACAATTCTTTTTCTATCTTCAATGATCAAAAAAAATCTTTTGAAGATTATGCATTTTTGAATCAAACGGAAAAAAATGACTTGATGATGAACCATTCTAAAAGTCTTTTAATGGAAGAATATTTAAACTATTTTGCCGGTTCTCCATTTGATGAACAAAGATATTTTAGATATGATGCTCTTAAAAAGATCATCGATTCAGAATTTTCAAAATTTGTCAATCAAAATTCTAATGCTTCTGTAGATTCTTTTGAAAGTCCATCTATTGAAAGCTTTTTTACAGGAGAGACGTTTTTGTCAGATATTGAGTCTTTTAAAAAATCTTTAATCACGCCTAAAAAGTTTGATAGAGTTTTTCATATAATATTTGATCCTGATGATTTTTACATTGACAAAGATTTGACAGAAAAAGAAATTTTGTTTGGAAAATACGGCTTAGATGCAGACATGGAAAACTTTGGTGCAGCAAAAATAGGAGAAGTTTCTTTTGACACTTACCATGTCGCAGTAGAAGCATATAATGAAAAGGATCCAATCCTATGACTAGTTTTTCTAAACCTTCCACCCCTGTTTTTTCTTTATATGTTCCTGCTCCAAAAAATATAAAAGTAGAATTTATTTACAATTTTTATGTTTATGACGAAAGTACAAATCCTGTAGCGGGAGTGCCAGAGTCTTTAAAAACTAAGTCTATCGAACAAGTCAATACAAAAACTACAAATTTTTCTTTGAAAGTCCCAAGATATAATCAGATAAATTGGGATCCACCTGTTAGCACAATTTTTTCTTCTGCTCCACCTGAATATTCTATTTCAAACAACTTTGAAAAAGTTGTTTCAGAAGACAGCTTTTTGTCTTCAAGGTTTTTTTCTTATTCTTTTTCTAGCCTAGAGAACCTAGAAGAGGCTTATAAAGATATCAACAATAAAAAGACAGATGAAGGAATTAGTCAAGCCGGTATTATAGATAAGTACGTTTCTAATCTTTTAAATTCATATGTAGAAACAGGCGACGAAACTAACGTTTCTCATATTCGTCAACAAATAGTTAGATCTGTTGGAAGTTTAGAAAGAATAGCAGACAGACCAATGTATACATTAGGGACTGGATTCTATGATAGTAATGGTAAAAAAATTGATGCGTCAGGATTTGACCAATTAGTTTCAGAGGCTCCAACTTTAAATCTAAAGATTAATTCTTTAGTCTTACCAGACATTTTTGTTTCTGCGTCTCTTTCTGAAGAAGACATAAACTCTATAAATTCTAATTATCAAACAAGTACTAAAGAAAATTCTTCTGTTGATGAGCTTGTTGTGAAGCCTGTTTTTATTGGAAAAAAAGTAACCAATGTAGAAAGTATCAAAGCTAGCTCTTCAATAATTGGTTATTTGATAGAAAGATATGAGCTAACCCCCGCTGGGTTTTTGAAGAACAAAGTTATTACAATAGAAAATTCTTCTGTCAACAGCTACGTTGATGTTGAAATAAAATATGGTTCTACTTACTATTATTCTGTAAAGAGTATTGCAAGAATAGACGTTCCTGGATATGATAAAGAAAATTTTGAAATTAGAAACATCACCTACTACGTTGGTTCATCTCCTATTTCAAAAAGTGTTTTTTGCTCAGAAATGGTGCCCCCACCCCCACCTGTTGATATAAACTTTGTTTGGAACTATAAAAAAAGAAAACTACAAGTTGTTTGGGGCATGCCCATCAACTCTCAAAGAGATATTAAACAATTTCAAATTTTTAGAAGAAGCTCTATTGATGAACCTTTTGAACTTTTAAGCCAAAGATGCTTTGATTATTCTACAAAAAGATATACTACTGGCGAAATAATCGATGGTAATTCAAAAGAAATGTCTCAAGAAAATGCTTCTTTTGTAAGCTATGATAAGTCTCAAACATTATCTTACATTGATGACGATTTTATTGCAGACATTGAAGCTTCAAAAACTTCTAAATACGTCTATACAATCGTATCAATCGACGCTCATGGTATGATCTCAAATTACGGCGCCCAGTTTGAAGTATCTTATGACTTTTTTAAAAACAAAATAATAAAAAAATTAGTTAGTAATGCCGGCGCGCCTCGTCAATATCCAAACATGTATTTAGATGTCGATCTTTTTAAGGACGTCATAAAGACTGAAGGGCCGGAATCTTTGAGTATGAAGATATATTTTATGCCAGAATATTTCAAAATAAAGTACAATGATGGCACAGTTCAGACTATGTTGTCAACCAAACAACAAAATTCTTTTTATAACATGCAGTTTATTAACTTGCAAAATCAAAAAAGCGATTCATTAAAAATTAGCATTGACGATTCTTATGGTCTGGTGAAATAATTGGATCAATTTTAATAATTTGATATCTATTATAAGATTATACAAACGCAGAGGTGTTTAGATGGGCTGGCTAGATAATTCAACTAACAACATTATATTAGACGCTGTTTTAACAGATTATGGTCGTCAAGCATTGGCAAGGAACGATGGATCTTTTAGGGTAGCAAGATTTTCTTTAGGCGATGATGAAGTTGATTATGGCATCATTTCGAAGTATGGCAGAACTGTTGGTCGCGAAAAAATTGAAAAAAACACTCCTGTTTTTGAAGCTTTTACTAACCAGAATCTAGGATTGAAGTATAGAATGATTAGCGTGCCTAGACCTCTTCTTTATCTTCCTTCATTAACATTGTCTAGTCCAACGTCTATTTCAGTTTCTACAACAAATACTGGTAATACAAAAACTTACCAAAAAGTAATTGTGACACAATCTCCCCAAGGCGGAGAAGCTACGATCGAACCAGATTTATTAGAAACTAATTTCGATATATATGTATCAGATTTATTCTTGTCTATAGATGGTGTAACTCCTATAGGTTCTCCTGACGTTAATAAAATCTCATTATACGTTTTATCATCTGTAATTGGAACCAATGAAGCGACTTTAACTTTTGATATTAGAGTTAAGCCAATATCAGCATCAACTTTTGAGGTTTATGGAAGAGCGTTCGGTGGTGGCAGCACAAAAACAATAATCAACACTTCAATAAAAATTGTTGGTAAGAATTCTGGTGTTGTTTTAGATTTACCGGTCACAGTTATACGAACTTCGTAATAGGAAAATAAAAATGGCGACATTTCACGAATTAGCTTCAGGCGATATAAAAACAGCTAGGTCTTTTTTGAATCAATTGATCGATGTGCTGCAAGAAGACATCAGCGGTTCTACTTCTCGTAGAAAATATCAGCACTTTGTTACAGGTGGTGTCGGACCTGGAGTAACGTCATCATTATTCCAAACAGTTTATGATCAAGATTTTACTCTTCAAACAGCTAATGCAATTTTTGATATCACTGTTGGTTTAGCTCCAAACACTTCTTATGCAGTCGGAGTAGCTGCTGGGACCTTGACAGAAGTTGACTCAGTTGGTAAAGCTTTGTTTCCCAGCAGCTCATTAATGATGCGCGAAAAAATGGACATCTATAGACAATTCGCACAAACGTTACTTGGAGACGGAGATTCAGTTTTTAAATCGCCATTAGAAGATGGAGACACTATAGATTCTGCAATGTTCATAGCTTTTAAACGTTTGTTTGCAAGAGATCAAATTAAACGTGAAACTTTTGCAATGAGATTCTATCAAACAGCTTCTCATGTTTCGAAATTAGGAGGTACTAGCATAGATATGCCACCATCTACCGACGCAGACGGTATGTCTAATTTGTATACAACTTCTCTTTCGGGGTCTACAATTTTTACAGACCTAGGATCGGCAACTCAAAAGTTTTCAACAGTAGGTGGACAATACGGAATTTTAGTCGATGCGTCAATGACATCTCGTAAAGTTGGACTTATGTTTTATGACGCCGGCGTCGCTGTTTTTGACCTTGCGAAGATTACATCAGGTAGTCAGTTTGTTTCTGGCACTATCGACGCGATGCATCCGCTAGGACGTTTAACTTTGGGTGGTGATGGTACAGAAACAAATAAAACCGCTAAATTTATTCCTGATTTTATCACTTCAGGAAGCATCGATAATATAGTTGACCACCTTTGTGGAACAAGATTTCAATCTGGGTCTTTAACTGCCGTCACGTTCCAGAACGTGACAAATATAAATTCTTCTTTAATATTCTGCAGAGCTCCTGCAGATGAGTTCAATTATTCATCTAATCCCACGTTCGTAGACAGTAGTACTAATCCAGGAAGAATTGTAGTAATTGATCCGGGAGAAGAAGACAAACAAGACACGTTTACGTATGTCACGGGAATTGGCTTGTATGATTCATCAGGAAATTTGTTAGCTGTTGCCAAGCTTAGCAGACCTGTTGAAAAAAGTCCTGAAAGAGACCTTACATTTAGAGTACGTTTAGACTTCTAAAAACGGTTTAGCCATATGGCAATACTACCCATCACACCGGATGATATAGAATTTTTTACGTCTATTATCAACCCCGTTCGTACATATTCTTCAAGCTCATCCGGTGTTGAAGGAACTTTAAACGTTTTTGCTAGATCTTCTCACTCTGAAAAAGAAGTACGTCCATTAGGCAACTTCAACTCATCTTTTGTTAATGATGAAGATATAGAAGTTTCTCGTAATGCGGTCATTTTAAAAGCAAAAAGTACTCCTCTTAGCGGATCGTTTGTCAACGTTCTAGAAAATTACTTATCAAAAATAAATTCTCAAAGTCCTTCTGCAAAAAAACAAAAGCAGCTAAATGTCATCAGGTTTACTCCTACTACGACGTTTACGTCTAACACGATTAGAAAATTAAATGTAAAAAATTCTTTAATGTCTTTTTACAGAACCCATTACCCTTCGGCACAGTGGGCATATACGAATTATAATAGCTTGAATTTTTTCAATTCAAGTACAGTTTTGTCTTCTTCTGTATTGTTGTATCCAAACGTAGAAAATCTTGTCATTCCTGAGCATACAGGTTATGTTAGCGGAACTTATGCGCTGTCTGGAGGTTTTAGCTTTGATTTTAGAGTAAACCCAAGATATCAAGATGATGGAACTTCTACAAATTCTTTCAAAGCAGGAACGATATTTCATCTTTCTTCAAGTTACGCCGTTTCTTTAGTGACAGGTTCTAAAAAAGATGAGAACGGAAAACCTGCTTCATTTAGGTTACAACTTCAATTAAGCCATAGCGCAGATATCGCCCCATCAAAAGCTATCGTAGGTAGTTATCCGTCGGATTTAGTTTTTTTGTCCGATGACAACTGTTTGGACTTGAATACGTGGAATAGAGTCGTTATTCGTTGGGGCACAAATCTTGTCAACGATGGAACTGGTTCATTCAACGTTAATGGAATCGATAAGGGAACCTTTGTTATACCTTCAGGAACAATAATGCCTAAAGTGTATACTTCTATCAATGATGATCCTTCTGTTTTGTGCGTTGGAAATTTTTATGAAGGATCCAACGCAGGAACTAGCTCACAAAGATACTTTTTTAATGACACAACGGCAGCTAGAGATGGCGTTCAAGAGTTGATAGACGTGAGTGGGACGCAAGAAGAGCCTACGTCATACTCTTTTAATCACCCATTGAATGCTGAACTTCATGAAATTATTATACGCAGACATTACCTAAATGACAAAGATATACTTTTTACTTCTGGCAGCGGCGCACGAAGAATTCCGCCTCCACTGCGACGCGTAATCGGTTCTATCGATAAAAAGAAGATAGCATTTTATGTTCCTCCTTTTTTTGTTGAAAGCACTCCGATTCGACGTGCTGTTAATGGAATTGGTGGAATTTTGCAAACTCCATTCTTTGAAATAGATGGCTCTACGGACGATCCATTTAATGTTGCGATGTCTTTTGGGGTTGGTGGTCATTACATTAATCTTGAAAATTTTGCAAAAGATTTTGCAAATAGCACGTTCCCTCTTTTACATGATCTTTCTGCTTCAGCGTTAACTACGACAACTTTAGCTCGTTCTGCTAACGAATTTTTATATGATTATCCAAGCGTTAGACGCAGAAACTTGTCAGTTCTTCCTTGCGACGATGGGACTTTTTTCCCAGATTATCAAATACTGTCTGATCAGACAGGCGACAAACTTATTGACGTTTTTGGACGTAAAGATTTAAGTTTAATCAATCTAGACAATTTATTGAACGCGTCGTCTTTGCTGCTTGGGTCGACTTATGACGCAAATGAATATCCTGAATTAATAGACAATCAAACAGGCTATACACCAGAAAATCCAGGTTTGTCTCCGGGTCCTGCGATTGCAAATAAAAAGAAAGAAATTGAAGATATAATTTCTACGGATGAAGGAAGCTACGGACCCGGCGTACAGAGAGATGTCCCACTATCAATATTCCAAAGAACAAAAGACCCTTCTTCCAATCAAGTAACTTTTTTTGACATCAGCAATCTTTATTATGGAAGTAGAATTCTTCCTGGATCATTTCAAATAACAGATTCTAGTTTAACTGGGTCTGGAGGCAAAATTTCTATCACTTTGAAAGACGATGGATTTGGCAACCTCTATCGTGCTGACTCTAAAACAAAAAGCTGCACCTGGAACTCTGTAGGAAACATATTCTACAATGAAGGTATTGCTTTAATAAAAAGTCCGCATCTTTACTTCTTTGGCAAGGATCAATACGAGATATCTTTTAAAGGTGAGCAGCACCTATATTCTTCAAAATATGAAATTTTAGCGCCTAGTGGGTTATTGAATTCTTCTTCTAATCCAACGTTTGCAAGAGTTGAAAATGTGGTGAGTGCTTCTGCAGATCCTTTAGACACCGACAGGTTCGTTTACATTTCAAATTTAAATTTTCATGATGAAAACCTTAACGTTGTCGCAAAAGCAGTGTTAGCGCAGCCAGTTATAAAAAGAGAAGGAGAAAAGCTTCTTTTTAAGGTTGCTTTCGACTTTTGAATTATGCCAAAAAGTCGAAAGAAAAAACGTCGAAAAAGTCGATATCATAGAGGCCTGCACGTTTCTCCTATCGCTGGTGAATGTAAGTTTCGTTCTGGATGGGAACAAAAATACATGGAACATCTGGATGCAGATCCAGAAGTCTCTACATGGTCTTATGAAAAATTAATCATCGAGTATATTTCAAATAAGAAGACAAAAAAAGTTAGAAAGTATTACCCTGATTTTCAAGTTGAATACAAAGATGGTAGAAAATTTGTCATCGAAATAAAACCTTCTCGTCGGCTAGTTCAAGTAAACGTTATAAAAAAAATTAGGGCAGCTAAAGAGTGGTGCACCGAGCACGACGTTGTTTATAAAATATTGACAGAAATAGAACTAAAAGACATTGGTTTGCTTTAATAAAGTTTTACTAATGTTAGTTGTGTGTAAACAATAGCATTTGTGAGATCCTTGGTACTCGGCCTAGACGTTTCAACTTCTGTGACCGGTGTTTGTGTGATTGATCCTAGGATGCCCCTCGACAATCAAGGGTCTCATATTTTATATTTAGACAGGATCGAATTTAAGAAGTGCAAAACCCTTTGGGAAAAAGCCGATCTTGTTGCAGCGGAGCTTGATGGTTTGTCTAAAAAGCTGCAAGGACAATACCTCGTCGCGCTCGAAGAACCTTTGATGGGATTTCGATCAGGAATGTCTTCTGCAGCGACGATAACAACTCTCATGAGATTCAATGGGATAGTTTCATACATTTCTAGAGAAATATTCAAAGTTGATCCTGAGTACCTTGCCGCAGCGTCAGCTAGAAAATTATGCGGTATAAAGATGCAGAAGACATCCATCGCTGGGATGAGCGGGAAAGAACAAGTCTTTAAGTACATGTCTGAAAATGACTTAAATCACGTCGTATGGCCGTCGAAAAAGAATGGTGATCCTGTAGACTGGAGTCGAGACGCGACAGACGCTTACGTCATAGCTCGGGCACGTTCGCTGCTAAAAAGTTAATAAAAACATTTTTTTATTTTTTTTTATTTTTGTGACGTGGTCTATTCTTTGACCGATAAAATTAAGTTTTACGAATCGATTTTTGGTCGTGGTAAAATTTCTGGTAATGGTAAAAACTTTGATGTTCGTTGTCCTATTTGCGCGCCCTCTGATTTATCCAAGAAAAAGTTAGCGATTAGAACAGACAATGATGCAAACCATTGTTGGGTGTGCGGATGGAAAGCTCGAAGTCTCGCTCCGCTGCTAAGAAAGTATGGATCTTCAGAACACTTAAATGCGTATAGAGAATTAACAGGCCGTGGTGACGTTGGTCTGTTGACTGCTGAGATAGAAGACACAAAGAAAATCGATCTTCCAAAAGACTTTAAGCTTTTAACTCTAGCAAACGTGGCAGATCCAGATGTTAAAGCAGCTTGGAGGTACGTTTATTCTAGAGGTCTATCGGATCGAGATGCCTGGTATTTTAAATTCGGTATTTCCGACGAACAAAGATGGAAGCGTAGGATCATAATGCCTTCTTTCGATGCTGAAGGTAACTTGAATTATTTTGCAGCCCGAGCAATCGACAAAGATAAAAAGCCTAAGTACGATAATCCTGACATTGATAAGAACCCTATCGTTTTCAATGATATCAACATTGATTGGACAAAAAAGTTGACTCTTGTTGAAGGGCCTTTCGATCTTGTTAAGTGTCCTGATAACTCTACAGCTTTGCTTGGTTCTGATCTTGACGAACGTCACGAAGTGTTCAACAAAATAGTTCTCTACAATACTCCTATCGCTTTGGCGCTGGATGGAGACATGTGGCATACCAAGACGCCAAAGATTGTAAAAAAGTTGCAAGAGTACGATATTGATGTTGTTGTTGTCGACGTTCGTCCATGGGGCGACCCGGGCAATATGTCTAAGCTTGAATTTGAAAAAGCGCTATTTGAAGCCGCACCCATGATGTGGAATGACATATTTTCTAACAAGCTAGGAAGAGCTTCTGCTGTTAGTTTTAAGTTATAACAGTTTATTGAACAAATGTAACTGATATTATACGATCGTTAACTAATGGTTGTTATTGCGCACACCGCCGATATCCACTGGCGTGGTTTGAGTCGACATGATGAATATAGAGAAGTTTTTTCTGCATTCATAAAAGATTGTAAAAAAAATAAAGTTGATCACATCTTCATTGGAGGAGATGTTTTTCATACAAAAACAACTGGAATTTCTCCTGAATATATCGAGCAGCTGACATGGTGGCTTGAATCAATGGCCGCTGTTGCGCCTGTTCATTTGACTCTTGGAAACCATGATGGAAATTTAGTTAATTTATCTAGACAAGACGCAGTTTCACCAATCGTCCAAGCTCTTAATAATCCTAGAGTTCACCTTTACAAAAAGAGCGGAGTGTACGAATTTCACCCAGGATACAATTGGTGCGTTTATTCCCTATTCGATGAAGAAAACTGGTCGCAGGTTGTTCCGCAACCTGGCAAAGTAAACATCGCATGTTACCACGGACCTGTGCAAGGTTCCGTGACCGAAGTCGGATGGGAGATGGAAGGTACCAAAGTCGAATTCTTCAAGGACTATGATTTTGCTTTCCTTGGTGACATCCACAAGATGCAATTTTTAGATTACAGGGAAGCAGAAATAGAAATAGATGAAGATGAGTTATTCAAATATCCTGGTTGCACTGTCGTTGAATAATTCAACATGATTTTGTTGGACTGGAATTTTAACCGAGGCGCTATGGGAAAAAAGATTAAAATAAAGGTAAAAAGGCCGCGAGTTGCCTACAGTGGTTGTCCCGTTCAACAAAATTATGCAGAAGATCTTGAGCACGGATATCTTCTTTGGGACATCGACGATCAAAGAACATGGGACGTTTCGTTTAAAAAACTGCCTAATCCAAAACCATACGTGACCATTCAGTGGAATGGTTCTGCTGAAGATTTAATTTCCACCGCTTCAAAACATCCAGACGGAGCACGCTTTAGAATTAGATCTGCTGATGCATTGGGGCAAAAAGATTTTAGCTTTATTAGTGAAATTTTAAAGAGTAAAAAAGCTGCGACAGAAGTAACTTTTAAATCCGATTTTATTGTAGATAAATCGGTCGTTAGGTCTGGTTCGACAGATCTAGTGAAATCTGATCTTAGAAATCCTGATGTTTTGCTTAAATTGATCAAAGACTATTACACCGGCGCTCAAGTAACAGATGAAGAATGGAACGTGGTCGCTGAACAGGTGAAGTCTTGTTTGTTTTCTGTCATTTCGTCTGAAGAGACAACGAGGAATTCCAAGTGGTCACTTAGGTATGTAGAATTTGATAATATGTTTGCTTACGGTCCTAACAATTCTATTAACTTTGATCAACTAAATGGAATCATAGGAATTTTTGGACCAAACAGAATAGGAAAATCATCGATTGTTGGTACTTTAATGTACTCGCTGTTTAATGCGACCGATCGTGGGCCCATTAAGAACATCCACGTTTGTAATATTCGCAAACCATACTGCTCTTCAAAGGTGATCATCAACCACAATGGAACAGATTACGTTATTGAAAGACAGACGACGAAGAATGAAAATAAAAAAGGCGTTATTTCTGCAGCAACTTCTCTTAATGTTTTTAAAATTAAAGAAGATGGTGAGGCAGATGACCTGGCTGGCGAACAAAGAACTGATACAGAAAAAGTTATTCGTTCTTTGATCGGAAACCAAGAAGACTTCATGATGACTTCTTTAGCGGCGCAAGGTGAGATAAACCAATTTATTTCTCAAGGCTCTACTCGACGCCGCGCGGTTCTATCTAGGTTTTTAGACCTCGACATCTTCGATAAAATGTATGAGATAGCCAATAAAGAAATAATTTCTCTTAAAGCTCAACTAAAAAATTGTCCAGACAGAGATTGGGCGAACTTGATGCAGCAAGGGAATGATGAGATAGCTTCAATAGAAATTGAAAATAAAGAACTAACTAAGGAGCTAAAAGACAAGCAATTCAAACTGTCTCAATTACAGTTTGAATTATCGAAGCACAAAGATGTAACTCCGATCACAAAGTCGCAATTTGATTCTTTTGCTCAAAAAGTTAAACTTCTTGAGCAGCGTTGCACATCTTGTACAGAGGAGATTGCTAAGCTAGAAGAAGAAATAGTTGAAAACAACAAAAAGCTCGAAAAGATATTAACTGTAAAGTCAGAGAACGACATTTCTTTCCTCAAGCTTCGTAATGAATCATATAAGAGTCTAGAGTCTTCTTTGCTGACTTTAAAACACTTCTATGACAAAGAGTTGACGCACTTAAATCAACATAAAAAATCTTTGAAAATTTTAGACGAAGTACCGTGCGGCGATGAGTATCCCACATGCAAGTTTATCAAAGACGCTCATTTGAGTAAGTCCAATTTAGCGGAACAAAAAGAAAAAGTAGAATTAGCCGCCTTAAAAATGAAACAAGCGACAGATGCATTTGAAGAGCTGAAAAAAGAAAACATACCGGCTCGTCTTGAAAAGCTTGAAAAGTTGTTAGACTTAGAATCAAAAATTCTTTTAGACATTTCTAGAAAAGAAACAGAGCTAGCTAAAATTAAAACTTCTTGTGACGCTTCAACGTCGGAACTGCATGCGTTACATGAAAGGTTAGCGCTTCTTGAAGAGGCTTTAAAAAATGAAGATAATGCAGAAGTAGTTTCTATTAAGTCAAAAATTGAGAATATTTCTGTGTCAATCGATGACTTGATGACCAAGAAGCTGTCTATTGCAACGCGAAAAGGAAAGATCGAAGCCAGTCTAGAAAAGTTTCAAGAAGAAAAAAGCACGAGAGATTGTCTTCTTGAGAAGATGAAGGTTCATGAATTGACGACGACAGCTTTTTCTAAAAAAGGTATTCCTTTAATCATCACTAAATCTCAGCTACCTTTGATTAATGCAGAAATAGCGAAAATTTTGCATGGAATTGTCGATTTTACTATTGAGTTGGAAAACGACGAAGGATCGGATAGCTCTGAAATCTATATAAACTACGGAGATTCTCGAAGAGTAATAGAACTGTGCTCTGGTATGGAAAAAACAATCGCTTCTTTAGCAATGCGCGTCGCAATGATCAATGTTTCATCTTTACCCAAGCCTGATATCTTTATTATTGATGAAGGATTTGGAACGCTAGACGATGCTGCAGTCGAAGCCTGCAATCGACTCTTAACTTCTCTTAAAAAGCATTTTAAAACAATACTTGTTATCACTCACGTCGATGGTATAAAAGATGTTGTTGATCATATTTTAGAGATCACAAGAAATGAAAAAGATTCCAACATAGTTTTTGGTAAAAACGAATGAACGTGTCAAACTATTATCCTGGCGGAAGAAAAATTTTTTATAGAGATGGTTACGTCTTAATTTTGCCTGAGTCTTACGACAGCAACAAGATGCCTCTTTTTTGTGAAGTATGCGAGATTGCTTTTTCAAAACAAGAAGATGAAAAAACATATAAACTTTTTAAATGCTGCTCTGTGTGCGCAGACACTTGGGCTTATTCGCATAAGCAAGAATGGGATAACGGTTGGCGTCCAAGCCAAGAACAGATAAACGTAGCTGTTCAAAAAAGACTTTTTATTAATCCAAACGTCGTCTTTGAGTAAAAACCTAATATTTAGGTATGGAGTTATTATGCCTAAAATAGATTACAACGCTCTGGGCCAAGCTTTAGATACGACTTGGGGACGGTGTTCTACCCCCAAGACAGCTTCATATTCTGTTAAATTCACGCTAGCGGGTGATGTTTTAACAGCATCGTATCAAGCAGTCGTTAATTTTGCTTCTGAGCGTGAAATGGCCATGATGTATCGCACATACGAAAAAGAATCGATTGATATAATCGCAGCGGTTCTTAAAAATGTAAAAGATGTATACAAAAACATCACTGGAAATTCTTTAATAACGAAAGAAATTGGTTCTAACGATTCCGTCGAGGTCATTGGATTCAATGTGCATAATCCAAAAAGAACGGCGTACTTTCGTAGAAAAACCAAGCTTGAAATATCCTAATGAAGCCGCTTAATAGAAACGAACAAATACGGGAAATAGTTCGCTGCGGCAAAGACCCCGTATACTTCATGAAAAATTACGTCAAGATCCAGCACACAGTGCGGGGTCTTATTCCGTTTGAGACATACGATTTTCAGGACGATTGCGTCAAGCACTTTGAAGAAAGCCGCTTCAACATTGTACTAAAATCTAGACAGCTAGGTCTGTCAACAGTCACAGCAGCGTACGCCGTATGGTTTGCGATCTTTAAAAAAGATAAAAACATTTTAGTCATCGCAACGAAGCTTTCAACCGCAATGAACTTCATCAAAAAAGTGAAGATCATGTTAGACGGTCTTCCTAAGTGGTTGCTTCTTACGAAGTTTGAACCAACTAAGCAATCAATATCTTTTGCAAATGGTTCAACCATCACTGCAATACCCACTTCTCCTGATGCAGGTCGTTCTGAAGCCTTGTCTCTTCTCATCGTCGATGAGGCCGCGTTCATTAGAGACTTTGAAGACATCTGGACGGGTCTGTATCCCACGCTGTCGACAGGTGGTAACGCAATCATCATATCAACTCCTAATGGCGTAGGTGGTCAGTATTATCGTCTTTGGATGGAAGGCGAGACAAAGCAAAATGAATTTAACACGATTAAGATTCCGTGGTGGGCGCACCCAGAACATGATCAGGAGTGGTTCGACAAAGAGACGAAGAATTTACCGAAGCGTAAGGTGGCTCAAGAGTTTCTTTGCGACTTTATCTCGTCAGGAGACACATTCTTACAGCCAAGTGAGCTAGAGTCTCTTAGAGAATCTATTCGAACTCCGATAGAAAAAGGAGGTCCACAAAGCGCTGTGTGGATATGGAGGCGATCAGAGCCTGGTAAAAAGTATGTCATTGCAGCCGACGTCGCGCGCGGCGACGCAGGAGATTTTTCTACTTTCCACATTGTTGATAATGAAAGTTGCGAAGTTGTTGGAGAGTACATGGGTAAGATACCTCCTGACAAGTTCGCTGACTTGTTATCTCAGTATGGAAAAATGTATAACGATGCGCTGATATGCCCAGAACAAAATACGTTCGGGTATTTTACCTGTGTTAAATTAAGGGATGAAGGTTATCCAAGGCTATACTACCAAGGAGCTTCGGGCGACCCGTTTGAGTACAGACCAGCGGACCCTAATGCAATTCCTGGGTTTTCTACTCAACAAAAAACTAGAGGTCAAATACTTGCGAAGCTAGAGGAGTTGACTAGAAACTCCGTCCTTAAAGTTTATTCTCAAAGACTATATGATCAGTTGCAAGCATTCATATGGAACGGTTCTCGAGCCCAAGCGTCAAAAGATGCACATGATGATTTGATCATGAGTCTTGCTATCGCGATGTGGATCGTTGCGGGAGATTCTGGAATAAGCGAACAAGCTACTGCGATGGCCATGGCAATGTTAAAGGCGACGAAAGTCGAAAGAAACAATAATATGCCAGGAAACATTTCTGAAGCACGCCCATTAGTAAATCCAGCGATAAAAGGGTTGACACCATCGCCTAAAGACGTATACAAACCACAAGATCCATCTCGAGTTCGTCATGCAGATGTTTCTGATTTTTCGTGGTTATATCGTTAGAAGTTTATATTTGTAGCTAATATCTATTGATGGTAGAGGATCAAAAAATGGCCAAGATCACTATTCAAACGTTAAGAAGAATCATTTTAGAAGAAATTGAAACCTTAAGAGAAGGCACCAATGAAGATCAAGCTGCGGCAATGGCTTCTAGCGCCAGTAAGTTGTTAAAGGCGATTGAATCTTTTAAAGAAGTTGCAACTGCAAAAGCTAAAGCAGAACTTGGAGAGCACATCGAAGTTTCAGAAAAGCTTTTAAAAAGAATCGTCGCATCTCCGATGCAGTACATTGACGCGCCAAAATCAGCCGTTAAAAAAGTTACTTTAAAGCCCGAACAAGGTTTAAATCCTTCTAATGAAAAAATGGTGTGAAGATATACGACTCCTTTTTAGTTGTTATTTTTAACAAGAAAGAGCCGCTTCCATGATTGGAAGGGCAAAGCAACATGGCAAAAGAATCACAAACTCTATTTCAACGTCTTTCAAAGCTCTTCAAGAGTGGTCCTGTAGTCAAGAGAAAGATCAGGACTCTAGATACCACGATCGCAGTTGCCGACAAGACTAAGTCTTCCGGCGCGTTGCTTTTTCAGAAATCGTTAGCGCCCACTTACGCGACGATAACCGCTAACGCATATAACCTCTCAGAACGCCTGATGAGGTACCAAGATTTTCAAGAAATGGAGTATTGCCTTCATGGTGACACAAAGATCGCGGTCCCAGGAGGATATAGAACCATCTCCGACCTCGCTACAGAGTGCGAAGGCAAACCAGACAATGCCTTTATCGTCTATGCGTATGACCACAATCTAGGCAGAATCATACCTGCGCTAGGAAAACAAGCTCGACAAACGCGTGTAGACCACGCTTACACGGTGACTTTTGACAATGGACAGCAAATCATCGGAACCCCAAATCATCGCTTAATGAAGCGTGATGGAACCTTCTGTAAGATAGAAGACCTTAAGTCTGGTGACGCAATGATGCCGTTCTATCGTCGTGACCTTTTTAACGGTTGCAAAGAAGAAGGTGATGGATATCGTTGGATCTACACGATGGATAAACGCTCCACTATGAACGGGTGGGTCGCGGAACATCGAGTACTTGGCGAAATGTTAAAAGGTTCACCTCTCGCAACAAACGAGGTGGTTCACCACAGGAATTTTGTCAAGCACGATAACCGTCCCGAAAACTTGCAGGTCATGACGGATTCTGACCATCGTAAGCTTCATGCAGAGATTCTAAACGGCGTCAAGTGGTCGGAACAAAACTCAGAATGGATCCAGCAATTCAAAGTCAACCATTCAAAGTTCATGACGGACAACAATCCAGCCGAAAGAAAAGACATTACTTTTGGTAGAATACTCGAAATTGCAGAAAGAGTCGATTTCAACTCTAGAAAAATTTGCGAGGTTCTTGACACGGACCTAAACGTAATCAAGCGTAAGCTTCGCAAACACGGCTATGAAAACTTTGAAACTTTTGCTCGTGCTTACAATCCAGATTGGCATAATGCAGGATGGAATAACAAAGGCGAGAATAATCCCAGATACAACAAATCGATTACATTTGACCGAATTTGTTCGATGTTTTCTAGGGGCATGTCAAAGAAAGAGTTGGCAGAATCTCTGGGTACGACAACCACAGTACTTGCAAATCGACTTTTGGAAAATGGTTACAAAAACTATACCGAGTTTTCAGAAACTTATCAAAACCTCAAGGTTGTTTCAATAGAATATCACGGAATTATTCCGTTGTTTGATCTGACGGTGGATGGCTACAAGAACTTTGCAACTGATACTGTCATTTCTCACAACACTCCCGAAATTGCGGCGGCGATGGACATCTATGCCGACGAGACGGTAGCGCAGGATGACAAAGGTCGCGTCCTTCACATCTATTCTGACAATGAAAAGATCAAAGAGATTCTAGAAGACCTCTTCTACAATACCCTCAACGTCGAGTTCAACCTCCGTTCGTGGGCGCGTAACCTCGTCAAGTACGGAGACTTCTTTCTTTATAACGACGTGTCGCCCCAGTACGGCGTCATCAACGCGTTCCCTATCCCCGTCAACGAGATTGAAAGAGAAGAGAATTATGACCCCAATGATCCTTTCGCCGTGCGGTATCGCTGGGTCACCCTTGGTAATCGTACACTTGAGAATTGGGAAGTAACTCATTTCCGTCTCCTCGGTAACGATATGTTCCTACCATACGGCTCCTCGGTCATCGAGCCGGCTCGTCGTATTTGGCGTCAATTGATTCTTATTGAAGACGCGATGTTAGTCTATCGCGTCGTCCGTGCGCCTGAACGCCGCGTTTTTTACATAGATGTTGCCAACATTCCCCCTGAAAATGTACCCATGTATGTTGAGGAGCAACGTAAAAATTTACGTACAAACCAAGTCGTCGACCGTGCAACGGGGCGATTAGACCTTCGTTACGCTCCTCTTTCTATTGAAGATGATTATTTCATCCCCGTCAGAGGAGGCGAATCAGGAACAAAAATTGACACTCTTGCCGGCGGCCAAAACGCCGCAGCAGTCGAGGACGTAGCTTACATCCAAAAGAAGCTCTTTGCAGCATTAAAAATTCCACGTGCATATCTTGGATACGATGAAATGTTGTCTTCAAAGGCTACATTGGCGCAGGAAGACATTCGATTTTCTAGAACGATCAACGTTATCCAAAAAGTTCTCTTGTCAGAACTTAATAAGCTTGCGATAATACACTTGTACGCAAATGGTTTTGACTCCGAAGAACTACAAAACTTTACGTTGCGTCTTTCTAATCCATCGACCGTCGCGCAGCAGCAAAAATTAGAGATTTGGAGATCTAAATTTGAAATTGCCGGCGCGATTCCTGAAGGCATGGGAAGTAAAAAGTTTGCTCGTAAGATGATCTGGGGTCTTACTGATGAGCAGATCGAAGAAATTGATGAGCAACGTTATCAAGAAAAAATTATCGATCAAGCTATCGAAGGAGCGAAACCTGAAGGAGACGAGGAACCCTCCGGCGAAGCTCCTGCAGGTGGCGAAGAACCTGCTGGCGAAGAAGAACCTGGTGGAGAGGAGACCGGCGGCGAGGCAGGTGGTGGAGAAGATTTATTTGCAGCAGATGATGTCGAAGAAAAAGACCCGGGCGCAGAGCTTCTCATATCGATGGATGAACCAGATATGATATCGCCTTTGTTTGAAAAAGATAAGCTACCCGTCAAACCAAAGTCGACATTACAAAAAGCGCTGTATGATCAAAGTCGAAGAAAAAAGCGCCGCGATCACATACCAGATTTTTATAAAATGACTTCTAATCACAACGATGACATACATGATACTTCATTTTTAAACTCTGTCGCAAAAAATCCGCTAAAGGACGCTTTTAAATTAGAGTCATTAAAAAATACCGCTGAACCAAGCCAAAAGCTATCGCAAGCGATGGTTTCGACTCTATCTAAAATGTCACAAAAATTGCAGATAACTAACTCTCATTCAAGCTCAGGTTTGCTGTCTGAAGAAAAAAATGTAGGGTTTAGTTTTAACGATGAAAGCGACAGCTTACTTATCATAGATGAAGATTGAAAGGTCGACAAATGTCAAGATCCCATAACAAGAAGCGTAACACTGCTCTATTGTACGAGTTTTTAGTTCGATCAATTTCTAGCGCTCTCGTTGAAGGAGACAAGAAAAAGTCTTCAACTGCGTTAAGAATTTTGCGCCGCCATTTCAAACCGGGCACACAACTATACAAAGAATTTCGACTTTTTAACTCTTTGATAAAAACAACAGTCAGCTCTGAACCTGTCGCGACATCAATATTGTCAGAAGCAAAATCCGCTGCTCGTGCGGCGGACATGACTTCGCTGGATAAAGAAAAATCTTTATTGATCAGAAACATAAACCACCTATTAAACGATGAAAATTTCTATGATCAACCAGTTTCTGAATACAGGTTGTATGCGACTATTCAAACTTTGTTGAATGAGTGGAGACGTCCTGCTGGAACTGCAGATATAGTTTCTGTCGCTAACTATGAGGGTCAACTTCGAGAATGGCTGCTTGCAGAAAAGAAAAAAGAAGACCGTACTCTAATAGATGAATCGCCGGGCACTACTCGCCTTCTCATGAAGGTAATGATGAAAAAGCTCAATGAAAAATACTCTAATATTTTGAATGATGATCAACGTGAAATCATCAAAGCTTACGCGTTTTCTGCTGCGCACGATGATCAAACGACTATTAAAAAGAAACTGGCATCAATCAAAGAAGGTCTTCTCGAGTCAATTGAAAGCTACTCTGATCAGAAAAAAGAAAATAAATTTCTCATTGATAAGATGCAGGACGTGAGAACAAAAATTTTGTCGGAGTCCCTTGACGAAGTCAATGATGACGTTGTTTCTAAATTCATGTTGTATTCTACATTACGCCACGAGCTCAGCGAGAGCGAAGGAGATGATAAATGAAAGATTTACGCCTGTTGAACTCTTATGACATCTTCGATTATACACCGGAGATGATAAAAGAGTCTAGAGAAAAAAATGGTGGTAAAGTAATGATGAAAGGTGTCTTACAAAAATCTGACACCCTCAATCAAAATGGTCGTATCTATCCGAAGTATGTTTTGGAGAGAGAGATTCGAAATTACCAAAAATTTATTATAGAAAATCGAGCTTTAGGAGAGTTGGACCACCCCGACTCCTCCGTCGTTAATTTGAAGAATGTTTCGCACATTGTTCGTGAAGCTTATCTCGAAAATGATGTTGTCTATGGAACTGTGGAGATTCTTGACACTCCTTCTGGCAAAATTCTGCAATCTCTTGTTGAGTCCGGCGTGAAATTAGGTATCTCATCTCGTGGAGTTGGATCTACAAAGAAGCAAGGAGACTACCATGTCGTACAAGATGACTTTCAATTAATTTGTTGGGACTACGTCTCTGAGCCGTCAACACCGGGTGCTTTCATGCTTCCAGAGGGTCGCAGGATTACTTCTGCTGAACTCCAAAAAGTCTTTAATAAATCAGATAGAATTGACAGAATATTAAATGATATAATTTCTTATGGAGGCAAGTGATGGGACTAAAAGATCC
>Ga0194129_10001152_pt1 | contig 45075 bp, 44 predicted proteins | sample TA2KigCa35mmetaG_FD_150862 | JGI IMG/M metagenome (GOLD analysis project Ga0194129, IMG submission 150862) | Freshwater microbial communities from Lake Tanganyika, Tanzania - TA2015038 Kigoma Deep Cast 35m | ecosystem: Environmental > Aquatic > Freshwater > Lake | place: Tanzania: Lake...
ATTCACCTTTTCCTAGTGCAGCGGCCGCGGCAGCGGTTGATGAAGCGTTGATGATTTCGGCGCTGGGATGATTCTTTGCGATATATGCGCGGCATTGGGCTTCTGCATGTGGATGTGTAGCAATCTTTCGAATTACGGGTTCTTTATTTCCTTTAGCAACAAGGAGCGCAAAGGTGACTGGAAGAGTTACTTCACCATAAATAACTAGAGGTTCTCCGATTGCTAATTCATCAAGCGTTCGAGCTACAACTCCCTCAACCGAATTTTCAATTGGAACTAGGGCTTTTTCGGCTTCGCCACTTCGAACTGCATCGAGAGCAGCCGTTACATTCGCATAGGGAACTAGTGAGTCACTTGAAGTGGCAATGGTGCGAAGAGCCGCCTCCGTAAAAGTGCCGCTTGGCCCTAGATATGCATACCGTGTCACTGCGTAAGGATACCTAATCATCATCAATCGATGAGTTGCATAGGTTGTATCACCGTTAGGCTTACTCATTATGAAGCGTAATCTCCACTTCTCTTCGATTGCATGGCGATCCGAGTTGGGATTGCAACGTGAAGGAAATGAAGATTCCGGTTTGATTTCAGCAAATTTGGTTGCGGTTGCTGATGGTATGGGCGGATATGTTGGCGGCGAGATTGCATCGAAAACAGCGATAATAACCCTCGCAGATATCTTGCCTCTACTAAATAACAATGAATTGGATTCACAGTCAAGGGAAGATATTTATCGCAGCTCCCTTCTTGAAATTGATTTAGCTCTTAAGAAAATTGCAGAAGATAGACCCGAGCTTGATGGAATGGGCACAACTCTTACATCCTTAGCGCTCTTTGAGAATCAAGCTGTCCTTCTTCATGTTGGCGATTCGCGCGCTTATCGAATTAGAGGAAAGAAGATTACACAACTAAGTCATGACCATACCGTTGTGCAAGAACTAATCGATCAAGGTCGGATCACTCCCGAAGAGGCTAGTGAGCATCCCCAGCGCTCCTTTTTAACTCAAGCGCTGATGGGCAAATCAAACGTGGAAGGGGTGCTGCTTCTCTTCCCAATTGAAGTTGGCGACATTTTCTTGTTCTGTAGCGATGGCTTAACTGTTGTGGTCGATGAAGGAAAAATCGCCTCGGCTTTCGGAGAGAACTTGCAAGATTCAGTAGATGCTTTAGTTGATCTAACTTACAAGAAGGGCGCTCCTGATAACGTCACGGTGATCGCACTTCGAATTGGTGAGACAAAGCAAGAAATTCCAACTACTTATATCGGTGCGGCGTTATGAAGCGAGTACTGGGTGGGCGCTACCGACTTGGCGAAATGATTGGTACAGGTGGAATGGCAGATGTTTACCTCGCTGAAGATTTGCGACTTCATCGGGAAGTTGCAGTAAAAATCCTTCGTAGCGATCTAGCTCGTGACCCCGCTTTTGTTACGCGATTTAACAAGGAAGCCCTTGCTGCAGCTGGATTGAATCATCCCGGAATTGTTGCGGTTTATGACTCGGGACAAGAAGAGACGCCGAGTGGGGCAATGCCATACATAGTTATGGAATATGTTGAAGGACATACTCTCCGGGAAATCCTCCATAAAGGTGACCGGCTACCTTTTGAACGGGCGATTGAGATTGTTAGTGATGTTCTAGACGCCCTCGCATATTCACATAAGAATGGCATTGTTCATCGTGATATTAAGCCGGGGAACATAATGCTTACCTCGAGCGGCGAAGTTAAGGTTATGGATTTTGGAATTGCGCGCGCCCTCTCAGATGCTGGTGCAACGCTAACTAGTACTTGGAACATTGTCGGAACAGCTCAATATCTATCTCCTGAACAGGCAACTGGTGGACAGGCAGATGCTCGAAGTGATCTCTACTCTCTTGGCTGTCTCTTCTATGAACTTATATCTGGCAAGCCACCTTTCTTGGGTGAGACCCCAGTTGCCATCGCCTATCAACATGTCTCAGCGCCACTTCCCCCGATAACTTCAATCGATTCATCACTTGACCCAGCACTCAATTCATTCTTTGGCGTTGCGCTGGCAAAAGATTCCTCAGATCGCTATTCCAGCGCTGCTGCGATGTTAAGAGATCTAAAGAGATTATCGAGGGGCGAAGCGATAACTACATTGATTCCTAAACAAAAAAATTCCTCAGGTAGAAGAAAGTTTGCCGCAGTTGGTCTTGCGATTGTTTTAGTTGTTGGCGGTACAAGCTTCTTTATCTTTAGGCCCACCGCCTCATCTGAAATACTCTCTTTGCCCAACGTTGTAGGTCTAACTGAGTCGGAAGCTCGATCCCAACTCTCCGGTTTTACAATCACAATTCAACGCGCTCCTGATGCGCGAATTCCAAAAGATCGCGTTGCGAGCCAGCTTCCACTAGCTACAGTGCGAGTCGGAAAAGGAAGTGCGGTAACACTTACTCTCTCTGATGGCCCAGGAGATGCAGTTGTTCCTACCGACATAATCGGAAAACCATTAGAACAGGCGCGTGCCGCACTTGCCGCGGCTGGGCTTCGAGTAAGTAGGACTATTGCAGTCGACTCTGAAGAGCAACCCGGAATCGTCTTGAAAGTTACACCAGAACAGGGCTCAACTATTGAGGCGGGAAGTGGAGTGACCCTAGAGATTGCCAGCGGAAATGTGAAAGTCCCAGATCTAATAGGCAAGAGCGATATTGAAGCGCGGACATTGTTAACCCAAGCAGGCTTCTTGGTTAAAGTTGTAGAAGCCTTTGATGCAAATCAGCCACTTGGCGTTGTGATTGCCCAAGCGCCCGCAGCCAGCGAAACAAAAATTATTGGCTCTTCTGTCACGATCACAATTAATAAAGCGCCCGCAGGCAATTAACGATTAACGACTGGGGCTAACCCTTCAGCCTTTGCTACCGCATCTTTCATGCCGCACTCAACTAACCAATTTGCCAATAATTTATGTCCGTATTCAGTTAGTACTGACTCGGGATGGAATTGAACGCCGTAAATCGGAAGCTGTGCATGCCGAATCGCCATCACTACACCGCTCTCACTCCGACCAGTAATAACTAATTCCCTTGGAAGAGTTTCTTCTTTGATTGCAAGTGAGTGATATCGAGTCGCAATAAACGGTGAGGGAATGTTTGCAAAAACGCCGCTTGAATCATGTGAGATATTCGAGGTCTTGCCGTGCAATAACTCAGGAGCTCGATCAACTGTTGCACCATAAGCAACAGCGAGCGCTTGATGTCCAAGACAGACTCCAAGCAGCGGCTTACCGATGTCAGCCGAGTGTTTGATCATCTCGATTGAGACTCCGGCCGCTTCCGGCGTACCCGGACCCGGTGAGATAAGTACGCCATCAAATTGATCTGCTGCATTGGCTGGGACCGAGTCATTTCGAACAACTGTGCACTCCGCCCCAAGTTGCTCGAGGTATTGGACCAAGTTAAAGACGAAGGAGTCATAGTTATCTATGACGAGGATCCGTGTTCCCATGACGCCATCCTCTCGTGTAACCTGCGCCCCATGCCTAAGTCGCGGATTCGCAAGAAGAAGGAAAACCGCCCTCGCCTTGATATCGAGGTAGAAAACCCGCTTGAGGCTGAAAGCCCTAATTGGTTAGCCCCAGTAATGCTCGGCTCCTTCCTTATTGGACTTGCCTGGATCGTTACCTTCTATATCTCCCAGACCTTGTACCCAATCCCTGACATTGGTGCTTGGAACATGGTTATCGGTTTTGCCTTTATTGGAGTTGGCTTCTCGCTAGCCACTCGCTGGCGCTAAACCCCAAAACTTCAGCAGCAAATTACAAGGCTGTAATTCTCCACAGCTTTATCCACCCCTGTGTATCAAGAATTCCTTGGGTCTGCCCAGTGCCCTCTCAGGAAGTTCTAAAGTTAACTGGCGAGCATCCGCCTATGAAACCAACCGCCACCCTAGATAGAGAGTCCACCATGGCCCCTGAGAGCGATCTTGTAACACAGCGCGTTCTTGTCGTCGATGATGAGAAGAGTATTAGTGAGTTGATTACAACTAGTCTGCGATTCGTTGGATTTGATGTTCGTACCGCAGCAACTGGCGCCGAAGCTTTGCAAGTTGCCGAAGAATTCAAACCTCATGCACTAATTCTTGATGTGATGCTCCCAGATTTAGATGGTTTCGAAGTTTGCCGACAATTGCGCGAAAGTGGTCAAGAAGTTGGCGTCTTATTTTTAACTGCAAAAGATTCAACTGATGACAAGATCAAGGGTTTAACTCTTGGCGGCGATGATTATGTAACTAAGCCTTTTAGTTTAGAAGAGTTAGTCGCACGCCTTCGAGCTCTCTTGCGACGTACCGGTGTAGTTATCTCTCCAATTGATAAAGAGACAATTCGCTTTGCAGATCTTGAACTAAATGAGGCGACTCACGAAGTTAGACGAGCTGGAAATTTGATTGATTTATCGCCAACAGAGTTCACACTTCTCCGTTATCTCATGATCAATGCTGATCGAGTGGTCTCCAAATCACAGATCTTGGATCATGTCTGGCAATATGACTTCCGCGGCGACGCTGGAATCGTTGAAACTTACATCTCTTACTTGCGAAAAAAGATAGATACCTACCAACCTGCGCTAATCCATACAGTTCGCGGGGTGGGTTATCGCCTGCGGTTGCCAGCTAAGAACTAATCTTTCGCTGTGAACCAGCCACTGCGAAAATTCAAGCCTGCCCCCGGGCAGTGGAGCTTGAAGAATCGCTTGGTTCTTGGAGTTGTAATTCTTGGAGCGCTCGGAATCACTGGATCTGATTTTGCCGCTCAAAATGCATTCCGCACTTTTCTAATCGCCCAAGTTGATGCTCAACTTGAATCAGTCTCGACGACTTCTGGTATTCGCCTTGATCGCGCTGGAATCGCAAGTGATCGTGCTCAAACTCAAGGCGAGAATGAGCCTCTTTTCCGCCCTTTTGAACCTATACGTGAAGTGCCCTCTGAGATAAGTATTAGTTTGCTTGATCGAGAGGGAGTTGTCGTTGGAACCCTCGGTGGCGCCCAGAGTCCACAACAAGTCCAAAATGTAATTAGCGGGCTAACGGTTGAAAAAATAGAAGAACAAGGTGACGCACCTTTCACAATTATTGGCGATAACGGAAATCGCGTTGAATACCGCGCACTTGCCCGGGTTCTACCCGGTGGTGTTGGAAGCGTCATCACTGCTATCTCACTCGAAGGAGTCGAGCGTTCAATAAATCAACTTCGATTCCTATTCTTTGCAGTTGGAATTATTGTCTTACTACTTCTAGCTTTACTTGCAAGACGCATTATTGGAATCTCGCTGAAACCTTTAACTCAAGTTGAAGAGACTGCTGAAGCGTTTGCTAAGGGAGACTACTCGGCTCGTTTGCCAGAAGCTCGCGGCGATACTGAAGTGGGAAGACTTACCTGGTCTTTAAACCAGATGCTCACACGTATTGCTGAGTCTTTTGAGGCGCGCAAGGCAAGTGAAGAGAAGTTACGGAGATTTGTCGCAGATGCATCCCACGAGTTACGTACCCCGTTAACTGCTATCCGTGGTTTTGCAGAATTACATAGACAAGGAGCAGTTGTTGGCGAAGAGAAAACAGCTGACTTAGTAAGACGGATTGAGCAAGAATCAATCCGCATGTCTACTTTGGTCGAGGACCTACTCTTATTGGCGCGGCTAGATCAATCTCGCGAAATGGAGCGAGCTCCAGTTGATCTAAAGACTCTAATAACCGAAGCGGTTACCTCAGCTAAAGCTGCTGGGCCAAATCACCCGATCACACTCTCAATGCCAAGTGATGACATTTTCATACTTGGCGACTCAATGCGCATTCATCAAGTCATCTCAAATCTGCTCGCTAATGCTCGCACCCACACCCCTATTGGCACCGCTATTTCCATCTCGTTGCAATCCGATAAAGATGGAGTACAAATTGAAGTTAGTGATAACGGTCCCGGGCTTTCCAAAGAAGACCAAGAGCGAATCTTTGAGCGCTTTTATCGAGCAGATCCCTCTCGGGCAAGAAACGGCGGCGAAGGTACTGGCCTTGGTCTATCAATTGTTGATGCGGTTATGCGCGCCCATGGTGGAAAAGTGAGCGTCATCTCTGAACTTGGACACGGTGCAACATTCAAACTCTTTTTTCCAATTCAAGACTTGTAAGATTTCGAAATGCGTAGCAGCCCCGAAATTCTTCGCGCTCTTGAAAATGAATCAATAGAAATTCTTCGAGAGACCGCTGCTGCATTTAAGAATCCAGTTCTACTTTATTCAATCGGTAAGGACTCTTCTGTCCTACTCCACTTAGCACGCAAAGCTTTTTATCCGGCCAAGATTCCCTTCCCAATGCTTCATATCGATACCAAGTGGAAATTCCGCGAAATGATTTCTTTCCGCGATGAAATGGCTGACAAATACGCGGCAAACCTTCTAGTTCATACGAATGAAGAGGGCGTTAAAGGTGGAGTGAATCCATTTACAACTGGAACTAGTGAATATACGCGAATTATGAAAACGGTGGCGCTTCGCCAAGCACTTGATAAACATAGTTTTGATGCCGCTATTGGTGGTTCCCGTCGCGACGAGGAAAGAAGTCGCGCTAAAGAGAGAATCTTTAGTGTTCGTGAATCTGGACATCGATGGGACCCTCGGCAACAACGTCCCGAATTATGGCGCACCTATAATCCAAGAATTCGACCCGATCAAACGATGCGAGTCTTCCCAATTTCAGATTGGACCGAATTAGATATCTGGAATTACATAATGCTGGAGAAGATTCCGGTAAATCCACTCTATTTTGCAAAAGAACGTCCAATCGTCTGGCGAGGTGAACAGATCATCATGGTCGATGATGAGAGATACCCGCTTCGCGATGGCGAAAATCCTGAAATGCGCAGAATTCGTTTCCGAACCCTTGGCTGCTACCCCCTAACAGCAGGAGTTGAATCAAGTGCAACAACCCTTGAAGAAGTCTTTGAAGAAGTTATGGAAGTTAAATTGAGCGAGCGTGCTACACGTCTAATCGATGGCGATAAAGAGGATTCGATGGAGAAAAAGAAGAAAGAGGGGTACTTCTAATGCAAGCGCGCCCCATAGTCCGACTCTTGACATGCGGAAGTGTTGACGATGGGAAGAGCACTCTAATTGGCCGACTTCTTGTGGAAACCGATTCAGTTCCTCATGACACAGTTGCTGCTGCTCGAAGCACAAGAAGAGCAGGATCAATTATTCCTGCTGGCGATATCGATTTCAGCCTCTTAACAGATGGTTTGGAAGCAGAGCGCGAACAAGGAATCACTATTGATGTTGCATATCGATCAATGTCACTTCTTGATGGAAGGCGTTTGATAATTGCTGACGCACCGGGTCATGAGCAGTACACAAGAAACATGGCAGTCGCTGCTTCGCGCGCCGATATCTCACTCGTTCTCGTAGATGCCTCTAGGGGAATTCGCCCGCAAACGCTTCGACATCTCACTATTTGCTCTCTCATGGGAGTTGAGAAGATTATTGTTGTAATCAACAAATTAGATGCGCTGAACTTTGATAAGAATGTTTATGACCAATTGATACAAGAATTAAAGCCGACGGTAGATAGGTTGGGAATCAAAGATATAATTTATGTACCGGTAAGTGCTCTAGAAGGCGACAATGTTGTCTACAAAACTGATCGCACAAGTTGGTACTCCGGCCCCTCCCTACTTGATGAAATTCAGAATTGGCGCGAGCGAACCAATACTTCTGGACATTCAAGACTTGGGGTCCAGTTAATCTCACGAGCAGATAACTTTCGAGGAGTCTCGGGCACTGTCTCGCAAGGCGGATTTGCTATTGGTGATGAGGTAGTAGTCCTTCCAAGTGAGCGAAAGGCAAAGGTTTCTCGCCTCGTTATCTTCGATGGCGACCTCCAAGAAGTTGAAACTGGGCGAGCGGTAACCATGGTTCTTGAGCCAGATATAGATGCGACTCGTGGTGACGTTATTGAGAAAGCTGGCGATTACACCCAACCCGCCGATCGCTTCTCGGCTCATCTCGTCTGGCTAGGTGAAGAAGAATTGATTCATAGCCGCTCTTACTACCTAATAAATGGCTCAACCATGGTGCCGGCCACAGTTACTGCGATCCGCCATCGCTTAAATATCAACGATGGTGATCATGAATCAGCCCGAACACTTGCAATGAATGAGATTGGAATGGTGGAAGTTGCTACCGATTCTCCAATTCCACTCACTAAATATGGCGAGAATCGAAATTCTGGAAACTTTGTTCTGGTAGATCGAGTAACCCTAAACACCGTTGGCGCCGGAATGGTTGTTCATGCGCTGCGGCGAGCAACCAATATAACAAAACATGATTATGAGATCGATAAAGGTGCGCGCTCTGGACAGAAAGGTCAGCGTGCTAAATTGATTTGGATGACTGGGTTATCCGGTTCCGGTAAATCGACTATCGCTAACGCCCTTGAAACACAGCTATTCGCTTCCGGAATTCATAGCTATATTCTCGATGGCGACAATTTGCGCCTTGGATTAAATAAGGATTTAGGTTTCACTAAAGAGGATCGCGCAGAAAATGTAAGACGCGTTGCCGAGGTTGGAAAGTTGATGGTCGATGCTGGTCTTGTCGTGATAGTCGCTCTTGTTAGTCCATTTAAAGTCGACCGCGATCATGCCCGAGAACTTTTTGAGGGTGGCGAGTTTGTAGAAGTCTGGGTAAAAACTCCAGCTGAAGTTTGCGCAGAGCGCGATCCCAAGGGGCTTTATAAGAAAGCAAAGTCTGGAGCGCTACCTAATCTAACTGGCGTTGGACAAGAATATGAACCGCCTACAGATGCTGAACTTGTTCTAGATGGAACTGAAGAAGTATCGCTAAATGTAGAGAAGTTAATCTCTAAGATTCTTTAGCAGGGTTTGCTTCCATCGCACGAAGAATTGCAATTCGCTCCTGGATTGGTGGATGGGTAGCAAATAACTTTGATGCCGCTGAAGCATCGAGTGGCGATTCAATATATAAGTGAGCTACTGCGCTTGAGCGCGCTTCAACTACCGTGTTATCGCGAGCTAAAACCTCAAGTGCTGCGCGTAACCCAGCTGGGTTTCGCGTGAAAGAAACGGCAGTCGCATCGGCCAATGACTCACGGTTCCTTGATACGGCTGCCTTTAGCATCGTCGCTGCAATTGGCGCGAGTATTAATGGAATGATCGCAAGAAATATCGGCATCTGGTTTCCATGGTGATCTCGATTTCGTGCGCCGCCAAACCAGAGCATGCGCATCAAGATGTCTGAGATAAGTGCAACGACTCCTGCTGTTGTTGCGGCAACAGCTGAAACTAAAGTATCTCGATTGGCAACATGCGCCATCTCATGAGCCACTACTCCTTGTAGTTCATCTCGATCCATAGCTTCAAGAATTCCGGTCGTGAAAGCAATTAGCGCGTGGTCGGGATCTCGCCCGGTAGCAAATGCGTTTGGAGCTGGATCATTAACGATTGCAACCTTTGGCATTGGAAGACCTGAGGCAATACACACCTCATGAACTAAATTAAATAGTTTTGGATTATCGGACTCTTGAATGAGTTGAGCTCGAGTCATCTTTAAAACTAATTTATCTGATGCGTAGTAGGAGCCCCAAACTGAAACTAAAGAGATTAGAACCGCGAGTGGAATAACTCCTGCTCCAGTCCCTCCAAAAGCATTTATTGCAACATAGGCAATAACCCAGACCAGCACCCCCATGAAGAAAAGAAGGAAGAAGGTCTTTCTCCGGTTAGAGCTCTGTAGCGCTCTGAAGTTAGACATTGTTAGAACTTAACGTTTGGTGCGTTACGGATCGAAGGATCTTCGACCTCGTAGAACTCGCGCTCGCCAACTTTCGCTAGTCCAACAAAAAAGCTCGTTGGAATTGTTTTTACTGCTGTATTCAAAGTACGAACTGAGTCGTTGTAGAACTGGCGGGAGAAGGAAACTTTATTCTCCGTTGTAGACAACTCTTCTTGGAGTTGGAGGAAGTTCGTTGAAGCCTTTAAATCTGGGTAAGCCTCAGCAACAGCTAAAAGGCCGCGCAGTGCATTAGTCAGCATTCCATCAGCAGCAGCGACTGCGGGGAGAGTTGAAGCGGTCGTTGAAGCGGCACGGGCTTGCACTACTTTCTCAAGTGCCTCGCGTTCATGTGATGCATAGCCTTTAACTGTTTCGACAAGATTGGGTATTAAATCGGCGCGACGCTTTAGTTGAACCTCAATTTGAGAAAATGCTTCATCAACTTGGATATTCAATCGAACTAATTTGTTGTATTGAATGATTGCAAAGACAACGAAGAGTCCTATGGCGATGTTGATTAAGAGCCATGCTTCGGTCCTGAAATCCACAAACATATGTATAGCCTACTTAATTTCTGTCTTATGGAAATTCAACCAAGAGCGGCTTGGGGTAGGACCGCGCTGGCCTTGGTAACGAGAACCATAGAGAGCCGAACCGTAAGGATGCTCTGCCGAAGATGAGAGTTTGATGAGACAGAGTTGGCCAATCTTCATTCCCGGGTAAAGCTTCACTGGAAGATTTGCGACATTAGATAGCTCAAGGGTTATATGCCCGCTAAATCCAGGATCGATAAACCCTGCGGTCGAATGAGTGAGCAATCCAAGACGACCAAGTGATGACTTACCTTCAAGACGCCCTGCTATGTCATCAGGAAGTGTGATGACTTCGTAAGTTGAGGCAAGTACAAACTCTCCGGGATGCAGAATGAAGTGATCGCTGGGAGCCACAGCAACCTCGCGAGTTAAATCGGGTTGCTCAATAGAGGGATCAATTACCTCGTACTTATGATTTTCAAAGACGCGAAAGAAGCGATCAAGGCGAACATCAACGCTCGACGGTTGAATCATCTTGGCGTCGAACGGTTCGACCTTTACCCGGCCGCTCTCTATCTCAGCGGCAATATCGCGGTCGCTAAGTAACATGGTTGGCGACCCTACCCTTTCCCACTCTTCTCGTTCTAATATGGGACGAAGTGATGCGGGCGTAGTGAAATGGCATCACGTCAGCTTCCCAAGCTGACAGCGCGGGTTCGATTCCCGTCGCCCGCTCGGCGCTAACTCTTGCGTAAGTTACTCGCGGGTAGCATCCTTGCCCTATGGGCCATTACATAGCAAATCTGCGCGATATCGAGTTCTGCCTCTTTGATCTACTCGAGCGAGAATCAATTCTCGGAAAATCTCTCTACGCCGACCTCGATCGTGAGACCGCTATGGGGATGTTGGAAGAAGTAAAGCGACTCTGTGAAAACGATCTCGCTGCTTCATTTATTGATGGTGACCGAATTGGAACTGATTTCAATAAAGCAACTGGCGATGTGAAGTTACCGGAAAGTTTTAAGAAGTCATACAAAGCTTATGTGGATGGCGACTGGGGAAAGATTGATGTTCCCGTCGAACTAGGCGGAACTGAAATTCCTCACTCGGTTCGCTGGGCTATTGCCGAAATGGTTTTAGGTTCAAATCCAGCTGTACATATTTATGCATCCGGTTTTGCATTTTCACATGTTGCCTACACCTTAGGAACAGATCAGCAGAAGAAACTTGCAAAGCAAATGGTTGATAAACAATGGGGCGCAACCATGATGTTGACCGAACCAGATGCTGGCTCAGATGTTGGCGCAGGCAGAAGCAAGGCAGTCAAGCAAGCAGATGGAACTTGGCACATTACTGGCACAAAGAGATTTATTACCTCGGGCGATGGTGATATCTACGAAAACATAATTCACTTCGTACTTGCCCGCCCTGAAGGACATGGACCAGGCACTAAAGGTTTGTCGCTCTTTCTTATTCCAAAATTTATCTTTGATTTTGAAACCGGCGCACTTGGAAAGCGAAATGGCGTTTATGTAACAAATGTAGAGAAGAAGATGGGGCTAAATGTCTCCGCAACTTGCGAGATGAACTTAGGTGAAAAAGAACCAGCTGTTGGTTACCTATTGGGTGAAGTTCACGATGGAATCGCCCAGATGTTCAAGATCATTGAGTTTGCTCGAATGATGGTGGGAACTAAGGCTATTTCAACGCTTTCGGCCGGCTACCAACAGGCACTTTCTTATGCAAAAACCCGTGTTCAGGGTGGCGATATGAAAGATATGGCCAATAAGGCTAGCCCGCGCGTAACAATCATTAAGCACCCTGATGTCCGTCGTTCGTTGATGACCCAAAAAGCTTATGCCGAGGGTATGCGTGCGCTCGTTCTTTACACAGCATCAATTCAAGATGCGGTCGCACTTGCAAAGGCAGATGGCAAGTCTCAAGATGAAATCGAAACGCTTGAGCGACTAAATGATCTCTTGCTACCAATTGTTAAGGGTTATGGCTCTGAAAGAGCTTGGACACTTCTTGGAACTGAATCGCTACAAACATTTGGTGGTTCTGGATTCACCATGGATTGGCCGCTTGAGCAATATGTCCGTGATGCAAAGATTGACACGCTCTATGAAGGTACAACTGCTATTCAGGGACTTGATTTCTTCTTCCGCAAGATTATTAAGGATAATGGTCGGGCACTTACAAAGTTATCCAAAGAGATTGGTGCTTTTGTTGCCAAAGGTGGAAACAACGCCGAAGAGAAGGCAACGTTAGGAAAAGCGCTTGAAGATTTGCAAGCAATCATCGCTCAACTTGTAACTCACGCAATGGCCAGCCAAGAGAAGCCAGATGAGATTTATAGGTGTGGTTTAAACACAACTCGCTTGCTGATGTCAGTTGGGGACATCATCATCTCCTGGTTACTTCTTCGCCAAGCAGATATCGCTGCTACAAAGATAGGTTCTGCATCTGGGAAAGATAGAGATTTCTATCAAGGCAAGATTGCTGCTTCGAGATATTTTGTCCATAACTTCTTACCGCTAATTAGCGCTACGAGAGCAATCGTCGAGCGTGAAGATGGCGAAATCATGGGAGTCCCAGAAAGCGCCTTCTAAGCAGGTAAGGTTTGGCGGTGCTCACCAAGCTCCGCGGCGAGATTTACCTGTTTTTTGGGGCTTTTCTCTTTGCTTTCAACGGAATCATCTCCAAGATCGTACTTCTAGATGAGATTTCAGCCTGGCGCCTAACCCAGATCAGAACTGGCGGCGCATTTGTAATCCTCTTTACCTTCTTCATCATCTTCAAGCGCAATGAGTTGAAGCCCACAAAGGCTGAACTGCCTTGGTTGATCCTCTTTGGATTTGTTGGAGTCGCGATGGTGCAAGCTCTCTACTTCGTTGCAATAGAGCGGATGTATATAGGTATTGCGCTCCTAATTGAATTTACTGCGCCCATTTGGATCTTGCTCTTCTTGCGTTTTGTACTTAAGAAACATGTTCCCAAAGGTCTCTGGTATGCGATTGCGCTTGCCTTTACTGGCTTGTTATTGATTACCCAGATTTGGAGCGGGCTTTCAGTTGATCAAATCGGATTACTTGCCGCTTTCTTTGATGCACTCGCCCTCGCTGGCTATTTCCTAATTGGAGACTTGCTTGGCAAAACAAAGTCAAGCGGCGCGATTGCTACTTGGGGCTTTGGGGTGGCCTCTCTGCTCCTCGTCTTTGCCCTACCCGTTTGGAATTTCCCAGTCGCTGCACTCACTAGCGAAATGAATCTGCTTGGAAGATTTGAGAGTTATGAACTTCCCGGTTGGGTCTTAATTCTCTGGATTGTGATTATGGGAACGATTGCACCTTACTTATTGGTTATAAGTGGACTAAAAATCCTTAGCGCTTCTACCGCAAGTATCTTTGGAATGATTGAACCAGTTCTTGCTGGCATGTTTGCTTGGTGGTGGTTAAACGAAAGTCTTACAACTACCCAACTTATTGGTTGCGTAATTGTTATTCTTGGCATTGGAATTGCAGACCGGGCAAGAAGTAAGGTGGGTGTGAATTGAACTTCGATGAGATTCTCGCTGCAAATAAGCTCTTTGCTCAATCCTTTGAATCTAGTGATTTGACGGGTCGCGCCGCCGAAGGACTTGCAATTGTCACATGTATGGATTCTCGAATAGATCCTTTGCGAGTTGTGGGAATGAAGCCTGGTGATGCGAAGATATTACGAAATGCGGGCGCCCGAGTAACCGAAGATGTCCTTAGAACTCTTGTCTTGGCGACACACTTATTGAATGTATCTCGAGTCCTTGTAATGCCTCATACGGATTGTCGAATGGCGAGCGGAACAGAAGAGCAGGTTCATGAGGCAATTAAGAAATCTTCCGGAATGGATACCCGTTCTATTGAAATTCGAACTGTTACAGATCAGAAAGCGGCCTTAAAACAAGACTTGCTACGAATAACCACATTTCCTTTTCTACCTAAAGGTATTGAAGTTATGGGAGCAATTTATGATGTGACGAGTGGAAGACTTGAGGTAATTTCTTAATCATCCTTAACGATTCGCTCTTGCGGAATGGTGTACTTCGGCGCCATATCTGCAAACTTTGCAAAATGAAGTAGCGATGCAATCGGAATTTTCTTAGTTGGTCCGTTTCGGTGCTTAACAACCATCAGATCAGCTTCGCCTTGGCGGTTCTGTGGATCGTATAGATCATCGCGGTGTAACAAGATAACAACGTCGGCATCCTGCTCAATAGATCCAGATTCACGAAGGTCAGAGAGCATTGGTTTCTTATCAGCGCGCTGTTCTGGGGAGCGATTTAGCTGGGAGATAGCAACGACCGGAACATTAAGTTCCTTTGCGAGAAGTTTTAGTTGGCGAGAGAACTCAGATACTTCCTGTTGGCGATTCTCAACGCGTTTACCTGAGGTCATAAGTTGTAGGTAATCAATAATTACCAATTTCAAATCATGGCGCTGTTTAAGCCTTCGCGCCTTCGCTCTAATCTCCATCATCGAGAGATTTGGAGAATCATCAATAAAGAGCGGTGCATCGTTAATTTCGCCCATTCTTCGGGCTAATTTTGACCATTCGTCATCACTTAAAGAACCAGAGCGAATGTTGTTTAGAGCAACTCTTGCTTCGGCAGAGAGCATACGCATTGTGATTTCAGAGCGGCTCATTTCAAGTGAGAAGATGACAGCGCACTCTTGATTATGAATAGCTGCGTGGCGTGCGAAGTCAAGACCTAAGGTTGACTTTCCGACAGCGGGACGGGCAGCAATAACAATCATGTTTCCAGGATGGAAGCCATTGGTTAAATCATCAAGATCTCTAAAACCAGTCTTTATACCCTCAGCAAGATCTCCTGATTGAAGTTTTTCGATTTGATCAAGGGCGGCTGGGATTAGCGTGTTAAGTTGAACGAAATCTTCGCCAGCTCTTCGTTCTGTTACTCCGTAAACCTCTTCTTCGGCTTGGTCGACAACATCATCTATATCACCTTCGGTTGAGTAGCCCATCTGAACAATCTTTGTTCCAGCTTCAACCAAGCGACGCGCAATCGCGCGCTCTCTAACAATTTTTGCGTAGTAATTTGCATTCGCAGCAGTCGGGACAGCAGAGATGAGGGTGTGTAGATATGGAGCGCCACCAACTTTTGCAATCTCTCCGCGCTTAGTTAGCTCGGCAGAAACAGTCACGGCATCGGCTGGTTCGCCACGTCCATAAAGATCGATGATCACATCAAAAATTAATTCATGTGCAGGTCGATAGAAATCGCGTTGCCGGAGGGTTTCTACAACTTCACCGATTGCATCTTTCGATAAGAGCATTCCGCCAAGTACGGATTGTTCTGCGACAAGATCCTGGGGAGGAGTTCGATCAAATTCTGGGACGGTAGAGCGACGATCGTCGTAATTCGGGAGCTCTGCCAGACTCATGGGCGTATCCTCTTGCCCACCACTGACACCGTCTAAATAGCTGATTTACGTGTGTGGAGTGGCTGTGGAGTAACCAAGTCATGCTGTGGGTGAGTGGCCTTAAGCCTGTGTAGAGATTGTGGATGAATTGTGGGTAACTCAGCTAATCCCAGCCAAATACGCAGGTCAGATGCGATTTTGGTTGTGTATAAAAATTTTTTTCAACATCTCATTTTTTGAGATTAGGTTATGGCCCCCTTAGTACCGCGCACGTTCCGCTGAAATCAGGGATGCAATTTCGCCTACAGCCGACTTCCATGGAGTTCCAAAGATTGATTCAAAGGCTTGATCCATACTCTTGCCCTTAGCGATTAATTTAATTATTTCCATCTGCACGCCAGGGCCTTTTAGAGCTGAGAGAATTTCAGTAATCATAAAGCCCACATTGTAAATCTCGCCAGAAGAATTGAATTGAATCCAATATTGATTACTTGGTGGATTGATGAATTCTTCGTACCAACTTTTGTCGTTCTTCGGCGATTGATACACATCACGCATTCGACCCTGAAGATAATCTTCGTATGACAAATAATATTTGGAGGCAAAACCTCCAAAATCAGCGCCCCCTTCAACTAACCACCAGGGTACATGTTGTTTGAGTGATGCAAGCCCATCGAGTTCAAGTGAGCTACCAATGAATTGATGTTGTTGAATCACATGAGTAAATTCGTGCGACTGTAGTTCACCTTTGGTCTCAACCTCGTTATTTACTCTTGATGGTGTATATCCTGCGATTACAAAAGATTTGCCGGCTCTGTTAGTAAATGGTGAAGAACTATGGCACCGCTCTACGGTTGGACATATCACCCTTGCATTCTCTTTACCACCACGGTTCGGGGATTGGATTAGATTTCTAAGATCTTCATCATTTATCAAAGTATCAATTAAGTTTTGTGCCCAAGGAATATCTTCGTAAGAGTAACTTACAAATTTCAGATCTTTGGGCTGCGCAAATCCGGAATAAAGCCTAGATGTAATCTGAGTCGCCTCCAGTGGGTTCTTATTAAGAATCCCTGACTTAGGCCCTATCAAAATCTCCACGCTACGAACGGTGCTTTCACTTGCCTGGATCTTCTCTGATGATTTTCGCCAAGCCCAGTAAGTAATCTGCTCATAACTTGTTATATCGGAGAAATTCTTTGGTTCTTGGGGGATTGTTGGGCTTGGGGATGGGCTTGGAGCTGGTGTGAATGTGGGCATGGGAGATAGGCTTGGGGTTGGCGAAGTAGACGGGGTCGGAGTTGGTGTTTGTGAAATAGTGGGGAGCGCTAGCGGATACTCTTCTTTTACCTTATTCCAGATTTTCTTTTTACCGGACTTAACGCAGATGAAGGACTTCCCTTTTACCTTTGCACTAGCTCCAATTTTCTTGCACGGAGCGCCAGACTTAACGGCGCTAACCGCAGGCAACGTGGTTAGAAGTGCAATAGATACTCCGAAAGCAAATATTCGCTGCAACTTCACTAGATAAGACTGTCAAAAATGGTTCAGTCTCGCAAGTATTTGGCGGGCCTCATTAGAAGGACTTCTTTTACTCGATCACATTTACATTGATGTTCGCAGCCACTCCGGTAAGAAGTGAAACCTTAGCGGGGTGCTTTCCAAGGTTCTTTACATGCTTAATCAACTTGATCTTGTGACGATCGATATCAATTCCAGTCTCGCTCTTGATAACTAGAGCAATATCTTTTTCAGTCACCGAACCAAAGAGACGACCGGTTGAGCCGACCTTAACTTTGATTTCAAAAGTTGTGGCTTCGAGTTTTGCCTTAATCTCATTTGCGTGATCCTTATCGCGGATCTCGCGAGATTGGCGAGCGCGACGAATTCCGTCGATCTGCTTCTCTCCACCTTCGCTCCATGCAATTGCATTTCCGCGTGGGATCAAGAAGTTACGAGCGTAACCATCTTTCACATTAACAACATCTCCTGCGCGGCCAAGGCCTGCGACTTCGCGAGTAAGAATAAGTTTCATCTTTTCCTCCTACTAGCGTGCGGTTGATGTGTAAGGAAGTAGAGCTACTTCGCGGCTATTTTTAATCGCATCAGAGACTTGACGTTGATGCTGGGTGCAAGCGCCAGTAATACGGCGAGCGCGGATCTTGCCGCGATCGGTGATGTACTTACGTAGCGTTGCTACATCTTTGTAATCGATATAGGTAACCTTGTCGCGACAGAACGCGCAAGGCTTCTTCTTTATCTTCTTAAGCGCAGCCTGTGAGACCTTCGGCTTCTGCTTCAGATTCCGGTTGGAACGTGCTCCCATTGTGGTGCTCCTTGTTCTGGGCCCGCCAAAAGAGGCGGAATGGTTGGTTTTTTAGAAGGGTGGTTGCTCATCAGAGGTGGTTGAAGTCCAACCGCCGCCGACGTTCGCTGTTGATGACCAAGAGTCATCGGTGGATTCAGTAGGTGCGCTAAAGCCGCCACCTGCGCCTTGGCGAGTGGTCTTTGTGACTTTAGCTGTTGCGTTACGTAGTGATGGACCAACTTCATCAACTTCGACTTCAAAGACGGTTCTCTTCTCGCCCTCTTTAGTCTCGTATGAGCGCTGCTTCAAACGGCCGGAAACAATAACGCGCATTCCGCGAGTTAAAGTCTCGGCAACATTCTCAGCTGCTTGGCGCCAGATTTGGCATTGAAGAAAGAGGGTATCCCCGTCTTTCCATTCATTTGTCTGGCGGTCCATGTAACGCGGTGTGGAAGCGACCGTGAACTTTGCGACAGCAGCACCAGAAGGTGTGAAGCGCAGTTCCGGATCGTTAGTTAAGTTTCCGACTAATGTGATTTGTGTATCGCCCGCTGCCATATTCGTTTCTCTCTATCTACTTTAAATGTCTTCTTCTATTGGCGGATTTACTCTGGACGGACAACTTTTGTTCGAAGTACAGCTTCGTTCAAATTAAGTTGGCGATCCAACTCTTTGATTGCGGCTGGCTCACAGTGCATATCGACGACGGCATAAATTCCTTCGCTCTTCTTAGCGATTTCAAATGCCATACGACGACGGCCCCAGATATCGAGTTTGTCGACTCGACCACCGGATTCCTTGATGATCTTGAGATATGTCTCAAGACTTGGTGCAACTGTTCGCTCTTCTAGATCGGGATCTAGGATCACCATCAATTCATAGCGACGCATGCGTTAACCCCACCTCCTCTGGACTAATCGGCCACGGTATTTCCGCGACAGGAGGGTTGCTGCGATTTCATCAAGAAGGACGGGCCTTTTGATGAAGGGCGCTAAGACTATCCCCCGCCCCTGACATCGAGAAATCCGGGTTACGGCTGCTGTGAATAAGCGCCTGAGCGAACCAAGCCAAGGTCGCGACTCGAATGAAGATGCTTAGGGCGTAGAGGCCCTCGGGTAAACCAAATTTCGATCCGGTGTAGCTAGCCAGGTATTGCCAGATCGCTAAGTGATAAAGCGCCTCACCACCTTGCCAGACCCAGAACGCTGATCGTTCTTCTTTTCTTGTCATAGCAAGAAGTGCAAGCGGAGTGAGCCAGAGAATGTATTGCGGTGAATAGACCTTACTTATGGTCACAAATGCAGCGACCGCAAGAAAAGCTGAGACCGCAAAAGTTTCAAATGAGGCGAGCTTTGATTGCTTAGCAAAATTGAAAATTGCTACCGTTGCTAGAAGTGCGAGCGCAAGTGAAATCAAGGTGGAATTACCAAAGGTGATATCCCGTAGTTGGAGCGCGTACCAAATTGAACCGAGATCATTACCCCGATCAATATTCATCTTGTAAAACCGCGCCCAGCCATCAAAATTACTTATCGCTATAGGTAGATTTATTGCAGCCCAAGAAATACTTGTGAGAATGAAGTAACGGATTGCTCTTACCAATTCATCTTTGAAATAAATTAAAACGCCTAATAAGAGAACGATTGGGAAGAATTTAGTGGCAATTGCTAGCCCAAGAATTAGCGCTGAGAGATCAAATCGCCCTTCTTTAAAAAAGTAGATTGAAATGAGCGCCGCAAAGACCGCCCACAGATCCCAGTTGATGTAAAGGGAACCAATGACTGCAGGTGCAAAGGCCAGTAGAGGTGCGAATTCTGGCTTAAGGCGCCAGAGCAAGAAAACCACGCCAACAAATAGAAGTGCAAGCAGCGCAGTGTTTAAATCAAAATATGACTTGTAACCATTCTCATCGCCAATCGCCAGCCCGGTTGCCCACATAACGATTCCCGTTATTGCTGGATATTCAACAGAATTATCAGCTGATGCGTATGGCCAACTATCAACATTTATTCCGCGCGCTCCGTAAAGTGCAGATAAATCCGAATAACACATATGGGTGTAAACATCAGGGGCAGCCCAGCCAGTAGCTCGACAGTGTTGGAATTTTGCAAAAGATAAGAGTGATGCGATAACTGCAAGAATGATTATGAATCGCGAACTCTTAATCACGGAGAAGGGTTTGCTTCAGGGTTCGGAACGAAGTATTTCTTAAGCGCTTTTGTGCAGAATTCCTTCAGATCCTTCATGACGCCTTCAAGGTCGGCAGTTGCACACCAGTTCGCGGCATCTGCCGGAGCGATAGTTGGAATTGGATCCGGAATCGCAAGCGGCTCGGTTCCGCCGATATTTACTGGGGGAAGGAAATCAAGTTTGGGCTGACCTTTAAGTGCAACCTTCATATATGCATTCCAAATTCGCGCCGGGAAACTTCCACCCGTAACAGATGTAAGTCCACCAATTCCATTTAGTGATTGAGTTGCATCATCTCGAAAGAATGCGATTGAAGTAGCAAGTTGTGGCGTGTACCCCGTGAACCAAGCAGATGCATTCTGTTGTGAAGTACCAGTTTTGCCGGCAGCTGGACGGCCAAATCCGCGGAGCGCAGAGGCGGCAGTTCCACTTCTTACAACTTCGCCAAGTGCATAATTTAGGTCGGCCATAACATCTTCATCAAAGACCTGTTCGGTCTCCACCCGACTCTGGTACAGAACCCCTTTATTTGAGCCCAAAACTTCCTTAATTAGTATGGGTTTTGCGCGCACTCCATTTGCAGCAAAAGTTGCAAAAGAATTAGCGACATCGATGACTCGCGGACTAGAAACACCAAGCACAACTGATGGTGATGGGAACATCGCTACATTCTCAGGAATTCCCGCTCTTCGCGCTGCATTAATTACTTTGTCAACACCAACTTTTATTCCGAGTGGGACATAAATTGTGTTGACTGAAACTGCGCTTGCCTCAAGCAGGCTTACATTCCCAAAGGATTTATTTCCATAATTAGAAACCTCATAAGGTCGGCCAATAAAGTCATCAAAGATGAGTGGGCTCTTACCATTCCAAATTGTTTGTAGTGATATTCCTTGTTCAAGAGCTGCAACTAGAGCAAATGGTTTGAAAGTTGACCCGGCCTGGGTAATTGATTGCGTGGCATCGTTAAGTTGGCGCTGTAAGTAATCTTTACCGCCATACATCGCAACAATCTCACCAGTGCCAGGACGAATTGAAATCAATCCAATATGTAAGTTATCTGGAGCATCTTTCGGTGCTTGCCTAAAAACAGCGGCTTCTGCAGCTGTTTGAGCATCTTTTTCAAGAGTTGTACGAACTATCAAACCGCCAACCATTAATTGTTCATCTGGGAATCCTAGGTTATTTAGTTCTTTCCTTACCGCTTCAACGAGATGGCCTTTGTTGCCAGCTAATTGTCCGGTTGTAAGTCTTGGTCGAATCGTTGGGACTTTCTTGGATAAGCGATCGGCCTCATCTCTATCGAGCCAATCTTGATCAACCATGTTATTCAAGGTGTACTTGTAACGGTTCTCCAGCCGCTCGGTATTTCCCTCGCGATAATCGGGATCGTAGTAACCCGGAGAGCGCAGAATTGAAGCTAGAACAGCAGCCTGGGCGACGCTTAATTGATCGACGCTCTTTCCAAAGTAGACCTGGGCGCCGGTTTCAACTCCATATGCGCCACGTCCAAAATAGATAGTGTTTAAGTAATCTTCAAAAATCTCATCTTTAGTTAATTGATTCTCTAATTTTATGGCGATTATTAACTCTCTTATTTTTCTCTGAATTGTTCGATCCGCCGTTAAGAAGGCAGTCTTTGCATATTGCTGTGTGATTGTTGAGCCACCTTGTAATCCTCGCCCGAGTGCAGTGTTTATAGCGCCACGGATGATCGCAATTGGATTAAATGCGCCTTGAGAATAGAAGTTCTTATCTTCGGCGGCTAGTACTGCATGACGCAAATCCAGCGGAATTCTTGCAAGTGGGATGATGGTGCGATTCTGCGCGCCAATTCTTCCAATTTCATCACCATTTGAATATTGAATGATTGTTGCTTGCGAGTTCACATAATCTTTTGGATCAGGAATATCTGTTGTGAAATAGGCGATTGCAAATGCCGTTGCGCTGGCAAGTGTGAAGAATGCAGCGAGCCGGATAAGAATCTTTGCTGCCCGACCTCGCAACCAATTCATGAATTAAGGCTACCGAGTCCTTACTTTTCGAGGAGGTTTACGCTCTATGCCATCACCCAGAAGATATGAAGCCGTGAGGTGATTCCAGCCGCAACCTAGGCAGACTTCAACAACATAGACTCGAAACTCGCCATATTCTTCCTGCATCTCAGTTAACTCATCATTGTTCTTAATTCGCCCTGAGTACTTGCCAAGTTGATCACCAAATACATATTGAAGTTCAGTCACTTTATCTTTCCGGCACATTGGGCAATCTCGATCTGTTTCTACGCCGTGAAACTTGGCAGCGCGCCGAAGATAAGGATCGGCATCGCAGGCATCCACCGTTGTGTTTAGCCCACGATAAATACTGGCAATCGTCGCCCGTTTCTTCAAGGCAAAATCGACATAAGCCCGCTTTGACCACATGAGGAGAAGGATAAATCGGAAAAGGTAACTACGCTTTCACTGTGAAGTTCTCCGCTGCGATACGAATCCCAGCCGTGAGAAAACTCTTTGCGGTTCGTTGGACTGGGCAACTCACAGATGGAATCTTTCAGTCTGCTCTCGCCTCTTTCATATTATTCTCACCAGAACGACAACCAGATGCCAAATCTGCAGCAATTGCTTTTGCAGTCGTATTGCTCCCTTATTCGCTAATTGGCCCACTGGTTGGAACGATTCTAGATCGCATCTCTCGCCAGCGAATCATTCTTTTTGCAAATCTATTTCGCGCGTTAACGCTTATTTTTATCGCAGGCTTAGTAAGAAATGGGGCGACCGGAGTAGAGCTAACAATCTTTGTCTTGATTGCTTTTGGTGTTAACCGCCTGATTCTTGCCGGATTATCAGCCGGGCTTCCTTTGTTGCTAGATACATCGGGCCCTGAGGGGCGAACAACTCTAGTTTCAGTAAACGCCACAGCTGTTACAGGAGGCACCGTATTTGTTGTGCTTGGGGGCGGGGTAGGAATTGGAATTAGGAATCTACTTGAAAATCGTTTAGCCGCAGATCAAGCAGATGCCCTCTTGATCTCAATCGCATCATTTACCTTCTTTCTTGCTGCGCTATTTGCACTTCTGTTGAAGAAAAGTGACTTGGGGCCTCTGACTCACGAGCACCGAAAAGAAAGTATCGGCCAGGCCTACTCCGAGATGATTGCTGCGTTTAAGTTCCTCCGCAAGATTCGTGATTGTTTCCTTGGAATATCTGCAACTTCGATCCAACGAAGTGGATTAACGGCGCTCACGCTTATGGCGCTCTTGTTAAATAGAAATACATTTAATGATCCAGCAAATCCGGAGAGTGGCTTAGCCGGTTTTGCACTTGCGATAACAATTGCAGGAGTTGGAATCACAATTGGCGCCATCCTTGCACCAATAGGCGTTGCAAAATATGGTCGCCACAAATGGATTCGAATCTCGTTATTTGCAAGCGCTGTACTACCAATTCTCTTAGCTTTACAACAGAGCGAGTTACTACTTGTTGCTACTGGCTTTTTTGCTGGGATGGCTGGGCAAGGAGTCAAAGTCACTAATGATGCTCTCGTGCAATCAAAGATTAAGGATGAATACCGTGGGCGCGTCTTTGCTGTTTACGATGTGTTGGTTAATTTCGGAATTGTTAGTGGCGCTGTTATTGCTGCAATGATTATGCCGCCAAGTGGTGAATCTATGGCGCTTCCTGCGCTAATTGCCGCTATCTACATTCTCTTTGCGGCAGTTGCGCTAAGAAAGAAAAACTTTAACTCTGAGTTTTCGACCACCAATTAAGTAACTCTTGTTTTGCTCGCTCTTGTCCAAGTGGGCCTTGCTCAAGCCTTAGCTCCATAAGAAATTCATATGCTTTACCAACTTGTGGCCCCGCTTTGATTCCCAGGATTTCCATAATTTCATGTCCATCTAGATCGGGTCTTATCTTTAGTAGCTCTTCTTGCTCCATTAAGAAAGCAATACGAGCTTCTAGGTGATCGTAATTCGTTGCGAGATTCTCTGCTTTCTTCTTATTTCGAGTAGTGCAATCCGCGCGAGTTAAAACATGGAGATGATTCAATAATTCACCGGCATCTCTCACATATCTTCGAACTGCTGAATCAGTCCACTCGCCCCCGCCGTATCCATAGAATCTCAGGTGTAGAAATACCAATTTTGATACATCCTCAATGAGGTCGTGATCAAATCTAAGCTTTCTTAAACGCTCCTTTGTCATTCTCGCTCCCACAACTTCATGGTGATGAAACGAGACTCCGCCACCATCAATTAGCGCACGCGTCTTAGGTTTTCCAATGTCATGCAACAAGGCGGCGAGGCGAATTACAAGATTTGCACCACCGAGACGATTCTCAAGGGCCATGGATTGTTCAACCACAGTGAGTGTGTGCTCGTATACATCTTTATGGTGATGATGCTCATCAATTTCTAGCCTCAACTTTGGAATCTCGGGTAAGAATTGATCGCAGAGCCCAGTGTCAACGAGAGTTGTGATTCCAATTCTTAGGTTAGGCGACATAACTATCTTTATAAACTCATCTCGAATTCGTTCTGCTGAGATAATCTCTAACCGTTTTGCCATCTCCGTCATTGAGGCTAACAACTCAGGGGAAATGATGAAACCGAGTTGGGCCGCGAAGCGCGCTGCGCGGAGCATCCGAAGTGGATCATCTCCAAAGGAGAGCTCTGGCGATCCGGGCGTCTTAAGAACTTTATTTAGCAAGTCGCGCACACCATTATGAGGGTCGATAAATGTTGGAGTTTCGGTTGTTAATTCAATCGCCATTGCATTTACAGTGAAGTCGCGGCGTAACAAATCAGCCTCGATCGAATCCCCAAATTTGACTTCTGGTTTTCTTGATTCCGCTACGTAAATTTCACTTCTGTACGTCGTAATTTCAAAGACAATTCCATCTTTACGAGCGCCGATAGTTCCGAACTTCGCACCAATCTCCCAGATATCTTCTACTTCACCCTTAATGATTTTCTTAATTTCTTCGGGGAGCGCATCTGTTGTGAAATCCAAATCGTTTCCAAGTCGACCTAAGAGAATGTCGCGAACCGAACCACCAACGAGTGCAAGTTTGAATCCTGCGCTTTTAAAACGCGATGCAAGACTTAGAGCTTGTGGGGCTCGCTCGCGCAGGGCTGAAATTGCGATTTCACTCGCTGCTGATACTGGTGTTTCCATTAGAGCGTAAGGCTACCGAGTACGCTCTGCGCCATGACCCCGGCACCTAGTGCGGGCGGCGAAGGTAGTAAAAAGAAGCGTAAACGGCGAGGTTCACGCTCTAAATCTTCAAAACGTCCGTCACTAAAGAAACAACCATACGCAAAACGTGTTGATGAGATTAGCGCTGGTGGTTTGGTTATCGATACTTCTGGAACAAAAGGTTTGCTAATTGGCCGGATAGATCTTAAAGATCCAAACCGCGAGAAATTACTCTGGTCACTACCAAAGGGACATATCGAAGCTGGTGAATCTCCGGAACAAGCTGCGATACGAGAAGTTAAGGAAGAGACTGGAATAGAAAGTGAAATTCAAAAGTCACTTGGTGTTATCGATTTCTGGTTTATGGCAGGTGGGAAGCGAATTCATAAGACGGTGCATCACTTCGTCTTTAAAGAGAAGGGCGGGCGAATTGCGCCCCAGGTAAGTGAGGTAGATGACGTTAGATGGTTCCCATTAGTTGAAATTATTGAGCGACTTGCTTACCCCGATGAGAAGAAATTAATCGCTCGCTCCAAAGAATTGTTGCAATGAAACGATTATTAACGCTGGCTTTATTGCTCATTTCGATTGCAACTCCAGTTGCCGCTGACACAACTATGACGCTCACAGAACCAACTCATCGCAGCGTGACAGGGGTATTTATTAACGATGAATTGGCAAGCTCAATAACGCCTAGAGGACGGTTAGGTAAGTTGCTCTTTGAGCGAAGTGGTCGCGTAGATAAATTTGTAATTGATGTTTCACTCCTGGAGGAGATCCAAGATCTTGCCGATGGTTACCGATTTATTGATGAGCTTGGTGAGGAAATTGAGATACCTGAATTTTTGATTGCACAGATTTGGTTGGACACACTTAGAAATGCGGTTCGCGGCAAGCAAGTTGTAGCGCTCCCTTATGGAAATCCGGATCGAGAGTTTTTGGGAAAGAAGGCTCCGGGGGAATATGAATTCTTAAAGGAGACCGCACAGGTACGTCTTCGCGCAGCGCTCTCAGTCCCGGTTGAACAAGGAGAAAGCCTCGAAAGTGGCGGTGAATCAAATCAACTTCTCCGCAATTTAAGCGACTCATACCGCAAGAGTCTGCGTGTTACTAACTCGGCTATTCCGGCTCCAGAAATTGCAACGTTGAGATTGCGTATTGCCCAACTACTTAGCCCTGACTTACCGAAGGAGTCAGTTACACCACTTGCCGCCGATCTAAGTAAGGCACTTAGGGATAATTCACAGAGACTAAGAATTGCTGGCGGAAACTACACAATTACATCTTCTAAATATGATCTGCCGGTTACTGTAACTAATGATTTTTCGGTGCCGGCAAAGATTAATTTATTTGTACGGGCGACTAATTCACGTGTTGTTGTTGGCTTCATTGAACCCCTAACAATTCCCGCCAAGTCTCAGCTCCAAGTGAAAGTTCCACTAGAAGTTATCGCCTCAGGTGATACTCGCCTTGAGTTTAAATTCATAACCTCAAGCGGAGCCCAAGTTGGACAAATTCAATACATCCCTGTTCGGCTCGCCGTTATTTCCCCAATAACAACCTCGTTTACAACTGGAATGGCAATAATCTTCTTACTCGCAGCAGTAATCCAGAGTTTCAGGCGCATCAAAGGTAGGAAGGAAAGATGAGTAATTTAATAAAGTCATCTGCCTTTATGGCACTTGGAACACTTCTATCTCGAATCACGGGTTTAATCAGAGGATTGTTAACAGTTGCCGTCCTTGGCACCGCTTTGCTTGGTGATACCTTCAACGTTGGCAACACCACCCCTAACATCATTTACAACCTTTTAATCGGTGGTGCGTTAACGGCGGTCTTTGTTCCACAGATAGTTAGATCTTTTAGAGATAGTGACGGTGGCAACGCCTTTGTTTCAAAACTTGTCTCTCTTATTGCCACTCTGATATTTGCCGTAACTGCGGTTGCAATGATTGCCGCGCCACTTTTGGTCTCGCTCTATGCACCGACTTTCGAAGGTAGAGCCCGTGAGATAACGCTTGCTTTAACTCTTTATTGCCTACCGCAAATCCTCTTTTATGGCCTATTCGGCGTGCTCGGCCAGATTACAAATGCCAAAGAGCGTTTTGGGCCAATGATGTGGTCACCTATTGCCAACAATTTGGTTGCGATTGTGATGCTTTCTTACTTCTTAACTCTCACCGATGAGCTGACTTTAGGTTCGATTACTAATCAACAAGTAATGATTTTAGGCGTTGGCACCACTCTTGGAATCGTCATCCAATCCCTGCTCTTACTGCCATTCATTAAAGGCTCGGGTCTTACATTGAAATTGCGGTTTGACTGGCGGGGTAGTGGTTTAGGTAAATCTATAAAACTTGGAAGTTGGACTCTCCTATCGGTTTTGGTCTCACAAATTGGATTTCTTATAACTGTAAACCTTGCTACCCGCTCCGGGGTAACCGCGCTCAACTCAGGGATTGAATACGGAGTTGGATATACCCCTTATGCAAACGCATATCTCATTTTGATGCTGCCGCATTCAATTGCAACTATCTCTATTGTGACTGCAATCTTGCCCCAGCTCTCTAAATTTGTAATTGATGAAAATGTCGAAGAGTTCCACGAACACATCCGTCACGCACTTCGTTTAGTGGCTGTAATTGCTGTGCCGGCTGGGTTCGTCTTCTTTGCTTTTGGAACTTTAATTGGAAAATCCCTATTTTTTGGAATTGATCAATCAAGTTCTGAATATCTCGGAAAGGTATTAGCTGGATTTGCGCTGGGTGCGATTCCACTCTCAATGAACTTAGTAGGAATCCGGGCGCTAAATGCCTATGAGAACACTCGCTACCAATTTTTCTCAACTTTAGTCACAAACATTGTTTCAATTGCACTTTCTATTGTTGCCTTCTTTCTCCTTGATCCTGAAGAAGTAGTAATCGGCCTAGCGCTTGCATTTGCAATTAGTTATTGGGTAGGGCTATTTGTAACTGATTATCTCTTGTCCAAGTACATCCACGGTTTTGCACTTTCGCGCGAATTGGGCTTTTATCTAAAGGTTTCGATAATCGCCGCTCTCGCAGTATTTACCGCGTATTTGGTGAAGCGTGGGTTAAATCTTGAGGGGAATATCCCGAATCTAGCCATGGTTCTAACCATCACAACTTTGCTTTACCTATTCTTGGCGCGAGTCGCAAAGATCAACGAGGTTGGCGAAACAGTGAAGACGGTCTTTCGAAGATAGGGTGCGCTGGTGAGTGTTGATTATTCAAAAGTCCATGAAGTTGTAATTGTTGGATCTGGTCCTGCCGGCTACACCGCAGCTATCTACACGGCACGGGCACAACTAAACCCAGTCATCTATGAAGGTTCAGTCACCGCAGGTGGCGCCTTAATGAACACAACCGAGGTCGAGAATTTTCCGGGATTTGAGCACGGAATCATGGGGCCAGATTTGATGGATCAGATGCGTAAACAAGTGCTTAGTTTTGGCGCTGAGTTAGTAACTGATGACATCGTCTCAATGAAATTGGATAGTGATATTAAGGAATTAATTGATGGCGCAGGAAATACAATCCGCGCTAAATCGGTAATTCTTGCTATGGGTTCGGCATATAAAGAACTTGGCCTTACAAATGAGAAGCGCCTCTCGGGTCGCGGCGTATCCTGGTGCGCGACTTGCGATGGATTCTTTTTTAGAGAGCAGGTAATTGCTGTTGCAGGTGGTGGTGATTCTGCGATGGAGGAAGCAAACTTCCTTACTAAGTTTGCAACAAAAGTTGTAATAGTCCATCGCCGGGAAGAACTTCGCGCTTCAAAGATTATGGCTGAGCGCGCCAAAAATAATCCTAAGATTGAATTTTTATTTAACACCCAGATCCTTGATGTTCTCGGTGAAGATAAGGTGACTGGACTTAAATTGAAAAATGTAAAGACCGGTGAAGAGAGCGTTAAGGATTTCACTGGATTATTTGTTGCTATTGGCCATCTACCAAGAAGCGAGTTGGTAAAGGGTCAGATCACAATGAATAACGAGGGATATGTGGAGGTAGATGGCCGTTCCACCCGGACAAACCTTCGGGGTGTTTTTGCTTGTGGTGACTTGGTCGATCACACCTATCGCCAAGCGATTACCGCCGCTGGGTCTGGCTGTCAGGCCGCCCTTGATGCGGAACGATTCTTATCCGGGCACTAGAGTTGGAATAGCGAAAAAGGAGCGATAAATGGCAACTGAAAAAGTAACTGCAGCAACATTTAATGATGTCGTACTAAAGAGTGCGACCCCAGTCTTAGTTGATTTCTGGGCCGAATGGTGTGGGCCTTGCAAAGCTGTTGCCCCAATCCTCGAAGAGATTTCAAATGAGTACGCCGGCAAAATCAAGATTGTGAAACTCAATACTGATGAAGAGGGCCCAATCGCAATGAAGTATGGAATTAGCTCAATTCCCACAATGAACCTCTTCGTCGGAGGCCAGATTGTTAAGAGCATCGTCGGCGCTCGGCCAAAACCAGCCATCGTCCGCGAACTCTCTGAATACCTAAACTAACTCAACAAAAATAAGTAGGTAAGAATGCTCAAACCCGGAGACCGCGGGGATGTTGTAGCGACAGTAAATACAACACTTCATCGCCTTGGTTTCCTTGGTGTTGTAACTGAAGTTTTTGATGAAAAGACTGGGGAAGCGATTCGTGCCTTTCAACAGGCGCGCGGTTTATCTGTTTCGGGGTTAGTCGATTCGCCAACAGAGAAAGCTTTAGAAGAGGCGCGTTGGAAATTAGGCGATCGCTCTCTACGAATTCAAGAACCAGCAATGCGTGGTGATGATGTCGCCACACTTCAAGCGCGCTTAGTTGAGATGGGATTTAACCCAGGAAGAGTGGATGGGATATATGGCCCACTTACTGAAACGGCGGTAAAAGAGTTTCAAAAATCTGTTGGAACTATTTCAGATGGAGTTTGTGGCCCAGGCACAGTCATATCTCTTATGCGGTTAATGCGTACAGTCACAGGGGGTGCGCCAACTGAATTGCGAGCTCAAGCAGATCGGGCCAAACGCGGCCCCGCGTTAGCTGACAAGATAATTGTTCTTGATCCAAGTCCGCGAGATGAGATCTCAGAGTTAACTTTCGATCTCGCCGCAAAGATTGAGGGACGGCTAATTGCACTAGGAGTCTCAGTCCTTCTAACTCGAAGTGCAAACTCTTCACCCAATGAGGTTGAGCGAATTGCCTTTGCTAACTCCATTAATGCTGATCTTGTGATTTCCATCGGGATTGATAATTACAAAAACGAAAAAGCTCATGGGGTCTCCACTTACTTTTATGGCAGCGACCAACATGGGATTCATTCGTTAGTTGGTGAAAGATTTGCAACTCTTGCACAACGTGAAATTTGTGCACGGACAGATCTTGCAAATAATCGAACCCATGCAAAGACTTGGAATCTTTTAAGGTTAACGAAAGCTCCTACCATTCGCCTTGAGTTGGGTTACATAACCAATCCAAAAGATGCCGCAAGACTTAGTGATCCAACATTCCGTGACACGATTGCTGAAGCTTTAGTCATTGCAATCCAAAGATTGTTCCTCTCTGCAGAAGAGGATGCAAAGACCGGAACGCTTCGAATTGAGGACCTGCGCCGAGCAGGAATTAGAAACTAAGAGTTGCGCAAGTAGCCCACTATTTGTGGGAGAATTTCCAAATGTCAGGCGAGCAGATAGAACGGTTCCGTACCCACGAACCTGAAAATCTTCAAGAGCGTTTTGCTCACCGCGCTGCCCATATGAAACCAAGTGAAATCCGCTCACTTTTTGCAGTCGCTTCTCGCCCTGAAATCGTTTCACTCGCAGGTGGTATGCCTAACCTTTCTGCAATTGATATGAATGTCTTTGCAACTATTGTCGAGAAGTTAGTGCGCGAACATGGCAAAGAAGCGCTCCAATATGGAAGTGGCCAAGGGCATCCAAAACTTCGCGAACAGATCTGTGATGTTATGGCCCTTGAAGGAATACGTGCCAATCCCGATGATGTTCTTGTAACAACCGGTTCGCAACAAGCCTTGGATTTGATCTCGCGCATTTTCATCGATCCAGGTGATGTCGTCTTAGTTGAAGCGCCTTCCTATGTTGGGGCGCTTGGAACCTTTGCTCAATATGAGGCGAGCGTGGTCCATGTTGAGATGGATAAAGATGGATTAGTTCCTGAGGCGCTTCGCCAAGCTATTAAAACCCTGCGCTACCAAGGGCGACGAATTAAGTTCCTCTATCTAATTCCTAACTATCAAAACCCTGCTGGCGTCCTTCTTCCCGCAGATCGAAGAACTGAAATTCTTGATATTTGCCGCTCCGAGAAGATTTTTATTGTGGAAGATAATCCTTATGGGTTGCTCGGTTTTAATCGCCCCTCTCCAAATGCGATGCGCGCTGAAGATTCAGAAAATGTTATCTACCTAGGATCGTTCTCAAAGACGATAGTTCCCGGTTTTCGGATTGGTTGGGCGCTCGTACCTCAAGCGCTCCGGGAAAAATTGGTGATTGCCTCAGAGAGCTCAATTCTCTGCCCCTCAAACTTCGCCCAGATGTCGATCTCGAGCTACCTCGCCGATCAGCCTTGGCGCGATCAAATCTCCTCATTTGTTGAGCTCTACAAGGTCCGGCGCGATGCCATGCTTGAATCTTTAGATGCTTACTTCCCAAAGTCTGCGACTTGGACTAGACCCCAAGGTGGCTTTTATGTCTGGGTTACCTTGCCACCTGAGATTGATACCAAGGCGCTTATGCCAAAGGCGATCGTCGCCAAGGTTGCTTATGTTCCAGGAACTGCTTTCTACGCCGATGGATTAGGAAGTTGGTCGATGCGACTTTCATATTGCTACCCAACCCCAGAGCGAATTCGCGAGGGTGTTAAGGCGCTCGCAGGAGTTGTGGAACAAGAAATCCAACGTAGGAATTCTTTAAAACTTAACTGATTTTTCCGGCAATTCGAAGTAGGTCTTGGCTATCTGCAAACTCAATCTGAATCTTTCCACCACTCTTGCCGCCCTTTATCCTCACTCTTGTGTCTAGCGCATCACCTAACTTCTCTTCTAATTCGTTGTATTTCCCAAGCGAGGTCGAGCTACCTCGTTTAGTAGTCGCCTTAGTCGAACCACCGCTAAGTGCAATTAGTTCCTCAGTCGCACGAACACTTAAACCTTCGCTCACAACTTTATTTGCAATCCGCTCAATTTCGCCTTGATCAGATAGCCCAAGTAGGGCTCGAGCATGGCCGGTGCTAATTGCACCACTCGCTAATTTCTTCTGCACTGTAGGAGGTAAATTCAAAAGCCTTAAAGTATTGGTTATTACAGGTCTAGATTTTCCGATTCGCTTAGCAAGTTCATCGTGTGTTAAACCAAAATCATCCAACATCTGACTATATGCAGCGGCTTCTTCTAGTGAATTCAAATTGCTTCTATGGATATTTTCAATCAGCGCTTCACGTAGTAATTCGTTATCGCTCGTCTCTCGGATTATGACGGGGATGCTGGTTAATCCCGCAAGTTTCGCCGCCCGGAGCCGGCGTTCTCCCATGATTAATTCATATTGATTTTCGCTTACTTTGCGGACTACTGGGGGTTGCAGGATTCCAATCTCTTTTATAGATGCGGCTAATTCAGTTAGAGACTCATCATCAAAAACAGTTCTTGGTTGTCTCGGGTTTGGTTTTATTGAATTTATATTAACTTCTAATCGACCCGCGACCGGAGTTTCAATTCCTGCTGCTCTTATCGGTGTTGGTATGAGTGAATCTAAATTTCTCCCTAAGCCACCACGTTTCGCGCTCATTAAACTACCTCTGCGCTATTGTTTATTTGAGAGATGGTGGGCGCCCCGCGAAGTGCAATCTCGCGTGCAACTTTCGCATAAGCTTCTGCGCCATTCGACCCTGGGTCGTAAGTCATGACTGTCTGTCCATATGAGGGCGCTTCTGAAACTCTTACTGCTCTTGGAATTGGAATGTCAATTAACTCTTTTGGATAGTGTTTTCTAATCTCATCTGCTACATCATTTGCAAGCCTTGTTCTTCCATCAAACATTGTTAGAACAATTGTTGTTAATTTCAGATTCTGATTTAAGTGTTCTTGAATTAGCGAAACCGTGTGAAGTAATAAACTTAAACCTTCTAGCGAGTAGTACTCACATTGAATTGGAATTAATAATTCATCAGCTGCTACTAGCGCATTGATTGTTAGTAGACCAAGGCTTGGTGGACAATCAATAATTACATAATCAAATCGCTCGCCTCGAGTTGCTGCTTCATTTAAATGTGTTGTGAGTGCGCGCTTTAATCTCATTTCGCGCGCTACAAGTGGGACCAATTCAACTTCTGCATTTGCAAGAGATTGGGTTGCTGGAATAACTTCAAGTGCTGGATAGCCTGGAACTTTTAAAGCAGCATCCTTAATTGGAAGATCTTTGATGATTACTTCATACATTCCATTTACTTCATCGCGCGCTACCCCAAAGGCGGTGCTGGCATTTCCTTGAGGATCAAGGTCGACGATTAAGGTCCGAAGGCCCCCCATAGCCAGGGCCGCCCCAATATTGACTGCAGAGGTGGTCTTTCCTACCCCGCCTTTCTGGTTGGCGACGGTAAAGATCCGGGTAGAGATAGGGCGAGGCATGGGTTCACGGAAGCGACGGGTCCCAATGACCTGGCGCGGCGCAGTTGTTTCACGTGAATCACTCACGAAGAAGAGTTAACCAGCCTTAATAAGCTCAACCACGCGTGACACAGGTATATCTGCCATCTTTATCTCATGTAGTTGAGATTTTGTGCCCTTTTTTAGCTCAGTTGAGGCTAACTCCTCACTCGCCGACTCCCCTTTGATTGCAAGGAGTGAGCCTTTCGGATGAAGAAGATGCCAAGTTGTATCAATCAAGCGCCCTAAAGGAGCCACCGCTCGAGCTGTGAGAAAGTCGTATTGACCCTTTAGAGATTCAGATTTACCTCGAATAACCTCAATATTAAGGGCCAGCTCATCAATTACCTCAAAGAGGAACTCGCATCTTCGAGCAAGGGGTTCAATCAAGGTCACCTTCAACTCAGGCTTAGCAAGTGAAACCACTACCCCAGGAAGACCCGCCCCTGATCCAATATCAGCAAGGCTTCCTCTCTCAGGAAGAAGCGTTGTTACCGGGAGGCAGTTTTCAATATGGCGCTCCCAGATTCGCTCGCCCTCTTTTGGGCCAATCAACCCCCGCTCTTTAGCGGTAGTCGAAAGTAACTCGGCATACCTAAGAGCTTTGCCGGCAGAACCCCCAAAGAACTCAGAGGCCCGAGTTTCACGTGAAACGGTCAGGCTGGCATCACCACAACGCAGCGGTCGGGGTCTTCACCCTCAGACTCACTCTTTAGGCCAATCTTCTGGATAGTGTCATGGACGATCTTCCGTTCGAAGGCATTCATTGGGGAGAGTTTGATTGCTTTGCCGCTCGTTTTAACTTCATCTGCGGTCTCTTCGGCCAACTTAGTAAGGCTCGCCCGCTTATCAGAGCGGAATCCATCCACATCAAGCATCAACCTTGAGCGCTCTCCGGTGCTGGTCTGGACAGCTAGTCGAGTTAGCTCTTGTAGGGCATCAAGGACCTCGCCCTCTTTACCAACTAGGTGGGAGAGCTCTCCGCCTTCAATGACGAGGTGGGCTCGATCATTCTCAATTCCAATCTCGATATCGCCATCAAGGTCGGCAATATCTAGTAACCCCTCTAAATAATCGGCAGCGATATCACCCTCTTCTTCAAGACGGGACTCTAAGGACTTTTCGGCAACTACCTCTTCTTTACTCATCTCTTCTCCTTTTTGCCCCTTATGAGGCTTTTAACCCTATTTGTTCTTTTTCTTCTTCTTTTTTGGTTGGTTTCTCTGACCTTTTGGCTTCTCTGGATCTTCAACAGCTACTGAGCCGTTGTTTGTGACGTCATCAATAAGACCTTTAGCTGCCTTCTTTTTCTGAAGCTCTTCCCATGCTGGTGAACCGGGAGCAGGGTTTCTTTTAATGACGTAGTACTGCTGTCCCCAAGTCCAAAGATTAGTAGTCGACCAATAAATCAAAACTCCGACTGGGAAATTTACTCCAGTTACAGCGAAGATAACTGGGAAAAGATAAAGAAGAATTTTCTGTTGCTGCAACATCATATTGTTTGTTGTATCTAACTTTGGCATTCCCTTCACCATTAATTGTCTCTGGGTTGTGAAAGTTGTTAGAGACATTAAAGCAATTAGAAAGACTGTAACAATTTTTGTAGTTGTGTTTGGTGAGCCTAAGAAAGTTTCCGAAATTGGCGCGCCTAAAAACTTTGCCGCCGCTGCTTGCTCAGCTAATTCTGGGGTGAAAGTTCCTCGAGCTTGAGGCGGATTCTTACCAATTCCATTAAGAACAGTGAATAGCGCAAAGAAAATTGGAGCTTGCGCCAAAATTGGAAAACATGAAGCAAGTGGATTTGTTTTGTGTTGCTTATAAAGCTTCATTAACTCTTCAGATTGTTTCTGGCGGTCATCTTTATATTTTTGTTGAATTTTTTTCATCTCTGGCGAGAGAGCGGTGAGCGCTCGTTGGGATTTAATTTGTTTAACAAATAGTGGAATGAGAAGCGTTCTAATCAAAATCACCAGCGCCACGATCGAGAGTGACCAAGTAACGCCACTAGTTTCACCAAATACCGGAGAAAGTGCCCGGTGGATAAACACCATAACCCCCGAAACAACCCAATATAAAGGGTCTAAAATGCCCATTTACCGAGCTCCTATCTTGATTGGTCCTAGTTTTAAACTTGTTGGAACATAATCAACACCGCCATGACTAAATGGATTACAGCGCACTACTCGCCAAACGCCCATGAAAATTCCAAGGATGTTGTAGCGTTTAATTGCATCGTAGGTGTAATGAGAACAAGATGGGTAATACTTACAACGCGGCGCGAGGCCCGGAGCAATAAATTTTTGCCAGCCGCGAATAATTAACAGAAAGGGCGCCATCAAAAACTTCATGCGCTCACCTTTTTTGAAAGCGATGTGAAAAGTTCTGGGATTTCAACACTTGCATCTTGTTCTCGCTTATTTGCCCTGACAACAACTAGTGAACTCTTAGGAAGTATATGAATCGAGTCGCGAGAAGCGTGGCGAAGTTGGCGCGCAACGCGATGGCGATTTACTGAACTTCCAACATTGCCGGCAACAATAAAGCCAACTTTAGGTTCAACTAACTCAGGTGATGTTAAAAGATAACCTGTGAGAGTTTTTGTATGGGATCTAATTTTGGATTTTGTGACGCGCTGAAAATCTTCTCGTGACGTAAGTCGGTTTATAGGCGCAAGCACAACTTGATTCCTAAACTCTTAAGTTTTTTGGGGAACTATTAAGCTGAAACGCGAGCGCGACCCTTTGCGCGGCGAGCAGATAGGACTGCGCGGCCACCACGGGTTGCCATTCGGGCACGGAAGCCGTGCTTCTTTGCGCGCCGACGGTTGTTCGGCTGGAAAGTGCGCTTCATGAACTATCTCCTTATAAATCGTCCTCTTTGGATCGTCTGGGAGCCTTACTTAGCCCCAAGAGCAGGGGGTAAAGGTATCGGCTGCCGGTCATATCTAAAAATTTGTGGATAACCCCTTGCTTTTCATAGGGTGAGGGCTTACTTTCCGCCTCTATCCACAGGGAGAGGCCAAAAAGAGGGTCTTGAGAGGCTAAAGCCTTACTTTAGACCACAGCCTGTGGATAACTTTGTGGATTTCGGGACCTTAGGGGGTTTTATGGCTAAGACAGATGTAGACCTTCTTGAGGACCTATGGACTGGGGTGGTTCATTCAATCTCCCAGGATTCCCCCCAAAATCGAGCATTTTTAACTCTTACAAAACCCCTTGGTTTATTGAAGGGTGAGGGTGGCTCAAACCTGCTTCTCGCTGCCCCGAATAGTTTCGCTAAAGATGTTTTAGAGAGTCGACTAAAGGTCGCTTTAAATAATGCCCTCTCAGCCAAATTGGGTGAGCGGATCAATATCGCAGTCACAATTGATGAATCTCTAGATAAGGCACAAGTTGAGCGGGTAGATGAATATGAGGTTGAACAAGACTCCCCACGCGCCGGCACTGGTCGCCAAGAGGTCCCAACAAGAACTCAAGAATCAACTCAATTGAATCCCCGCTATATTTTTGAGACCTTTGTTATTGGAGCATCAAATCGTTTTGCTCACGCCGCCGCGGTTGCTGTAGCTGAAGCGCCGGCGAAGGCTTACAACCCACTTTTTGTTTATGGTGATTCTGGATTAGGAAAAACTCACTTACTGCACGCGATTGGTGCATATGCCCGGGAGTTATACCCAGGACTTCGAGTTCGTTATGTTTCATCTGAAGAATTCACAAATGATTTTATTAACTCGATCCGTGATGATAAATCATCAGTTTTCCAGCGTAGATACCGCGATTTAGACATCCTCCTCGTTGATGATATTCAATTCTTGGAAAATAAAGAACGCACCCAAGAAGAGTTCTTCCACACTTTTAATACTTTATATAACGCTAATAAACAGATTGTTATCTCAAGTGATCGCCCGCCAAAACAATTAACCACTCTTGAAGATCGTTTAAGAAGTAGGTTTGAGTGGGGGTTAATTACTGATATTCAACCACCTGAGCTAGAAACTAGAATTGCAATTTTAAGAAAGAAAGCAGTTCAAGATAAATTAAGCGCGCCTGATGATGTTCTTGAATACATCGCCAGCAAAATCTCAACAAATATTCGTGAGCTTGAAGGCGCTTTAATTCGCGTAACTGCTTTTGCCTCTTTAAACCGGCAATCAGTTGATATGGGCCTTGCTGAAATAGTTCTTAAAGATTTAATTCCTGATGAAAGCGCCCCAGAAATAACCGCTGGAACAATCATGGCTCAAACAGCTGCTTACTTCAGCCTCACTATTGATGATTTATGTGGAACCTCAAGATCGCGCGTACTTGTAAATGCAAGACAGATCGCGATGTATCTATGTAGAGAATTAACTGACCTCTCACTTCCCAAAATTGGTCAGACTTTTGGAGGGCGTGACCACACTACGGTTATGCATGCCGATAAGAAGGTTCGCCAACTTATGGCTGAGCGCCGGTCGATCTTTAACCAGGTCACCGAGCTCACCAACCGCATAAAACAGCAGTCCAAGGCTTAAGTCCCCAGTTGGGGATAACCTGTGGATATCTGTGGATAACCGGTGGATAGGGTTTTTAGACAAGAACCAGATTTCCACTCTCCACAAATAACCCACAAGTTGCACATAGAAGAAAGGGTAGGTAAGTGAATAAGAATGAGCGTGCGAACTGCACTTTTATTACTTTCCCACAGATTCATTCGCTACCTATTACTAATAGTTCTATAACTAAAGAAAGGTTTGTGAGCGTACCTCGCCCACAATTGAGAACGATAGGCTCGCAAATATGAATTTCACAGTCGATAGCTCAGTTCTAACAGATTCTGTTAATTGGGTCTCAAGAAGTCTCTCCACCCGGCCGATCATGACCGCTCTACTCGGAATTGTTATCGACGCTTCGAAAGATGTAACGCTCTCTGCATCTGATCTAGAAACTTCTGCAAAGTCATCATTTAACGCGGATGTTAAGGAACCAGGACGCGTACTTGTTCCTGGAAGACTTTTATCTGAGATTTCAAAAAACCTTCCAAATAAACCAGTCTCATTTAACCTTGACGGCACAAGGGTCTTAGTTACCGCAGGCTCAGCGAAATTTACACTTCCCACACTTCCTATTAATGAATACCCAAATCTTCCCAACCTCCCAGAAACCTCAGGCACGGTCCCAAGTGAGATATTTGCAACCGCGGTAAACCAAGTAGCTGTTGCAGCCGGAAGAGATGATTCGCTACCAACACTTACTGGTATTCATGTTGACATAAACAAAGAATCTATAACCTTTGCAGCGACCGATAGATACCGTTTGGCTGTTAGAGAAATTAACTGGACACCAAACAATCCAGAGATAACAACCTCAGCGCTCCTTCGCGCCCGCACCCTTGCAGATGCAGCTAAAACCATAGCAAACACAAAAACTGTGACCGTCGCGATCGCTCCAACGTCAAGTAACGAGCGTTTAGTCGGCTTTGCAAGTGAGGCAAAATCAATGACTTCTCGCCAACTTGATGGGACCTTCCCTCCTTACCGCCACCTACTTCCCTCCGAAAGTATCGCCACCGCGGTAGTAGAAGTATCTAAGTTCCTCGACTCAGTTCGTCGAGTTGCTTTAGTAACAGATAAAACTGTTCCACTACGGTTAAAGTTCAAAAACAACACCCTTCAACTTGAAGCTGGAACCGGGGATGACGCACAAGCAACTGAAGAGTTAGAGATTATTTACGAAGGTGAAGCTATTGATATTGCTTTTAACCCAACCTTCTTAACAGATGGTTTAAATGCAATCGGTACAACATATGTAAATATCGCATTCACTGGTTCAAACAAACCAGCGATGCTCTCTGGAAAAAATAAGGTCGACGGTGAGGTTGATAGTTCATACCGCTATCTCTTAATGCCGATGCGTTACGCTTCATAAAAATGTAAATGAAGTTAAACCACTTATCACTTCTAGATTTCCGCTCTTATTCAAATTTAGAGCTGCCCCTAGATGGTGGAACCCATATTTTTATCGGTGAAAATGGCGAAGGTAAAACAAATATCATCGAAGCAATTATGTATCTTGCCTTGCTTTCATCACACCGAATCTCATCAGATGCCCCATTAATCAAACTGGGACGTGAACGGGCATATATCCGAGTCAAAATTTCTGACAATGAGCGGGACACACTTGTTGAGTTAGAGATAAATAATGGCCGAGCTAACCGCGCTAAAGTAAACCAAAACCCAGTCCGTAGCCAGCGCGCCATCCAAGGGTTAGTTAAAGCAATCTGTTTCTCGCCGGAAGATTTAGATCTTGTCCGCGGCGACCCAGGTGAGCGAAGGAGATTTCTCGACCAACTTTTAACCCAGAGAAGTCCTCGGATCGCAGGAGTGATTAGTGATTATGAAAAGGCTTTAAAGCAGCGAAATACGCTTCTTAAATCGCGCGCCCCAGAAGCCTCACTTCATCCCTGGAATGAGCACCTCTCTAGTTTTGGCGGGGAAGTTATTGCTGCCCGGATTAAGTTGATTGAAGACTTAACACCTTATTTAATCGAATCCTATAAAAACATCTCAATTAAAAAAGCCCCAACCCTTGGTTATAAATCAACCTTAGATAATCCTTCCACAGATAAAGAAGTGAATAAAAAAGCACTTCTTGAGAAAATTGGTGAGTTATTGACTCAAGAGCGTGAGCGTGGAATCTCACTCGTTGGGCCACATCGAGATGATTTGCTGCTAAATCTAGGTGAGCAACCAGTAAAAGGTTTTGCTAGCCATGGCGAATCCTGGTCGATAGCGCTCTCTTTAAAACTCGCGAGTTATGAGTTATTAAAAAGTGATGGCGATAACCCAATATTGATTCTCGATGACGTGTTCTCAGAACTAGATCAAAGTAGGCGCGACCGATTAGCTAAACTAACTTCAACAAGCGATCAGACCTTCATAACAGTTGCTGTTGCCAACGATCTTCCTAATGAAATTGTAGGAAAACGCTACGAAGTTTTTAACGGTCAGGTAATTAAATTATGAGACGAGATATTGCTCGCGAACTTTTCCGCTCCTACCGAACTAGAAATAGAAAAACTGAAAACACAGACGAAGAGCGAAGTAAGCGAGATGAACCAGGAAAGTTAAGTGAGGTGTTAGGCGAATTAATCGCGACGCGAGATTGGAAAAAAGGAATCGCGGAAGGAACACTCTTTTCAAATTGGCGTGAAATTGTTGGTGATGAAGTAGCAGCTCACTGCGAACCAATCACTCTTCTTGAAGGTCGCTTAACAATTCGAGCTGAATCAACAGCTTGGGCAACCCAATTAAGGCTTATCAGCGATGAACTTCTGAAAACCCTCCAAACCCGCTCTGAGGGGGTCTTAGTTGATGAGATTGTTGTTATTGGGCCGAGCGCTCCTTCTTGGAAACGAGGGCTCCGTTCGATCAAAGGGGCAAAAGGACCACGAGATACCTACGGGTGATATTCGCCCCTAACCAAGGCTCTAAAAACCGCCCTAATCCACAACCAAACCCTTTTTTGGTACTCCTATAACCCGGGCTACCACTAGGATTTGAGGGTACTCAAGCCCATATCGCGGCTCTAATAGGTTTTAAAGGGGTTTAAGTGGCGGATAAGAAGGTTCCTAGCGAAAAGGTCGCTAGGGCTTATGACGCGAGCGCCATCACCGTTCTAGAGGGGTTAGAGGCGGTTAGAAAACGCCCCGGCATGTACATCGGCTCAACCGGTGAGCGCGGTCTTCACCATCTCGTCTATGAGATCGTCGATAACGCTGTAGATGAGGCTCTTGCTGGATATTGCACCGAGATCAACGTAACCCTCCTTGCCGAAGGCGGAGTGCGAGTTATCGATAACGGCCGAGGTATCCCAATCGATCTCCACCCGGTTGAAAAGAAGCCAGCACTCGAAGTTGTCCTAACTCTCCTACACGCCGGCGGAAAATTTGGCGACGGCGGCTACTCGGTTTCCGGTGGACTTCATGGCGTTGGCGTCTCGGTTGTTAATGCGTTAAGCCGCGATCTAACTGTTGTTGTCCAACGTGATGGATTTTTCTGGGAGCAGAGCTACAAACTTGGCGTGCCAACTTCCCCAGTTGAAAAAGGCGTTGCCACAAAAGAAACTGGAACCGAAGTAACTTTCTGGCCATCTGAAGAGATATTTGAAACAACGGATTACTCTTTTGAAATTCTCTCTACAAGATTTCGAGAGATGGCTTTCTTAAACAGAGGTTTAAAAATTACTCTTAAAGATGAACGCCCTAGCCATGTTGACGACAAGGGCGAACAACTACAAGTTGAGTATCGCTATGAAGGTGGAATTGTAGATTTCGTAAAACACCTAAATACAACAAAAGGCGTGACACATAAATCAATAATTGCCTTTGAATCAGAGGATAAGAAGAACAAGATGTCACTCGAAGTTGCAATGCAGTGGAACACCGGCTTCTCTGAATCGGTTTACACCTTTGCCAATACAATTAACACCCAAGAAGGCGGCACCCATGAAGAGGGGTTCCGTACCGCGCTAACTTCGATTGTCAATAAGTTCGGCGAAGAGTGGGGATTTATCCGTAAAAAAGAAGATCGCTTAACAGGTGATGATATCCGCGAGGGACTTACCGCAATTGTTTCAATAAAAGTTGGCGAACCTCAATTTGAAGGTCAGACAAAAACCAAACTCGGAAATACTGAAGCAAAATCATTTACCCAAAAAGCGCTAAACGATTCAGTAGGTGAGTGGTTTGAACGTAACCCCACCGAAGGAAAAGATATTGTCCGTAAAGCAATCGATGCTGCAGCTGCCCGTATCGCCGCAAGAAAAGCACGCGATCTATCCCGCTCAAGAAAGGGCTTATTAGAGGGGCGCGGAATGCCCGGAAAGCTTGCCGATTGCCAATGGACTGAGCCTGAAAAGTGCGAGCTATATATCGTCGAAGGTGACTCTGCTGGTGGTTCAACAAAAGGCGGCCGCGACTCTAGATTCCAAGCAGTTCTGCCAATCCGCGGAAAGATTTTGAATGTTGAGAAAGCCCGAATTGATCGCGTCCTTCAAAATAACGAAGTCCAAGCTTTAATCACTGCACTTGGCACTGGAATTCATGAAGATTTCGATATTGCAAAGTTGAGATACCACAAAGTAATTCTCATGGCAGATGCTGATGTTGATGGCCAACATATTCGCACACTTCTTCTAACTCTTCTCTTCCGTTTTATGCGCCCACTTATTGAAGGTGGATATGTTTACCTCGCCCAACCACCACTTTATAAAATTAAATGGGGCGGTAAAGAACCTGTTCAATATGCTTTCTCCGATAAAGAGCGTGATGGTTTTATAAAAATAGGAACTGAAGCTGGAAAACGTCTACCCAAAGAAGATGGAATCCAACGCTTCAAAGGTCTAGGTGAAATGCCAGCCAAGGAACTTTGGGATACAACTATGGATCCAAATACCCGTGTATTAATTAGAGTCACTATAGAAGATGCCGCAGCAGCCGATGATCTCTTCTCGGTTTTAATGGGTGAGGATGTTGAACAACGTCGCCAATTCATCCAACGTAACGCGAAAGATGTGAGGTTCTTAGATATCTAAATGGATACTTCATCTGAACATATAGATAAGATCGAATCAGTCGACCTTCAAGTCGAGATGGCTCGTTCATATCTCGACTACGCGATGTCTGTAATTGTTGGTCGCGCTCTCCCAGATATCCGAGATGGTTTAAAACCAGTTCACCGCCGCGTTCTTTACGCCATGTATGACGCTGGCTATCGCCCAGATAAGGGCTATTACAAATCCTCACGCATCGTCGGTGATGTAATGGGTAACTATCACCCACATGGCGACGGAGCTATCTATGACACCTTGGTCCGTCTCGCACAAGCTTGGTCACTTCGTTATCCACTTGTAGATGGAAATGGAAACTTTGGTTCTCCCGGAAACGATCCCGCTGCCGCTATGCGTTACACCGAAGCGCGGATGGCTCCACTTGCGATGGAGATCATGCGCGATATCGATGAAGACACAGTCGATTTCATCCCTAACTACGATGGTCGCTCCCAAGAACCAATCGTTCTTCCAAGTCGATTTCCAAATCTCTTAGTTAACGGTTCAGCCGGTATCGCTGTTGGAATGGCGACAAACATCCCACCACATAACCTCCGTGAAATTGCTGGCGCTGTTGAGTGGGCACTTGAAAACCCAGAAGCAACAAATGAAGAAACCCTAGAAGCCCTTCTCGGAATTGTTAAAGGTCCAGATTTCCCAACCCGCGGCATCATCGTTGGTCGCCAAGGAATCGAAGAGGCGTATCGCACTGGACGTGGCTCAATCACCATGCGCGCTGTTGTCGAAGTGGAAGAGATAAATAAACGCACCTGCCTTGTTATCTCAGAACTTCCCTATCAAGTAAACCCAGATAACTTAGCGTTAAAAATTGCTGAGCTAGTAAAAGATGGAAAGATAAAGGGAATTGCGGATGTTCGCGATGAAGGTAATGAACGCCTTGGCCAGAGACTTGTAATAGTTCTTAGAAACGATGCTTCACCAAAGATTGTTCTTAATAACCTCTATAAACATACCCAACTCCAAGATTCATTTGGCGCAAATATGTTGGCGCTAGTAGATAACGTCCCACGCACACTTCGCCTCGATGAATTTGTCCGCCACTACATCACCCACCAAATTGAAGTAATTATCCGGCGCACCAAATACCGCTTAAGTGAGAAAGAAAAGCGTGCTCACATCTTAAGTGGCTACTTAAAGGCCCTCGACGCACTTGATGCAGTTATTGCACTCATTCGCGCTAGCGCTAATTCAGATGAGGCTCGCGAAGGATTAATCAAACTCCTTGACGTAGATGAGCTCCAAGCAAATGCGATTCTCGATATGCAACTTCGTCGCCTTGCTGCCCTTGAGCGCCAGAAGATCAATGATGAATATGACACTTTAATGTCTGAAATTGTTGAGCTAAATAAAATTCTTGAAAAC